>Ga0078972_1001612_pt1 | contig 83014 bp, 68 predicted proteins | sample YelNatPaOPGAMG01_FD_67568 | JGI IMG/M metagenome (GOLD analysis project Ga0078972, IMG submission 67568) | Hot spring thermophilic microbial communities from Obsidian Pool, Yellowstone National Park, USA - OP-RAMG-01 (SPADES assembly) (version 2) | ecosystem: Environmental > Aquatic > Thermal...
GGCCCAGCTCTGGGCGCGCACCCTGAAGAAACCAGCCGAACAAATAGGGTAGGCTCGTGATGAACACCACCGCTAGGGCGTAGGGCCACCACGGCCACGATGGGTCGCATTCGCCCCCCAGGCTGATCGCGCGCTCCTCAGATGGCCCGGCCTTGGCCTGCACCTGCTAGATTCCTAGTTTCTCGAAGGTGGCATCGAGGTGCTTAAGGTGGTGGCCGATGTCGAAGGCCTCTGCAATCTCCTCCGGGCTCAGGTGCTGCTGTACTACGGGGTCGCTTCGGATGGCCTCCTCGAAATCGGCGCCTTCCCATGCGCGAGCGGCATTGCGTTGAACCACGGTATACGCATCCTCCCGGGAGAGGCCCGCGGCGATGAGGGCAAGCATCACTTGTTCCGAGAAGATTAGGCCCCCCATCTTCCGAAGATTCCGCGCCATATTTTCGGGATAGACCACCAGGCCCCGTACAATGTCCGTAAGCTTCCACGCCATCCAATCCACCAACGCACAGGCATCGGGCAACACGATGCGCTCCACGGACGAATTGGAGAGGTCGCGCTCATGCCAGGTGGGCATGCTGTCCAACATGGGCATGAGGTACCCTCGAACCACTCTGGCGAGCCCGCTCACCGTCTCGCTATTCCACGGGTTGCGTTTATGGGGCATGGCGCTAGAGCCCTTTTGTCCGCGGGCGAAGTATTCCTGCACCTCTAGGATCTCCGTGCGCTGGAGGTTGCGGATCTCGGTGGCAAAGCGTTCCATGGATGCTGCCACGATGGCAAGAGCTGCCAGATACTGCGCATGGCGATCCCTGCTAAGGATTTGCGTGGAGAATGGTGCAGGCTGGAGGCCCAACGTTTTGCACACGTATTCCTCCACCCTGGGCTCGATGTTCGCGTGCGTGCCCACAGCTCCCGAAACCTTGCCCACACTGATGACTTCCTTTGCAGCTTCCACGCGCTGGATGCCGCGGTTCAATTCATCCACCCACCCGGCCAGCTTGAACCCAAAGGTGATGGGCTCCGCATGAATGCCGTGGGTACGACCCACTTGAAGGGTTTTCCGGTGTTCCCGCGCGCGCTCTATGATGGCCTGGCGGAGCCCGTTCAGCCGGTCTAGGATTACGCTCGCAGCATCCCGCAGAATGAGGCAAAGAGCCGTGTCCACAATATCGTAGGAGGTCACTCCGTAATGGAGAAAACGCCCTTCCTCTCCAAGATGCTCCTGCACATTCTTCACGAAGGCCATCACATCATGGCGCGTTTCGCGCTCCAATTCCGCGATGCGTGCCAAGTCGAAACGCGCGTTTCGCCGTATCCGATCCGTCGTGCCGGGAGGAATGTGCCCGTAATACTCCAATCCCTCGCAAACGGCGATTTCAACGTCTAGCCAGCGCTGCGTCTTCGCCTGCGGGTCCCAAAGCGCACGCATCTCGGCAGTGGTATAGCGATCAATCACAGCAAGTTACTCCTTCACCAGTCCGTCCTACCACACCGGCAATATTCTACTCCAATGCATCCATGCGGAGGTCGGCGTTGGGCACAGGGAAGCGTGCCTGGCAAGTCGAAAAGAGCATTTAGCAATGGGACGCCCACATGTGTTGCAATAGGAGGCAACAAGCATGGACACCTTGGTGGAACGCTTTGCCCAGACGGTACTCACCTACTCCTTGGATATCCGCAAGGGAGATATTCTCCTCGTGCGCACGTCGCCGCTGGCTGCCGATTTGCTCACCGAAATCTACCGCCTTGCCCTTGAAGCCGGCGCATTCGTGTGCCACGAACTCTCCTTCGATGGTCAGGCTGCAGTCTATTACGCCCACGCCCATCCGGAGCAACTGGATTGGGTGGCGCCGTGGGAACTGTTGCAGGCGCAGCGTGTAACGGCGCGTCTTACCATCAATGCCCCTTACAACACCCGAGAAGTAGCCGGATGCAACGCAGAGAAGCTTTCCCGACGCGCGCGGGCCCTCAGCGAGTTGGGGCGCCTCACCCGCCAGCGGGCAGCAGCCGGAGAGCTGCGTTGGTGTAGCACCCTCTATCCTACCCACGCCCTAGCTCAGGAGGCCGGGCTTGCCCTCACAGAATACCGGGACTTCGTCTTTCAAGCCATGTTCTTAACGGAAAAGGATCCCATCGCGGCATGGAGGGCCTTCTCAGAACGGCAGCAGATGATCGCAGATCGCCTGGCGAATGTTCGCACCCTGCGCATCGTAGCCCAAGATACGGATCTACAACTCTCCGTGGCAGGGCGCACGTGGATCAACAGTGATGGACGGCGCAACTTCCCCTCCGGTGAGGTATTCACCGGTCCTGTTGAGGACACAGCCGAGGGGCATATTCGCTTTAGCTACCCGGCCATCGTGAATGGACGGGAAGTAGAAGATGTGCGCCTCTGGTTCGAGCAAGGCCGCGTGGTGCAGGCCGAGGCCGGCAAAGGCAAGGAGTATCTCGATGAAATGCTAGGCACCGACCCCGGCGCACGATATCTTGGAGAAGTTGCGATTGGCAACAATTACAACATAACCCGGTTCACCCGCAATACCCTCTTCGACGAAAAGATCGGGGGCACGTGCCACCTCGCCCTGGGAGCATCCTATCCCGACACGGGCGGCAAAAACGAATCGGCCATCCATTGGGATATGGTTTGCGATCTCAGGCAAGGCGGGGAGATTTATGGAGACGGCGAATTGCTGCATAAGAACGGACAATGGATCGCCAGCTAGCCCGTCTCAAGATGCTTGATGCGCCGGGCGTTCCGGCAAATTCGCGTAACCTTGAGCCGGCAGCTACGTCTCTCTCTTTGGAAAGCAATGCTTATTCAGGTGCATGCGTCCAAGGAGAGGAGGCGGTACGTTGTATACCTTCGAACAGCATATAACAGTGCGCCTGCAATTTGGCGCCATGGAGGAACCTGTGGAGATCTCGGTGCCCCTGCAGGCGCTTCGCTATCTGGATCTGCACAGCGAACGCCGCCTCGCACCCGATGGCACCGTCATTTACATGCACCCGCAAGGCCCGTTCGACGAAGAGCTTAGCCGCTGCCCACAAGCATGTGGCGCAGCAGCGGCCTAACCTACGCGTTCCCGTCCTCGCCCCGAGGCTTTAGCCGTGTTCCATCCTCGGGGCTTCACTCTACCTCCCCGAGGGCTCATTGCGCTCCGTCCTACCAAGGAGCAGACTTCCCTGCCAAATGTGCTGCATAGAGAGCCTCGTTTTGCCGGATCTGCTGTAGGATATGCCCGATGCGATCCTCTTGCGCGGCCACTTGCCAACACGACGCACTGAAGATTACGCAATAGACCAGGGATGCCGCCACGAGCGCCACAATCGCACCTCTTGCGGCACCGGCGCCCGAATACCGACCGGCCAGGTACCCGATCAAGAGAGGAAAAATCGCTCCACAGATCACAAGGGCGCCGGCCGCAAACGTTAAGAGACCCACCCGGCCCAATGCCCAGAGAATCGCGCCGTCCGCTATGGTCAGCTCGTCGTTGGCCGCAGTCAGAGCAGCGAGCTGGTGTACATTGAAGCTCACACACGTTGCACTCCACGCTAAGGCTCCCAACGCCACAAGCCCTGCGGCGGCGCTCCGCCACGTCCACGTCCCTGCCACCCTAAGCGCCAGGACCAGCACCGCAACTGCCATGCACCATAGGCAAGCCGCCAACATAGACGTGGCCAGGAGCCAGTCGAAAGTGCCCCTCCAAAACCTAGGCCGAAAGTTTTTATTGTTCACGGCAACGCGAGCTATCTCTCTCGCCTCATGAGCTCTGCGGACATGGTCCTCAAACCACTGCGCGGCTGCTGGTCCTTCGCGCTGCCGCACGTACGCCAGGAACGCCTCTTCTCGACGTCGGACGGCCTCATCTGTGGACATCCGTTCCGTCCCTGCCACGGCTCTGCCCTCCGGTGATGCCAACCCAATGCTTGTGATGGCCGCAGCCACCAAGGTCTGGATGAGTGTTCGGCTGTTCCTTCCCATCACATCTGCGCACTGCACCACATCTCGCCGTATGGCGAGCCCAGTACGATAGTCCCCTCTCCGCTCAGCCTGGATCGCGTGAAACACGGCCACGCGCACGGCTCCTCGAACCACGGAAAAATGCGGGAGAAGGATGCTTTCCCACACCAACTCGCTTACGAGGTTAGGCTGCCGGCCGAGCACGATTCTCTGTAGGCGCAAGCGCTCGACAGGTTCCACCAGCACATAGTCGTCCCAGCGGCGGCATCCGCCCGCTCGATGCAGCGCGAGCAACGCCTCATCGTCCCGATGAAGAGCAAATAGGGCTGCAGCCTCCATGCACAGAAAGAAGCCATTCCCAGCGTCCACTTGTTCGCCGCTGCGGGCTGCGCGCAGAAGCGTTTGAAGCACTCGCATGTTTGAAGCCTCGTCGGGCCGTGCAAACTTGAACGGCGTTGACGGTACGCCCCGAGGACTCATGGCATATTGTTCCGCCTCCCGATCGAACCGCGCAACCACCGAATAAGCGACGCAGAGGGATGCTGCAGGTTCCGGGCGCTCGGGGAACCCTTCCGCAACTCTCTCTAAAACAGGAATGGCTTCACGGAATGATCTGCGACGCGCCGTCCGAGGGTCGTACCACGCGGCAATGAGGGCATCTGCCGGATTCTGCGCCATGTTTTGTGCCGCGGCCAGTACTCTTGGGTCAATCTGCTCCCGATTGCGTTCGTCATCCCCCACAGGCGTGGACGAGATACCTAGTTCACGAGCCGCGTCGGCCAGCACACGAGACTTTCCCACTGCATACCCCCAGCACACGCGCGCCACCCATCCGGTAGGGGCATAGAGGAAAGTAGCGGCCAGCAGCACGAGGATCGCTACGAACAATACGATGGTTGCACGCGGCACCCGCAGCATCACGCGCCTCCTCTCGAGCCAGACTACCTAGGAATTCGACCTTTACACAGCCTTTCCTGCCCACTCCATGGAGCCAAAGGGCCTGTCTCGTTGACAGGTATTATTGCCAGGTGTATAATGGCGGCCGAACTAATGGAGCGTCTGGTTATGACAGAGGCCGCGCGCTCCCGCCACCCTGAGGCGGAGCACCTAGAACCATCTCATCGCGCTGTTCTCAGTATCCTAGTAGTGGATGACGACGATGCCGTTCGGGATTTGCTGGCGACGGCGCTCACCGAACTCGGCTATCGCGTACGTACGGCATCCACGGCAGAGGATGGTATCATCCGCCTTCTTTGGGAGCCCTTCGATCTAGTAATCTGCGATGTGGTTTTGCCGGGGATGGACGGCATGAGCTTCGCACGCAACGTCTGCCAAGCACACCCCGGCCTACCCATCGTACTGATCACCGGTTACGGCGGCTCCGGTCTTGCCCGCAGTGCCCTTCGGCAGGGTGCCGCGGATGTTATCTCCAAACCCATCAGCATCCGCGAATTGCCCGTGGTGATCGAGCGCAATGTAGAACGTAGCCGGCTCGAGCACTCCCGCCACTCACATGAGGGGCAAAGGGTCATGGCCCAGTCCATCAAGGCGCTAGCCGCAGCAATTGACGCCAAGGAAACCTACACGGCAGAACACTCGCGCCGTGTCGCAGCCCTGGCAGTGTCTGTAGGCACCGCTCTAGATCTGCCGGCAACGGAGATCACGTGCCTGGAATACGCCGCACTGGTTCATGACGTGGGCAAGATTGCAGTACCGGATAACATCCTGAACAAGGCAGGGCGGCTCACTTGCGAGGAATGGGAAATCATGCGCCGCCACCCGTGCAAGGGCGCGGAAATCCTCAGTCATGTACATGAACTGGCCTACGTCGCCAACGTGGTGCGTCACCACCACGAGCATGTGGACGGCAGCGGCTACCCGGACGGTTTGGCAGAAGCAGCCATCCCCCTGCTTTCGCGCATTATCGCAGTAGCCGATGCCTATGAAGTAATGACAAGCGATCGGGTGTATCGCAAACGCAGATCGCCCGAGGCTGCCGTTGCCGAACTCTGTGCCTGCTCAGGAACCCAATTCGATCCGACTGTGGTAGAAGCCTTCTGCGGCCTCGTTCACGAAGGTATGGTGGAATAACGTTTACCATCCATACCGTTCGGGACCCCAGGGTCGGGACACCGTCTCTTGCTTCAGCAAAACAAGGGTTCGGCTAGGCACATCTTGGTAGACTACGATGCCTGCCCCCACACACGAGTAGCACCCAATCTTGACGCCGGGCATCGTGATTACATTCACTCCTGTGCGGCAAAAATCGCCGAAGTACGAGGCATTCGCCCCGAAGATAGGGCGCTCCCGCCGTCCGCCAATCCGATGCTCCGCTAGGCCATCGTCGAAGCGAAGAGTACCGCATACTGTTGCCGCACCGATATCCACGCTTTGGCCTACTATTCCAGAGATCTCGCAGTAGTGATACAGATAGGCGCCCTCCAGCAAAACACCGTCCAGCTCTGCGCCGTGGCCAACGATGCAGCGGTCTCCTACAACCGATCCTTCCCCCACCAAGCAATAGTCGCTTACCCGGCACCCATTGCCCACGATGTTGTGCCCGCGAAGGATTGCCCCATTCGTCACCACCGTGTTGCATCCGATTACGGTATTCCCGCCGATCACCACTCTGGGGCCAATGACGCTGCCGGCTCCGATTTGCACAAAGCCATTAATCTCTGCGCTCTCATGGACACGTGCAGTAGGGTGAATGTGGTTTTCTATGAGCAGAGCCGTGTCGGCGTGTGCCAAGCGCAGATTCGCCTCAAGCCCGTGCCACGGTTTGTCTACATCTACTACAAAGTCCCGGGCATTCACGGCAGCGATCTCACCCGGCATCTCCGCCAATGATTGCGCCAAATCTGCCTCAAGGGGAGGCATGCCGCCCACCGGAACCGATTTCATGATTCCTGGGTTGTTCACAAGGTAAGGTTCGATCTCGCGGCGCAGCAGAAAGAGCCCACAGAGCCGTACGGTTCCATCGGCGTCATGGCCCACAATGGTGCGGATTACCCCATCCTCCACGCCTGCACTGTACCAAAGTGTCCCCTCGCCGGGCGGCATCGGGGTGACCAATGCTGCCGCTCGCGCATCCGTTTGCATCACGGCCCGAACCGATGCTTCCGTTACCACCGTATCCCCGTACAGCACAAGGAAGGGCTCATCATCCAACAGGCGGAGGCCGGCCAGGAGCGATCCGGCCGTGCCGGTCCCCGAGCCGACTTCCACGATGGCAACAGGGAACTCCAGACCGGCCAGAGCCGCACGGACGGATGCGCTGAGGTGCGACACCACCACCACGATGTGAGTGATGCCTACCGAATGAAGCATCTGCACCAAGCGGCGCACAATCGGGATATTCGCAGCGGGAAACGCGCACTTGTTGCGAACTTCATTGAACGGCCAGAAGCGGTTACCCTGCCCCGCAGCCAGGATCACTGCCGAGCGTACGTTTGCCGGCCGCTCCATTATGCTGCCTCCGGCGCGGCATCCCGCGCGTCGTCCACACCTGCAGCGGCGAGTTCCTTTTGCAGTGCTTCGAACAGCTTGCGCGGGCTTCTGCCATTCGCGCGGACCGTGCGGTCATCATGGCTGCAGATGGAGTGAGGTGTGATTACGATAACCCTTCTGAGGGAACTGCGCCGGTGATTGCGGAGCGCCTCAACAAACGCCTCTGCTTCCTTGGCATGGAACAGCGGGCTTAAGATCACCACGTTAGGAACATAGATTTCTGCCAACCGCATCCCCTCCGCAAGGGTTCCAGCGCTGTAAACGCGATGCCCCGCCAACGACGCCGCCACCTCAACCTGGACCCGCTTGCGCCCATCCGGACAGATCAACAACAACTTCGCCATCTGGCATGGCCTCCTGATACCCCAGATCCACCGAGATGCAATCCCGAGCGTCCCCTCCGCCGCGCACGCTGTGCTCCGTTTCCGGCACCCCATTGCCGGCGGATACGCCCCGTCCTCTGCGCCTTTTCCCCGCTACCCACGCATGTGCCTAGCAATGCATGCCGTTCCCTGCCATTATTCTACACCCGCTCACAACGCCCCTGTCTCAAACACGGGCCTGCTTCTTCAATGCCACGCCATGCGCACGATCACGCCATCGGGATTATTGGGGTATTGCACGAGCACTGTGCCCGAGGACGGCACAATATCAAGAGGCACCGGCAGGCCGTAATATGTAAAAGCCTTTGCTCCGGCCAACCGGCGCCCGCCGGTCCAAACGCGGCAGCTCCCCGTTGTGCCGGCCGGCGCTTGCACCACAAACGCCACGAGTCCTGCCGTCTCCACCCGCACCCGTTCGCGGCCCGACACTGCCAAAATGTGCGGCGATCCCGTCGCTAACCGTCCGGCAGTGGCATAGAGTCCCCAAGAGTGCGGCGGAATACTTGGGTTCTGAACCAGCGGCAGCGTAGGCTGCAGAAGGTCCACGAAATTGCCCTCCAAGTCCAGTTGCTTACCCAAGGTCCGCACCGCTTTCACCGGCCCACGATCAGCAATGAAGGCAGACGCTTCCCGATAGCCATCCCCGTAACAGAACCGCGCCAAGGCTCGCACCAAGAGTGATCCCTGTTCCGTAAGCGACAACCATCCCGGAGAGATGCCCACATACAGCACCCGGCCCTTGCCCACAGGTGCCCACCACGCCACAGGGCTGTCGCTTCCTTGGAGCCGATACAGAACGCTCGCTCCCGCCGGTTCGGAACAGGGCGTTACCGTGTAGCCTCCTTCCACGCGGATGTGGGCGAGCCTAGGCCCCAGCACCGGTGACGAGACTTGGAGAAGCGGCCCCGGCGCAGGTGCCGGAGATGCCTTCACCAAGAAGCCATTCCCCATATCCACGGTAAGGGTCACGCGTTGGTTCCGAGGGAGATTATCGAAGCGGTACACCCACGAGCTGTGTCCATCTGCGAAGCGGCCCACGGAATTGATCATGCTCCCATGATCTTCGGCAAGGAAGCGAGTCTCCAGTTCAGACCCTGCGGTGAAGGCGGCGGCGAGTCTAGAGCCCACACGCAACTCTGCCGATGCTACCATAGCTCCCCAGCCGTCCTCAGGCGTCGCGTCGCCAAAGAGCACACAAACTGAGCCGTTCTGTTGCGCATACGGTGTAAGATCCAGAGTGTACCGCTTCCGGTTCTCCAGGTTGTGGAACGTGCCTGAGGCCACAAGCACCGTCGTCATGGAAGACGGATCCACGGTAGGCGCGGTAATCCCTCCGTCGGGCAGGCGGCATGGGAGCCCCATCTCCGCGAAGAGTTCGTCCACCGGGGACGCGTATCCGGCCTGGCGCCACCAGCTATCCGACACAGCGCTATAAGCATCCTTCCCGCCGAATACCACAAGCGAACCGCCTCGTCGCACCCAGTCGGCCAGGCTACGATTGATCGCTTGGCTCATGGGCTTCAGGAAGTCATAGCTGAGCAGTAGCACCCGCGTGCGATCGAGGTAGCCAGGCTCGCCTGCCCGATCCAGTGAGAGCAGGTCAATAGGCACGCCTCGCAGCACAAACGGCAGGCACAGGCCGTAGAAGCCGTCGTAGTCGCTTGGGAAAGGATCTCCGCGCTGCCACCCCATACTATCGGCGTAGAATGTGCCAATGCCTGTACTGCCTGCACTCAGCGATCCGTTGGGAATGCGCCAAAGATCGCCAAGCATCCCAACAATGGTGTTGATCTCCGTTGCATAGGGGCCTGGGACCCTGCCGTACACGCGCTGAGGCCACGGCATCACCTCGAAATTGTGGACCTGCGGAAACATCAACGAGGCGAGGAGCGTCTGCTCGTAATTGATGTGGTAGTCCTCCATGGGCCGATTTGGATTGTCCTCCACCGGATCCATCAGGAACCACAATCTTTTCCCCGTCCCCCGCACGAGATTGTAAAGGGACGAGTATTCCAGGTATCCCACCTCGAATGTGCGCTCCGTTCGAACCCCGGCGGCCCGTGCGGGACTACGCGCAGTTCCGGTCCACACCTGGCCAATCATTTCCTGGAGGGCGGGTATCTGCAGAAGGCTGTAGTGCGGCACGGGAATGCCCCACTGATAGTACGTTACGGGGCTGTGAACGGCCACCATTCGGGTAGCAGAAGGCTTGACGCGTTGCGCCTCGTTTAGGATTGTCTCGATCTGGCGGCGCTCCAAAAAGCCCTTGAGCTGCTCCGCCTTCCAGCGGGCATCCACACTGCTATGGGGAGGCTGCCACGGAATACCGTACCGAGCCACCCACTCCCGTTTGAAGGCCTCGGAATAACCGGCGGCGGTGAACATCTCGGGCTCCTCGGGACATACCGCCTGGGAGCCATTCCGCAGCGCCTCGTCGAAATAACGTACCGCCAAGTCCACGCGGGCTTGGCAGGGAACCATATAGTAACTATCCCCCCCGATCACGAGGGGATTGCCGTTGCGATCGGTTTGCACTTCATCGGGGTGGGCCTTTGCGTATGCGGGGCCATCTCGAAAACCGCCCATAGTTTGAAGGATGTAGCCTGCATCGGCCCAGGTGCGCATAACGTCGGCTGCGTCCGTATAGGCAAGCACAGCATCGGTGGGAACCGCGATACCGGTGCCAAATGGCTCGCCCGTCTGGAATGATGTGTGGGGCCGCTCCGGCACCGCAGGTATAGCCGGGCGCGCAGAGCTATTGCCCCGTAGCAGCCGTAACACATGATCACCCAGCCCCGTCCTCAGGCGATCTGGGATATGCCACGTAAGCTTGGCATCCCGAATATCCGCCGGTCCCGTCGCCGCACGAAAGATAAAGCGGAGATAGGTGCCCATCGCGGCGTTTCCGGGCACAACCGCACTAGCTATCCAAACATCTCCGCTGCGATCCAGGCGCATAGCCAGATGCTTCCCATTGGGTAAGGACACGGCCACACCCGGTGCGCCCGTCGCGGTAAATTGAAGCACCGCCCTTGCCCCTGGGATCAATGGCACCCGGTAGATGAAGCTGCCTCCCCGCTCCATATGTCGAGCGCCGGCCGCCTCAACGCAACCCACAGGTGTGTACAGAGCCGCTCGTTCTTCGGCACTGCCCACCCGCAGGGAGAGAACCTTCACCACATCCGCCATGGCAGGCAAACAATAAGCTGCCGACATCAACAGAAACAGGGTTACCAAAATCTTCATTACGTACGAACTCCTGTGGTTCTCGCGCTCGCCAGTCCTGCGGACCATCCTGATCGCGTGCAAACCAGCGCGTTCCATTACACGATCCGGGCCGCAGGGGGCGCAACGAAATCCATGTACCGCCCCTGAACATCGTGTGTATCCGCTTCGCCGGCACACACGAGAACCCGGTAGCGAAAGCGAAGCCTGCTTCCAGACTGAAGCACGTAATCACCGCGCGTGCGCCCGCCTGTGTAATCGTGCCAGGCAAAGGGATTTGCCGTCATGAGCCCATAATCCCGAACGTGCCAACACGTGGGATGGCGGAAACTGACGGGATGGTCCATCACTACCACCCCAACGGGTTTTCCCTGCACATTCCCCCAGTAACTGCACCAATGGGCGGGGCGCCCCCATGTTTCATCCTCGTTGATCCCACCGAAGGAATTGAGAATGCGGCCGCCGTTCCGCACATCCATGGGCGTTGCAACACGAACGGACAGGATCCCGCCCTCTTTCGTGTCCCCGAACAGAACGTCGCCATATAAGGCGATGAGATCCACCTCCACATCCATCATCCGGTACCGGTCGTTCCCACGCCATACCGTAACCGTCAACTTCTGGTCAAGGATGGCGCGCCCATCCTTATCCGTCCAATGTGAGGTCGTGCGCAGGCGGCCGAACACGGGTCCGCTGACGAGCTCGTCTGTCGCGGCATGGACTGTGAAGCCGTGGCCCGGTTCTTCGCTCCAATTATCTGTGCCGTTCACGTTCCCATGTGCTATGTAAAGGGAGCGGTGGTGGCGATGGTCTGTGGTTTCGCCGGGGATATCGTTACGCATGGGATAGGCGCGGGTTACCGTCGTTCCGCCCGGCGCGAGGACGGGCCAGAAATAGGGACGTGCTTCCACGCCCGCATAGTTGTACGTGGTGAATGGTTCCCCGTCTATCTGGATGTGGATTTTCCCGCCTTCTTCGCGCACTTCCACGCCACCCGGCCACGCATCTTCTGCGGCCTCGAGCACCAGTTCCCTGCCCGCCTCTGCCGAAGGAAGGGCGAAGACCAAATCATCCCCGTCTCGTTGTACCGGGATCGGCCGGGTAGACCACGTCAACCCTTTGGGAGGATCTGCGCCCGCAAGCGGTACGCGCAACGGGCACACCTCGCGAACATGAGCCCCAGTCGTTATGTGTATGGCAGACAACCTCATGGCTTACCCCTCCTCAATCGCGCCTGATCAAAAAGGAAAGTTCGGCACACGCGCCGCAGATGCCTCCGCAGGGAGATGCGGCACATGTGTCGAAATGAGACATAACCTCAACGGAAGGACTTTGCAACCATGAAGATCGGCGTTAATCGTTGGACGATGCCGGCCGACTGGAGCCTCGAGCAGTGCTTCGAAGCCGCTGCAGAAGCCGGCTTCGACGGCATCGAACTCAATCTAGCCGAAGATGGCCCCATCACTCCGGACAGCACCGAAGCCCAAATCCGCGACCAGGTGGTGCGGCCTGCCGAACGAAACAACATCGCACTCACCAGCCTTTCCACCGGCCTCGGATGGAAATATCCCATTACCGCCAACGAAGAGAACGTGCGGCGCAAAGGCATTGAAATCCTCGCCTCCGCCCTCCGCATCGCCCGATGGATGGGGGTGGACGCCATTCTGTGCGTGCCCGGTGTAGTAACGCCGGATGTAAGCTATGACGTGGCATACGATCGGGCCCTTGCGGGCCTTAAGGAGCTTTGCCAGATCGCCGCAGAACAACGCGTCTTTATCGGTGTGGAGAATGTCTGGAACAAATTCCTCCTCTCGCCCCTTGAAATGGCGCGCTTTATAGACGAGGTTGGGAGCCCCTGGGTAGGCGCCTATTTCGATGCCGGCAACGTGTTGGTCTACGGATACCCGCAACATTGGATCCGCGTGCTTGGGAGCCGCATCAAGCGCGTGCACGTGAAGGACTTCCGCACGGGCATTGGGAACATCACGGGCTTTTGCAATCCCCTCCAGGGGGATCTTCCGTGGCATGATGTGCGCGCTGCTTTGGACGCCGCCGGTTATGATGGCTTTGTGACGGCCGAGGTGGACGGCTACCGAGTTGAGGCGAGGCTCGGCCTCAAGCACATCGCTGAAGCCCTTCGGGCCGTATTCGGATAGCTTCCGAACCGTTCAATACCCTCCGGCATTCGTAGCCCTCCGCGCCCCGCAGCTTTGCCGGGGTTGTGGAGGGCTGCACGTTCTCATCCCCTCAATGGCGGGTATACTCATTGGGCCCATGGACCACACAACATCCTCAAATCAACAACGCCTTCGCAACATCGCGATTATTGCCCACGTAGACCACGGCAAAACGACTTTGGTAGACGCCATGCTCCGCCAAGGCCATGTGCTCAGAGCCAACCAAACCGTGGCCGAACGCGTGCTTGACTCGCTAGACCAAGAGCGCGAGCGCGGTATCACCATCGTCGCCAAGAATACGGCCGTATGGTACGTGCCAAGTCCGTCGCAGGATCGCGACGCCGGCTGGAAAATCAATATCGTGGACACACCCGGCCACGCCGATTTCGGCGGCGAGGTGGAGCGCGTTATGAGTATGGTAGACGGCGCCCTGCTTCTCGTGGATGCCGTGGAGGGACCCATGCCGCAAACCCGCTTCGTCCTCCAAAAGGCGCTTCAGGCAGGCCATCGCGTAATCCTCGTTGTGAATAAGATGGATCGTGCCGACGCCCGCCCGGAATACGCCCTGGACGCCACCTTTGACCTCTTTGTGCAGCTCGGCGCCAATGATCACCAGCTCGACTTCCCCGTCGTGTACACGAATGCGCTTGCAGGCACTGCAACACTGGATCCCGCAGTGTCGGGGCACGATTTGGAAGCTCTGTTTCAAACGATCGTGCGCCACGTGCCAGGTCCCTCCGGCGATGTCCACGCGCCCTTGCAACTTCTGGTGAGCACCATTGACTACGATGAATACCGCGGGCGCGTTGCGGTGGGGAAAATCTATGCAGGATCCATCCAGGAAGGCGACGGCGTTGTTACGGTGTCGCGAACCGGTGAGCAGCGGCCAGGGCGCATTGCAGGCCTCTTCGTGTTCGATGGGCTGCGGCGCGTGGCAGTACAGCGTGCGGATGCCGGGGAGATTGTTGCCGTAACCGGCATCCCCGACGTCAACATTGGTGCAACGATTACAGACCGACTGAACCCTGCGCCCCTTTCCGTCCGCCCGGTGGATGAACCTACGCTACGGATGACCTTCGCAGTGAACACCTCGCCCTTCGCGGGCACCGAGGGCACGTACTGCACCTCGCGCAAGCTTCGGGAACGGCTGCTTAAAGAGCTAGAAACAAACGTGAGCCTGCGAGTTGAGGAAGGTGACGGCCCCGATGCCTTCATTGTGTCCGGGCGCGGTGAACTCCATCTGGCCGTACTCATCGAAGCCATGCGCCGCGAGGGATACGAATTGCAGGTGTCTCAGCCGGAAGTCATCTACCGCTCCGTAGACGGCGTGTTGTGCGAGCCGGTGGACGAGGTGTCCGTAGAGGTAGAAGAGCAGTATCAGGGCATCGTCATCGAGCAGCTTGGGCGCAGGCGAGGAGAACTGGTGGATATGAAAGCGCCGGGCAACGGAGCCGTCCACCTTATGTATCACGTGCCCACGCGCGGACTTCTGGGCTTCCGCAGCGAATTCGTGTCCGCCACCAGGGGAAGCGGCGTGCTCCACTCCGTCTTCATAGGATATCAACCCCTGCGCGGAGACATCAGTCTCGAGCGGAACGGTTCTATGATCGCAACGGAAACCGGCATCGCCACCACCTTCGGCCTGAACAATGCTCAAGAGCGGGGCACTCTCTTCATCGCACCGGGCACCCGCGTGTATGCCGGCATGATCGTGGGGCGACACTGCCGGGAGACCGACCTGGAAGTAAACGTGTGCAAAGCCAAGCACCTTACCAACATGCGCAGCTCCAACAGCGATATCGCCGTGCGCCTAACTCCACCCGTGGTGATGAGCCTGGACCGAGCCATCGAGTATATCGGGGCGGATGAACTGGTTGAGGTTACTCCCGCATCCATACGGATGCGCAAGCGCATCTTGGACGCGGCGCAAAGGCGCAAAGCACTCAAACGCGCGGATGCTTTGGGCCTGTAGTCGCCACCCCATACGCCCGACGCGCACCCGCGCACAGGAACCGCCCGATCCTTCCTCGAAATAAAGCGCAAACTTGGGAGATGCGCCCGGAAGCCACTACGTTCCAAAGACGCAATGCATAGGCCGCAAAAACCGGGGCTCAAGCCTTACCCTGGGATTGGCGATCTCGCCTACCCAATGCATGTGCGGGCGCATCGGTACCAAGAGACACCGCCATGGGGCGCTGAACGTCTATTCTGATCAGAACGGGGAACGGACTGCAGGTTCCCGCAACCGAGGAGGCTCCATGAGGCTCATCACCGCTTGCATAACTGCATTGGTCGCGATTTCTGCTGCGCCCGCCACCCTGGCGCAGGGAAAGCTCCTACCCCTCCCGGCCCGGGAAGCAATTCACGGAATGACGTTCCCATCTATATCGCCGGACGGCAAGACCATTTGCTTCACCTATCTTGGCGATCTCTGGACGGTTCCAACATCAGGTGGAACGGCCACACGCCTCACCGTGAACGAAGCCCAAAGCGCCTACTCCCGGTGGTCGCCAGATGGCCATTGGATTGCATTCGCATCGAACCGATATAACAGTTCTACGCCCTCTGGCGGCTATGCTCTTAACTACGACATCTTCGTGATCCCGGCAACGGGCGGAGACCCTCGCCGCATCACTTATTACACAGACAACGACTTCCCCAGCGACTGGTCCCCGGATGGGAGCCGCATCCTATTCCAATCTCGACGCGACGCCGCCTCGTGGCAAGCCTACACCATAGACGTGTCCACGGGTGTGGTGCACACTCTTACGGCCGATCCAGAAGAGGTGCGCTTTGCGGTCTTCGCACCCAATGGCAAGACAATCGCGTACGATCGCAGCGGGGACACGGCAATGTGGTGGCGCCCACGCTACCACGGTTCCGCAAATATGGATATCTATACCAAGGCGCTGGATACGGGCCGCATCACCCGCATCACCGACTACGACGGGATGGACTTGTGGCCCATGTACTCGCCAGACGGACGATATCTCTATTACGTAACGGACCGCCTTACCCCAGGCACACCCAACATCGTTGCTACTCCGGCTGCAGGCGGCCGGTTAGTTTTGGTTACCCATTTCACAGAGGGAGAAGTACGCTTTCCCAATGCAGCGCGATCTTCTGGGGAGATCGTCTTCGAGCATGACGGCGACCTGTACGTGGTGAACCCGGCTGTGGGCGCGCCCCAGAGGATAACCATCTACGCATCCAGCGACGAGAAGCGCAACAACCTAATGCCTTTGGAGATCACCTCTGGCGCCACGGAAGTGGAGATTTCCCCAGACGGCAAGACTTTGGCGCTGGTGGCCCGGGGTGAGATTTGGACCATACCCGCTTCGGAGGGCGGCGAGGCGCGGCGGCTAACGGACAATCCTGCCAAAGACTACGATATCGTTTGGTCGCCGGACAGCACGCGCATCGCGTTTGCTTCGGATCGTCGCGGGAATTTTAACATCTACGTGCTCGATGTGGCGACACGCCAAGTGCACCCCGTGTCTACCGACTCCAACGATGAGAATGCGCCTCGATGGTCGCCTGACGGACGGTGGGTGTCGTTCCTTAGAAGTGGTCCCCAAGGTGGCCTATATGTGGCCCCGGCCGATGCCTCGGCGCCTCCACGCAGACTCACGCCCTCCTATGGCAACAACCTCAATCTGGACGGCATTAGCAGCTATTCTTGGTCGCCCGATAGCCGTTGGATCGCGTTCTCACGCCGCGACGTCGTGCAAACCGTGGATATCTGGCTCGTGTCGCTCGATGGCGGGGAGGCAGTCAACATTACCCTCTACCCGGGAACCAACATTGAGCCGAAATGGGCGCCCAACGGCCGGAGCATCGTGTTCCTTTCGGACCGGGACCATCCCCGCGGAGGAATGGACCTCTATGCCATCCCCCTGCAGGCCAATCCCTCAGACCCTCCACAGACGGAGCGGAATACCCTTCGCATAGACTTGGCCGGTATCGCCCAGCGAGCTCGGCGCATTACCACACAGGGCGCGGGCCCCTTCGCCATTAGCCCCGATGCTTCCGCCGTCATCTTTGCGTCGTCCAGCGCGGGTCAAACAGATTACTACGCCACGGGCCTGATGGGAGGCCCTGTTCAACGCCTCACCACAAGCGGAGACGTAAGCGATGAGCCAAAGATCGCCCGCGACGGCTCGCGCTTTTATTACTTAACCACGTCTGGAACGGTAAAGATGGTGCCCAGAACCGGAGGCCCCCCATCGGTAGTAGCCTTTAGCGCCCATATGACCGTGAACCATCAAGCCGAGATCCATGAAGCATTCAACGAGTTCTGGCGGCGCCTAAAGGTGGGCTTCTACGATCCCACAATGCACGGTGTGGATTGGGAAGCCGTTCGGCGGCGGTACGAGCCCCTCCTACAAGCAGTAGGCACTAAAGAGGACTTCTGGTACCTCCTTTCGGAGATGGTAGGCGAATTGAACGCCTCGCACACCGAGGTCAACCCGGCTCCCGGCGTTCCCGGTCCCGCCGTGGGCGAATTGGGGATGATCTTCGACGAGAACTACCCCGGGCCCGGCCTCCGCCTTATGTCCAGTATGCCCAAGGGCCCGAACGACGACCCGCATGTAGGAATTAAGCCCGGGGAGTTCATTTTAAAGATAGACGGCCACGACGTCCGCTGGACGGAAGACCATTACAACCTGCTCCTCGGCAAGGCCGGTAAACCTGTAGAATTGGTCGTCAACAACAAGCCCACATTGGAGGGCGCGCGTACAGTAACCGTCAAACCCATTAATCGGGCACAGTGGTTCGATTTGGAATACGACCGCCAAGTGCAGGAAGCGCGCGCTCAGGTTCAGAAGCTTTCCTCCGGACGACTGGCTTATATTCGGATTAAAGCCATGGATCAAGCCTCCCTGCGGACGTTCGAGCGCGACCTGTGGGGCTCTGCATTGGCCGGTGAGGGGCTGGTGCTGGATATCCGGGGCAATGGCGGGGGCAATACTCATGACACGATCCTTGCCGAACTCGCGCGCCCTGTCTACGGATATACCCAGGCGCGGGACGGGCTTCGCGCCACGCAACCTTTCCGCCATTGGAGCAAACCCATCGTTCTGTTGATCAATCAGGACTCTGCCTCTGACGCCGAGATCTTCACCAGTGGTTTCCGCGCACTGAAGCTCGGAAAGGTCGTAGGTGTGGCTACACCAGGTTACGTAATAGGAACCTACGATAGCACCCTGCAAGATGGAACGGCATACCGCATCCCAACCCAAGGTTTCTTCGACCGGGAAGGGCGCGATATGGAGAACCGCGGAGTTAAGCCCGATATTGTGGTAGAGCTCACCCCGGAAGACATCGCTGCCCACCGTGACCGGCAGCTTGAGGAGGCCGTCCACCTACTCATGCAGGAGCTGCCTGAGCGCCATGCATCCGGAGCGCCGCTTAAGGCAGGCACTTTGGCCGCCGTTCGTGGGCCATGGTATACTAGGTTGCAGCCTTTTGTGCGAGGCAAAGGGACGGTGCTCGCCGGTGACGAGAGAAAGGGGAACTCGGCTTCATGCCACTAGAAGATACGCGCAGACTCGCAAAGGAACTCCATAGCCGAACTCTGGAACTCGGAGACCACCTTTGACCTCACCGGCAAACGTCGGGAATTAGAGGAATTGGAGCGCCAGGCTGCCGACCCGCATTTGTGGGAGGACAGCAATCTGGCCGCAGCCGTGCTTCAGAAGCTGTCTCGAGCTCGTGAAGCTGTTGCCCCCGTAGTAGACCTCCAGCGACGGGCCGGAGACCTTTTAGAGCTTGCCGAAATCGCCGACGAGGAAGACACTGCGCTCCAGCAGGAGCTTGATGCCGAAATCCGCCGCCTCACAACGGATGTGGAACGGCTTGAGCTAGAACTGCTCCTTTCGGATGAGCACGACGCCGCTAATGCCATCGTGGAAATCAATGCAGGTGCAGGTGGAACCGAGTCCTGTGACTGGGTTCAAATGCTTCTGCGCATGTACCTTCGCTGGGCGCAAGAGCGGGCATACCAAGTGGAGATCACCGATCAGACGGATGGCGAAGTCGCCGGCCTTAAGAGCGTAACATTCATCGTGGAGGGTCCCTTCGCCTATGGGTACCTGCAGGGTGAGCGCGGGGTACATCGCTTGGTGCGCATCTCGCCCTTCGACGCCAACAAGCGCCGGCATACCTCGTTCGCTTCGGTGGATGTTATCCCGGAAGTGCAGGAAGCGGAAGAGGTGGCCATCAACCCCGATGAATTGCGGATAGACACCTTTCGCTCCAGTGGTGCCGGTGGGCAACATGTGAATAAGACCGACTCCGCCGTCCGCATCACACACCTGCCCACCGGCATCGTGGTGACCTGCCAAAACGAGCGTTCACAACATAAGAACCGAGCCATGGCAATGAAGGTGCTGCAGGCCCGGCTCTTGGAGCGTGAACGCCGCGAAAATGAAGCGCGAGTGGCGGAACTTCGTGGAGAACAGGCCGCCATCGAATGGGGGAACCAGATCCGATCTTACGTCTTCCAACCCTATACCCTGGTGAAAGATCATCGCACAGGATACGAAACAGGCGATATCCTCAAGGTAATGGATGGGGCGATAGATCCCTTCATCCAAGCGTATTTGAAATGGAAGACGGGAAAGAGCTGAGGTGATATATGATGCGCTGGCAGGTAATGATTGCCCTCGCCGGCGTGCTGTGTGCAGCCCGGACGTGTGCGGCTCCGCTCGCGGCCCAGGGCGGGCCTACCATCAAGGTGGTGAATGAACTCACCACCAAGGACGCCGGCGCTCAAGAGAGCAACCTAGCAGAAGTGATCGCCGATGCCGTACGTGACACGGCCGGGGCGGATATCGCCTTCCTTGCAGCCTCGGCCTTCAACGAGGTAACGATTCCCAAGGGTACCACCACAATTGACGAGGTGGTCAAGGCCCTCGCGTTCAAGTCCGACAATATCCGCATCGTTCGCCTCAAGGGGTCCCAGGTGCGCCAAGCTTTAGAGCGGGCAGTAGAACTTTATCCCCAACGACGAAGCGCCTTCCTGCAAGTGTCCGGCATCACGGTAACTGTAGATGCGAATGCCGATCCCGGCAAACGCGTCGTGGCTGTGAAGGTCGGCAAGAATGACCTCGCCGACGGTAACATCTACTCGGTGGCCATGCCGGCCCCGCTCGCCGACGGGGCGCTCACCTATTACAAGGTTTGGTCCAAAGCAGACATTGACCGTGATCACGACCCTAATCTTACGCTGGAAGAAGCAGTAACGCGCTATCTCACCAGCCACACCACCATCGGCGAGAAGGGTGAGGACCGGATTGTATTCAAGAAATGACACCCACGGCGCCCAACATCGGCAGATGGGAGCGATTCGCCCCACGCGAACCGCGTACATCAAGAGGTGGCCGATCCTTGTAGCGGGGGTGCTTACGTTGGCCGGGTGCACCTGCTGCTCGGCCCGATCACTTCCTGCCGGAACGCCGCCCCAACCCACACATCCCAAAGTAGATGGCGACCGTGCTTATCAGCTCTTGGTGAAGCAGTGCGCGTTCGGACCCAGGCCGGTGGGGAGTGCCGCTCATCAGAAAACGCGGGATTTTCTCCTAGCCGAAATGCGCAAATATGCCGACCGCACGGATGTTCAAGATTTCACTTACCGGGGAATGCCCCTTACCAATATCATCGGCGTGTTCAATCCGGATGCGCCTCGCTCCATACTCTTTTGCACCCATTGGGACACTCGACCTACAGCAGATCAAGAGGTAGATCCCCAGAAGCAACGTGAGCCCATTCCGGGCGCCGACGATGGGGCCAGCGGCACCGCAGTGCTTCTGGAGCTGGCACGCATCTTTCATGAGCAGAAGCCCAAAGTAGGTGTGATCCTCGTATTACTGGATGGGGAAGACTACGGCAACTTCGAAACCAATGAAGGGGTCTTCCTGGGATCCACCTACTTCGCAAAGCATCACGATGCCTACAAACCTTCCTTCGGCATCCTCATTGATATGGTCGGCGACAAGGACCTAGACATCTATCGCGAGGCTAATTCTCAGCGGTTCGCGCCGGGCACGAACGAGAAGGTATTCCGCATCGCCAAGGAACTGGGTTACGGCAAGTACTTTATAGACGAGGTGCGCCTCAATATCTCGGATGATCACGTTCCCCTCAGCACCATCGGACATATCCCCACGATTGACTTGATAGACTTCAACTACGCGCCGTGGCATACCCTGGACGACACGCCCGATAAATGTAGCGCGCAATCCCTCGCAATCGTGGGCAATGTTCTGGCGGAAGTAGCCTATCGCGAGCAGCCGTAGAAGCGCGCCTATTGAGCACTATCACGCAGGACGGAATTGCGTGAGAATGCATGCCCGCCGAAGATACCTACGTGAGCATTTGGAGCAGCATTAGGCCGCGGCTCGAGCCCCCATGCATTCCTGGGCTAATTCCAGGTTGTTCGCCGCTTCGGTATGGTTGGGCTGTAGAGTCAGAGTCTGGCGATAGGCGGCCGCCGCCGCCGCATACTCACCCATGCGGAAGTAGCAGTTCCCCAGCACCAGGAACCCCTGAGCGTTGGAGGGATCACGCTCCAAACCTGCGCACAGCATCTCCACGGCCTGAGGATAGGCTCCCAGTTGATACACAAGGTCCGCCGCATTGAAGTAGGCGTTGGCGTAGTTGGGGTCCATCCGAACAGCCTCTGCAAAGCGATCCAAAGCAGAGGCACTGTCGCCCAACGCCGCGAGGACCCTGCCCCAGTTTACACGTATCTCGGCCGATGTAGGAGCCCTTCGGGCCGCGGCGGCATAGGCATCTGCCGCATCTTGAAGCATTCCCATCTGCTCACAGCAATATCCTAACCTGAACCAAGCAGCTCCGTCGTCGGGCTGGAGGGCCGCCGTGCTGCGGAGGTACGGGAATGCCTGGGCAAACTCTCGCGCATCGTACAGGAGCTCACCCAATTCGGCGTTAGCACGGGCGTGCCCAGGCACCTTCGCCACCACGCGCTTCAGCTCCTCGATTGCCTCGCGTACGTTCCCCTCCTTGCGTAAACAATGGGCAAGGAGATAGCGCGCGTCATGGAAGTCCTCCATCTCGCTCAAAGCCCGGCGACAGTGGGCTATCGCCTCGGCATATCGGTCTCTCCCGGTAGCAGCAAGGGCGAGGCCATACCAAGCCTTATATCCATAAGCTCCCGTGTCGCCCGTATGTGCGAAGAGGCCCGTTTTGCCCCTTTCGATGGCCTTGGTAAAGGCCTCCTCTGCCAGTGCATACTGTTCGCGGTGGAGGTAGGCGTGTCCCCTGGCGAATTCGATTGCGGGGTGCTGAATGCCCAGGCTCTCGGCTCGGTCACATACGCGCAAGGCATCCTCGGCCCTGCCGGTGGCATAGAGTGCCGTCGCCCATTCAACGTAGAGCATGGCGGTGTATTCTTCTGTGGGATCCGGGTTCTCATCCGCCTTCTCGAACCAGGCAATGGCCGCATTTAGGTCGCCGGCCGTGTAGTAAGCATTGGCGAGATTGAACAGATGGAAGGTGCGGTATGCAGGATCCTGGTTCTCCTCCACTTCTCGCCGGAGCATGCGGATGAAGCGATCATGCTTATTCCGCTCTGTCATTACCTCGGAGGCATATCCCATGTGATCCAAAACGAGCTGAGACATGGCGCATACATAGCCTGCCGCCTGGAGTGCGCGCATATTCTGCTCATGAACACGCCCCGTGAAGCGCACCGACGGAAGGATGCGAAAGAGCCTGCAAGCACGGTGCCAACACACCTCCGGGTCCGCGCGCATCTGCATGTAGTTGCGAATGTTCACCATGTACCCGCCTACGTTGGGTTCCGCGTCTTCGATGAGTGTGCGTAGAAGCCCGGCCTGATTGGGCGCAAGGCGCTCATCGGCGTCAATCCAAAGGGCCCAATCCCCCGTAGCATGATCTAGGGACACATTCCGCGCTGCGGAAAAGTCATCCGTCCATTCGTGGAACACAACCTTGGCACCAAAAGACTTGGCGATCTCCACGGTGCGATCTTTGGAACCCGTGTCCACCACCACGATCTCGTCGGCGGCATCCTTCACGCTGTTTAGGCACTCCTCCAGATAGCGCTCCTCATCCTTGACGATCATAACCACCGAGAGGCGCGGCCGCGGCGGAGTTCGCACGTCACGTGCGCTGTTGGAAGCCGTGAGAGCTGCGTCGGCAGCCGCGATGAGTTCGCGCATATGGCGGAGCGGCAGTTCATCTTCGTGGCTTCTAGGGCGCACCAAACGCCGCCGGGTACTCCTCCCGCACTTCCCACCGCCGGGCCGAGCGACCTGCGGGGACGTAGCAGCCTTGCGCAACCGCCTCAGCTCCTTCACTACGGCCGCCTGCGCGCGCTCTACCGTTCGGCGTATCTCCGGAGCATCTGGGGTAAAGCGCAGGGCTGCCAGTGCGTGCTCTAGGGCCGGAACCGGTTGCCCCGTCTCCAGCAGCAAAAAGGCCAGATTGTGATGAAAGTCCCGCGGCAAAGGCGCGTGTTTGAGGCCTTCCTCTAGCGTTTGCCGCGCCTCCTCTACCCGACCAAGACGAAAGAGGACAACGCCGCGCGCATTGACCAGATCCCAGTCATCTGCCCGCTCTGCCAGGCACTGTTCGATGCCTTCCAGGGCACTCCGCCAATTCCCGGTTCGAGCGCAATGAAGCGCGGTCTGCTTAAGCTCCTCATAGGAAGGCCCGTCCATAGGTGGGCGCCGATGATGCAGGGAAGGTCTCCACGCGGTCAAGGCTTGAAGGCGTCGCTCGGCGATTTCCGCCGCATGTCTCCACGTGTGCCGATCGGCGATATCCTGAGCGCCCCTAGCCCCCACTCGTCGCGCCTCGTCCGGGTTCTCGTAAATCCTCCGCAGCATGGCGGCAACGGCTTCGCGGTCCGGTTCAGCCCAATACGGGTAGTCTACGGTTTCCAAATCACCTACGCGCTTTTCGGCAAGGCGCACTACCGTAGCAGGGATGAGGAATGCATTGTGCTCATTGGCGAAATCCAGAGCGGCCCCGTACCGCGTGACCACCACGGGCTTGCCGCACGCCATGGCCTCGGCAATCGGCAAGCCGAAGCCCTCGCCGCGGTAGGGATGCACCAGGCAATCGCAAGCAGCATAGAGGCCGGGCAGGTCGGCCTCCGTGAGATCATCGGACAGGTAGACGACTTCCGGCGCCCCGGGGAGCGCCTGGATGGCCGCGATGAGTGCTCCCGCCCCCTGCCCGGCGTAAAAGGAATTCGCCCCAAAGTCTTTGATGACGAGGGCAACGTCGTCGCGCGAAGTGAATGCACGCACATAGGCATCCAGCAAAACGTCAATTCCCTTGCGGGCGATGGTGCCCCCTACAAAGAGGAACTTGAACTGCTTTGCCGTCGGTAAGGTAATCGGCTTCACGGCAGGGTGAAAGCGCTCTGTATTCACGCCGTTCGGCACCACGTACACGCGATCGCCAGGAACTCCACTGTTGAGGTACTCCTCGCGCACAAACAGAGAGGGCACCCACACTTCGTCTACCGCGTTGCCTATGGCTTCGACCCACGCCTTCGGGAGCGACCCGAATTCCCACGGTTGGATCAGGACGAAGCGATCCGATGGGGGCCGATGGAAATCGGGCGGCCAGAAATGGCGCACGGTGACAACAGGATACTGGGGGAGGACGCGTGCGGCCTCTGCCAATCGTGCATACCGTGCGTCTTCCTCCAATCCCAGGGAACAATCGCCGTGGTGCACGATGCCGATATCGAACCGTGCGTCCTCCATGAGGGCAAGTACGAGCTCCCGGTTCACTAAGGCAAGGCTGTGGCGTGCAAAGAAGGCGCCATGCCACACGACGCCTGGACGCTCCGATGCAATGCGAAGAGGCATTGGGCAGTTTCCTTATGCGGCGGCAAGTTCCGCTGAAGACACGGATCCCAGCAGATCTACCGGTATTATCGGCACACCCATGGCCTTCGCAAGAGATCTGTACGCTTCGTCATGCTTGTCCCCTTCCCCGCTCACTACGAAGAAATGGACACCGTGGAGCAACTGCCAGCGGTCCTCCGGCTGCAGGGGTCCGCAATCCAGAGTGATTTGCAAGGGATCGTCAGGCGGAAGACCAAGATTCACCTCTAAGTGGTGTGCCAACCTAGTAGCGAGTTCATCCATTTGCGGGGAAGACGACGCTTCCATCCTTAAAACCAGTTCTACGGCGCCCGCGGTGCGCTGCGCGGATCCCCAGCACGTGACTTGCTGCTGTCTACAGGCATTCACAAGGCGCGCCACGAAAATCTGCCAGTTCTCATCCGTGGACCAATCCGGGCAAGCTACAACGCGCAAACAATCACGACGTTGGGTGGCCGGAAGGCGTCGGCGAGGAGCCATCCGATTGATCTGCTCAGGGACGCCCGTCCACGGAGGACATCCCTGAGCAATGCGCTCTGCTTGGGCAGCCAGTTCCTCAAACTCCTCCACGCGGCCAAGATCCGCGAGAAGTTGTGCAAATTCCAGCCAAATCTGGGGGTACAGCGGCCCTGCTGCAATTGCCGATCGGTATGCCGCGATGGCATCCATGCTTCGGCCGAGTGCTCGAAGTGCGCGAGCCAATCGGAAATGTGCTCCGGCAAGGTGCGGTTTCGCATCCACGGCCATGCGGGCCCATTTTTCGGCCTCGGCAAAATCCCCGCGTTGGAAGGCCAGGTCGCTCAAGATCTCCCACGAGCGCCAACACAGGACCTTCGCCATGGCATGGATCCATGCGCCGCTGCCCTCGGGATGCGTGGCCCATGCATCCTCAAGCTCTACATCGAATGCGTCGTAACGGCGGGGAATGATGGGCACAGCCAGATCTGCAGATTCGACGACGGCCGCCGGGTTGCCGTGTCCCAGCCAACGCGTGACCTCGCCAAGCTCGCGCTCTGCACTTTCGCTCTCACCCAGGGCGAGCAATACCTGCGCCAAATTCCATCGGGCTCCTACACACTGCGGACGCCCTGCAATCACCGATCGAAGCACCGAGGCCGCCTCGGTCAGAAGGCGCAAGCGTTCGGCGGAGGCGCCCTTGCTTTCTGCAACGCGCGCCAAAAGAGCCGCTCGGCCCACAGCCGCAACGGGCGCTCCATGGGATGCCCCCTGGAGATCTCCATCGGCAGCGGCGACGGTGAAAACGTCCCCAAGGCTAAGCCATTGATGTGCGCGAGCCAACGCCCGATCCGTGGCGGAGCGCGCGGACCACAAACGTGCCTTCCGGCAGCCCGACGCGCGCATTTCATCCGCCACAATGTCTAGAAGCAATCCCAAGTGGTGGCGATTTGTATGGGTTTGCACGCGCCGCCAGCCGGCCTCGGCGATACGGGCACGGGCCGGTTCATCCGTCAGATAGCGCTCCAACAGATCCTCAAGGTCATCGGGTCCATAAAGGATGCACTCCTCGCCATCCATGAAGAGTTGCCCGATCTCGGGGTTCTCGCGCTCGTAGAAGAGGAGGGCTCCACAGGCCGCTGCCTCGTACGCCCGCATGTTGATTTCTCCACGGATGCTCCGATTGAATACGATGCGCGCTCTACAGAGGAGCTTTGTGTACTCCTCGCCCACCACTCCGGTCGTCACGCATACCCGGTATCTGTGCGAAAGTTGTGCGATGCGCGCAAGCCATGGGGCCCGTTCTCTCTGGATGTCATGGTTGAAGTTCCCCGCCATCACGATATCCAGATCCCGACGCACATGGGGTAACCGGCGATGGAGCCGAGGATCGAACCCCCACAAAGGCGCGTAGCGCACTCTGGGGAAGCCAAGATGCTTCAACCTGCCACAGCCGGCCCTGTCTGCAATGAGCAGGTCGAACGCGCCTCCACAAGTCTGCACGGCTTGCCCGCCTAAGTTCCAATCTCCAACCACTGCGGCGGTGAAAATGGATGCGTCCTCAATCCCCACGGGCACCGGATGGTACTCGATGGACCAATACACAAGCGCATCTGGCTGGAAGGGCATCGGCAGGTGTGTGAGCACATCCTCAACCCGAATGCGTTCTTGTGGCCGCCAGTACAACCGTGCAAGTTCGCTTACGCCTAATGCCGAGGTTTCAGCCGCGGGCCGATCACGCAGGAACAACACTTGATGCCGTTCCCCAGACGGCCCCAGCACCTCCTCTAGAGCGGTCTTTTCGTAGGGAGTTACGACGGCACGCATGGGTTCCTCGATGTTTGAATAGGATCGTGTGCTACACAGTCACCGCAACGGGCATGCGGACAGCCATGAGGGCTTCTACCTCTTCTTGGAGAATGCGGGACACTGCACCATAGCTGAAGTTAACCCCGATGTGTTCCCGGGCGCGGGCGCCTCGCGCGGCAGCGTCCTCGCGGTGGGTAAAAACATGGCGCATGAGCCGGCGAAGATGGTCAACGTTGGGCTCCGCCCACCGATGCCCGGTGAACGCAGGCGCTTCTTCGCATGCCTTGCGGGGTACCGGCGCCAACTCATAATCCAGCAGATAAGTGGTCTCCGGCGTCATGAAAGCAGTATTCCCACTCCAATTCGTGCCGATCACAGGCAATCCCATGGCCATCGCCTCCATAAAGGGACGGCCCCATCCTTCGCCTCGCGTCGGCAGCACAAAACAATCCGCAGCGCGGTACAACGCGGGCATGAGGGGTGCGGGGATATCGGCACCCTCCAGAACGATGTCCGCGCAAGCATCCAAGCTGCGCCCTGTGCATTTGCGGACGTGGTCAGCGATCATTTCAGCGATCGCCTCCAAGCTGTACCCCAGGGAGGAATGCACTTTCAGGATCAGGGCCACGTCCTCGCGCGCATTGAACTCCTCAACATACGCCCGAACGAGGATATCCCAGCCCTTGCGGAGGGACCAATCAAACACCGAAAGGAAGTTGTATCCTCGGGAGCCTTCAATCACCAACGGGCGAATGCGCGGATCGTAGCGGGCGATATTGATGGCGCCTGGGATCACCGCGATCTTCCGGCGATCCACGCCTGCGTCTGCGAAGGTGCGCGCGTTGAAGGCACTGGGAACCCACACCCGGTCCATCCAATTGCAGGCGGCGACCCATTCCTCCGGAAGGCGATCGGTCTCGAACATGGTGCGCCCCACATTCACAGCCGCTCCCACCCATCGCTGGAAGTGCACTGCAAACGTGTGGCTTACATGTACCGCACCCGGCACATCCGGTCGAGCGGTGAGCGCTCTAAGGCGCGTGTCGTCCAACGGATTAAGATCGGCGCGACGATTGCTCCAAGCGATCGGCCGCGCCACCACGCGCATGTTCGCGTCATCCATCGCCAACAGGAACTGCCGCGCCTCATCGGCATACCCGCTGGGGTCAAAGAGCGGCCCGTGCCACACGATGGCCGGGAGGTGCGTTACGCCTTCGGATGAACCGGGCGATGTTCCTCCAGGACGAGGGGCATTCTGTTCCACCGAAGGGGTTTTGGAGCGTGCGCGGGCCAAAGCAATCCGCTCGCCCAAATGAGCTCTAGCGAGCTGCGCAGATAGGTGGTCCAGTGGCCTCTTGGCATCTCCCCCGGTGGAGGCATCGCGCCGAAACGTGGGCTCAACCGCAATCGCCTCAATGAGCCGAGCCTCCCATACGCACCCTGCTCGACGCAGTTCTCTCAGGCGCTCGTCGCCGATCCTCCAACTCGCCACACTCTCGACATTGGGCACCATCATCGCCAGCGCAGACACGGGTTCAGAATGGAAGGGCAGCTCTTCCTCACAGTAGAGGTGGTAAAGCTCCAACCAGTCTGCGTGGTCATACAAAGTGAAGTCTGCGAATGCACGCCCGGTGTCCGGGTATTTGGGGCACAGGATGCCGAACTGGTTGTAGGTGTTGAGGACTACCAGGTTGTTGGCGAAGCTTAACTCCGTTTGGTACAGAGAGAGCGGCGTCAGATGGAAGAATTGCTCGAAGGCGATGTCACGGAAGCGCTTGCGCAATGCGCTCACCCATAGATACTGCTCCGGCGCCGCATAAGTGCACTCTTCGGACCACCACCAATGGATGCGAGTGAGGGGATCCGCGCATACCCTAGCCACAGCGCGATCCGGAGGTAGCAAGGGAATATCGAAGAGGAGTTCCAGGTCCTCGCGGAGGCCCAAAAAGCACCAGTCTGTGGGATGGAACGCCGTTGGATAAAGATAGGAAGGGCGTCGTTGATACACGTGCGGCACGAGGACGCGCTCTCGAGTAAGCCGGAGCCCCTCCACGCGCTTCGTCCAGCGCCCCCAATACGCCAGTACCGAGTTGGAGGTGAACAGGATATCCGTGCGGGTTTTCATCACCAAGGGGCGTGTGGCATGCCTTATGCCTGCCCAGGTGCTAACGATTTGCCGGTTCGTATTCTGCCCGAACGGGAGGGGACCGGGATCTTTAGACGTAATCACCTTGTCGCAATCCACACCCCGAACGTCCGAGCCCTCCCACGTCGAGAGGATAATCTCGGCACCGGGGAAATGATTGCGGATGGAAGCGCACACATCGCCCGTGGTCACCAAAGGCGACCGAACGATGGGCCCCTGCACCACGAACGATATATCCTCAGGTCTGCAACCTTCTGCCATACTCTGGCACCCGCTACGCCGCCATGGCCAAATGCGCCTCTGAATATTGTTGGGAGCCAAGATGCCTGCGAAAGGCTTCCAGGTCTTCGGGTGTCCCCAGGCCGTGCATGGCATCCGCCGGGATCGGATAAATGTACACACGCTTGCCGTCTGCAAGGAACTCGTTGAAGACAGGGCAAACGTAAAACTCGTTGTTCACACGGATGTTCTTGCGGATCATCTCCTTGGCATACCGCACGAAGTCCCTGCCTTTGCGGTAGTAGTAGATGCCCACCGTCGCCTGATCGCTGATCACGACCTTTTCCGCTACCTCCGTAACTGCGCCCGTCTGGTCGTAGCGTGCGTAGCTCCACTTGGGATGATCGCTGGGAAAGGTAAGGATGCCTCCATCTGCATCCAGTCGGCGCATCTCCTGCACGAAATCCGCGATATCTACATCCACGTATTGATCGCTGTTTGCGATGATGAGCTCGCTGTTATTGTCAATAAGGGCTTCAGCCAAGAGTACGGTACACGCGGCACCTTCGGTAAAGCCATGCACCTGCACTATTTGCGCAGAAGGGTTCATCTGCTTCACGTGGTAATCGGCGCAATATTGCTCAACGTGCCGGTCCTGCATCAACACGATGGGCCGCCCCACGCTCCGAAAGTTGTCCAGAACCCACGCGAGCATCGGCCTCCCGTGGACATCAATCAGAGGCTTAGGAAACTGGTAGCCTGCTTCGGCGAACCGGCGCCCTTGCCCCGCTGCCGGGATCACCACATTGATGCGCTCGGCGTCCATGATCGTGCGGAGAACGCGGTAATAGTTGACATCCCCGGGATCATTCACCGCACATAGGAATGCGCCCGATGCGATGGCAGCTTGTTTGCCTACATCACTATCCTCGACGATTACGCATTCCTCCGGGCTCACACCAAGCCTTTCGAAGGCGCGCAAATAGATATCCGGCGCAGGTTTGGGATGCGCCGTCTCCTCATTGCCGAGGTAGAAGTCCACAAACGGGAGGAGGCCGCTCTTAGTGAGCATCAGCTCCACGGAAGCCCGTACGGCATTGGAGCACACGCCCAGAGTGTAGTGACGGCGTAATAAGCGCATCATCTCTACCTTCTCAGGATCTGGCCGGCAGAAGCTTGCGATGATATGCTGAGTGATCTCTTGTTTGGTCTGGTGGATCTTCGGCCATAGGTCTCGAGGCAAGCCCTTGCGCTCGGTTAAGATCTCCAGTTTTCGCTTGGTAGGCACGCCCTTGTACACTGCTAGGTGCTCTTGCCAGGAAATCGGCTCTACATCTGCGTGCTGTAGCGCCACGTTGAGGGCATTAAAGTGCCACTTGTCGGCGTCTACCAGCACTCCATCCAGGTCAAACAACACCGCCTTGATCATGATGCACCTCCCACAAGCTTCGCCAGTTCCGATGGATAATCTGTGCAAATGGCGTCTACGCCCCAATCCACCAAATCGCACCAACGCGCCCGCAATGTGTGCAGGTTCCGCACTCCGTGTAGCTCAGGCGACACGTAATAGCATGCTACTCCCCTATCCTTAAGGGCTCGCACAACACTCCGCGTGACCCACCAGTCCTCGAACTCGTCCAACCATACTTCCCTAATGGCGCAGTCGCCTAGATAAGCATCCAGATAGGGCTCGCGATCGCTGAGCCGGTAAGCCACGCGGAAACCCTCGTCCTGAAGCGAGCGCATGAGGAAACGGCAACCGTCCCGGTCGTTGGTAAGGAGCTCGAAATCGAACAGGAAAAAGGACTTCGCTGTACCAGCGCTCCTTAGCGCATTCAAGATGGCCGGAATTGCCAACAGGCTCTTTACGTTTAGGGCGTGGCACGCAGGGCCACCTGGATTGCGTAAGAAGGGGTAAGGATCGCGGGCAGGCGACCATGCCGCGGCATCGTGGGCCAGAACAAGGCGGCCATCCGTACTAATGCGCACATCGAATTCCACAGAGAAGCCCTCTGCAGTGGCGGAACGGATTGCCTCCAGGGTGTTCTCACGATGCACGTCTGGTCCATGGACACACCCACGGTGGGCAATCACTGCGAGTGCTTGTGCGCACAGTTTGCCGGATGCTTGCATGGTGGGGCTTGATCCAGCTTGCACAGGCTTCCCGCTCCTTAAGTACATGCGGGCTGTTCGCCCAGGGTTCTGGCTCAATTCTCGGAGGAAACCGGTAGAATCCTCAGGTAGGCGTGCAGGTGGTAGGCTGCATCCTCGCAGAGAGCATTCCCTGTCGTTGGCACCACCCACGCAGGGCACCCCTGGCATTCCTAAGATTTCGAACGGAGGGAGGATCTATGCGCACCATCATTTGCTGTACAGTACTATTGGCGGCTTTGCCCATGCATGCCTTGGCTCAGGCTGATCTGGCCGGAACGGACCGATTCCCGCAATTTCGGAACCTCTCTGGGCTAGGATGTGGCGGATACGGGCTGGATGCTCAGGGGTTTGCCTCACTCTCCGGGCCCACAGCCTTCTCCACGCCGGTGGCCTACGTGCTTGGTCATGACCAGTTTCGCATCCAATATGCTTCCATCAGCCACAACATGAGCGCCAACGTAACGTGGGGCAAATCCAACAACAAACTCGTGGGTGTATATGGACATACGTTCGGCCCCGTCAATGTAGCTGTGTCGGACATCGTACTGAGCCGTGTGTATGACCAGGCCTTTAACATCCAGGCCGAGTTGATCCCCCAACGCCATAGCAGGTACGCCGTGTCCGCGGGCATCCAGGATATTGGGGGCGGCGGTGGGTCCTCGGGAACGGGCGTGCCAGGCGACGACCACAATAGCCGCTCATTCTTCGGTGTGGTCACGTACCGGGCAACCGAGGGATTCCATCCTGTTTACCTAAGCGCGGGAATAGGCTCCCGCCGCTTCCGTAATGGCTTTGTCAACACAAGTGTGCAGATCGCCTCTCCCGTGCGCCTGTGGACGGAATGGGACGGATTCGGTTTGAATTACGGGGCGCTGTTGGCCTATCAGCAGCACTATAACGGGCGCATCGTGGAGCTGGACTTCATCGCAGCAGTGGTGGACAGCCGGTATATGACGCTGGGCTTCGGTTTTGGATTTTGAAGGCCCTCAAGCAAGTGTACGGCTATTCCCACCAATATACCTGCGGGAATAGGAACTACCCATGGCACATCTAGCTTCGTGCCGCGAACATCCTGCCAGGGAAGACGCGCAAGCCAGCCGCATTCAGCAACGACGGCTACTACTTCGGCCAATCGTGCCTTTGCACCGACGCCGGAGCTTAATCCCGGCGCGGCAGGCTCGGCCAAAAGGTGGACGATGCCTCACCCGGCGGACTTGCTTAGCGGCGGCTGTCGCGGTGCTAGGTGGTTTGGGCATCGTCCCCGCAGCGCCTCTCCCCGCTCCTCCTCCAATACACCGAGCGAAGGACACAAATGGGGAGCCGGCGCCCTATTGGCCGGAAAACTTGCGTTGGGCGGCTACCGCCCCGTCCATTAGGGTTCACACATCCGAAGAATTGCAAAGAGTACTGAATGATACTCATGTGCCGCCGGGAACAGTGATCTGGGTAGAGCCTGGGCACTACACACCGCCCACACCCGCCCGCGTGTTCACGTGCAAACTCAACGGAACGCCGGAACGCCCAATCATTGTGCGCGGTAGGTATACCCCGCCCTGCCCGCAGAAGGAGAGCGGGACGAGGAGCGAGGCGCCAGAGCCCTCGGTGATTAATGGTGGCATATGGGCCGATCCCAGCGCGAACGTGTGGTTCTGGGGGTTGGAGATTACGAATACGTCAACATCCCGTCTCGTTGCAGATCGCCTCTGCGGCGTCAACCTACTCTTCGACCAAAAACGCGGCAAGTCCGTTGTGAACTGCATCATCCACGACACAGGGCAACCGGGCATCGGCTTCTGGAATCAGGGCCCCAATGCCATGATCTACGGATGCATCGTGTATCACAACGGCGTCTACGACGATCTCCACTACACCGACATAGGCGGCCATCCGCGAGGGCCCGGCGTATACGCCCACAACGATCAAGGCGAAGTGCGCGTATCCGATAACATTTTCTTTGGGAACTTCGGGGAAGGCGTGCATGCCTACGGTGCAACCGGATACGTAAACGGCTTCGTGGTGTCCAACAACATCGCCTTCATGAACAACGGCGACCAGATCTTCCTGGGATCCGATAAGGAACCCATGAGCGCCATTCGCGTGGAAAACAACGTAGCCTACAGGGAACCGGGAACCGGCGGGAAGCGTTGCATGCGCGTCGGTTACACGGTGCCTGTGACCGATGCGGTTGTCAAAAACAACGTTGTCATCGGCGCAACATGGGCGTTGCAGATCGAAAGAGTGCATACCCTCACCGTGGAAGGGAACAAGGTCTATGGTGAAGGCGATGGGGCAATCCTCGTAAGGAGCGACGGAACTGCGGATGCCACGTACGAAGGCAGCAAGAACACGATCTGGTTCCCCAAATCACAGAACGCCTTTGCTTGGGCGGTGGGCGAAGGCGGGGCAACGATGTACAGGGTGAGCGATATGACCGCGTTCCTGAGACTGCCCAGCCACGCCATCACCGTGGCGCAAGCACCGCCGACTGAGCCGGTTATCCGAATTTACCACAACCGATATGAGGCCAACCGGTACCACGTCGCGATCTGGAACCCGGCCAAGACGAACACCGTGAACGTGAAGATTCCGCAACTGCCCATCGGAACGCATATTCAGGTGTGGGATGTGCAATCGCTGAGCAAGGGGCCGATATTGGATGCGAACTACACCGATGCAGGAATCGTATTGCCTATGAACCGGACGGATTACGACGAGATGATCGGCCCCGCCCCTCACATGAAGAACGTGTTGCGCCACACGAAGCAGGATTTCGGTGCTTTCCTCGTGATTACAGAATAAGAGGAGGCAAGGGAATAGCCCCCTTCCCGCTTTCGCCGGCACACGTTGGTTGCGGGGGACAACCGATGGTCGCAAGGAACGGGAAGGGGAGCATGCACGATGCGGCTGTGTGTTTTCCCGGCGCAACCCAAGGACTACGACTGAGCATCCGAGGACGCGGAATTCTGCGGAGAGCAGAATTGCTCCTGCTGCCGCGACCTCCCTGGGCAGGCAGGGTGTTCATTCGTTTGGCAGGCTTATCGCTTGGCTGCTCAGCTTTCCTGCTGCAACTTCTGTAGCCACCCCGTGGTCTTGTGCGTGCCGTCGCAGAAGGGCTTTGAGGAGGAACCGCCGCATCTGCAGAGGAATACCTTATCGGGAACGGGGATCTCGTTGTCATTCGCATCCACCAATCGTATGGTGCCGATGACTTGATAGGGCCCATTCTCACGAACCTTGATGGTGACATCCGCCATTTTCGAAGCTCCTTTCCTGGGGCGATCTACGAATCGCCGCCCTAGCCCTTGCGCGCCCGAACCCGCATGCACCATATCGGCTGTAGGCCCGTTGGCGACAGGCGGCACACACCTAATGTACCTCCGGAGGTTCCAACGCTTCAATGTGCGCACGACATAAAACCACGATATTCGCCGCAATCCTGGCCCTCATCGTTGCTTGGGGTGTACCAGCTATTGCCCAAGGTGAGGATCAGAAGCCGGTTACGCTGGATGACCTACGTCTCGCCTTCTACGATTATGACCACTCCCTACCACTCAACGCAGAACTTAAGCAGTTGCCCGATGCGAACAGTGCGGAAGCAGCGCTCCGCACGCGCTGGCATTTGGCCTATGATAGTGCCCACGATCAACGTGTCACCGCCATATTCACGCTTCCCAAGCGGTTCTCACCTCCGTTCCCGGCCGTGATCCTTCTAGCAGGATCTGGCGGTCACAAAGACAGCGATTACGTGCGCTTTGCCGCCGAGTTGATGTCTACTCTAGGGTATGCCACCCTCTCCATAGATGCACAATACCACGGCGAGAGGGCTCGCCCCAATAGATCGGACGACGTCCATAATATCGCATCGGTCACCGAGCGCGACGCCTGGATCCAAACGGTTATTGACCTAAGGCGAGCCGTTGATTATCTTCAATCGCGTTCCGATATAGATGGCAAGCGCATCGGCTATTTGGGTTTTAGTGAGGGCGGGATCCTAGGAGGTGTGTTTATCGGAGTGGAACCGCGCGTGTCTTGTGCATGTCTAGCAATACCGGGCGGAGGCTTTGTTGCCTGGGCCAAGGCATTGGGCTATTATAATGAGGCGAACGCTCGAGCGATCGAAGTGGCGGCAGCCATCATTGATCCGGTAAACTTCATCGGCAGGTTCTCGCCCAGGCCACTGCTCATGCTTTCGGCACGTAAGGACGAGCTGATTCCCAGGTTTGCAACGGAGGCGCTCTTCAACGCAGCCCGGAATCCGAAACAGATTATCTGGTACGACTCCGGGCATGTCCTCCCGCCAAAGGCGCTCCTTGTAGACGCGAAGGCATTCTTTGTTGAGCATCTAGGCCGGCGCACACCCTCGGCCAAAAGTTCGAGCGTTGGCCATTAGGATACAATCGTTTTAAACACGGTTTCCGGTTTGGCCTTATTCCGGCAGAGTGAGTCTATAGACAATGGCCCAACACCATGATGGCGGTGGTCGCAGCGATGACATGCATTGCACGCCACAACCACTTCCGCTCGACCGCTATCAGCGACGACCGGAGGTCGAACAGGAAATCGTTGAACTCCATGGCCGCACCGACGCGAAAATTGTGGAAGCCCTGCGCCAAAACACCTCGCAGGTCAACCTCGAAACGCTCGTCTATTTCGTGCGGTGGTTTGTGCGCCGTGGCCGCAAAGACTATGCCAACAGCGTCCTCCAACAGTTGCATACGAGCGTGGCCGGCAGGGTGGAACGTTACTTCGCAGGGATTTACGTGGCTAGGAACGAAGACCGCGTGGACCTGGTCCACGATGTGCTGCTGGACATGTACCTGGCGGTCCTCAGCACGGAACCTCGCCATGCCTTCTGGGAAGTCCAGTTCAACTACGCCCTTAAACGCCGCATTCTGGAGCATCGGCGTGCGTATTGGAATAACCAACACCACGAGGTGCAGCCTCTTCCCGACGACGAAAGCGAAATGCCCGGCGACGTTTCTGCACCTAACCAACTGGGGCAATCGTTTGCGGGGAGCTTTATCGAGTTGGCAAACAGGCTTCCGGAGGAACTACGCAAGGCAGTGCGCCTCTATTATGTTCTGGGATATCAGGAGAAGGAGATTGCAGAGATGCTTGGCTGTACCGAGCGCACCGTGCGAAACCGCCTCAAACGGGGAACCGCACTCTTGCGCCAGATGGCCGAAGATGAGGGGCTCTCGCCATGAACGCTACCATGAAGCCGATGGAGCTGGAAGAAGTCCTCGCGCAATGTGAACAGGAGATCCAACAGCATGGCCGCCCCAACTTGAAAGAATGGCTCATTCAATACCCCCAATATGCAGATGAGATCATCGAGTACTGTAGCTTCTCATGGGACTTTGAGGAGGCTCAGAAACGCTCTCCCGATCCACGCATAGAAGAGGACCTTCGCAAAGCCGCCCAAGATGCGTTCTTGGAAGCTACACGTTTCCCTTTCGGTCCCAAGCTTGGACACTGGGCGGATAGGTTGGGGATGTCCACCAAGGACCTCGCCGACAAATTGGGGATCGGGATGTCCGTCCTTGCCAAGCTTGATCGGCGGCTCATTCGCCCGGAAACGATCCCCCAGACACTCGTAGACCGCCTGGCTACGGTGCTGCGACGGCCGGTCGAATGGATTAGGCAGTACCTGGAGCAACCTCCCGTGTGGGCACATAATGCCAGCTACCGAGCCTTTGGTGAACCGGGCATAGGCGGATACCGGCAGGGCCAGGAATTCGGGGCTGATGCTGTGTCGGAGGCTGGGGACAGGGAACCCAGTACGGCCCTCTCGTCGCGTCCACAGCAAGCCTTCCACGATGCCATCCGATCGGCCAGTGATATGACAAGCAAACAGAAGGCCCAATGGGTTCCCCCCACATGACGACAAAAATCGCGGGATGGGTGGATTGAGCACATCCGCATCGGTGCGGCAAAAGGCCCATGAATTCCGGCGCGAGATCTTTAGGCACACACTTGCCAGCACTTCGGACCCGCTGCACACTCTGATCCGGTCCGACGACGTCATCGCGGCCGGAGTGCGCTATTGCGGCCTTACGGTAACACCCTTAGAACCTACCGATCCGCTCCTCGCCGGGGCGGTAGCAGTTCTAGACCGAGACCTGAATACGATCTGGGTCAGCCAGGCGCGATCCCCAGAATCCGCGCGCTTCGACATTGCCCACGAATTGGCTCACTGGGCCCTCCACCCATCGGATCCCCTCACATCTGAGTGCACCGTAGAGGCCTCAGATGCCGAAGTGCCGGTTCCCTACGGGGACACATATATCATGGGGTACAGCCCTGCCCAGCGGAGGGAAGTAGATGCGAACGCCTTCGCGGCGGAATTGCTTCTTCCCAGCCCGCTCGTTCGCAGCTTGCGCCAACAGAACATCTCCTTCACAGAAGTTGCAGACGCCCTGGGCCTTTCCGATAACGTGCTCCTTGCCCAATACATCTACGCCCTGCTGGTGGATCGGCCCGATGAGCCTATCCTGCCTGTGCAATCGGTAGCGGAGCATCGGTTATCCCCTCTCGATGGCCTAGACCCATGGCAACACGCTGCGGCCACAGCACTCAATTATCCTGTCCTTGTGTCCGCCGGACCCGGAACGGGCAAAACCAAAACCTTGGTGGCCCGTGCCCTTTTTCTCATCCGGAATGGCGTGCAGCCGGAGAATATCCTTGCCCTCACGTTCTCCAACCGAGCGGCGGAAGAGATGCGCAACCGCCTCGCGGCCGTGGCGCCCGCCGCCGTCCACCGCATGTGGATCGGGACCTTCCATGCGTTCGGATTGGAGCTGCTGCACCGCTTCGGGCGGAAAATCGGCTTGCCGGCCCGCTTTCGCGTGCTGGATCCCATAGACGCCATCGCCCTTATGGAGCGCCACGTCGCCCGCTTGCCCTTGAACGATCAATTCGACCTGGCGAACCCCCTCTTGGTGGCGGCCGAACTCCTTCGCGCCATCTCCCGTGCTAAAGATGAGATCCTGGCACCAGAAGAGCTCATCACCTACGGGGAGGATGTGGAGTCGCCCGAAGACACCGACCGCCTCCGCGCCATCGCTGCCGCATATGCCGAATGGCAGCGCATCCTGCACGAAGAAGGCGCAGTGGATTTTGGAGATCTCATCTACCGGCCTGTACGGCTCCTGCGTGACAACGCCCGCGTACGAGCTGCCCTTCGCAACGAATACAAGCACATCTTGGTGGACGAGTATCAGGATATCAACCGCGCGAGCGCGGAACTCGTTCGCCTCATTGCAGGCGCAGGCAATGGGCTATGGGCCGTGGGCGATCTTCGTCAGGCCATCTACGCATTCCGGGGAGCGTCTGAGCATCACATCCGCAGCTTCACAACAGACTTCCCGGGTGCGCAGATTAAGGAGCTGGGAGTGAATTATCGCTCCCTACCGCGCCTCGTGCAGGTATTCAACGGTCTTAGCGCCTCCATGGAAGGCATCCACCAGGGATCGTGGACGGCCAGCCGCCCGGGAGAAGCGAAGGTCGTGGTAGCCTTCGCCGAGAACGAAGAGGCACAAGCTGAGGGCATCGCCAATGCCATCCGCAGTTTCCACGAGCAGGGCATTCCGTATAGGGAACAAGCAGTCCTGTGCCGCACGAATGCCCAGGCGGACGACCTCGCCCAACGCCTGGCCGAACGATCCATACCGACGTTCTATCTGGGCAATCTCCTTAACCGCCCGGAGGTGCGAGATCTTCTTTGCCTGATCTCCCTCTCTTCGGCATCAGGATCCGCAGAACTCCTGCGTGTGGCCACCCTCCCAGAATACGACATCCCGGCAGAAGAAGTACGGCGCATCCTCGCCGAAGTGGACCAAGGAAAGCCGATATCCGACGTGTTGGCCGCGTCCCCGTGCGAGGGAGCACGCAAGCTCGCGCACCACCTCAATGCCCTTGCCTCCTGCCACGATGCCTATGATCTCCTGAGGCGGTATCTGTTCCAAATTTCCCGATACCTGGATCCGCTCCTTCAGAACACGGACGTAGCTTCTCAGCAGAAGCGAACGGCGATCTACCAGCTCCTCACCCTTGCCGCAAACGAAAGCAAGCGGCGCGGCGCCGCATCGGGCAAGGACTTCCTTGCACATTTGCGCAGGCTTGCGGCCACCGGCGAGGATGTGCGTGCGCGAACCCCGTGCATCTCCGAGCATTTCGACGCCGTACGCATCCTGACGGTCCATGCAGCCAAGGGTACCGAGTTTCGCTGCGTCTATGTGGCAAACCTGGCAGAAGACCTCTTTCCCATAAGGCCCCGCTACAGCCAGGCCGTGTTGCCCGGTATGCAGCAGATCGGCGACGAAGAGCAGTCAAGGAACAGAGAAGAGGCCCGGCTGTTCTTTGTGGCCGCTTCTCGTGCTCGGGACCATTTGTACCTGTGCTGTCCTTGCACGGTACGTGGCAGATCCCGATCCGTGTCGCCTCTTCTCTCCCGCAGTTTGCCCGGCGTACGGCATCTTTCCCACGAAGTGCACTGGAGCGCCCCCTCTCCTCCAAAAGGGTGCCCGGCACCTGCGCCTAAATCTACCCTAACCCTGCAGCCCGTCGCGGAGCTCTCCTTACGGTGGCTCGACCTCTACCTGGAATGTCCCCGGCGGTATTACTATCAGCGCGTCCTGACCGGGGACCGATTGGAACCCCAAACCACTGCCATGCGGGTGGCGCACTGTGTGCGCCAGACCTTGGAACGTGTCTATGATACGTTGCCCGTTGGCCAAAGAACGCCAGAGGTACTGGAGCCCCTCTTTCAGGAGGTGTGGAGTGCCTCTGAACTTGTGAAGCACCCGGCTTCCGAGCGTCTGCGGGAGAGAGCCCTTGTTATGACTCTCAACGCCGCCCGGATTGAAGCCCGGCCGATGGTGCTGAAGACGCAGATGGACGGATGCCTTGTGCGCGTGCGCGCAGACCATTTCCACATTTCGGAGGGATGCGCCGTAGTAGAGCGATGGCGTTTCAGCCTCGGCCCAACCCGGGTGACCCTATCGCCTGGGCACGCCGTGATGCGCCGAGCGGCAGCCGAAACTTTGGGAGGCTCCAAACCGGTGCGCCTCATGGAGCGAGATCTTTACCGGGACACGCTTGAGGAAATCCCGGAGCCGCAGAACTCCGGAGCGTCGGCGATCAACAAATACCGGCAAGCGTTGAATGGCATCCGTCAGGGCCACTTCGAGGCCAATCCCGCGAACCCTACACGCTGCCCATTCTGCCCATTCTACTTCGCCTGCCCGGCGTAACCCATACCGGCGACTGGGATTGCGCCGCGCGATCCTAGCAAGGCTAACAGGGCGGCCAAGGCGTGTAATGGAACGCAGCGCTCGGTCAGGTTCATTGGTGAGGCAACGATCTCTGTAGGGTCAGGTTTTCCGTGAGGCAACGCGCGGCCTTGACACGAAGGCCGCCTTGGCAGTAGAATGACCAACGAAAGCAGGCATCGAGGTTTCCGCGGCCGCCTTTCAGGTGCGGGGGTGTAGCTCAGTCCGGTTAGAGCGCCTGCCTGTCACGCAGGAGGTCGCGAGTTCAAGTCTCGTCATCCCCGCCACCACGTAATACACTCCTCCCGGTACGCCTCCGAGCCTGCATGAGGCGCAGTCCTCATCCGCGCACTACACTCATTCCGGGGGTCCCTGGGCTCGCGAGGCACGTACGCCCTGCGTCAGCCAACGACTGCTGTTCCCTCCTGCGCCATCCTCCGCCACCATGAGCCAACGCCTCTCGCGCACACGCGGATTGCCTGTTCTCGGGTTATCATGCCGTAGCTCGGGCACGCAGACTGCCGGTCAATGCGTATAACGGACATCTTATATTTGTTAAGGAGCTGCGCGTGTACAACCGTGTCCCCATCCATGCGCCTCGGGCAATTCTGCCGATGTTGGGCGTGCTCATCATGGCGGCGGGATGCAACAAATCCACCGAGCCCGGCAAAGTAGGTACCGCCATTGCAGATTCCGGCCCGGTGGCCTTTCAGAAGTATGGATGCAGCCGCTGCCACTCCATTGCCGGTGCCGGTGGTGGCCGAGCCCCGGATCTAACCCATGTAGCTGCAGACCCCTCGCACACCAAAGACTGGATCATCGAGCAGATCCGCAACCCGGCGTCCCACAACCCCAGCACGAGAATGCCGGCTTATGGCAACCGCATTCCCGATGCGGACCTCCAGGCTTTAGCCTCGTACCTGGCGGGTCTAAAGTAGCGGCGCAAGCCTCGGCTTGACATTCCGCGGATTGTGCACCACAATGCCGGCATCCGGCGTCATTTGACGGCGCGTCACAATACGGGAGCAGCGAATGGCAAGAACGCGGGCAATGCTTTCATGGTCCACAGGCAAAGATTCGGCGTGGGCGCTCCACGTGTTGCGCTCCATGCCGGACATTGAAGTGGTAGGGTTGCTCACCACATATAACGCCGAGTTCGACCGTGTGGCCATGCATGCCGTGCGGCTGGAGTTGCTGGAGGCGCAGGCCGATGCAGCAGGGTTGCCCCTTCTGGCCGTGCCATTGCCCTGGCCATGCCCCAATTCCGCCTACGAACAAGCCATGCGCCAGGCTCTACAAGAGGCTAGGACGCGCTTCAGGGCAGAGGCAGTGGCATTTGGTGATCTGTACCTTGAGGACGTGCGGGCCTACCGCGAAGAGCGTATGGCCGGCACTGGCATCCGGCCGCTGTTCCCGCTCTGGTCCATTCCTACGAAGGAACTGGCCGCCACCATGATCCAAGCCGGCCTCAAAGCCTACGTTACCTGCGTGGATCCGCGTGTGTTGCCAAGAGATTTCGCCGGCCGCGCGTTCGATGAAGCCTTTCTGGCCGATCTTCCGCAAGGAGTAGACCCCTGCGCAGAACGCGGCGAGTTCCATACCTTCGCGTGGGATGGACCTATGTTCTCCAAGCCCGTGCGTGTGACGCCGGGGGAAGTCGTAGAGCGCGACGGGTTCGTCTTTGCCGACCTGCTCCCGACGCCGCACCAGGCATCACGCATTTCCTAACGGAGGCGGAACTGCACTCCCGTTAGCGGAATGCCTTCCTGGTTCGTTATGCGGAGGGCAAAGGAAAGGCGGCCCTGGGAGTTTAGGCACGTCACCACCAATGGGGATGCCCCTTTACGCAGAAGGAATGGTATGCTCCGTGCAAACCGGTACTTATCTCGAAAGAGCATTTGTGGCGGCTCTTTTCCCGATGCGAAGATAACCTTGCCGCCGATCCGAACGATAATCCCGCTGTCCCAAGCTACATTAAGGACCGCCGTTCGGCGCATCGTGCTGTGGATCGTGCAAGCGAAGTGGGCACTGGAGTTTGCAATGCCGCGATAATCGAAATGGTATCGCCCGCTTACGGCGCCGCGGGGATCTAGATTATCTACGGCAAACCACCGCACAGCTCCATCGCGCCCATGATACACGGTGTGTGGGTCCGGAGTGCTAAGCGCCGCCTCTTGCGCGGCGAATTGTGGTGCTGCATCTGGAAGGGCCAATAGACCTAGCACCCACCATCGTCCTGGCGTGCCGAACACGTCGCACAGTTGTTCGGGCGTCAACCGGCCGGTATCGAAGGCGTGCACCGCGCTCAACTGCCGCCACAGGGGAGTGTTTGCCGGCAGACTCGGTCGCCGGGCAAGCATGTTTCGGAACCGAGCAGGATCCACGTCATCGCGTCCAATCTGCGGCCGAGCCAGGCCGTACTCATCTTGCAGTTGGGGTTTCCACTCATACCAGATCGGCTGCCCGGAGTAGACCCACACCCAACGCCGTGCTGCGCTTCTAAGGATGGCAAACTGTTGCCGTAGTTCGGCCACCTCACGCACCCAAGATTGTTTGGGATAGTCTTTACCACCCGTCTCCACCATATGCAACGGCCACACGCCCGGAGCCACGGAACCCCACCGCCGCCAATACTTCGCAACGTCGGGCCCCGCAATCGCGGCGATGCTGCAGTCAATGAACCGGCACGCAGCCAAATTCGATACGGCGTCCTGCAAACAGTACGTGTATTCCGTGGCGAAGTGAACTCCCCCGGGTGCGTTCCGACTGCTCATCGCCTGCATCAGTCCAATCATATACTCGCGCCCGATGGGTCGCGTAGCCAGTTCCCCAGGCAGCACAAGCACCGCCGCGCTTGGAAAGCTGTTCAGCAATGCAGCGGTATTCTGGTATCCCTGCCGCCGTGCCGCTTTGAGAAGATCCCCCACGGTATAACCCTGATAGGTGTACACGGGATGGGTAATCGAATAGCGTACGTAGGGATACTCCAAATCCACAGCGATGCCGCGAAAACCCAAACGCCGGGCGACCTTACCTAGCGCCGCGAAGTCTCGCGCCATACCGAGGGAAAACTCCTTGGAAAGTAATGTGGTTGGGGATGGCCAGGCACCATCCTCTGGGAATGACACCGTGAGGAAGTTCTCGGTAATGCCTGCCCGTCGAAGGGCGGCCACGTTCCGCGCCATCTCTTCGATGAGGGAGGCTTCCGTCGGTTTCGCGTCCGAGTTGCCCAAGAAACGAGATTGGGCGCCTTCCCAGCTTCCGACCGTGAAAAAGAAACCGTCCCACCACCGTTTCAGATCACGGGCATGATCGGTAAGGTATCGGTTCGGCCGTACTGAATAATAGATCACAGCCGGACTATGGCCCTTCGCAAGAGCCGCGGGGCTCGACCCCGCATACGCCGCACACGCGCACAGCACCGCCCACGATCCCAGAACGATAGATCCACGCCGAATTGCCTTCTTGGGCATTTTCCCCTCCTTGCGACGGGTTCGCCAAAAATGCTGTTCTTTGAACGTTCGAGGATGAGAGTAATTGCTCCTGCTGCCCTGGCCGCTCACTCAGCCTCCCCGGGAGCGGGTATAACAGATGCATGATCCGGCTGCCTCCCAGGAGGTCATCGCAACGCATGCATCGCCTGCCGCCCCCTCCCATCCGTAAATTGCTCGCGCACATGATGAGCGCGCTCGCCGTCTCCGGCGTGTTCGCCGCCTACATGGCGTGTGGTCCCACGTGGGCGAGCCCCGTGTCTGCAACGGACGTACGGGGCAAGCGCATCACGCTGCCCGCCCCACCCCGCAGGATTGTGTCGCTGGCGCCATCCATCACCGAGATCCTCTTTGCTCTGAACCTCGACGGCCGCATCGTGGCGGACACCACCTACTGCACCTACCCACCCCAGGCCCGATCGCTCCCGCATATCGGAGACTATCGAACGTCCCTGGAGAAAGTGGTAGCCCAACGTCCCGATCTGGTGGTTGCCTCTCTTTCCGCCAATCACCAGGCTGTAGAAGGGCTGGAACGCCTTGGAGTGAAGGTATTCGCCGTAGACCCCAAGACCGTAGCCGAAACAATGGATGCCATCCTCCAGATTGGGAAGATCACGGGCGCCGAAGCTCAGGCGCGCCGCGTTGTACAAACGATGGAGGCGCGCATTTCGGCTGTTAAGCGCCGGGTGGCTCGCGCCAAAAGGCATCCGAAAGTCCTGATCGTGTTGCAGGCACAACCTTTGTGGGTGGCCGGTTCATCCAACTTTATGGATGATGTAGTAACCCTCGCCGGCGGAATCAACGTAGCGCGGGATGCCGGGCCTGGGTTCAAAACGTATTCCATGGAGCGCGTGGTGGTAGATCGTCCCGACGTTATCCTTGCCTCCAAGGAGGATGCGGCTCGCCTCCTGGCGACGCCGTCTTTAGCGAGCGTACCCGCAGTGCGCCGTCACGCCCTATACACCATAGATCCGGATCTCCTCGCGCGTCCTGGCCCCAGACTCGTGCTTGGCGTGGAGGCAGTTGCGCGCCTGCTTCACCCCGGCGCCTTCCGCCGATGACCACTCAAGCCCATTGGGATTGGCCGGTTCGGCGCGCGCGGGCGGTCTCAACAACCGCTGCGGCAGCCGGCGCCCTCATCGTGATCCTCGTGATAAGTGTGGGACTTGGACCCCAAGGCGTGCACATCGGCACACATGAGGAACTGGCAGCCATCCAAAGCCATGTCCCGGTGCTTCGCACTCTTGTCCATGGGCACGTGTCTCCAGAAGCGGACACGATCATTTGGCAAATGCGGCTTCCACGTGCACTCACAGCCGTCCTCATCGGGGCTTTGCTGGCCTACGCAGGAGTAGCATTCCAAGGCCTCCTCATGAACCCGCTGGCCGATCCCTATACCGTAGGTGTGTCCGCGGGAGCTGCCGTAGGAGCCGCCATTGCGGAAGTGGCGGGCATCGGAACTTGGTTCATGGGATTGGGCAGCACGGCGCTGGCATTTGTGGCCGCCCTTGTAGCAGTGAGCATCGTCTACGCCATTGCCCGCGTGGGAAGGCGGGTTCCCGTGCAATCGTTCCTACTGGCGGGTGTAGTGGTGGGAACGTTCCTTTGGGCGCTCATCCCCCTGCTGCTTGTTGTTACGGGCCGGGCGGATCAAACGTCACGCCTTCTGTTCTACTTGATCGGCAGCATCCAGTATGCGGATTGGACGCGCGCCGCCTTGTTGGCTCCGTTTCTATTGGCGGGTGGTGTGTGCTTGCACCTATGGGCGCGTGAACTCAACCTCGTGACCTTGGGTGAAGAGAGCGCCGCCCATCTGGGGGTAGAGATCGAACGCTTCAAAGTGCGCGTTCTCTTGGTAGGCTCGTTGGCAACAGCCGCTGCCGTGTCTGTGGGGGGCATTATTGGGTTCGTGGGATTGGTGGTTCCACACCTTGCGCGCCGCCTTGTGGGCCCGGATCACCGTACGCTGTTGCCGCTGGCTGCGCTCTTCGGGAGCATCCTTTTGCTGGCGTCGGATACGATCGTCCGCGTGTACCTCAATGAGATGCCCGTAGGGGTGGTGACCTCCTTGGTGGGGGCGCCGGTATTCTGTGCGATCCTGCGCAAACGCCACGCACCCGCTTGGTAGGTCCTCCAGTCGCCACGTGTCGTTGGGGGCGCAGCGAGCTGGCGTAAAGAGACTTGGCACTGCCCACGGGAGCGCCCTTCGGCCTCGTCTGGGCCTCTATTTGCGCGCAGGGGACCAAACGGCGTCGAAGTTGTCGCCCACGCCCTTGGTGAGGTTCACCGGTTGGGAACCGTCCGCCCTACACACCCAAAGATCCCGGCCATTCCTGCCGTATGTCCAATAGAGAATGCGACTGCCATCCGGCGACCACTGGGGATTGTGGGCATCGCCTCGCACAACCAGGGGGATCTTTGCCATGTCTGCCTTGGAGCGGATCACAAGGGTACTTTCGGGAGGTTGCGGATCTGCAGGAAGCACCGCTATGCCCAAAAGCTCTCGGTTCTCGGGCCCTTCCATGCGCCAAAGCTCGAAGGCGATCTTACTTCCATCGGGCGACACCGCGGGGTTCTCGGGGGCCACGGTATACCCCACACTGCGATAGATGCCTTCAGGCATACCGTGGAGATCATCGGTGCGATACACGGCAATTCCGTGGGCATTCCTGCTCGTACTTAGGGACACGGCCAGATGCACGCCGTCGGGGTACCATGCGATGCCGGCGTGGTTTGCCGCCGCCCCGGCCAGCATCACAGGAGCTTGAGCATCCAGGCTGGGGAGCACCACCACGGACTCGGCCTCCATGATGCCCGGGGAGGGCCGACGGTGCAGTGTCTGGTCCTCTTGATGCCACCAATCCGGCCGCCCCTCACCCAAGAGCGTCTCCCCCTCCAACACCTGTACCGCAGCAATCGCCTTGCCGTCCGGTGACCATTTGAATTGGCTGATCGGCGGAAGCTTGAACTGCATGGGATCTGTGGCGGCCTCGTCGCTATCCCCGGAATTGCCCGAGGAGCTCCCGCCCCGATGCGGCGGGGGATAGATCTGCCGCAGATCTTGGCCGTTGGGAGCAATTACCTTGATCACACCGCCGGAAAGGAACGCGATCATCTTGCCGTCCGGCCGGAACTGCGGAGCATCCTTTCCGATGGATCCGTACGTCGCCATTCGCGGAGCGCCCCCGCCCAACACGAAAATCTGAAACGTGTGGCCGGATTCCGATTCCCCTGTGGGCTCGCCCGCATAGCACAGCACCCGACCGTCCGGTGACCACGCCGGCGCGCGCTTGGCAGCCTTGTCATCTGTCAACTGACGCAAGTCGCTTCCGTCGGCTGCAACCAAAAAGATGTTCGTTTTGCCTCCGTCTTGGCGTACGAAGGCGATATGGTCGGCGGTATTCCCAGGAAGATCGCTTACGTGCCCGATGCGGCCGTAACTGGATTGCCAATAGAAGAAGCCTGCCAGTAACGCCAATACCAACAAGAGGACCAGGTACTTGCTACCGGCAGCACCCTGTTGCACTCGATGCATGGAGACCTTTCTTTCCCGATGGATGGTGCACCTAGAATGGTTACGATGGTCTGCAGGGGAACCGTTCCCGTATTCGGCCCTCACCTGCCGCGCTGCCCCCGGCCGCTGCCCCATCCCGCGAATCCCACACATTCTGCGGGATGGGGGCTGTTCAGGAGGAGCGCCGCTGTTGCACCGCCGCCACCAACACGGCGAACAACAACACGCCTCCCACTACGGTACCACGCCACAGATCCGGCTTGCTAAGGGAGAGGTTGATGGCGCTGAAGATCACATAGAGAAGCGTTGCCCCCAGCACCGTCCCTGCCACAGAGCCCTGCCCTCCGGAAAGGCTGGCCCCTCCCACTACGGCAGCAGCAACGGCGTCCAACTCGTAGCCCTGGGCAGCCAGCGGATCGCCCTGGCCTCCATAACTGGCCCACAAAACCCCGGCCAAACCACCTAAAAGCCCGCTCATGCCATAGGCAAAAAGCTTCACGTAATAGACGTTTACGCCGGAGAGTGCGGTTGCCGTTTCGTTACTTCCCACGCTGTATACGTAGCGCCCCATTCTGGTGCGCCCAAGTAGCACCCCAGCCACAATCGCTACGACTGCCAGGATCACCAGCGGAATTGGGATCGGCAGACGAGAGTTGTCGAAGAGGTTCCCATTTGCCAAATAGAGCAGGCCGGAATACTGCGCCAGCGGAATGGGAAGTTGGTCATTCATCACCCGGGCCTGGCTGCGTAGGATCAGCAGAGATGCCAGCGTCACTACGAACGGGGGAAGTCTCAGGCGATGGATGAGTGTAGCGTGCACCGCGCCGATAAAAAGCGCAACGGCTAGGGCGATGACAATGCTCAGCACCGTGGCCACGCCCGTTACAATATGGGCATCCAGGCGAACGAGCGCGAAGGCTGTCACCATGCCGCTGAACGCAATGAGCGAACCGAGAGAAAGGTCAATTCCCCCGGTGATGATTACGACCGTCTCACCGATGGCAAAGATCGCCAGCAGCGATAGATTGCGAAGGATGTTTTGCAGATTCCGGCCGCTGTAAAATGCTCCGGCGAAGGGCGTGAAGTACATCGCGGCGCACAAGAGCGCCAGTACGATAACCACAGCGAATTCGCGGGAACCTAAAACGCGACGAAGGTTCAAACGTATCCCTCAGAAATCCGAGAACGCAGCCGCACGGCGGCGACTCGGCCTCAGTTTGATGCAGTGCCGGCCCTTACGTTGAGGTCAACCCCATCTTTTGAAGTTTCTCAAGGAACGGTCCGGCGTTCTCGGGTGTGATTACTTCCACACCGGTATCAATGATGCTGCCGTTCACCTTCATCCCCTGCTTCTCCAGGTCCGGCTTGAGCTCCTCCATGGCGGCCTTGAGACCCTTACGATTGATGAGGTAGAGCAGCCGCGTTGAGATGCGCCCGAATTCGTAGGGCTTCTGAACCACCGTCACATCTACCAATCCCTTCCGCAGGTTCTCCAGCGTTTTAGGCTCGCCGTCGAAGCAGATGATCTTCACCTTTGAGCGCAGGTTCTGCTTCATCACCTCGTCCACGATGGCAGGCCCGTTGTAACTGTAGAGCCCAAGGAACCCGTTGATCTTGTCTCCGAATTTGGTGATTGCCTCGGCTACGTTCTGCCGCGCTTTGCCGGCATCCTTGTTATCCTCGAAGGGATCCTGAAGCATCTCGATGTTGTGGCCCTTAACGGCATCCAAAAACCCATGATACCGATCGCTGGCATTCTGGGCGCTCATATTCCCCACGAACGCAACGAGCTTGGCGCCGTTCGGAAAGAGCTTCACCGCTGCCTCACCTGCCCGCTTACCGGCTTCGTAGTTATTCGTGCCGATATACGCCAACCGTTTGCTCTTTGGCGAGTCCGAATCGAAGGTGATCACGGGAGTACCGGCATCAATGGCCTCGTTGATGGTGGCTGCGAAGGCATCCGCCTCGATGGGCGATACGGCGATGCCGTTAGCTCCGGCGGCGCGGGCATTCTCGAACAATTGCTTCTGGGCATTGTTGTCGGCCGGATCCGGAGCGCTCCAGGAGGCATCGCAGCCCGGCAACTCGGCCTTTTCCGCATCTACCCCCTTTCCCATGGAGTCCCAAAACGGCGAGATACCGTTCGTAATGATCTTGATGGTAACGGTACCCTCAGGCTTTAGGGGCTTATTGAACGCCGAGGTGGAAGCCGTTCCTAGGGATGTTGGGGACGTGGATCCCGCCGAGATCGGGCTCTGGCTGCTTTTGCAAGACACCATCCCGGCCATCAGCATTGTCACGGCTGCCAGATAGCCTAGGCCACGTCGCGTTGCCCAATTACCCATCGCATTCACCCTCCACAAGCCAAGGATCTATTGCCGGCGTCCCGCGGGCAAAACGTTCCGGCGACTTCGCCGCGAAACCGCATCCGCACCAGAAGTCTCCATTCGCCACGAGCGCCCTCGATTCCTCCGCAGCCCTCACGTGGCATCGGCTAGGTGCCTACAATTTACAAAGGCGCCGGCATGGGCTATAATCACCTGGTTAACGCCTGAGCATCGAGGCGACGTGGGAGTTCTTGGAATGTCCATTGTGGATCAAGAAGCGCTGCAGCACCGCATTACGGAACTGGAGCAGCGCATCGCGACGCTTGAGCAGCAATTAGCAGAGAAGAACCAAGAGATTGCCAATCTGCAGCGAGGACTTAAAGCCTCCGAAGTTGTAGAAGCCCCCGTTGCCATCACGGAGTTTGAGGACACGCTCAAGCGCCTTGTGCAGCGCATCGCCATGATCCTGCAGGCGGAAAAGTGCGTCATCCAGATCCTAGACAAAGAGACCGGCGAACTGGTGGGCCGCGCACCGGCCTTCGGGATCAGCGACAACGACCTGAAGCTTCTTCGCGTGAAGATCACCGAGGGCGTGGCCGGGGAAGTTTTCCGCAGTGAACATCCTGCCATCTTTCATGATGCAATTCATGATCCCCGCACCATTAAAGAGAAGGTTGCCCTCCTCCACATCCGCAACGGCGTAATCGTTCCATTAGTTGTGGAACGCCGTGACGAGGAGAACCGCGTCCTGGAACGCATCCCCATCGGGGTGTTGAGCGTGTTCAATAAGCGCTACGGTGGCGAGTTCATTGATGAAGATGTTCGCCTCCTTGAGCGCCTCGCCCGAAACGCCGCAGCGGTGATCGCCAGTGCCCAGATGTTCCAAGAGGTTCTTGAAGAGCGCGAGAAGCTCGTTCATACCATTGAGAGCCTCTATGCCGGCCTCATGCTCATCGCCGAGAATGGCAAGCTCATCCAGATGAACGCCAGGGCCCGCCAGATCTTCGGAGTAACGGGAGACCCCATTGGCCGCCACTACGCCGAGGTAATCAAGCACGAAAAAGCCAAGGAGATTCTGGCCCGCATGCTTACGGAAGAGCCCTCCAACAACGGCGAGAATGGCGATGAGGATGGCAAAGCCGCCGAAGAGATTGTAGTACCGGATCCCGAAACAGAAGAGGACCGCATCTATCAGATGCACTCGGCAATGGTCCGCGGCGAGGACAAGCGCCTTATCGGTACGGCCGTGATCTTGAACGATATCACGGAGATACGCAATCTGGAGCGCATGAAAACCGAATTCGTGGCCATCGCCGCGCACGAACTGCGTACTCCCATGACGCCCATCAAGGGCTTCATCAGCATGCTCGCCCAGGACGAGTTCGACTCCTTCAGCTTTGAAGAGCGCAAGGAGTACTACCAAATCATCGAGCAGAATGTAGATCGCCTGGGCCGCCTCATCAATGATCTGCTCAGCGTCACGCGCATCGAGCGGGGCATCGCCCAACAACTGTTCTGGGAAGACGTGAACCTAACCGAGCTGGCAGAATCCGTTCTGGAAGTCCAGCGGGGCATGACCAATACCGAGAAGCATCCCCTCGTGGTGGACTCGCAGCCGGAGGTCGTGCGCGCCATCGTAGGTAAGGATCAGATCGAGCAGATCCTCCAGAACCTTGTAAGCAATGCCATCAAATACTCGCCCGAGGGCGGGGAAGTGCGTGTAATCATTCGGGAGGAACCCGAAACGAATACCGTCCTCATCGGCGTGCAGGATCATGGCACGGGTATTCCTGAGAGTGCCATGAACAAGCTCTTCAAACCCTATCGTCGCATCCACAACCCCCGCACGGCAAGCGTGAAAGGCACCGGCATCGGCCTGTTCCTCGTGAAGAACCTGGTTGAGGCCCATCACGGCACCATCTGGGTGGAAAGCAAGGTGGGCCAGGGCTCCACCTTCTGGTTCCGCATTCCCAAAGCACCACCGGACGACGGCGGCCAAAAGAGCGCCTAAACTAGCAACAGGGGTGTTTCGGGAACTCCAGCCCGCGCTACAGCGTCACAGTGAATGGGAAAGACTGTGGATCACTCGCAGGCCGGCCATAGAACGCACGGTGCGATGGGCGCCGCCGGTCTGGTGCAGGTAGCAATCCAGCGCCTGCCTCACGGCGAGGATCTGCCGCTACCCGCATACGCGACGCCTGGAGCGGCGGGGATGGATCTTTCGGCGGCCATCGGGAAAGAGGTGACCCTTCAACCGGGGGAGCGTCGCCTGATCCCAACGGGTGTACGGATCGCCTTGCCCGAAGGCTTTGAGGCCCAGGTCCGCCCCAGGAGCGGTCTTGCGTTGCATAAGGGCATCGGAATGGTCAATGCCCCGGGGACCATAGATAGCGATTACCGCGGCGAGATCAGCGTCATTCTGGTGAACCTGAGCAGCGAGCCGCAAACCATCCGGCGCGGAGATCGCATCGCCCAATTGGTGGTGGCTCCCATCGTACGGGCCCAATGGGTTGAGGTGGCAAATATGGACGACACTTCGCGAGGTAGCGGAGGTTTTGGCCACACAGGAAGGTGACCTGCTTGCCCGCTGGTACGGCAACATTAAGATTCGTGCGGTGACGATCCGATGGGTGCGATGACGGATCCCATTACAACTGCGTCTGATCCGGCTTTGGAGACGGCTCTGGCAGAGGCCAACCTCTACCGCATCCGCGGCCTCTGGTCCCTAGCCGAGCAACAATGCATCGCCGTCCTCCGGAAGGACCCTAACAACGTCCACGCGCATTCCCTGTTGGGCGACACGTTCTTCGACCAGGGCCGATATGAGGAGGCGGCTGCATGGTATCAGATGGCCTTGGACTTAGATGCCGATAGCGAACCCGACCGCCAGAAGCTTCAGAAGGCCAAGGAACTGCTGGCTAAACAACAGGCCATCAAGCCGGCTGCTTCAGGAGGAACCACGGGCGTCGGAACTCAGAAGCTCCTTGGTCTGAAGCCCTCCGTTTGGGTGAATATAGCCACCGTAGTAGGCGTAGTTTTCCTTGTGGTCTGTGGAACCATTCTTCTGTTCAAGCCGACAGAGAACGGTCGCCCCGTGGGAATGCCACGGGCACCGGCGAGTTCGCCAAGCGCATCCACACCACCCGGAGCGCCGCTCCCGCCGCCAACGGCCAAGATTGCCACGGCCAGCCCCAAGCCGGTAATGCCCCCTGTTACACCCACGCCGAAGCCGGCAAAGGATACCGCCCATCCCTCCGTTGCAAGTCCTGGGGATATGACTTCCTCGCTGGAGAACGAGCTGAGCCACGCAGTAGCCTCAGATCCGTGGGTGCGATCGAGCGCCGACGTTGCCGGCGTGCAGCTCGATCCTCAGATGCAACGGGTAACGATCGAGCTCATTTACCGCGGTCCCCAAACTACCGTACCGGAATTGCGTTCCACCGCCGTGTGGATCGCCCTTGGCGCCGCCCGAGCCGCATTCCAAATAGAGAACCCTACCCTGCAACAAACGCTGGATTCCGCCACGATCATCCTCGACACGCTAGACGCCCAGGGCAAACCCAATCTCCTGCTGAGTGCCGAAACGAGCCGGGCTGCCATCGCAACCCTACCGCCGCAACCCACACTGGAACAGGCGTTTCAGCTCGGCTTTAACTCAATGCGCTGGGCAAATCCACCCATCGGTAACACCTCTCAAGAATCTGCCGGGTACACTGGGCAGGAATAATGCCCGGTGGCGCACAACGCCGCCATCTGCAAACGAGAGCGCTCAACCTTTCTAACCGGAGAGGGCATTGATTGCGCGCGCAATCCTTCTAAAGCTGGCCGATAGCCGCCACCTAAAGCGCCTCGCAACCCGCAACGGCCTGGCAGCCCGGATGGCGTCTCGCTTCGTTGCCGGCGAGCGGCTGGAAGACATTCTGGGCCCGGTGCGATCCCTCAATGAAGCAGGCATCACAGCCTCGCTGGATTACCTTGGCGAGAATGTGCGCGACCACGCCGAGGCCAAGGCCTACGCGGACGCTTACACGCGCGTTGTGGCCTTCATCCACGAGCACGCGCTTGAGGCGAATATCTCCATCAAACTGACCCAACTCGGGCTGGACCTGGGCGAAAACGTGGCCCTGGCAAACGCTCGGCACATCGTGACGCACGCGGGTGAGCACGACTGCTTCGTTCGGATTGACATGGAGGGATCTGCTTACACGGAATCCACGCTCAACATCTTCTACGAGCTGTGGACCCAGAACCGCAACGTTGGCCCGGTGATCCAGAGCTACCTATATCGAAGCGCGCAGGACGTACAACGCCTCATCGCACTAGGAGCGCGCGTGCGATTGGTGAAAGGGGCATACAAGGAGCCTCCCCAGGTTGCGTACCAGCGCAAGACCGAGGTGGACGCCCAGTACGCCCTCCTCATGAAGGAGTTGTTAAGTCGGGGAACCTACCCGGCCATCGCGACCCATGACGAGAAGCTCATACAGATGGCCCAACTGTATGCCCGCCAGCAGAATCTTGGCTCCCACAAGTTCGAGTTCCAGATGCTGTACGGCATTCGAAGGGAACGCCAGGCGAGCCTAGTGCACGAAGGGTACAGAATGCGCGTATATGTACCCTTCGGACACGAATGGTACGGATACATGATGCGGCGCTTAGCAGAGCGCCCCGCGAACTTATGGTTTGTTCTTAAGAACCTGCTACGCCGCTAGCACCGCTCAGTTGTTGTCCACACCTGGCGCGTATACCCCGTGCCCAGCAGCCGAACACTTTACGATTACTCCGCCCACTGGAACGGGAAGGCCGTTGTTGCCCACGTCAGAGCCGCTGCCCGTAGAGATCACTACGGAATACGTTCCTCCAGACGGGCATGTGGGCGTGGCGCCAAGGTCCCCAGAGAGGTCGGTGAGCACCGTTGTATAAACATGCGAGGACGTGCGCGACCGATATGCCTGCTCCGCTTCGGCAATAGACCACATATTCGCCCGGCACGTTTGCACTTCAGATTTGGTGAGCGCCCCCAGATAGAGCGGAAGGGCCACGGCCATCAGGATCGCCAGAACCAACAGTACCACCAACATCTCGATGAGCGTGAAGCCTTTTCCCTGCGCATTGCGTTCAAGGCCCATGGGTAGAGCACCTTTCGCGTGTATTGCCGAACCAGGTTCCGGCCGCTTCGTTTTTCCATAAACTGCGTCTGCCGAGGATACCGGTTTTATACGTCACGACACGGTTCGCTGCGCGTGACAGATTGTGGAGATGCCAAATCTCACCAACCGCCTGCAATTGATGCGGGTGGAGCGCGCAAGGAGGCCGCCATGCGAAATGCAATCTTGTGTCTCGTTCCCTTGATCCTGGGGATTCTTGCGGGGTGCGGCAGTGGGGTCTCAACCATCCAAACCGACACGGGCTATAGTGGGACTGTTTGGGGATCGAAGACAATCACCCGGACCCTCGAAAACGACACGGGCTTCGAGGCGGATGTGGACCTCTATGTGAACGGTACCGACTATTTGGATACGCTTCACCTAGCCGCTTACGATTCTGTCACGATCACTGTGGATAATCTGTACGCGGACGACTACGTGTATTACTCGGCGACCTTTGACACCGGCGACGTCGTTACAGGCGCCTTCAGCCAAGACGGGGACACCGTGTTCACCCTCAGCGGCCGCAGCCATATCACGGCAACGCCGCGCGATGGGCAAGCCCAGGTACGATCTACGGGCCGGCACACACTATTACATGCACCGCACCATAAGCGGTAGGTGTCGGCAGGACAAAGCCTATCACTGGTAGAATGAAGGCGGTGGGACACAGTGTCCCACCGCCTTGTTGCAAATTTGCATCGGTTCCGATGGAATCCGCTCGGCAGGATCAGCGCAAATGGGAGTGCAGGCGCGTTGCATGGGCAGTCACCGTGGTAGCCTGCGCAAGCCATGCCCCCTGGTTTGCCGTGCGGGCACTCACTCCCATGTTGGCCTACGGCGGATGGTTCCTCCATTTGCTGGACGTACAGATAACCGGAATATCGGAACGTACGCGCGTACCGTTTACCGCGGGCTGGCTCTTGCTTGGGGCCGCCACCGCATCGGCTATCCGGGCGATAGATCCGCCCTTCCTAGCGTCCGTTGCGAGTGAGATCGCCCTCCTCGCTTTGGCCGCGCGCGCATGGATAGATGTGCGCCGCATGTGAACCGGAACCCTTAGTTTGTACGTCATGATATCGAAAGCGCTTCGAGGATTGGCAGGCATGAGGTCGTGGGCGGCAGCCGCAGGGATTTCCATGGCAGGCGCCGGCACCGTTCTTCCTTGGGGGAGAGTGTCGGCCGCGGCAACAGTGCCAGGAGCTGCTGCCGCAATCTATGTGTCGGATGCATGGGTGCCACAGACGGCATTCGACCTCACCCTAGGGCGCAGCCGTGTGGGATGGTTCATCCTCGCCGGAGCCATAACGTACGGCATCGCGGCCCTGGCAGAGCCGCACCGTGAAGCACCGGAACCCAGGCTGCTCAAGCACCTTTGCGCTGCCATGATTCTGGTGCTTGCATTCCTGCATCTTGGTCCGTATCCCGGCGTGATGATGGCGCTGGGTGGCGGGCTCCTTATGTTATGGGCAGCTCCAAATAACTTTAGCAGTAAGGAGACGGTGGAATGAAAGCAGTTGTGATGGCCGGAGGAGAGGGTACACGCTTACGCCCCCTGACCGCCCATCGTCCCAAGCCCCTCGCACCCGTACTCAATAAGCCGATCATGGAGCACATCATCGTGCTCCTGCGCAAGCACGGCATCACGGATATCGTCGTTACGCTGCATTACTTGGCCGACGAAATCGAAGGCTATTTCGGCGATGGCTCGGAGTGGGACGTGCGCCTCATTTACTCTGTGGAGGACACGCCCCTGGGTACGGCAGGCAGCGTAAAAGCGGCCGAGGAGTACCTAAAGGATGATATGTTCGTCATCGTGAGCGGCGATGCCTTAACGGATATAGACCTCACCAAAGCCATCAAATACCACTGTGACAAGAACTCCATGGCCACCATCGTGCTTTCCCATGTGGACAATCCACTGGAATTCGGCGTGGTCATCACAGATGAGGAAGGCCGCATCCGCCGCTTCTTGGAGAAGCCGAGCTGGGGAGAAGTATTCTCCGACACGGTGAACACAGGAATGTACATTCTGGAACCGAGCGTTTTCGACTACATGACACCCGGAACAAGTTATGATTGGAGCCAGGATATCTTTCCTCAGCTTTTGAAGGAAGAAAAGCCCATCTACGGCTACGTGATGACGGATTACTGGTGCGACGTAGGGAACCTCACTCAATACCGCGAGGCCCAATACACCGTGCTAGACCGCCGCACGAAAGTGTCTATAGCGGGCAACGAGAAGGGCGGCATCTGGGTAGGCGATGGATCGGAAATATCGCCCGACGTTCAGGTAATCGCCCCGACCCTCCTGGGGCGCAATGTGAAGATCAAACCGGGAGCAACTGTGGGCCCCTATGCCGTCATCGGCGACAACAGCATCATAGACACCGGCGCCGTCATCCAACGAAGCATCCTCTGGGACAACGTTTACGTGGGGGCAAATTCCCGCCTCACCGCGTGCACAGTTTGTTCGCACGTGACGATCGAGAACGATTGTGACATCCAAGAGGGAGCGGTCATCGGCGAACGCTGCCGCATCGAGCGTGAAAGCACCATCCGCACCCAGATTAAGCTCTGGCCGGATAAGATCATCGAAGCGGGATCCACCGTCACCATGAGCCTCATTTGGGGGCAAAAGTGGCTCGGCGCTCTGTTCCGCAACCTCGGTGTTACCGGCATAGCGAATATCGAGATTACGCCGGATTTTGCTACCAAGCTCGGATCCTGCTATGGGGCCTACCTTAAGCCAGGATCTACCGTAATCACCGCCCGAGACTCGGGCCTCCCTGCCCGCATGATCAAACGCGCCATCATCTCGGGGCTTATGTCTGTGGGCTGCGATGTATTAGATCTTCGGTCCATGCCCCTCCCCATCGCCAGACACACCATCCGGGGCGCGGCAGCCGCGGGAGGCATGTACGTGCGCGTAGCTCCCGCTAACCCGCGCAGTCTATTGATCGAGTTCCTGGATCAGAATGGCATCTACCTTTCCAAAGCTGCCGAACGCAAAGTGGAGACAATCTTCTTCCGGGAGGATTTCGCCCGTGCGGACATAGACCATATCGGCGACCTCGAGTTTGCATCCCGCAGCGTGGAACAGTACAATGAAGACTATGCACGCCATATAGACGCGGCGGCCATTGTCCAACGGCGTTTGAAGGTGGTAGCCGACTTCACCTTCGGCCGCGTGGCCAGCATCTTTCCGGCTGTTTTAGGCCGGCTTGGGTGCGACGTCATCGCGCTCAATGCCTACGTGGATGCCTCCCGTTCACCGCGTGGTCCGGAAGCATATAAGGCGTTGCTCCCGAATTTGGCGAATATCGTGCGCACCCTCAATGCCGATATCGGCGTACTCTTCCACACGGACGGGGAGCGGCTTACCCTTGTAGACGAAACGGGCACCGTAATAGACGGGCATAAACTGTTGGCACTCTATGCCGTAATGGTCGCGCGCACACGGGACCACGCACGCATCGCAGTCCCCGTCACTGCACCGGGCATCATCGAGCACCTTGTGGCGCTCCACGGTGGATCTGTCATTCGCACCAAGGCGGATGTACGCTCCCTTATGGAGGTAGCGGTGCCCTCTGAGAAGAAGCGCCCTGCCGCGGATCTCTCCGGGGATGCTGCCGGGGGCCTTATTTTCGGGGAATTCCAGCCGGGCTTCGATTCGATGTTCGCCTTCGGTAAGATGCTTGAGATGATGGCCCACACGGGTCTTACTGTGGGCGAAATCGCCCGCGAGCTACCGGAGGCCCACGTCGCTCGAACTCAAGTGCGATGCCCTTGGGAAATCAAAGGGCGCATCATGCGAGAGATTACGCAAGAAGCTCAAGACCAAGGCCGTGTAGAACTGATTGACGGCATCAAAATCTATAAGAACGGGAGCTGGGCGCTGGTCCTCCCCGATGCCTCGGAACCCTACTTCCACGTATATGCCGAGGCGGAAACGCCTGAGGCCTCCCAGCGTCTGCTCCAGCAATATGTGGAACGCATCGAGCGCGCCCGCGGATAGCCCCGCCGCGAGGAAGGATCCCATTTCATGACCGATGAACGCGAGGTTGAGGTTCGAATTTGCTGCGACATTCTCTTGGACGCCATCGAGAGCGGCGGTATCCAGGTGGTAGAGGTGGCACCAGGCATCTACCGTGAGGTAATCCCCGATCAAGACGGTGAGCGCGGGATCGCCATCAACTACTGCCCGTTCTGCGGCGAAGAACGCGTCCCACAGAGTGGCTTCATCGTACGGGCGGACAACACCTGACGGCGATCTCCCAAAGCCGGCACAAGACACATCCGCAGGTGCACCGGTGCGGTCCCTTCAACACGTGTGGGGTCAAATCTCTTGGCAGCCACCAAGGCATCAGGAATTCGCCGGGAGCAGGGTCGAGAGCAACTCTTCGCAGAGTTCGCGGTTCATCTGGTGCCCATCCCACGGCACTTCATGCGCCGCAAATAACCTGATGGCTTCTCGATAATGGCGGATCGCCAACGGAGCATTCGCCAACTCATAGTGATACAGGCCCGCAAGCCGCCTGTGGCATTCCGCCTGCTGCATCCCCGTGCCGTCAGCGTGGCGATACAACCGTAAAGCTTCTCGATACCGATGTGCTGCCTCGGCAAAGCGATCCCGCCGATGCAATATGGTAGCAATGCGGAATGCGCAATCGCCTCGATCCCGTTGGGAGCCCGGCATCGAGGCTAGTCGGCGCTGCTCCCGCTCCAAGTGCGCCACCAACATATAAAGCCGCTCGTGAGGGTCGCTCCGCAGCCGATTCGTCCAGTACACAATCTCTCTTGCGCACGCGTCCACGTCCTGTTCGGAATCGGGCAAGCGCGCCAGAGCATCTGCCGCTTCCTGTAGCGCCTGCAGCGCCTCGGGGAGGCGGCCCAAATCCACGAGAACTTTGGCGAGGAGACGGCACGCACGCCCGTGAGATGCCGGCTCTCCCTGCCCCTCCTCCTCGCGCTTGGTGTAAAGCACCGCAGCCCGCTGAAGGCGACGCACGGCCAGCTCTTTGCGCCCGGCCTCCAAATCGGCCAGCGCCATGGCGTGCAGCTCTGAAGGGTCCTTCTTGCGAGCCACCGCGTCATCCCCTCGGTGATCCGGCGATGTAACGCCTAAGGCAAAAACAGGGCCGGCCTATGATACGCCACGGCCGGCCCCATTCCCTACTCCACGCCGTTCGCCTATAGATCCTTTAAGGCGAAGTACCAATCCTTAACTTCGTAGTTCTCATGCACGCGCTCTTCCGCGCCGCTGGCCGTGAGCGGCGGCTTCACAATCACCTTGTCGCCCGGCTGCCAATTGGCAGGCGTCGCCACATTGTAGGCATCGTGCGTCTGAAGTGCCTCCACGATGCGCAGCACCTCGGGAATTGAACGCCCGTTCGTGAGGGGATAGTAAATCATCGCCCGCAGCACGCCCTTATCGTCAATCACAAAGACCGCCCGCACTGTTGCCGTGCTGTCTGCGCCGGGGTGGATCATCCCGTAAAGTTTCGCCACCCGCATGTCACTATCTGCAATCACGGGGAATGGAACCTTGATCCCGAAGATCTGTTCGATGTTGCGCACCCATGCAATGTGGGAATAGACGCTGTCAACGGAGAGGCCGATGAGCTCCGTGTTCCGTTTTTTGAACTCATCGTAGAGCTTGGAGAAGCCAACGAACTCCGTGGTGCACACCGGCGTAAAGTCGGCCGGATGTGAGAAAAGCACAACCCACTTGCCACGGTAATCAGAGAGTTTGATGGTTCCGTGGGTCGTTACCGCTGTGAAATCCGGCGCGGGCTCATTGAGCCGAACCAACGATCCAGAGATCTGTGCGGTCTCCTCAGTCATTGCGATGCTCCTTTCTGTAGTCATTGCGACGCTCGTTTCTATGCACCCAAAGACATAGCCCAATAGGGTCTCTGCGTACAAACATTGGCATGTTAGGCGCTACGCGGCTTGTCAACGAGGTCCCCTACTACATACTGATGCACGATATTGGCGATAAGTGTTTGGTACGATATCCCTGTGGCAGCCGCCTTCTCGCGAATGGCTTTGACGTCTTCCTGGGGCAGGATAATGCTCACCAATCCTATTGCCTCACAGGTGGCAATGGCATCGGACTGGTATTGGCGTAATCTCACTTGGGGCTTGTCAACAGACCGCCATTCGTCCCGCTCGTAGGAATCCAGCAGTTCCTGCTCTTCGGGCTCTAATTTCAAGTTGTGGTTCATTTTGTCCGTCTCCCCAAATACTTCTTGGTCGCCTTGCGACTCGGGATGATTGTCTTCAGAAATATCTCGCCCTCTGACTCTACGAATGGAACGAGCCATGCATAGCCACGTATTTTGACGATGAAGATACGTTGCCCCTCGTACCTTTCGGGATGTGGATGCTCGACAATGTCCAGTAAATCACCAGCGGCAATATGCACAAGCACTTCATGAAAGGATATACCACGTTCTGTTTTAAGTTGTTGATTCTTTTCCTCATTCCAAGCATAGGTTTTCACGGACGTTGATTACCCGGATGAAAAGACTGTGACGTGACGCACATTGCGCCTAACATGGTGTTCGACGATGCAAGAGGATCTCCTTCCTGACTATTCGCCTTTCGACGCGAGGTTCTCGGCCCTGGGACTGCTTTACCTGAGTAACTTGAGCTATTCTATGTCATATGTGCTTTGCTGTCAACTCATATAGTTGGGCTCGGAACCGTTGGTTGCAGTACCCGATCGCGGGCCAATGCGTGCGAACGAGGTGTGCAGTGCAGGGCGCCCGCTCGCATCCTCGTAATGCGGCACACGGCCGAGCGCATCGCGCGCATCCGTGTGCTAACATGATACAGATGCTCCCTCCGAAGGGCATATCCCCTGCTTTAGTACCTTTATGTGAGCCGAGAGGATCTGCGTGAGACGCATCGCACGCGAATACGCCCTGCGGGCGTTATATCAGATAGACGTTGCCCGCCAGCCCGTGGGCGGGGTCCTCGATGGCATTCTGGAGCAGATCCGCACTCCGGTGAACCACGCCGTGGAACAGCACCTTAAAGAGGCAGCCGCACGGGCGAGGGAAACTGCACAGATCGCGATTAAGAGTGGGGACACCGCCGACCGAAGGCGCGCCCGCAAAACGTTGAAATTGATCGCAGAGTGCCTGGCAGATCTCGCCACTCGCCTACGCGAGATAACGAGCCTTGGCGTAGCCGCCGAACCGATCTCCATCCAGGAGTGCCTTCACCAGATGGAGAATGCGCTTGCACAAGCGAACCGGACGCTGGACGAGATTGCCCAGAAGGAACCGCAGCACCAAGCAATCGTGGATGCAGCCCGATCGCGACTTTCCGGCACGCTAGACGCCTTCCGCCGCCACGCGCCAGAGGCCTCCCAAGTGGCAGCATTCGCCGCCAGTTTGGTGAAGGGGACACTCGCCCACACGGCGGAATTGGACCGCCAAGTAGGGGCCATCTCCGACCATTGGAGCCTTTGGCGCCAGGCCACAGTGGACCGCAACATCTTGCGGCTTGCCGCGTACGAATTGCTCTTTGAAGACACACCGGCAGGCGTAGTCATCAACGAAGCCGTAGAGCTCGCGAAGAAGTACAGTACCGAGGAATCCGGACGCTTCGTCAACGGCATTTTGGGAGCCCTTGCGGCGGCAGCATCTCCATCCGACACATCTCCTAAGGAGCATTTAAGTACACCGGGCAACTAGGCGGTTAGGCCCGTGGCAAGGAGGTTGTATGACAGCACAGATACTAGACGGGCAGGCCGTGGCCAAAGCCATTCGGGCTGAGGTAGCCGAAAGAGCAGCAGCATTTACAGTGCGTACGGGCATCGTTCCGAAGCTCGCCGCCGTCCTAGTTGGCGACGATCCTGCATCAGAAGCCTACGTTAACACGAAGGGCAATGCCTGTCGCAAAGCCGGAATGGCCTCAGAAACATACCGGCTACCGGAGACCGCAACACAGAACGAGGTGGAATCGCTTATAGATCGCCTCAATGAGGATTCCACGGTCCACGGCATTCTCGTACAGCATCCCATCCCGCGGCATTTGGACGAAACTGCGGTGTTAGCGCGAGTGCATCCCCACAAGGACGTTGACGGCATCAGTCGCAATAGCCTGGGCGCCCTCGTTACGGGAGAAGGGGCCTTCGTGTCGTGTACTCCTCTGGGGATCGTAGAGCTTCTTGACCGGTACCACCTCCCCATCGAAGGGAAGCGTGCGGTGGTGGTTGGTCGAAGCATCATTTTAGGGAAGCCTGCCGCCTTGTTGCTTCTGAACCGCCATGCCACAGTCACCGTGTGCCACAGTCGCACCCAGGATTTGGCATCCGTCACCCGCGAGGCAGACATTCTCGTGGCGGCAGTGGGCAAGGCCGAAATGATCACCGGCGAAATGATCAAGCCCGGTGCCGTCGTGATAGATGCGGGATACAACCGAGTACCCGGCAGGAGCGGCACAATTGGGGACGTACACTTCGAGACGGCATCCCAAGTGGCATCCTACATCACGCCTGTGCCAGGTGGCGTGGGTCCCATGACCATTGCCATGCTTCTGCGCAATACCGTGGAAGCCGCTGAGCGCTTTGGCGCCCTCTCTGCCGGATCGTCCTCCACTTAGCTAGGGAGTGCCCGGGATGGGTCAGATTGCAACGTCTGAGTTTTGGGTCCACTTCGTACGGCGAGCCGTGGAACTCATCCTTACACGGGGTCTCCTCATCGTTTTACTCATCGGAGGCTATTACGTTGCCCGAGCTATCCTGAACCACGCCATAGACATTTCCATCCGCCGTCTGAGCGCCCGGGTGGGCGCCGCGGCAATCTCCGAGGAGCGCCTGGCCCGTATCCGCACCCTTCAAGCCCTCGTAAAGAGTATCACGGGATACGTGCTCCTCTTTGTTCTCCTCATCATGCTTTTGGATGCCCTGGGCGTTAACGTAAGCGGTCTTGTGGCCACGGCCGGCATTGGAGGCGTAGCCCTGGGCTTCGGAGCACAGCGTCTTGTTCGCGACGTTATTTCGGGCATCTTTCTGATTGCAGAAGATCAATTCGGCGTAGGGGACTATGTTACCATCGGCCAAGCGACCGGCGTAGTAGAAGAACTCGGCATGCGCACTACCCGCATTCGGGATGAGCAGGGACGCCTCTGGATCTTGGCGAATGGCGATATCCTGCTCGTTACAAACTATTCCCGATCCCCCATTGAGACGTTCGTAGACGTGGGAATCGCCCCGAGCGCCGACGTACATGCTGCCGAAGAGCTTATCAATACAACAATGCGCGAGCAATATGAAGCCAAGCAGATCCCGGGCTTAGCCGCGGCGCCCAGAGTAACGGGCATCACGGCGTGGGACGCAGGGCGGATTACTCTCCGCATTTGGTTTCCCGTGGAGCCCAAATCGGCCACTGCAGCCCAGACGGCTGTACGCAATATCGTCTTCGACACACTCAAACAGGCCGCCATTCCACTCGCCTAGCGGCCCCGGAAGGAGCCTCGCAATGAGCTTCGATGTACGGTTAGGTAACGGATCGCCCCGCGATCGCGCGGAAGTGGAGCAATATCTGCTTAGCCTGCCGGATATGCAGCGTAGCGGCGATAAACTTCTCTACGTGGATCCCGAGGAGGACGTAACGACCGAGATACGCATTTTGGGTGAGGCCAGTGCAGAAGGATTGGACGTACTGGTACCTATCTCGGTGAGCGTCCCCGCCGCAGAGCGCATCGCTGCCCTGTGCATGGGCTTAGCAGAGAAGTTCAAATGGACCGTGCGCGACGCGTCGGGAAGTTCCACCTTTACACAGGAGGAACTGGTGCGGCGCTTCAGCGGGACACCCCTTCTCGCCACGCGCACCGGCTGCCTCTCCGTTTTCGTCGTGGCGATCACTACAGCCTTGATCCTGAGGCTCCAAACCTGCTAAACTAACCCGCAAGTTCGTGAATTCCGGCGCAAAAGGAGATCATCGCTTCATGGCTACCGGTAGGATCGTTCAAGTGCAGGGACCCGTTGTGGATTTGGCCTTTCCGCCCGGTCAACTCCCCGCCCTCCTGAACGCCGTTCGGATTGATGACGACGCGCGCAACATCCATCTTACCGTGGAAGTGGCCCAACACCTGGGGGATGACGTAGTGCGGTGCATCGCCATGGCTTCTACGGACGGATTGGTGCGCGGAATGGTTGGCGTAGACACCGGCGGTCCCATCACGGTGCCCGTGGGCAAGGAAACCCTGGGGCGGGTATTCAACCTGCTGGGCGAGCCCATAGACGAACGCGGGCCGGTAGAAACGAAAGAGCGATGGCCGATCCATCGCCCGGCGCCGGGCTTTGAGGATCAGGCAGCAACCACAGAGGTGCTGGAAACCGGCCTGAAGGTGATAGACCTTCTCACCCCGTACCTCAAAGGGGGCAAGATCGGCCTGTTTGGCGGTGCCGGCCTCGGCAAGACGGTGCTCATCCAAGAGCTTATCACGAACATCGCTACGGAGCACGGCGGGTTTTCGGTCTTTGCCGGGGTAGGCGAGCGCACCCGCGAGGGCAACGATCTTTGGCTGGAAATGAACGAGAGCGGTGTCATCACCAAGACCGCCATGGTCTTCGGGCAGATGAACGAACCTCCGGGGGCCCGCCTCCGTGTGGCCCTCTCGGCGCTGACCATCGCCGAGTACTTCCGAGATGTCGAGGGGCAGGATGTGCTCCTCTTTATTGACAATATCTTTCGGTTTACTCAGGCGGGCTCGGAAGTGTCCGCGCTCTTAGGGCGCATCCCCAGTGCCGTAGGATACCAGCCGACCCTGGGCACGGAAATGGGTGCTCTGCAGGAACGCATCACCTCTACAAAGAAGGGTTCCGTTACCTCCGTTCAGGCGATCTACGTACCTGCAGACGATCCAACGGATCCCGCACCGGCCACAGCATTCGCCCACCTTGATGCGTACACGTATTTGGAACGCCGCATCGTGGAGAAAGGCATCTACCCAGCAGTGGATCCTCTCGTGTCTACTTCGCGCATCCTGGATCCACGCATTGTAGGCGAGGAACATTACGACGTGGCGCGGCGCGTGCAGGCGATCCTCCAGCGGTACAAAGAGCTTCAGGATATCATTGCGATTTTGGGGATTGACGAACTCTCGGACGAAGATAAGCTTGTGGTAGCCCGAGCCCGCCGCATCGAACGCTTCCTGTCGCAGCCCTTCCGCGTGGCGCAACAATTCACCGGCATCGAGGGTAAGTACGTTCCCCTCCAAGAAACCATCCGCTCCTTCAAGGAAGTGGTGGACGGCCTCCATGATGACTTGCCCGAGCAAGCCTTCTATATGGTGGGATCCATTGACGAGGCGGTGGAGAAGGCAAAGAAGTTGGCAGTAGCAGCATAGCGGATCTTCGCCGCGGCACGCAGGGGAGGCACGCACATGGCCACATTCTTGCTGGAACTGGTAACGCCTGAGAAGACGCTCCTATCGGCACAGGTGCGCAGCGTGCGTGCGCCTGGCGTAGAGGGATCCTTCGGCGTCCTCCCGAACCACGCTCCGTTGATGAGCGCTCTCTCCATTGGCGTGATCAAAGTGGAGCACGAGAACGGCGATATCGAGTACATCGCCACGAGCGGCGGCTTTATGGAAGTAAATGCCAACCGCGCCATTATCTTGGCCCACACGGCGGAACGGGCGGCCGATATTGATGTGCCCCGCGCAGAGGCCGCGCTGGCCCGCGCCAGGGAGCATCTTAGGAGCGGATCTGCCATAGACTATGAGGAAGTGACCCATGCCCTAAACCGTGCGATGAATCGCCTGCGGGTGGTTCAGTTGCAGAATGGGGAAGTCCCCGTGCGCTAGAGTGTGGCATTCGCACCCGCCCAGGCCATCTAGCGCAACGGTTCGGCAACGGGCTCCTTTCGCGGGTGGTTGCCACGTGCACCGCGCCGGTGCGCAACCGCCGAGGGAGAAAATGGGCGGGAGCGTTTTACGATTTAGAAACAACCCGCCGATCAAGAGGTTTATGCAAGCATGCCGAAGGAAGGCATCACCCCACGCTCGCAAGACTATAGCCAGTGGTACCTCGATATAATCGAGCGCGCCGAGCTGGCCGATTATTCCCCCGTCCGCGGCTGCATGGTGATTCGCCCCAACGGATACGCCATCTGGGAACGTATGCAGCAGGCCCTGGACCAGCGCATCAAAGCAACAGGGCACGTAAACGCGTACTTTCCCCTCTTCATCCCCATGAGCTTCCTTCAGAAGGAAGCAGAGCACGTGGAGGGGTTCGCGCCGGAAGTCGCTGTGGTCACCCATGGCGGCGGAGAGGAACTTCCCGAGCCGTTGGTGGTGCGCCCCACCTCCGAGGCGATTATCGGTTGGAGCTATGCACGGTGGATCCACTCATGGCGGGATCTTCCCCTCCTCATCAATCAATGGGCCAATGTAGTGCGTTGGGAGATGCGCACGCGCCTATTCCTGCGTACTGCCGAATTCCTTTGGCAGGAGGGTCACACCGCCCACGCCACGGAGCAAGAGGCAGAGGCTGAAACGCTCAAAATTCTGAACGACGTGTATGCCGATTTCGCGGAGAAGGAGATGGCGCTCCCGGTCCTGCGCGGCCTGAAGACGGAAAAGGAGAAATTCGCCGGAGCGCTGCGCACCTATGCCATTGAGGCAATGGTTCAGGACGGCCGCGCCATTCAGGCCGGTACTTCGCACAACCTAGGCCAGAACTTCGCCCGAGCTTTCGACATCAAATACCAAACCCCGGATAACCGAGAAGAGTATGTATGGACTTCTTCCTGGGGGGTATCCACGCGCCTTGTAGGTGCCCTGATTATGGCCCATTCGGATGATGAGGGCCTCGTGTGCCCGCCCCGGCTGGCCCCCATCGAAGTAATAGTGGTACCGATTTACAAAGGCGACGCCGAGCGGAGTCGCGTCCTGGCCGAGGCCCATCGCATCGTAGCAGAGTGGGAGGGATGCTTCCGTGCGCGCGTGGACGATCGTGACCAGCTCACCCCCGGCTTCAAGTTCAACGAGTGGGAGTTGAAGGGTGTCCCCGTGCGCGTAGAGATCGGCCCCCGCGACGTGGAGAAGGGTACGGCAGCCGTGGCCCGGCGCGACATCCCCGGGAAGGAGGGCAAGCGCATCGTACCTCAGGCCGGCCTTCGCGAATATATCACCCATTTGCTGAGCGAGATCCAGTCCAACCTCTACAACCGCGCGCTCCGCTTCCGCGAGGACCACACCGCTTTTGTGTCGTCCTACGATGAGCTAAAGGAAGCAGTGCAAACCGGATTCGCCCAGGCATACTGGGACGGCACAACCCAAGATGAAGAGCGCATCCAAGCCGAGACGCGCGCCACCATTCGCATCATCCTACTGGACCAGACCGGCGAGGAAGGCACCTGCATCCTTACCGGGCGCCGAACCCGCCGGCAGGTGATCTTTGCCCGCGCCTATTAAAAGCAAAGACCGCCTCGTGCCCTGCCGGCAGGAAACATGAACTCGCCCGGAGCATCTAGCATCAAAACTGCTAAGGGGGATTCATTGATGCCGGCCTCCGAACCATCCATTAGACACCTGGACATTACCGACACCGAACGCATCGAGCGCTTCCGCCGCGCGGGCTACGGAGGCTCCGTGTCCGACGCGTTGGCCAGCCTCGGCGTGCGAGACACGGTATTCTCGGACCGCTTCCGTCCACTGCGGCAAGGCATGCAGCTTGTCGGCAGAGCATTGCCTGTGAAGCTCCACTCCTTGGTGGAACCGCGTACTCCAGAACACCAGCGCGAGCTTGAGGCCCAATGGGAACGCGAAGGTGGGCACCCCCAGAAGCGCATGATGCGTGCCGTGGCTGCCTCCCCTCCAGGGAGTGTGCTTTGCTTTGATTGCGGCGGCGATATGCAACCGGCGCATTTTGGAGAGATGAGCTGCCAGCTTGCCTATGCCCACGGCTGCCGAGGCATGCTCTTGGCCGGCAACTGCCGCGACACCCAATATGTGCTGAAGATGCAAGACTTCCCCATATTCTCCTTCGGAACGCGCCCGAACGCCTTTGGGGGGTGGATCATCACTGAAGTGAACAGACCCATCTACCTCCCCGGCCATCTCACCCACTATGTGCGCGTAAACCCAGGAGATTTCATCTTTGGCGACAATGACGGCGTCCAGCTTATTCCTGCGCATCTGGTGGACGAAGTGCTCCTTCGGGTAGAGGCTACCTACGAAAAAGAGAACGCGGAACGCGAGGCACTGGCTGCCGGCATGGATATAGACGAGGTCTACCGCGTGTTCGGCGTGCTCTAACGGGGAGCGCGCCTCCTTCGCATTCAGCCCCGCGGCTTGCCTATCGGAAGATGCTCCTCATCGGTCTTATGTCGGGAACGTCGGCAGACGGTATCACGGCTGCGCTGGTGGAAGTATCCGGCATCCTTCGGCGCACCCGGTGCCGCCTCATCGCCTGGTGCACATTCCCCTACGACCAACCGACGCGGGCGGCTATTCTCCGTGCCGGTGCACCGGGCAGAGGGACCACGGCAGAGATCTGCGCGCTCCATGCGGCTTTAGGAGCCCAGTTCGGCGAAGCCGCCTGCAGCATCGCAGCGCAAGCGGCCACACCCATTCAGCGCGTTGCTGCGATCTGCTGCCATGGTCAAACCGTGTGGCATCAACCTTCCCCCATCTCCATAGGGTCTACCGAGGCGCGGGGCACGCTCCAGATTGGGGATCCTGCCGTGATCGCGTACCTCACAGGGCGACCCGTACTATCGAACTTTCGGTCTGCGGATATGGCAGCAGGCGGGCAAGGGGCTCCCCTCGTGCCCTTTGTAGATTGGGCACTCCATACATCGCGACGGGAAGCGCGAGCCCTTTTGAATATCGGGGGCATCGCCAATATCACATACCTGCCCAGAGATGCACGCCCGGAGGATGTTATCGCCTTCGACACAGGCCCCGGCAACATGGTGCTCGATGAAGCCGCGCGCCTGCTGAGTGGTGGCAGGATGGAGATGGATCGCGATGGTGCTTGGGCGGCCCAGGGAAGCGTGCATTCCGCCTGGTTGGCACGCCTCCTGGAGCATCCCTACTTTCGCAAACCGCCCCCCAAGTCCACCGGTCGCGAGGAATTCGGCGCCCCGTACACGCACCGCATCGTGTCGTGGGCGCGCAAACGCGGCATTGCGGATGCGGATATCCTTGCGACCATGGCCGCTCTCACGGCTGAAAGCATCGGCATCGCGGTCGAGCAGTGGTTAGGGCCCCGGGGAGAAGCACGTGTACTATGGGTTTCTGGTGGAGGCGTTCGTAACGTTACCCTGATGGGGATGCTCCAACGGCGTTTGGCGCCCGCTCGCGTTGAGGATTATAGTGTCACCGGCATTCCTGCAGAAGCTAAAGAGGCCGTCGCCTTCGCAGTATTAGGGGCGCATACGTTGCGGGGCATACCGGCCAACGTTCCCTCGGCAACCGGCGCGCGTGAGGCGGTAATCCTTGGAAGCATTACCATCGCTAAAAACACACAAGGACCTGCCCTTCGCTTACACGCCGAGGGGACGCACTGATGCCCGTTCATGCCGTATATAGTTCGCGGCGCTACTCAACCGACGGGTTTCGAGACACCCGATCTGCACCCAGGTTGGAGAGGCGATCTGCCCGTGCGTTACAGCGCCGCGGAACGTGCGTAATCTGCGCTCGATCAAACGACCGCATGAGTTCCCGCGCCCGCGTGAAGAAGCGCCGCAGATGGGGAGCTTTGACGGCGTACTCCCCGTTCATTTGCCGCGCCATCAATTCGCTATCGGTGAAGATGTTAATTGCGCGGCATCCCGTCGCTCGAGCTTCCTCTAATGCACGGATAAGCGCGCGGTACTCCGCCTCGTTATTGGTAGCAATGCCGAGGGGCTCCGCAATCTCCTTGACCACGCGCCCTTCTTCATCGCACAGAACCACACCGATGCCTGCGGGGCCAGGATTTCCGCGCGCAGCTCCGTCCACGTGAGCACTCCACGCCATCATGAAGCCACGTAACAAAGAATGCGGCCGCAGTTCTCGCAAAGCTCCACGCTCTCGCCCGCTTGAACGCGCCGGATAAGGTTCGTGGGCAACGACGTGTGGCAAACGCTGCAGACATTGCCTTCGATCCTAGCAGCACCCACGCCGCCTCGCTGGGTCTGGATCGCCTCATAGCGCTTGAGAAGCGCTACCGGCACGGCTTCCCTTGCCTTGGCCCGACGTTCATCCAGAGCAGCGATGCGCTCGGAGATCTCACGATAGGCCTCCCTGTACGCCGCCTCCTTCTCGTTGAGAAGAGCTTCCGCCGCCGTGTGCTTTTCCTGGGCCTCCCGTACCTGAGCCTTCAGGGCATCCACCTGATCCATCAACACGAGGATGCGTTCCTCCAAACGACCCCGTTGCCGTCCAAGAGCCTCGATCTCCTCTTGCATGGAGGTGAGTTCCTTAGGATTGGTGACGCGGCCCCCATACAGCCTGTCCTCATATTGTTTCTTCTTCTGCTCCACGGATTGAAGTTCCAGCTCGGCGTCGGTGAGGTCCCTGGAGGTGTCGTGGAGCGTGCGGCTTATCCGTTCGAAAAGGGTACGGGCGCTTTCGGCGGCAGCGCGCTCTGCATCTCCGCGGTCCAGCCCATCGAGCTTTCTCCTGGCCACAGCCAGCGCGGTGTCCACCTCCTGAAGCGCATAGAGCGCCAACAACGCATCTTTCATCCGAAAGCAGCCTCTCTCAATGTTCCTAACCTGCCGGCGATCGCGAATGGGCCTAGAATTCCCGGGCGCGCCCGGATGGCCGGCGGTAGATCGCCTGTAGGATTCACCGCCCGCCACGCCGAATCCTGTAGCGTGCAGGCATGATGGCATCACGCCGGCATCTAGAAAGATTACCGGGTTTCCATATGGGATGCTCCGCATAACCCACACTGCCCTCCCGCGATCCCCTATGCAGCGGTAACATAGAACTTCCGATGAAGCTGGAACGCCTTGCAATCCCTTGCCCTCCTGCACTGTTGTGCGGCCTCATGTACCATCCCAGGCGCCTCCGTTCCCAGGCTGTCGTCATCATCGCGCATGGCTACACCGCCTCCAAAGCATCCGTGGATCTATTGGCTTCCTACATATGCGCTAGGGGGTACCGGTGCATTACCTTCGACTTTCGAGGCCATAAGCTAGGGGCATCCACCGGCAGGATGGAACGGGCCGAAGATGCCCTCCAGGATTTACGCGCCGTATCCGATTGGGCACTCGAGCTAAGCAGCGCATCCGGCTGTGTGCTGGCCGGGCACTCCATCGGCGGCCTGGCCGCTCTCGTTCTTGCCGCCGAACACCCCAACGTGTTAGGAGCCATCGCCATTGGGGCCGGCCCCACGCCTACAGCCGCCTTCCATCGGCCTATGGGTCTGGCAATGCTTTCACAAAGAGCGGATTATGTGGAGGGCGCCCCACCCCTGGAGATCTTTCGGGGATGGGATCGCCTGATGCAGGAATGGAAAGGGCTGGGGCAACGACCGGCCCTCTTGGTGGCCGCCTCAGCCGATGGATTGGTAAAGCCTGCGCGTGTTCGCGCTCTTGCAGAAAGGTGCGGGCCAAGAGCGCAGTTCTCGGAAGTGGACGCCAACCACCTTGAGGCGCCAGATCGGGCGCGAGGCATCGTTGCCGATTGGCTAGATCGCCACTTTCGCGCCGGCCAACTGCCTCATCCCGATGCTAAGGAGTGACCTGCGGATCCGGGCGAAGCGCGTCCCCTTCGCGTACATAATACGAATGGCCGGCTTCCACGGGGCCGAAGCTCTGAACACGTCCGCTTGGCCAAAGGATTTCGATTGCACTCACCTTCCGAGCATTACCCAGCCCGAACAGCAGCCTGCGATCGCTTTGAGATAGGTAGCTGCAGGATGCTTTCACCGTTTGTGAAAGGGTCCTTCCGCCCAACCGAATGCGGACCCGCGCCCCGAAAGCATCCCGGTTGGACGCCGTGCCTTCCAAACGGAGGCGGATCCAAGCATTCCCCGTGCGGTTATCGTTGTGAAGCAGCCTAGCCCTGCCGTCCAGTGGCGTACGGCTCCCGCCTGGATCGCCGGGATTGGACGTGAACAAAAGATCAGGGTAGCCGTCGTTATCGTAGTCGCCCCATGCCGCGCCTCGGCCGATCTGAGGTGCGGTGAGAGCGGATCCCGTGCTCGCCGTAACATCTTGGTATACACCTGCGCCTGTGTTTCGCAGCAGGAGGGCCGGTTCCCGATACATTACCCCGGTGCGGCGCAGTTCCACATCCCCTTGAATGTGCCCGTTGGCGACCAACAGATCCAGCCAACCGTCCGCATCGTAATCCAAAAAGAGCACTCCAAAACCTAGATAGTACTGACTGGCGGTGCCGATACCACTTTGGGCTGCCTCATCCAGATAAACTCCGGAAGGATCACGCCGGTAGAGGGATGCCTGCTCACCCGAGAAGTTGGTCACCACGATGGTGTCTTGCCCGTCATTGCGGTCATCGCCGATATCTACCCCCATGCCTGCTTTGGCACGTCCCATCTCGGACACCGCAATGCCCTTCTCCAGCGCGACCTCCTTGAATCCTTTGCCGGCCTGATTGTGGAATAGGAAATTCGGCTCTGTGTCATTCGTTACCAAAAGGTCGGGCCACCCGTCCTGATCAAAGTCAAAAGACACGACGCCCAAGGCCTTCGACCGTTCACTGTAGATCGAAGCGGCGCGGGTTACATCCCTAAAGCGACCGCCCCCCTCGTTATGATAAAGCCTGCAGCTCTCACCGCGATACTGCTCGGGTGTGGAGTACGACTTGTGCACACCGTCAATGCTGTAGAAAAGGTTCGTTTGGGGCGACCACTTCACGTAATGGCACACGAACAGATCCAGCTTGCCATCCCTGTCATAGTCCAACCACGTGGCACTGGTAGCCCATCCGGGGCTGGCCACACCTGCCTGCCCAGTTACATCCCGAAAGCGCCGCGTGCCCGAAGATGTTGCTTCGTTGTGGAACAGGCGGCTGCGACCCACTCCTGTTACGTACACGTCGTCAAAGCCATCATTGTCATAATCGCCAACTGCTACGCCCATCCCATACATTTCCACGTCTAAACCAACCTCTCGGGTAACGTCGCGGAAGTGCCCGCCCCCTTCGTTGCGGTACAGGTGCATGGTCGGCCGATCTGGGCGCGGTTGCCCAGGCCAGTAATCGCCGTTGACCAGAAGGATATCCTGGCGCCCGTCTGCGTCGTAATCCAGAAACGCGCAACCGCTTCCCATAGTCTCCGGCAGATACTTGGCTCCCCAAGCTCCGTTGACCGCCGTAAAATGAATACCTGCTCGGTCCGTAACGTCGTGGAAGGTCACCTCAGGTGCTCCAAGGGATCCTCCCGAGTTCGGGGGCGTACGCCCGCACCCGGCACTTGCCAGAAGCCACGCCCCCATGCATAAGGCTCCAAGTTGTGCGATGGTCCAGGACAGCCGCATGTTTGGTGTCACCGTCTCCCAGGTGCGCCCGCAGGCACTAGGATATGTTCATGGACGGGCTGGCTCTCGCGATATTCTGCAGGATGCGTACGCGCGTATTCCAGAAGGATTGTCGCCGGAGGAGCACTTTCTTGGAGGATGCGGTAGACCACCTCTTCACCGCGGGCATCCGATATGCGTAAAAGGCGGCGGTAGCATTGCATCAGATTGAAATGTGCCACGGCATCATTGGGATCCGCATCGAGCATGCGGCGGAAGGCCTCTGCAGCGGGAGCCAGCCGGTCCTGTTGGAGCAAACAAAGGCCTATATCGAGCCAGGTGAGCCGATCCATGGGGTAATCCCGCGCCAATGGGCGTAACAGGCGCAGAGCTTCATCATACCGGCCCATCAACCGGCAAACCCTGCCCAGCCACGCCCGAGCGCGTGGATTACCAGGCTGAAGTTCCAGCGCCTTCTGCATGTGCCCACGGGCGGCCAACAGGTCACCCTCTTCTAGGTATGCTCGTCCAAGCCCAATCCACGCCTCGGGCCATGATGGCGCCTGATCCCGGGCAATCTGGAACGCTGCCCTTGCGGACGCGGTGTCCTTCTCTAGCAGCAGTGCCGCCCCGTAAGCATACCAGCGCCGCGGCGCAGCGCCGATGATTGCCGTGTCTGCTCCCCGTTGCACGTGCACGGTTACACGATCCTCCGCCACAACAACGGCGCTAAGGGCATCCCCACCGCTACCCCGAGCACTTGGGCGAACCCGGAGGTGCACCATTGACGCTAACACCCGGTTCACCGGGCGGTACCACAAACGCGCACTGAACACGAGGTGGCCCGCCACGTGCACCGGAATGCGGAAGCGATACCGCGCTACGTCGCCCACATCGGGCAATAGGCAGCGATATCGGGGCGTATCCGCCTGGCCCGTACCACGCACACGTTGGTATGCAACGGCAACCATATTGAACACATTGCCGCCGTGAAGCCTTTCTCCCTGCCGATCCAATCCCACAAGGCCGTAGGTGTGGGCATCTCTGGCGGGTACGCCGGGGTTTGGACCGATACCACTCTGAAGGATCACGCGTCCTCCTTCTGTGAGGACACGGAAATCCAACCACATTTCACAAAGATCCGGTTCTCCGGTTGGGAAGGCATGCCCCACCCCTCGGCTCTCCACAAGAACGTCGGCCACCACCTCCTCGCCTGGCGCCACAGTTGCCGGCACACTCCCTGCAGGAGCGGCCAATGCCAAGCTTCGCGCTCCCGCCCTCTTCAGTGCGAAGATTTCCACGCGCAGACACCGCTTCAACCGCAGGATTTTGCCTCGCTCGCTGCCATCTTCTGCAGGCAACCCTGCCCGTTCCGCATCGCTCGGCGCGTTTAGGTCACCGGCATTCAGGGTGCCTCCTGCAAAATGACAATCTGTGCAGGAGCGACGGGACTGGCCCGCTTCGAAGGTGTGCACCGTCCACCCGGAGAACGGGCTGTTCTGCCAGTCCATCCAGGTGTCGTCGTAATGGAGGTAGCGGTAGCGGTTCTGAGGAACGTTCACGCCCAACCGGTGACAGGGCAAACACATGGGCGCACCCCCATTCTGAGGATTGGGGCCACGGAGCGTCGCTCGGTGCGGCTCCGGGCGCACGCGTAGAAGAAAATCGTGCAACCACCGGCCGGGTCCTCGCTCACAGTACGCGAATGGATACGCAGCAGGAGGCCCATACCATGCGGATCCATTGCCCATGGCATCGGGTACACGGCACATGGAATGGCAAGTGAGGCACCCCACGCTTTTTTCCGACGGCACCACGGTGCGGAGCGGGGCATGGCAGCCCCGGCACCAGCGCACAACCGCGTCTCCCCCTCTGCCGAACGCATAATCCTCGGTGGCGCGGTATAAAGGCGTCGAAGAGGAAAGAGTATGTGAAGCCGCGTGCCACGATTGCCTCACAGTGTCGTGGCAGCCCGAACGGGTGCATCCCGCCGCAGGTACCGCCCGGCGCCATTCACCGGCAGCCACGACGTGAGCGCCAGATGGGAACAACGGATCGTGCGCCTGCCGAGAGTTCGTGGACGTGATGCGGCGGTAATAATCCGCTGCGTCATAGCATCGCGCCCCCATTGCCGCCATGGCCAGCAGAGTACCTATAGTCAAAACTCCCACCGCTGCCCGACGGCCGGTGTTTGGCTTCCACCATCTCCAAGCGGCCGATGCAGCTCCGGCTACTCCGGAGGCCACGTGGCCATAGAAGAGCAGGGGGACAGCACCCGTACTCTGGCCAAGGAGGGCCATAATAAGCATAATCCATCCGGTTGCCCCGGCCAAAGCAACCGAGGTCCACAGCAAGAGATCCAAGCGGCCGCACACGTGGTACCGGTTTCGGATCCACAACGCCATGATCCAGATGGTGCCCGCGCCCCCGGCCACAAGATGGAAAAGAGTGATGACGGCGACCGGGCCGTTCATCACCGTGCGCGCGAACGTGAAGAGGCCGATTCCCGAGATCGCAACGCTCAAGAACCCCGCGCGAACCCATCCACCGGCGACCAACGGCGTTAACGGATTGCGCTCTTGCAAGGGCTCACGGGGAAGAAGCCCGGCCTTGAGAAGGTGACGGAGCATGCGCATGAAACACCAATCCTTCAGGCTGGTTCACGCGAACACGGGCGCACAAATTGCCGGTGCCGCGATCAAAGCGCACACCCTGTTCGCGCGCATGAAGGGACTCATTGGCCGCCCGAGCATGACACCAGGCGAGGCGCTCTGGCTTGAACCATGCAATGGCATCCATACATTTGGAATGCGATTTCCCCTCGACGTGATCACGCTGGATCGCACACGACGTGTAGTGCGCCTTGATCGCGCTGTGCACCCCAACCGCATCCTCCTTCCCGCCCGCCACGGCCATATCACCATCGAGGTGCCGGAAGGAACTATTGATCGGTATGCGCTTCACGTGGGCGACCGAATAGAACTGATGCCCGTGTAACTACGCCTTCATTAGCTCACGCCACAACCCTTGATAGCACCGGAGGAAAGGACCGCCGTCTTCTGGGGTCATAGAGAAACCCACCTCGCACAGGGTATACCCGGCATAACCGTTCTGCCGTAGAAGGGAGAAGAGTTCTCGGTAGGGGTAATTCCCCCACAGGTCATTGATGTGGCAGCACCGAATGTAGGGCTTAAGCATCTCCACCGAGGAGCGCACGGAACCGTCCACCACGTCCGATGGATTGGAGTTCCACGTGACCCCTACGTTAGGGTGGCCGCAATACTCCATGATCCTACGGATATTCGGGCACAGGCTCGTAACGGGCCCATGCACCTCCAGCCAGATCTCCACTCCGTAATCGGCAGCTATTCGGCCGCACGCATTCAACGCGGTGCCTATTTGTTTAAGCGTCTGGTCCAAAGGAACGCCTTTAGGCACGCCGTTGGGACGCACCTTCACGCCGCGTGCGCCGATATCCCGCGCTAATTCCACAAAGCGGCGGCACGTGGCGATATTCTCATCCACCACGTGGGGATCTGGGGATTGGAACTCACAAACGGTGCCCAAGCTCACCTGCTTAAGACCCGCGTCCCTACATTTGGCCTTCACACGGCTCCGTTCCTCGGGCGAAAGCGCCGGTTCCACACCGTGCCGATGCGTAGTACGGAACTCCACGCCGTCTATTCCGGTGCTCTTGCAGATGGCCAGGATCGTGTCCAAATCCCAGTCCTTGGCCAGGTTATACGTTACAAGTCCCAGCTTCATTCCGCTGCTCCCTGACTGCAAATTCAGACGCGAGATGGCAGCAGCCGCACACGGAAGTGCAGCAACCCGCAGAAGGTCGCGTCGAGTTATCTTGCTACCTCGCATGTGCTCCTATGCCCTGCCTGCCCGTTTGTACCAAAGGCACTTATCGTCGCGGAGCGGCCATCCGTTATCGTGTCGCCGGCAAGCGTCCATCCACAGCACAAGATCAGGCACGCGCCCTTCATCTCCGGCTTCATAGAGAGTATAGCCTTGGTGCCGGTAGAAGCGCATGGCCCAGTAGGAGTCTCGGAGGCAATGGAGGGTGTAGAGGCGTATGCCGGGCTGTTCGTGGCGGGCATCCTGCTGGTGGTACCGCAAGAGCCGCACGCCGTACCCCCGCCCTTGGTACGCTGCGTCTACAAACAGCATGTGCAGATGAGCTAATCCCGGCAGCATACGCCACATGGCAACCCCGGCCGGCCAACCATCCTCGCACAACAGGGCCCATCGCGTGGCAGCGTCTTCCATGGCGTGCGCGTGGTGTTCCGGGTGATACAAGGGCATTTCGTAGGGCACATGATCCCTGGGCAGGTGGTCGTATGAGGACCGCACGATGCGGGCGAGGGCCTCCACGTCCTCAATCGTTGCCGGGCGTATTGTCACCCCTTGCCTCTGTTCACATTCCTTCTCCCGTTTGCAAACACCCTTCGCCCCTATTCTGGGAGCGGTTGATCGCGCGTCTCCGGGGCCATCTGAACCCCGATGAGGCCCACAAAGTAGACGAGCGCCACGATGCTCGCGGCGGTGCGCATGCCGGCAGCCTCATCCGCCGGGTTGGCAAAAACGGCGGAGAGCTTGCCCAGGGTAAAAGGCGCAATGGAAGCCAGGATGCGCCCACAGTTGTAACAGAAGCCAACGCCGGTGGCTCGGAGCCTTGTGGGAAATAGCTCCGGGAAATACACCGCGTACGCCGAGAAGGGCGCTAGGGCGCAAAAGCCCAAAGGAAATGCCCACAGATGAGCCGTCCATATGGACCGAGTACCCCAAAACGCTCCTTCTACTGCCAGGAACGCCAAAACAAGAAACAGCGCCAGAGCCGGCCGCCGCCCTGTGCGCTGGCTGAGAGCTGCATACGCGAACATGCCCAGAAACGCCCCAATCTGTTGCACGAAGAAACTCGTGCTGCGGTACCACTGGAGTGCGTGCTGCACGGCAGCCTCTTGTTGCCGCGGGCCCAAAGATGCGATGGCCGGCGTTTGCCTCAGGATAGGCTTCAATGTAGAGCCCACCAAATCGGGCATAAAAAAGCCCACACCCCACAATCCGCCTACACCTGCCAGTGCCATAAGCACGCCCGCAATGGTGTTCCTTCTGAGGTGAGCATCGCGAAATAGGGCACTGATGCTTCCAAGTTCACGCCGTGCCGCTTCAGACGTAGCGGCATTCTTCACCCTTTGCCAGCGCTCCGGTTCGCGGATGCTCGCCTGGATCCATACTACCAATAGCGCAGGAGCAGCCCCTACCACGAATACCCAACGCCAACTCATGGCGGCCAACGCTGCAGTAATGAGTGCCGCAGCCATGTTGCCGACTGCCGACAGGGCTTGGAGTGTCCCCAATGCCATGGCACGCGATCGCTCCGGCCAAACTTCCGCCACGAGGGCCGCACCTGCCGCAAATTCGCCTCCCACCCCCAACGCGGTAAGGAAGCGGCATACGGCGTACTCTGCAGGAGTGCGTACTAGGGCATTCAAACCTGTAAACGCAGCATACGTGAGGATGGTGAACATCATCGTACGCGTGCGTCCTAACCGATCGCCTATAATCCCGAATAAGAAGCCGCCAACCGCCCAACCCAGGAGGAAAATAGCCGTAATCTGGGCTCCCACATCCTTGGCTGCAGCATCTAGTTGCGGCCTAGGCACACTGTGAGCGATCAGCTCGCGCACGGAAGGCTGGCGCACCAGATTGAATAGGTTCTGGTCCATGGTGTCGAATAACCATCCGAGGGCGCAAACGGCCAGGACCAGCCACGCATATCGGTCCACACCCCGGTACCACCGAGTGGACCGCGAACCGCCTTCCTTCTCACTTTGAAAAGTCATAAGCGCCTCGTCCTGGTGTGCCGTGCCAGGTATTGCGGGGACGCCACCGCGTACACCAGATGGAGTGGCTTCATTCGACTTGCACCGCAGGCGGTTCGGCATAATCCCACCACACCTCATTTATGTGGGCATCGGCAGGGCCGCCTTTGTGCAGCAAGACACGGTACCGGAGCGTGAGTTCGGAACCGGGCTCAATTGTATAGTTCCCGGAACCTGGAGCCGCCCCTTTCACGAACTCATGGATGCCAAACGGATTCGCGGCAAAAAGACCATAATCCCGCACATGCCAGTAGGTAGGATGGCGCAGGTTCTGGGGATGATCCAATATGGCAATCCCCACCGGCACGCCGTCCACAGGCCCGTAATAGTCCACCCAGTCGGCGCGCGTACCCCACGCCTGGCGATCCGTGGTACCCGTGGACATAAGGATGTGTCCACTTCCACCAGAAACACGCATACTGTCCGCTACGCGCACGCCGAAGGACCCTTCTTTGGTATCGCCGAAGGTCACCGGGCCGTTCACCGGGCGCACGGTGATCTGTAGGTCCATAAGCCATCCCGCGGGAATTGCGTATACCGTCACGCTCCGTACATCCTCTGCAACCTTCTTGCCCGAAGGATCCACCCAATCTGTGCCGGTGCGAAAGTGGGCATAAACAGGACCGCTCTCCAGATCTTCGTATCCCCGACATTGGGTACTGCCCGTACCCTTTTCTTCGGACCAGTAGTCCACGCCGTTGACCGACCCATGAGTGAACCAGAGCCCACGATGATGCGGGTGATCGTGGGAAGACCCTGGACCTGCCGGTTCGATGGGCCATGCGCGCGCAAGCTCCTTACCGCCAGGTGCGTTCAGCGGATAGAAGTAAGGTTTGTTGGGCCCGTGGGTGGCATCGTATCGAGCAACTAACTGGCCATCCGCCTTAATCTCCAGATCGCGACCTACGGTCTCAACCGTCATCCGTCGAACGGGCGGCGGAGAACCGCGGTCCTGTAACCGCGCGAGATAGATCCTACGCTCTCCTGGCTTGAGGCCGGTGACGATCCAGGATATCCGCACTCCCCCGTTTACTTTGGTTGCTTGGCACTCCACGGCCCGCCGCCCGGTAGTTAGCTTTACCCAGGTAACCGGCTTGCCGCCCACCGTGGTGAGCGCTATGTGCACGGGCGCCGCATAGCAGCCATGGGGCCCAGCCGTCACGACGATGCGGTACTGCTGGGATGCGGCAGGACTACACAATGCCACGCAGGTCCAAACAAATGTGGGCCAAATGATGATCCACCTTGCACCACTCATAGGCTAGCTCCTTCCGATGGGCTGTTCCCCGCGGACCGGCCGGGTTCCTTCCCGCCTTTTGTACTGCGTTCCTCCTCGAGGGACGCGTCTTCCCTGGGCTTGAGGGGAGCGATGTACGGAAGATTCCGGTACCGCCCCTGCCAGTCCAGGCCGTATCCCACTACGAACACATCGGGGATCTCGAAGCCTACATAATCCACGGGGATCTCCGCGATGCGCCGATAAGGGCGGTCCAGGAGCGTGCAAATCCGCAGGGAGGCCGGTTCGCGCACCAACAGGTTTTTGCGAATGTAGGCCAGCGTCAGTCCCGTGTCTATGATGTCTTCCACGATCAACACATGGCGCCCTCGAATGGCATCGTCCAGGTCCTTAGTGATGCGCACCGAACCGCCGCTGCCCATGGAATAGCTCGAAATGCCTAAGCAATCCAGGGTGAGGGGAAGCCGGATGGCCCGGGCAAGATCCGTAAGGAAGAACAAACCGCCCCGCAAAATCGTAACCAGATGGAGGTCCTTCCGCCGGTAGTCACGGGTGATCTGAGCGCCCAGCCGCCGAACCCTGGCACGGAGATCCCTTGCCGCGATAAGGGGCTCCCCTACCTCGCTGAATTGCTCCCCATGCACATGGGCTCTGTTGCCTGCCACGAAAAACTGCCCCAAAAAAAGTTTGTGGGACCCCTTGACAAATCCGGGCTGATGCTTTATGATACATCATGGCGCTGCGGGATCCTCCCCAATGCGCCGG
>Ga0078972_1001613_pt1 | contig 82986 bp, 63 predicted proteins | sample YelNatPaOPGAMG01_FD_67568 | JGI IMG/M metagenome (GOLD analysis project Ga0078972, IMG submission 67568) | Hot spring thermophilic microbial communities from Obsidian Pool, Yellowstone National Park, USA - OP-RAMG-01 (SPADES assembly) (version 2) | ecosystem: Environmental > Aquatic > Thermal...
GATGCGCTAACCGGACTGCGCTACACCCCGAATATTCTTTGCAAAATCATTATATCAAGTATCTCACGACCCTCCCGTCTCAACGGGATGCGCTAACCGGACTGCGCTACACCCCGAATATTCTTTGCAAAATCATTATATCAAGTATCTCACGACCCTCCCGTCTCAACGGGATGCGCTAACCGGACTGCGCTACACCCCGAATATCCTTTGCAAAATCATTATTAAGAGGAACTCAAGACACAACTCTTTCGTTGCTTTTGTTGTCAGTCAAATCAAATGAGTTGCCCTTATTTTCGTTTTGCAAAGGTAGTTATTTTTTTTATTACTGCAAATGCTTTCCTATCTTTGCAAAACAAATTTGATCTCACATAGCGATTCACAAATTCACTCATCGTTGGCAGGTATATACTTACACATTCCCTTTTGTAAATCAAAGTGTTATTACTGTGATTTTTATTCAACCAACGAGCTGTCACAAACAGATCGAATGATAAATGCTTTATGCACCGAAATAGCATCAAGGTGTGGGTATTTGACAGATCAGGAACCGATAGAAACCATCTATTTCGGAGGTGGAACTCCTTCTTTATTGGAAGAAAAACATTTTGAAATGCTTTTTGACTCATTACGTCAATCCTTTCATCTAAATGCTGTTACTGAAATAACCTTGGAAGCCAATCCGGAAGATCTTACCGATTCGTTTTTATCAATGCTTGTTTCTTTTCATTTCAATAGATTAAGCATTGGCATACAATCTCTGAATGAATTGGAATTATCATTACTCAATCGACGCCACACAGTTCAAAAAGCAACGGAAGCCATAGAAAAAGCAAAAAAATATTTTTCAAATATTAGTATTGATCTCATGTTTGGGTTGCCTCAACAATCGATTTATTCATGGTCTGAAACACTGAATAAAGCCATTGAGTTTGACATTCAACATATCTCAGCTTATCAGTTAACCATTGAAAAAGGGACAATGCTGTATCGTCAAGTTCAAAAAGGTCAAACACGCCTTCCCTCCGACGAATGGAGCACCACCATGTATCTGATGTTGGTTAACACATTGAAGAAAGCAGGATTCGAACACTATGAAATTTCTAACTTTGCTATGCCTTCCTTTCGCTCAAAACACAATTCATCATATTGGCAAGGCAACCATTATCTTGGAGTTGGGCCATCAGCTCATTCTTATAACGGGGTGAGTCGGCAATGGAACATAGCTAACCATCGGCTTTACATGAAAGGAATTGAAACGCATCGCCCAAATTTTGAAATGGAATGGCTGACAGAAAAAGATCATTTTAATGAGTTCATCATTACATCACTTAGAACTATCAGTGGCATTGAATTGGAAACATGCACCAAAAGATACGGAATTGAAGCCACAGAAGAGCTTCTGCGAAAAGCTAAAAAGTATGACCATTCAGAATTATTAACCATCACCGACAAGAACATCACATTAACCACAAAAGGGTTTTGGCTTTCAGATGGAATCATGGTTGATTTTATGATGGAATAACAAAATCACTCTCTCACAAAAATCATTAACTTTGCAACAGTTACCGAATCCTTCTATTTATGAAGAAATCCCTTTCGTTTTTTGCGGGTATAGCAATAGTGGTCATTTTAGTCCAATCTTGCGGCGTTGAAGCTCGCTTGAAAAAAGCGAATGAAAAATATGCCATCGGTGAATATTTTGATGCCGGGAAAATCTATCAAAGCATTTACACGGGATTAGATTACTCTAAAAGGCAAATGAGAGCTTTTGCTGCTTTCAGACAAGGCGAATGCAATCGGCTGGATAACAACCCCCGCAAAGCAGCTAACGCATATAATGCAGCGATCCGAAGCAAATACAACAACGATACCGTTTATCTTCGTTATGGGCAAGTCTTACAGGAATTAGGAAATTACACCGCTGCTAAATCCAACTACGAAACGTTTCTGAAAACACATCCCAATGATCCATTAGCTGAAAGTGGAATAAAAGGATGTAACCAGGCAGTGGCTGAAGCCAAAGCAGAACCTCAATTTGTTGTCAACTACGCCGGAACCTTCAACACCCGAAACAGTTCGGATTATTGCCCCGTCTTTACCGATGCGGAAGGAGATGCCTTGGTGTTCACCTCAACTCGTCCAGGAACAACCATTCACAAAACCAGTTCCATAACCGGATTTGCACAAGGAGACCTTTACATTTCAGAAAAAAATGTAAATGGTCAATGGGAAAAACCACATCCGTTAGAAGGAGGATTCAATACAGACTTTGACGAAGGAGCAGCCTCATTTACTCAAGATGGCAAAACAATTTATTTCACTCGCTGCCCTGTAGTCAATGGACAAAATCTCGGTGCTCAAATATTGACTTCTACCCGTTCGGGGGGGCAATGGACAGAACCAATCCCGGTAGTTTTATTCAAAGACAGCACCATTACCGTTGCGCATCCGGCAATTAGCCCACACGGAGACACGTTATATTTTGTTTCTGACGCTCCGGGAGGCTTTGGAGGTAAAGATATTTGGATGAGCATCAAAGAAAATGATCATTGGTCGCCACCTCAAAATCTCGGGCCCGACATCAACACAGCCGGAAATGAAATGTTTCCTTCCGTTGCAGCCGATGGATCACTCTATTTTTCCTCCGACGGGCATCCGGGATTAGGCGGATTGGACATTTTTCATGCCGTTCGAACTAAAAATGGGTGGATTGTCACTCATCTTCCTCCTCCAATCAATTCAAATGCCGATGATTTTGGCATAACTTTTCGATATCAACAACAGGAAGGCTATTTCTCATCCAATCGCGGGGATGTCAAAGGCTATGACCATATCTGGCGCTTTGAAAAACCAATTCATGAATACATCCTCAGCGGTTTTGTGTCAGACAATCAAAAGCAAAGACTTGGAGATGCTATTGTGCGATTGATTGGGAATGATGGAACCAACGCAAAAATCAGGGTCAAAAAAGATGGATCATACCGCTTTGAACTTCGTCCAAATGCCGATTATGTATTGTTAGCAATGTGTCGCGGATATCTCAATCAATCGGGCAAATTATCAACGGAAGGAGTCAAATCAAGTAAAAACTACAGCTTAAATTTCACCTTAATTCCAATCGGTAAACCAATACAATTGGAAAATATATTTTACGATTTTGGGCAATGGACCTTGACCAAAGAGTCTGAAACGTCATTAAACGGATTAGTTAAAATATTAAAGGACAATCCAACCATTACCATTGAACTCGACTCCCACACCGATCAAGTTGGTACCGCAGCATACAATCAAACCTTGTCCGAAAAAAGAGCTCAGTCCGTAGTTGACTATCTCATTCAACAAGGAATTTCACCCGACCGCCTTTCTGCCAAAGGATATGGTTTTAGTCAACCTGTCGTTGTGGATGCCGCTTTAGCAAAAAAATATTCTTTCCTCAAAGAAGGGGCTGTGCTCAACGATACCTACATCAACACATTAACACCTGATCAACAAACCATAGCCAATCAAATCAACCGTCGAACAGAATTTAAGGTAACAAAAACCACTTACGGGTTGAAATAAACACAACTAATACTTGAAACAATGACCTATAGAGCATTAACAACGGAAGAAATCAATCAACTGATTCAACAAGGATGTCAAGCTGACAATTGGGATCATGTGCTGGTTACCGAAAAATTTAATCCGGCTTTTGTGCAAAAAACAAAATTCACCGGACAAATTCAACTGGGGACTTTTGACACCACCATAGAGTTGCAAGGCGGTATTACCATCCATTCTGGCATTTATGATGCATGGCTCCATCATTGTACAGTTGGAGACAATGTACTGATTCACACGGTGCGTGATTACATAGCAAACTACCACATTGAAGATCGTGTCATCATTTTCGATGTAAAATTGTTAGCCGTTGAAAACGAAACAACCTTTGGGAATGGTATAGCCGTTGAAACCATCAGTGAATCAGGCGGACGCTCAGTCATGATGTACGATCGACTTTCTGCCCAAATTGCCTATGTATTAGCATTATATCGTCATCGCCCTGCGCTTATCGCATCCTTGGAAAAACGCATTATCGATTACAGCAATAGCATTCGGAGTGACCGCGGAGTCATTGAGGCTGGATCTAAACTGTTTCGGTGTGACACCATTGTAGATGTAAAAATTGGCAGATCAGCTCACATTGAAGGAGTCAGATTGATGCGTAACGGAAGTCTCAACAGCGCCGATGATGATCCGATTTATGTTGGCGATGGTTGCCATTTGCAAAACTTCATCATTTGTTCAGGCACTAAAATCAACAATGCTACTCTGATCTCCAACAGTTTTGTTGGACAAGGATGCATTTTTGATAAACATTATTCTGCCGATCAATCTCTTTTCTTTTCCAATTGTCAAGGATTACACGGCGAAGCGTGTTCCATTTTTGCAGGGCCTTTCACCGTAACACACCATAAATCAACGTTGTTGATTGCCGGCATGTTTTCGTTTCTAAATGCTGGCAGCGGCTCAAACCAAAGCAATCACTTATATAAATTAGGCCCTATTCATCAAGGAATGGTAGAACGTGGCAGCAAAACCGGCAGCGATTCTTACATCCTTTGGCCTGCCAAAGTCGGCGCCTTTACGTTTATTTCCGGAAGGCACTATTCCCATTGCGATACGTCGGATCTTCCCTTTTCATACCTCATTGAACATAAAGACGAATCATATCTGTCACCAGCCATCAACCTACGAAGCATCGGCACCATTAGGGACTCTCAAAAATGGCCACACCGCGATATGAGACACGGTAAAGATCATCTGGATTGCATCAATTATAACCTATTGAGCCCTTACACTGTGGAAAGAATGGTGCGAGGTCGCAATTTATTGCTCGAGCTGAGAGAAAAAGATGAAACATGTGCTTTGTACAGACATCAAGGCGTTGTCATCGAAGCACGAATCTTATCAAGAGGCATTCGGTTGTACGAAAATGCCATTTGGAAATTTCTTGGAAATTCGTTGATTACCCAATTGGAAAAATGCGAACTTCCACTCACTCCTGATGAAATTCGCCGCTGTTTATCGCTTACCGAACAAGATGGCAGAGAAAAATGGGTCGATATTGCCGGCATGATTTGCCCCATTGAACCTCTCAATCGACTGCTGGATCAAATTGAAAACCACCATGCTTTGTCCCTCAATGAAATTCACGAATCATTTTGGAACATTCATCGAAACTATTACCACTATGAATGGACATGGGCTTTTGATATGCTGACCCGATGGACCAAAAAACAACCCGATTTATACACACCGCAGGATGTCGTTTGTGTAGTAAAACAATGGTTAAATGCGGTGCTCAACATCGACAAATGGCTTTACGAAGACGCCAAAAAAGAATTTGCACTCAGCAAAAAAATAGGGTTTGGAACAGATGGTGATGACACGGACAAAGAAAAAGATTTTGAAAATGTACGTGGCACCATGGAAACCAACGAATCCGTGCTGGCCATCAAACGACACATGCAAGAAAAAGAACTCCTTGGGGAAAAAATCTTAAAACGGATTCTCGAAGCAAATCCGTCTTTAACCATTGAAAAGACTGAGACATTGCTCCACGACAACCAATGGTGCTGACCTAATTTGATAACTAACACTTCAGACCTCAATGACTGTCTATGTTCTTGGTGAAACACAAGACTAAACCAAAAAAATACCGGCAGATGGTCTAATAACATGAATAATCAACAAGAAATGTTTATTTATGTTATATTAACAAACAACAATCCATTCAAAATAAACATGATACAGCACACAGCCAAAATAACGCGAATGAAATAAAGAAACGCTACATCAATTAACGATATTATTATCTATTTTTGCCATGTTTTGCTATGTTGATGTTGCATTTTATACCATTTCATTCTCTCCGATTTGACTTAAAGATGATCAAAGAAATGGCTTAATTCATTCCATTTCTTTCGTAATGAATCATTTAGGAGAAATAAATGAAAAATTGTTATAATCATTTCACAAAGCAAAAACAAGCTTCAACCTTAAGTTTAACCAAAATGGAAAAGAATGATGTCGTTTCAACGGATGTTTTGATCATTGGGGGCGGTCCGTCAGGATTAGCAACCTCCATCCATCTGGCTGATTTATTAAAAAGAAAAGGCCTCCACAAACGGATTTTGTTAATTGAAAAAGGAGCTTCAATCGGGAGTCACATTATTTCAGGAGCGGTCGTAAAACCGAATGTGTTTCGCACTCTTTTGCCGGAGGTACCGATCGAAGAAATTCCTTTTAATTCAAAAGTCACTAAGGATAAAACAGTATATCTGTTTTCTAAAAAATCTGCATTCACATTGCCGTTTCATGTCCCTTACATGAAAAACAAAGGGAACTACACAGCTTCGTTAGGTCAACTTTGTCGTTTCTTGGCTCAAAAAGCCGAAGAAAAAGGAGTTGAAGTTTATCCCGGCTTTTCGGTCAGCGACATTTTGTATCGGGAAGGGAAAGTGATTGGTGCCAAAACCATAGACACAGGAGTCGATATCAACGGAAATCCTTTGGAAAATTTTCAGGCTGGCACAAAAATCGAAGCACAACTGACCATTTTTGCTGAAGGAACACGCGGAAGCTTAACGAAACAACTCATTCAGCGTTTTGATCTCGACAAAGGGAAAAATCCTCAAATCTATTCGTTAGGATGCAAAGAACTTTGGCGCGTCCCTGAAGGCACCATTCAACCCGGTGAAGTCTATCACACCATGGGCTATCCGTTAAACCTGCATGAATTTGGCGGTGGATTCATTTATGGGTTGACCGAAAACAGAGTAGCCGTCGGTTTAGTGGTCGGACTGGATTATCAGGATCCCACTTTTGATGTGCACGATGCATTTCAAATTTGGAAAACAACCTCATTTGTTTCATCCTTTCTCAAAAATGGAAAACTGTTGGAATATGGAGCTAAAACACTTCCGGAAGGAGGTTATTATTCGATTCCGAAACTTTATACCGATCATGCGCTCATCGTTGGTGACAGTGCAGGATTTTTGGCCATGCCGGCGTTAAAAGGCATTCATCTGGCCATCACTTCGGGCATGTTAGCCGCCCAAACTGCCATTGACGCCTTTGAAAAAAATGATTTTTCAGAAAAAACACTGTCCATCTACGATGACTACATAAAACATAGCCAACTCCATGCCGAATTATATCCGGTTCGGAACGTCCGTCAGGGATTCTCAAAAGGAATGATTTGGGGCGCATTTCACTTTGCAACCCAATTAATCACGGGTGGTGCCGGATTCTTTGGTAAATTAAACGTGAAACCTGACAGCGAAACGACGAAGAAATTACGCGAATTCAAAGGGAAAACCTTTCAGGAACGATTCAAAAAGGAATTAGATTTTGACAAGAAATTAACTTTCGACAAAGTGACGGATGTTTATTATACCGGCGTGTTTCACGATGAACAACAAGTGCCTCACGTAAAAATTAACAACCCGATTTCATTTCAGGAAATAAACATTAAGGAATATGGCGCTCCGTGCCAATATTTTTGTTCCGCCGAGGTGTACGAACTACACACCGACAAATCGGGACATCAATCCATTCGAATCCATGCCGAAAATTGCTTACACTGCAAAACATGTGACATTAAAACACCGGGCGACGGCATCACTTGGTCAGTGCCTTACGGTGGAAATGGACCTGATTTTCAATACATGTAAAAACACGTTACTATGGCTTTAACAATCATAAGTTTAATCAAACAAGTGCCACTCCCGTCGGAAATGAGAATGGGAGAAGATGGCTTAATGGACAGAACCAAAGCAAAATCGATTATCAATATCGATTGCCAATACGGCTTAGAAGCAGGATTACAACTCAAAAAACAATTTCCTGACGCCAAACTCATTGTTTGCTCCATGGGACCGCAATCTTTTGAACCATCGTTGAAAAAAGCAATTTCAATGGGTTACGACGAAGCATACCTTTTGTCTGACAGACGATTAGGAGGAAGTGATACCTTTGCTACCGGATTGGCCATTGCGACCATGCTGAAACATCTCGGATTTACTAAAGAGGCGAAAGAACCCTTTATTGTGTTGGCTGGACGACAAACAAGTGATGGTGACACGGCTCACGTGCCATCGCAAGTAGCCGAAAATCTGGGAATTCCGCAAGCCACCTTTGTGGAACGCATCAAAGCAGACGATAAAGGGAACATCATTGCAAAACGAATCATCGAAGGCGGTTATCAAATGATGAAATTGCCTTTGCCTTGTGCCATATCGTTGACCCCGACAGGCATTCCGCCTCGAAAACCTTCATTGTCGGGAGCAATCAAAGCACGAAACACATCGATCACCGTTTTCAACATCGATGACATCGGGCTAACTTCTTCCAAAATAGGATTAAACGGATCGCCCACCATTGTGGCACACGTTGAAAATATTGTCAGTGAACGTCCGCCTGTGCTGATGGCGACAGGACACACTGAAACTCAATTAGTGGACAGCTTCATTGAAAATCTTCGGAAACGCAATCATACCATCATCAAAAAAGAGCAAAAAGAAGAAAAAGCAAAAGCAGCTCCCGAATTTCCATACTATGACAACCGCCATGGCGCTAAAGGAATTCTCACTTGGGCAGAGATTGCCAACCAGAAAATTGTCCGACCTTCCATTGAGCTATTAACTCCTGCACGTCACTTAGCCGATCAGTTAGGCAATGAAACAAAAATCATGACGGTGCTCATCGGGAAAGACATAAAAGGACTTGCAAGCGAACTCATTGATTATGGATCGGATGAAGTCATTGTGGTAGAGCATGATCAATTAAAAGAATACCTCGTACTCCCGTTTTCATCCATCATAGCTCAAATTATAAAAGAACGGAATCCGGAGATTGTACTTTTTGCTGCCACTACGTCAGGAAGAGAATTAGCACCTCGCATTGCCGTCAAGACCGGAAGCGGAGTGACAGCCGATTGTACTGGCCTTGAAATCGGAGAATACGTCAACCGCAAAGAAAAAGTCATCAACAAACCCATTTTACATTCTCGAAGACCAACGTACGGCGAAAGCAAATTAGCTACCATTCTGGGCTTTGAATACCCGCAGATTTCAACAGCACGACCGGGAACCTTTGAAATTCCACCAAAAGAAACAAATCGCAATGGCGTCGTTTCTATGTTTCAGCCAACATTGACCGATGAAGAATTTCGTGTCGAAATATTAGAAACCGTTCGAGGTGACGGCGGTTTACAGAATCTGTTCGATGCCGACATCATTGTTGCCGGAGGACGAGGGGCTACTGGAGACAACCTGACGTTAATCAAAAAATTAGCTGAAGCATTGAAAAACAAAAACATCAAGGCGGAATGGGCTTGCAGTCGCGTAGTCGTTGACGAAGGATTTGCCGAATATGCTCGACAAATAGGACAAACCGGGAAAACAGTGCGCCCGAAAATCTACATCGCCGTAGGCATCTCTGGGGCCATTCAACACATTGCCGGAATGAAAGAATCAGGCAAAATCATTGCTATCGATCATAATCCGAAAGCCTCCATCTTTCAATTTGCTGATTGCGGAATCGTTGGCGAATATCAGGATATTATTCCCGAACTGATCGAACGGGTCAACAATGGTTACACTTTTGGCATTGATCCCAACCATGCTTCTTGACATCAACGTTTTCTAAATCACTCAGGCAGGGGAATTTATCCTCTGCCTTTCGTTTTTTTCATCTATTCATCTCTCGACATGTCATGCCCAATTTCAATAAACCTAAAGATTGCATGTGACGTAATTTCGTGGATTTGCATTGATGATGAATCATTTTTTCAAAAATATCGGCAAAAGCAAGGAAACCATATGCCAAAATAAAGCTCGATGAAAACACCTTGCCAGAAATGAATGATTCTATTTTCATGCCTGAAACCTTGAATCTTTTGATGATTTCTTTTTGATTTTCAACCATCTGCGCAACATTCAATCGACAGATCCAAAGGAAGATACTTTGCAATTCGCCGTACATTTCATCTCATATCCTTCACAAACAATGGAATGTCCATTCACCTCATCGGAATAAAAGCCCATCGCTGATGCTAAGGGCTTCAGAATCACACCCTGCAAAATAACACATGATCACACCACCAAAAAGTATTATCTTTGCATGAAATCAGGCAGCTCTACACACGTCGCATGCATAGAAATAATAAGTTAAAAATCAATTTTTTGCAAATTATTTTGCTTGGGATGCTTCTCATGGGAAGCTCCTTTTCGATGATGGCACAGAAAACAAGCCGCCTGACCAAAGATACCTTGGCAACTAAAACGCCTCAGGACACTACCAAAATCAAAGCCAAACAAAATGAACAATTCACTGATAAAATCATTTATCAGGCCAATGACTCCATCATTTTTTTTGGTGATGGCACCGGAATCATGTACGGTCAAGGAGACATTCAATACCAAAAAATGGAACTTCAAGCCAATTACATCCGCATGAAAATGGACAGCAGTTTAGTGTATGCCACCGGCTCCAAAGATTCTACCGGAAATTGGGTCGGCGAACCTGATTTCAAAGATGACAACAACCAATTCACCTCCAAACAACTGACTTACAATTTCAAAACAAAACGCGGCTTCATTCATCATACCGTGACACAACAAGGCGAAGGTTGGGTAGTGAGCGATTTAACCAAACTATCGGCTGATAAAACATTTTACATGTCGAATGTACAATACACCACCTGCGACAATACGGATCATCCCGATTTTTACATTCAACTTACCCGAGCCAAAGTTAAACCACAAAAATACATTGTGTCAGGCCCTGCTTATTTAGTCATTGAAGATGTTCCTTTACCCGTGGCGTTGCCATTTGGTTATTTCCCTTTCACTCAGAAATACTCTTCCGGCATTATTGTCCCTTCCTATGGAGATGACTTTACACGAGGATTTTATTTACACAACGGAGGTTACTATTTTGCCATTAATGATTACGTGGATTTAGCATTGACAGGTGAAATTTACACCAAAGGAACCTGGGCGTTGAATGCCATCAGCACTTACGTCAAACGATACCGATATCGCGGGAGCTTAAATTTCAGTTATCGACAAGATGTGGTCAGCGAAAAAGGCATGCCCGATTACGGAAAATCAACCAACATGAGCATTCAGTGGAGCCATAGCCAAGATTCCAAAGCCTCGCTCTATTCCACCCTTTCGGGAAGTGTCAACTTCTCAACCAGTGGATACAACCGTAGTAACATCAACAACGTATATAACCCTTACATCATGTCACAAAACACGAAAAGTTCGAGCATCAACTTTTCACAACGATTCCCCAACAGCCCCTTTACACTGTCAGCCAATGCGAACATTACACAACGCACCGCCGACTCAACCATCAATATGCAATTACCCAATTTAACGGTGGCAATGAGCCGCATCTATCCATTCAAACGAAGCAACCATGTTGGTCCGGAAAAATGGTATGACAAAATCGCTTTGTCCTACAACGGATCCTTTGCCAACAGCATTCAAACCAAAGAAAATAAACTCTTTCATTCATCATTTTCACGCGATTGGCAGAATGGCTTTGATCATCAAATCCCAATTTCAGCCTCTTTTTCCCTGTTCAATTATATCAACATTACTCCGGCCATCAATTATCATGAACGTTGGTATTTTAAATCAGTACTTCAACATTGGGACAATGCCACACAAACAGTGATTCGTGACACTACTTCGGGATTTTATCGCTCTTACGATTTCAATGCAAGCTTGACGGCTCAAACCACTTTTTACGGCTTTTACATTCCAAGCCGAAAATTATTTGGCGACAAAATAGATCGTATCCGCCATGTATTCATCCCGTCATTTAGCTTTACTTACAATCCCGATTTCAGCAATCCGATTTGGGGTTCATACAAAACCTATGATAAGTACGTACAAGACACCCAAAATCACCAACTTATGGACAAACAAACGGTGCTGTACTCTCCATTCGAAGGCGCATTGTATGGTTATCCGGCAGCAGGAAAGTCTGGAGCAATCGGATATTCGTTTAGCAACAATTTGGAAATGAAAGTCAAAACAAAATCGGATACCACCAATCAACCTACTTACAAAATCGTGAGTCTGATTGACAATTTCAGTTGGAGTGGAAGTTACAATTTAGCCGCCGATTCCTTGCGTTGGTCCTTGATCAATGCCAACTTACGACTGAAACTCCCTTTCTCTAAAGCCTACACCTTAAACTTAAGCGGAACGTTCGATCCGTATCTTTACGGACTGAATGCCAATCATATGCCCGTACACATCAATCAACTCCGCTGGGCACACGGAAAATTTCCACGCTTTATGGGAACGAATTTCTCTCAAAGTTTCACCTTAAATGATCAAACATTTAAACACAGCAGCTCCAAACAACAATCGGAGCAAGAGCCGGCTTCCAATCCCAATTTAATGCCCAATACCGACATCCCTTCCTTGTATAATCAAAGTGACTCGACAATGCAAAAAAAATCAAAGCCCTCCAATAGCGAAGTGGATGCCGACGGCTACGAAAAACCCCAATTTCATTGGAGCTTGTCGTTCAACTATTCGTTAATGTACGGACAATCAGGCATTTTCAATTACAACACCATGGAATACAACATGCAGTGGACTCAAAATTTAAGCCTTAGCGGGATGCTTTCACCAACACCAAAATGGAATGTCAACTGGTCTGCTTCCTATAGTTTTGCCAACAAAAAATTTACCCAACTCAACATCGGAATAACGCGTGATCTGCACTGTTGGTCATTGACGGCACAACTTGTTCCGATTGGCTACTACACCTCTTACATGGTTCGAATCGCCGTGAAATCGTCTCTCCTTGAAGGATTGAAATATCAAAAATCAAGTTCATTCCAAGACAATGTCAATTGGGAATAGCATCATCAAAAAGAGAATAAACGATTTGAAATCAACTGAATAATAGATCAATGCGATGGGAACGTCAAGAAAAAAAGAATGAATGAAACGACAAAATGCACAAACGATAGGAGAAGCCATTCGCCATTTTTTGGAAGAACAACATGCGTTGAACAAAAAATTACAGGAAACGCGACTGATTCAATCCTGGGACGAAATTGTCGGATCGGGAATTGCAAACTATACAACCCACTTGGAAGTTAAAAATAAAAAATTGTATGTCACCCTTTCATCCTCTCTTTTACGGCACGACTTAACCTTGCAACGCCACCTGTTGATCGCAAAAATCAATGATTTTTTTCAAGATGAAATCATTGTCGATATTCGATTTTTATGATCAATGACAAAACAGAACTGAACATACAAATTGAATCTAAAAGACAAAACAAGCCAGACGAATGCGGAATTTTTTACAAAAACAGATCTTTAAAGTCATATCCGATGCAGCCGACGAAATGCAATGCGATTGCTATGTCGTTGGAGGATATGTGCGGGACCAATTACTTAAACGCCCCTCAAAAGACATTGACATCATGGTAGTGGGCAGTGGAATCTTATTGGCGCAAAAAGTCGTTCAATACCTGAAACCTCATCCCGAGATTCACATTTTTAAGACATTTGGCACAGCACAAATTAAATCAGGCAGTTATCACATTGAATTTGTCGGAGCCAGACGCGAATCATACAACAAAGACTCCCGAAAACCAATCGTTGAAGATGGCACCCTGGAAGATGACCTACAACGCAGAGATTTTACAATCAATGCCATGGCCATTTCACTCTCCAAAAAAGATTTTGGCACCTTGCTGGATCATTTTCACGGCATGGAGGATTTGAACAACAAAATGATCCGAACACCCCTTGACCCGGATGTGACATTCAGTGATGATCCATTACGCATGTTACGAGCCATCCGATTTGCTACTCAACTGAATTTTCAGATTGAAACACAAACCTTCCAATCGATCAAAAAAAACAAACAACGCCTCCACATTATCTCTGCTGAACGAATCGCAGACGAACTCAACAAAATAATGCAGGCAGACCATCCTTCCATCGGATTTAAATTGCTCGATGAAACTGAGTTGTTGCCCATCATCCTGCCTGAAGTGTCGGAGCTCAAAGGTGTTGAAACCAAAAGCGGCAAAGGACACAAAGACAACTTTATTCACACGCTGACGGTCCTCGACAAAGTAGCCAAACAGTCGGATGACCTTTGGCTACGCTGGGCAGCTTTGTTCCATGACATTGCAAAACCGAAAACAAAACGCTGGGACGATCAGATCGGATGGACTTTTCACAATCATAATTATATTGGCGAAAAAATGATTCCTACCATTTTTCGACGACTCAAACTCCCCATGAATGAGAAAATGAAATTCGTTCAAAAAATGGTTTCACTCCACATGCGTCCCATTGTGTTAAGCGAAGAAGGCGTTACCGACTCGGCCATCCGCCGGTTACTTTTCGATGCCGGCAATGACATTGAATCGTTGATGACGTTGTGCGAAGCAGACATCACGTCAAAAAATCAAGAACGGATCAAAAAACACCTTCAAAACTTTCAATTAGTTCGTGAAAAATTAATCGAAATCGAAGCAAAAGATCGCATTCGCAATTGGCAACCTCCCATTGATGGAAACGAAATCATGCAACTTTTTGGACTGGGACAATGTCGGGAAGTAGGACATTTAAAAAATGCCATCAAAGAAGCCATTCTGGAAGGCATCATTCCAAACGAACGCAATGCGGCACTAAAATACCTGCTGGAAAAAGCAAACGAAATTCATCTCAAACCGGTCATTCCCATTCCTGAAATAGAAGATCAACCTCAATGACAGGCTCATTCCACAGTGACCGACTTAGCCAGATTGCGCGGCTTATCCACATCACAGCCCCGTAGCACAGCGGTATAATAAGCAAAGAGTTGTAATGGAATGACAGCCAACAATGGAGCAAAGAAATCATCACATTCAGGCAATTCAATCATGAATTCCGTCAACTGTTCCATGGGCGTTGAGGATCGTTTGTAAACCAATAGAACCTTAGCTCCTCGTGTAATTACCTCCCTGATGTTGCTGACCATTTTTTCCATCAAACTTCCTTGCGTGGCTAAAGCAATCACCGGCATATCATCAGTGATCAACGAAATGGTTCCGTGCTTTAACTCACCGGCTTGATGCGCATCGCTATGTATGTATGAAATTTCCTTTAACTTCAGCGAACCCTCCAACGACAAGGAATAATCAAGCCCACGACCAATAAAGAAAATATCATGCGCATTCTGAAACTTGCTGGCAAAAAACTGACAACTGTCCGCTGTATTCAACGTTTTCTCCACCAACGCAGGAATTTCCATCAGCTCACGACACAACGTTTTAGTCTTCTCCTCATCAATGGTTCCTTTCAAGTGTGCCAACTGAATAGCAAACAGATACATCATCGCCACTTGAACCGAATACGCTTTTGTGCTGGCAACAGCAATTTCAGGACCTGCCCACGTAAACAAAACACTGTTGGCTTCACGAGCAATCGATGAGCCTACCACATTAACAATGGCTAACGTATGCACTCCCTGATCTTTTGCCAGTCGAAGGGCAGCCAAAGTATCCGCCGTCTCTCCCGATTGCGAAATAATGATCACCAAATCGTTGTCTTTAGAAAGAATCGGATTCCGATACCGAAACTCGGAAGCAACATCCACCTCCACAGGAACACGCGACAATTGTTCAATAACCGTTTTCCCTACCATGCCGGCATGCATGGCCGTTCCGCACGCAACAATATAAATTCGTTGAAAGCTTTTCAACAAATCATCTGACAAAGCTTTGATTCCAAAATCAGGCAATCCGTTCACAATACGAGGAGATAATGTATTCATCAATGCAGCGGGCTGTTCGTAAATCTCTTTCAACATAAAATGAGGATAACCTCCTTTTTCGGCTGCTTCAATATCCCATGTTGCCGTGAAAAGCTCTTTTTCAATCGGTTCATTGTCATGATCCACAATGACCACTTGATCACTGTGCAACACAGCAATTTCATTTTCTTCCAACAAATAATAACGACGCGTATGTTTCAAAATAGCCGGTATGTCCGAAGCAATAAAGTTCTCTTGATCTCCCACTCCAATAATCAACGGACTATCTTTTCGAACAGCATACAATGTATCGGGAAAATCAACAAACATCACCCCTAACGCATAAGAGCCTCTCAAATTGTCAATAACCCGCGTGATGGTTTCGATGGGATTCCCGTTATAATAAAAATCGAGTAAAACAGCGATCACTTCTGTGTCAGTTTCTGACAAAAATTCATATCCTTTGCTGAGCATTTTCTCTTTCAACTGGGCATAATTTTCAATAATCCCATTGTGAACAATGGTGACTCGTTTGTTGCCGTGTGGATGCGAATTAACATCGGAAGGCTCTCCGTGTGTTGCCCAACGCGTATGCCCAATGCCAATTGTTCCACCGGGGATGCCGTCTTGAACCATTTTCTGTTCAAGATTTTTTAATCGCCCTTTGGATTTGACCACGTTGATGGTGTTGTTTTCCATCACTGCAATACCGGCCGAATCATATCCCCGATATTCCAACTTCTCCAATCCATCTACTAAAATTTTCGCAGCGGGTTTATTCCCGACATAACCTACAATTCCACACATACTTTTACGTTATTAAATCATTTTTCGGCGTTGATCCTTCATCAAAAAAGGGTTCATTCCGGTTTCAATTCCTAAAATCACGAAGCGGCCTCACCTATTGTTCAAAATCGATGACCCCATAATTGTCTCAAAAACGCTATTTGTTTCTGCTCTGCACTGTTATTGGCCGCATCCCAAAACGTCTTTTCTTGCAACGCATCCGGTAAATATTGTTGAATGACAAAATGATCCTGTTTCTCATGCGGATAAATGTAATCGGCACCGTAATTCAACTGCTTCATCAATGTGGTAGGCGCATTACGTAAATGCAAAGGAACCGGCAAATCACCTGTTTGATCCACAACAGACAATGCTTTGTCAATGGCCAGATAAGCCGAATTGCTTTTAGGTGAAGAGGCAAGATAAATGGTTGTTTCCGAAAGAATAATACGACTTTCAGGCCACCCGATTTTTGAAATGGCATCAAAACAAGCATTAGCCAAAAGCAACGCATTGGGATTGGCCAAGCCTATGTCTTCGGCAGCAAGAATAACCAAACGACGGGCAATAAAGGTAGGATCTTCTCCTCCGGCCACCATGCGCGCCAGCCAATAAACCGCTGCATCAGGATCACTTCCCCGAACCGATTTGATAAATGCGGAAATAATATCATAATGCAACTCTCCCATTTTGTCGTACGCCGCAGGATGTTGCACCAATAGCTGAGTCACCAAATCGTTGGTAATATCAATCGGATCTGATTCGCTGTAGTTAACAGCCATCTCAATAATATTCAAGAGTTTTCGAGCATCTCCGCCGGAAAATCGAAATAAAGCTTCCTTTTCAATGAGATTGATTTGATGTTGTTTCAGTTCTTCATCAGTAACCAACGCCCTTTGAAGCAGTTGATTCAACTCGTCATTGTTCAATGGATTGAGAATAAAAACCTGACAACGGGACAACAGCGGAGTAATGACTTCAAACGACGGATTTTCAGTAGTTGCACCAATCAGAGTAAAAGTTCCATCTTCCACTGCACCCAAAAGAGCATCCTGCTGCGATTTGCTAAAACGATGGATTTCATCAATAAACAAAATACTTCCATGTTGATCAAACAACTGCGTTTTTCCGGCACGTTCAATAATGTCACGCACCTCTTTCACTCCGGAGTTGATGGCGCTTAAAGCAAAAAAAGTTTGATTCAGTGCGTTGGCAATAATCCTGGCAAGAGTGGTTTTTCCAACCCCGGGAGGTCCCCAAAGAATAAAAGAAGTCAAATGACCTGATTCAATCATTTGACGAATCACGCCATCATCCCCAACCAGATGTTTCTGCCCGACGTACTCATCGAGCGAACGCGGTCGCATCCTTTCTGCCAATGGAATTGCCATGCCGATTGCTTGTTTTATCGAAGGCGTAACACCTGTCCGGTTTGAGCAGGAGTGCCGTAAGGAATTCCATTCATTTCATAAAGTTTCTTCACTTTGATGCCATAATATTGGGAAATGGAATACATCGATTCTCCGGGTTGAACTTCATGCGTAGAAGGCACTAAAGGAGAGGCTTTGTTCTTCTTGGCTCCTAAATACACGACTTCGTCAGGTTGCAAAACATAGTTTTTATCCACTTCATTCCGATAGCGCAACAAGCATTCCATCATATTAAATTCTTTTGCAATAGAATGGTATGTATCTCCCGAAACAGAGATCACATATTTTATGCCGTTATTTTTGTACACTTTGTGGGTAAATGGCGCTTGAATCACCCCAAATCGACTGCTAAATACGGCATTGGTATCGGCCAAAGCTTCTGCAATCGACTTGTCTTCAACAGGATGATGACGCGAAGCCAACTGCATACGCACCCCTTCTTTATCCAATTGATCCAAATGATAAAGATCAATAATCTGAATCAAGTTGGCAGCATAATTTTTATTCGTGGCATACCCGGCATTTTGCAATCCTTGAGCCCATCCTTTGTAATCCGTGGAAGGCAATAAAAAAAGAGAAGCATACCGACTGCGGGTTAAAAGAAATTGGGAATGATCTTCGTATGAATCATACACGGAAGGATATTTGCGAAAACACTCGTGTTTTTGATCATCATCCTGATACACATGATCGCCAGTCCAATCGCTGCATTTAATCCCAAAATGATTGTTGGCCGTGGTGGCTAAAACACTTTTGCCGGCGCGCGATTCCAATAAACCCTGAGCCAGCGTAATGCTAGCCGGTATTCCATATTTGGCTTGTTCCTGCAAGGCCAACGAACGATATTGTTTTATGTATGCTTCATAATCAGCTTGTTTCGCTTGTGCAATGACAAACAAAGGAGTGAGTACCAAAATAAAAAACAAAAGAGATTTTCGGTTCATTGCCAAAATGTTATAAAGTTATTGTTCGAGTTGAATCACTAAAAAAAGCACAATCGATTGATATTTTTACCCTGATACAGGATCGTCAAACGCATTTTTTTTCAGCATGATCTTGCTTAACGACCGTGTTTGACCCAATCGCCCTGATGATATGAAAAACGACATTCAGTAGCCGACAACATTGGTTTTAAATGATTCCAATCTTCTTTTGACAAAAAATCTTTCTGAGCCAGCGTAGCTACAATTTCCATCGACGAAGTATCAAACGAAAAGTGGACAAAAAGCGGAGTCAACCAACTGATAGCCTGAATCTGATTATAATCCGAAAGAGACGACTTCAAAAAATCCGAAGCTTGTACAGTCGGCATGTTCATAACAATTGGCTCCCAGCGCATGGAATAAAAAGACAGAACCGATAAAGAAGCCGGCGCACTTGCCGTTTGGCTGACGGCAATAAACGGTGGAGTGACATGGTTGAAAACCTGTACTTCCAACGTTCCCATATACGATGTTTGGAGAACAAAATGAAGGGCTTGTTCATCCCACAACACAATGCGAACATATCCATTCATTCCATTGGGAATCGAATCAACATGTTTCACTTCGTAATAAGTCATCAAATCGCTCCTTTTTGCCGAATCCAAGAGCAATACTGAACGGGGCATCGACATGAACAATGATTTGAGCGACGGCGTAGAAGCGGAGGCAATACCAGGCAATATGGTTAACAAAACCAAAAAGAGCTTTTTGATTAAATGGAGTTTCATTGTATGTATCGTTTTAATGGATGTGATTCATTTAGCTGTCTCTTCTTTTCATTTATTTTCAATTCTTCATCACGAAAGAGCCTTAAGAACATCGAAAGCAACCATTTTCATCACTTTGGGTGTGAAAAAAAATCGTGGCATAGAGACGCGCTTAACAGGGAGCAATTTATTAATAAAAACTCGCATCTGCAAGGTCACCAACAGTCGCATCGATTTATTTTTTATTGATCTTTTTGTTAAATAGTTTTTTGAACATCTCCCAATAATCCGTTAACACATCACTGAATGAATTGAAGTTTTCGGTGTAAGTCAATCCGATGCCTTGTGTATAAAGCGAAGGATTAAGCTCTTTATAATCGTTAGTATGATTGAACGCACGAATGCTCCATTTCCCGTTTTTTGAAAATAAATATTGAATATCAATGTCTCCGATAAACCGAGTTGCCGAAAAATTATCGTTGCGATAACCAACATTTCCGTTGATGATCCATCGATTGTTTTGATATTGAATGGCCGCCTCGTAATCATTTCCCTGAAAACTTCCAACCCCGGTTCGATTCCAGTTGAGCCCAAGATTAAGCCCTTTAACGGCTTGCGACAATAAATTGTTCAATTGACTTGAAACCGTTGAAGTGGCCACCGACAACAATTCATTTTGCCCAAAACTGTTAGCGGAGGAGCGCATGTAATCCGGAGTATAAAAACGGCCGAATGCCAACAGATAAATCATTTGACGATTCATCATTTCATCAGTATTGATGATGTTTTTGACTTCCCTTTTGAGCTCGTCACTGGCATTAGGCAGATCAATATTGAATTTAATATCCGGATGGAGAAGATTTCCGGTCAAATTAAGCATACAATCCACCAACACATTGGTGCGTTGGGTCGTTTGCAGCAAGTCAGCATCCATCAAGTCTGCCAAAGACGCATTGACCTGATAAGTAGCATTAATATCAATAATCGGGTTCATCGCATTGCCATCCCAACGTATTTTACTCCCGTTGTCAATTTTAAAGTCACGAATGAGTGCGTTTTGAAAAGTAAATAAATAATTCCCTTTGTTGACGGTATAATTACCATACATTTGAATGTCGGAAGTAGTGGTGTTATATCGAATATTTACCAATCCGGTGCCGTTGGCATTGATACGATCGCCGGCTTTTTTATCAATCAATAATTCAACCTGAGTATCGGGCATCACATTAAACGTAGTATTGATAATGGTTTGCGACGCATTCTCATTATTCAAAGCTGTATTTTTGGGTTGAAGCGCATCTCTTTTGGACACCTTTCGATCAACATAAGTGATAAAACTGTTTGAAATGGACGATTGCGAATTGTCAACCGAAATAACAATATTTGTTCCCGGCTGTGCCGTTGCATTAACGTCGATATAAGCATTATTGCCCTTGTCATACACGTGTACATTGCCTGATGCATAGGCTCTTCCCCAAAAGTTAGCATTGTTGCTTTCTTTCGTGTTCAGTCCTAATAGATTATCTGCCTGCACGTTTACATCATAATGCCAATTCTTGAAATCATTGTTTGTTACATTCATCCATAAATGGGCCACATGTCCATCAGTATCTTTCACTTTCATATCATTAATCACAATAGCCCCTTTCCTTAAATAGACACTATCAGCAAACGTGTAAGAAGTATTCAGATAGGAGAGTGATGCGCGTCCTTCGTTCACAAACTGACGTCCTTCAATCCAAAAATGATTGTTTTTCAAAAACAATGAAACAGGACCAGAGACATTTCCATGAGGCGATGAAAGAAATGCATCTAAATAAACATCAAGAAAATCAATCGGCAAATGATTCGTATAACCGTTAAATGCCAAAGAATCCTGAGATGGATAAAAACTTCCGTTCATCACTACCACAGGTTTCGCGCCGGAAGGTGGCACAATCTGAACAGATGCGTTCAACACGTTATTGGCTCCATCCCAACGACTCTTCACTTCATTTTCACCCCAATCCGTATTATTCAATCCAAAATGTGAAATGAGGAGATTTGCATCGGCAATAGGATGTTGCAAAACACTCAACACAGCCACTTTTCCGTTAATTGTCCCATTGAGACGTGGATTTTCCAAATGAATCAAATCAGAAATATCTTCGAGACGAATCCCTTTTAAATCGATGTTTAAGCTATCCTGAGGCTGTTTTGATACGGTGCCCGAAAGATAAAAATGTTGGAACGGACGTTCTAATCCAAAATGATCAATCCAGAAAGTATGAAAATCAGTGGTCACAAAGCTGGGCTGCATATTCCATGCCGAGTCATTAATCATGATTTGAGTCGGCAGAAAATGCATTTTTGCCATCAATCCATTCGTCGTGCGGCTGAATTGAGTGCTCGTCACCAATTCGCCTGCAAAGGTCGGTTCCACATTATTGTCCCACGACAAATTGGTTCCCACCGAGTCGTGACGAGCATGAACTGTAGCATAAAAATTCAAAATGGACTGCTTTTGATGAATCATCGTAAAAAATCCAACGTGCAATTGATTGTTTTTATTGTCACACGACAAAGTCAAATTGCCGAAATGATTCTTCCCCATGGTGACGTCAGGCAAATCAACAGCACATTGAAATGCATTGCGCTTACTGTCCAAATAGCCTTGCAGGCTACCTCCTCGATGCAACTGTACAGGTAGATTGAGGATGGCGCCAAGTCGATCGGCTTTGACGGAATCGATGGTTAAATTCCAAGCCACATCATTGAAATAATTCAACTTAGTCGGTTTGGTGAATAACGCCGGCATGTACAAAGAAACTAAATATTGAATATCATCGCCAATTTTAGCCAGATCAAAATGCCCTGAAATCGTTCCATGAATCAAATCGGATGTTAAGATGATTTTTTGATTGACATCATTCATCGGTTTTGCCTCCATTTTCAACACAGGCAACGTGAAATGGTCGGCCTGATTGTCCAATTGCAACGGGGTGATTTCAAACATTCCTTTGGCCTGATTTAAAATATTCCCTTGCAAGTTGGCTTTCATCAACATGGAAATGGATAAATCCGGCCATTTCTTTATTAAATGCAACGCATAAGGCTTAAAATGATCCAACGAAGCCGTAAACTGATAAACAGGATCAGTGGAATTCCAGTTGATCAGACCGGCAATGTCAAAATTAATGTTTGGATCTTCAATGGAGGCCGTTCCGTCAAACTGTTTGTCTTTAATGGAACCATCCAGCATAATGTTCTGATAAAGATATTGTTTGAAAGTGATGGAGGCGATAGTTGCATTGGTGGTCAATGTCAACGATTTATGGCGAGCATTCTCTCCTTTGACATCGGCACGAAGTGTCACATTTCCTAAATCAGCATTGTTCAACAAAGTGCCTAACTGAAAATTATTCATTTTCAACGAACCGGAATAACTGAAGGTTTGCAATTGATCAGTCAGACTAAGTTTCAAATCGGTTCTGAAATTGCCTAAACGCGTAGAAAAATTTCCATAAGCAACCATTTCACTCAAAAATCCGGTTAACGATCCCGTGAAATAAAGGGTTCCAAGACGCAAGGCCGGAGCCGGCATAATAAAAGGATGGTTACTGGCATCGGCAATCACATCCTGTAAATGCGACATGCTAAGATGCATTTGCTTCACATTGGCATAGACAAAAGCATCGCTTAAATTGGGAAGCCCGTTAATTTCGAAGTTCCCGTCAAATTTAAAATTATTCTTGTTTTCAATCTTTAATTGATGGCATTTGAAATCGGAAATCGGACCTTCCAGTTGAGTTGAAATCCGATAAGCATCATCATATCCTTTAAATCCGGGTATAAAAGCGCTGAAATCAGACAAATAAAGCGTTGAAGGCATCATACGACAATAAATCTTCACTTTTTTCACAAAATGAGTCAGATTGGCAAGGCTGTCGTATCGAAATGAAATGCTGTCCAGACGTAAATCACTTTTAGACAGACGCAAACGCAACGAAGGAAGGAGCAGCACCTTGCGATTGGCAAGCACCGTAGTTTGAAATTGATCAATGGCTAAACCCGACTTTTCTTTCAAATGCAACGATCGAACAGCAAAAGACAATGTATCGGAATCAAATTTATGAATGGCAAAATCAAAATGAATTTGATTGACATCCAAATCAGACAAATTAAAAGTACCGGCCGATTTATGATCGGATGTTGCTTTTGTCAATCGAAACCGACCGTGATTCACCTCGAATCGCTTCACATGAAACGATAAATTCATAGGATGATGAACCGTATCTTTGGAGGCAAAAGCTTTGAGTACAAAGTCAAAATCAGAATGACCCGCTGAATCTTCGCGCAAATGAAAATCAATGCCGTCCAACGAAGCCTCGGTGATCGAAACATTACGAGTCAGTAACTTCCAAAGGTTCACTTTGACCTGAATCTCATGAGCATAAAACAAAGTATCACGGTGTTGATCCTCCAGATAAACTCCTTTCAAAATGAAATAGGAAAAAGGCCTGAACGACAAAGTGGCAATATCAAAACGAGTATTTAGTTTTTGCCGAAGTTCGAAGACAACTTGCTGCCGAATCACATTTTGAAAGAAGATGGAATTCAAAAGAATAAACCCGAATATAAAAAAAAAGACAATGACCTCGATCAAGATCAACGTGTGCTTTCGGGATTTTTGTTTACTTTTGAACTTCATATTCGTTCATTCTATTCAAAAAATCAGGTGTCACTAAAAAAACCAATCTATTTTCAGCAAATCATCCGGATGGAATCTATCATTCGCCGTCTCCTGAGGACGTCGCTTATGCTTAGCAACAGCAAATTTACTTGAAAATAAGGAGAGATCAAATAGTATCAACACCATAAATGCGTTTTTTATTTTTTTCAATCCATAAAATCAATCTCTGCTTCAGCTCAATGAAAATAAAAACCTCTTATCTGCGACAATAAAATGGGTACAAATCAAGCAAATGATGATTGGCTTGGAACTTACAACCATGATGTAAAAAAATGGAATGAAACGAACATAAAAAAAAACAAAACGTATGAAACGAGCATGTAAATTTCTTACATTCAAGAATATGAGAATAGTTGATATGCGAGTTCCATACGACCTTTAAAAACAAATTATTCACGTATGAAAGCAACCATCGAAACGACAGTAGGAACAATGAACGTAACCTTGTATGATGAAACACCTATACATCGTGATAACTTCATCAAATTAGCAAAAAGTAACTTCTATAACGACCTTTTGTTCCATCGAGTGATCAAGAACTTTATGATTCAGACAGGCGATCCGGAATCAAAAAATGCCAGCCAACAAAAGCAATTAGGATCAGGAGGTCCTGGATACACCTTGCCGGCAGAAATCTTTTTCCCAACCCTTTATCACAAAAAAGGCGCATTGGCTGCGGCCCGACAAAGCGACGAAGTGAATCCGCAAAAAGCATCTTCCGGCTCGCAATTCTACATCGTTCACGGGCAACCTGTCACTGATCAGGAATTAGACCAAATTGAACAATCAGCTCGCTACGGCAAAGAAAAAGAGATTTTTCAACAAATTGCCGAAAAACATCGTCCTCAAATCATTGCTCTTCAAAAAGCAAACGACACACAAGGATTGAATGACTTGCGCGATAAAATCTACGATGAAACCCAAAAACAGGTAGATGGCATGAATCCGTTTCGCTTTACGCCAGAACAACGGGAAACGTACAAAACCATCGGTGGTGCGTCATTCTTAGATGGCAATTACACTGTCTTTGGCGAAGTAACCGAAGGAATGGACGTGCTCGACAAAATTGCCAACGCCAAAACCAATGCCCACGATCGTCCTGTTGCCGATATCAAAATCGTTCAAATCACTATTCATGAATAAGGTGCTTCTCCGTTCATTCGGGAAAATGAACCTCCAATTAGCTCCTCAATTTGTCTTTTCATTGCAATGAGTGTCTATTTACAAGTGGATCAACTCTCCAAACGCTTTGGTGAATTATCGCTTTTGGATGCGGTATCTTTCTCCATCAACGAAGGGGAAAAAGTGGGGCTTATTGCACCAAACGGTTCCGGGAAATCAACCCTGATGGCCATTTTGAACGGAGAAGAAGAGGCTGATAGCGGCTCCGTTATCTTTCAAAAAGGATTGCGCATCGGCTATTTACCCCAAAATCCGGTTTTCCCACCGGAAATGACGATCATGCAAGCATGTTTTACATCAAACAACGATCTGGTCTCTCTCATTGCAGCCTACGAAAAAGCCGTTGCATCCAACGATCATGTGAAAATGCAAGAGCTGTTGCCATTGATGGATCACCTTCAAGCCTGGGATTATGAACAACGAATTAAACAAATATTGTCCGAACTCAACATTACAGCCTTCGATCAACGTATTGCAACGCTTTCCGGAGGCCAATTAAAACGGATTGCCTTAGCCAATGTATTGATTGCTGAGCCGCAACTGCTCATTCTGGACGAACCAACCAATCATTTGGACACCGACATGACCGAATGGCTTGAAAATTATCTCAACAAAACAAATCTGAGCTTATTGATGGTGACGCATGATCGTTATTTTCTTGATCGCGTTTGCAACCGCATTCTTGAAATTGATCAACGCCAAATTTACAGCTATAAAGGAAATTTCAGCTATTACCTTCAAAAACGTGAAGAACGAATCAATGCTCAATCAACTGAAATTGAAAGAGCTAACAATTTATTACGAAAAGAGCTCGACTGGATGCGACGCCAACCTCAGGCCAGAGCTACCAAATCCAAATCGCGCATCGAGGCCTTCTACGATCTTCAATCCAAAGCTGCACAACAACGCAAAGAAAAAGAATTAACCCTGAAAACACAAGCATCATACATCGGAAACAAAATTTTCGAAGCAAAACATGTTTCCAAACAATATGATTCACTGGTCATCCTCAACGATTTCAACTATGTTTTTACCAAGTATGAAAAATTGGGCATTGTTGGTAACAACGGGACAGGAAAAAGTACTTTTTTGAAATTGATTCTGGGCACTGTTTCTCCCGACAAGGGCGTTTTTGAAATAGGCGAAACGGTAAAATTTGGCTATTACAGCCAAGAAGGTATCTCATTTGATGAACAAATGAAAGTCATCGATGTGGTCAGAAACATTGCCGAAGTGATTGATTTAGGGAAACAAGGGAAATGGTCGGCATCGCAATTTCTCCAACATTTTCTTTTCGAACCCGAAAGACAATATGACTTTGTGTACAAATTAAGTGGTGGCGAAAAACGACGACTCTATCTTTGCACCATTTTAATTCAAAATCCGAATTTTCTGATTCTCGACGAACCAACCAACGATTTAGACATTGTAACCCTCAACGTGTTAGAATCTTATTTACAAGAATTTCAAGGATGTTTGATTGTCGTATCTCACGATCGGTTCTTTATGGACAAAGTGGTCGATCATTTGTTTATTTTTGAAGGTAATGGAGCGATTCGAAATTTTCCGGGCAATTATTCCGACTATCGTGAATGGAAAGCGAACGATCAAAACACACAAAAGACAGTCGCCGCGAATGAACCCAAAGGAGCTAAACCTTTGCGCAATAATACCAAGAAACGACTGACTTTCAAAGAACAAAAAGAATTTGAACAACTCGAACAAGAAATTGAATCGTTGGAAAAAGAAAAAAAGAGGTTGGAAATAACCCTGACTGAAAATCAATTTGACAACAACGAATTGATTGCTCTCACAGAACGTATGGCCGAAGTCATTCGATTAATTGACGAAAAAAGCATGCGCTGGTTAGAACTTTCGGAACTAGCGTCTTCGGAATAATCCGAGTGAAAGATCACTGCCCGATTTATTCGTCGCGTTGGCTGTCATTCTTCCAACGCAATCTTCTTTAACAATGCCTTCATCGACACTTTTTCGGTCACAATATTCAACAATTGATCAATAGGGATTCGTTCCTGCAACATGGTATCCCGATAACGCAAAGTAACCGTCTGATCTTCTAACGTTTGATGGTCAACTGTAACACAATAAGGCGTTCCGATCGCATCCTGCCGACGATATCTTTTCCCGATCGAATCTTTTTCGTCATACTGACATTTGAATTCAAATTTTAATTCATCCATGATGGCTCTGGCTTTTTCGGGGAGACCGTCTTTTTTGACTAAAGGCAAAATAGCCAGTTTAACGGGAGCCAAGGCTGCCGGCAATTTCAATACAACCCGCGATTCGCCTCCGTCCAACATCTCTTCTTCGTATGCAGCAGCAATAATAGACAAAAACATTCGATCGACCCCGATAGAAGTTTCAATGACATAAGGTGTGTACGATTCATTTAATTCGGGATCAAAATATTTGATGCTTTTGCCTGAATATTTTTCGTGACTGCTCAAATCAAAATCAGTACGCGAGTGGATCCCTTCCACCTCTTTGAATCCAAAAGGCATTTCAAACTCAATGTCAGTAGCCGCGTTGGCATAATGGGCCAACTTGTCGTGATCATGAAAACGATACTTTTGATCGCCCAGTCCCAATGCTTTGTGCCATTTGAGTCGGATCTCCTTCCATTTCTTAAACCACTCCAATTCACTGCCGGGTCGAACAAAGAATTGCATCTCCATTTGCTCAAATTCGCGCATTCTGAAAATAAATTGTCTGGCAACAATTTCGTTCCTAAATGCTTTCCCAATTTGCGCTATTCCGAAAGGAATCTTCATCCTTCCGGTTTTTTGAACGTTCAAATAATTGACAAAAATCCCTTGTGCTGTTTCGGGTCTTAAATAAACTTTCATGGATCCGTCAGCTGTCGAGCCCATTTCGGTCGAAAACATTAAGTTAAACTGACGCACTTCCGTCCAATTCTTTGTCCCACTGATTGGACAAACCACATCATAATCAAGAATAATTTGTCTTAACTCATTTAAATCATTTTCATTCAATGCCTTCACAAAGCGTTGATGAATTTCATCTCGCTTGACTTGATGCTCAATCACCCGAGGATTGGTTTGACGAAAAAGATTGGCATCAAACGATTCGCCGAATCGCTTAGCTGCTTTTTCAACCTCTTTTTCAATTTTTTCATCGTATTTTGACAACAAATCTTCAATTAACACGTCAGCACGGTATCGTTTCTTAGAGTCTCTGTTATCAATCAATGGATCATTAAAAGCATCCACATGACCCGAAGCTTTCCATGTGGTTGGATGCATAAAAATAGCAGCGTCAATTCCTACCACATTTTCATGCAACAGCACCATGCTATCCCACCAATATCGTTTGATGTTATTTTTTAATTCTACCCCATTCTGCCCGTAATCATACACAGCCCCTAAGCCGTCATAAATTTCACTTGATGGAAATACAAAACCATACTCTTTGCAATGTGCGATTAACTTCTTAAAAACCTCTTCATGTTGTGCCATGTGTTCAAAAATAAATGGGAGTTTGACGTTTCAGTCTTCTTTTCAATATGACAAAGCACAAAGTTACAATATTTTTTGAAACGGCTAAAACCGAATGCTCTGACCGAAGAGCGAATGGCAAAACAAATAATCACTATCTTTACTTGATCAATGAACGAACGCTGTGACTTTCTCAAGGATCCATCAAACAACTTGTCAACGAACGTAACAACCATTTTATCAATATGATACAAATTGATTGGAAAATTGAACCTGATTCATGGAAACTCAGAGAGCGCTCAAACTGAAACCTTCAACTGACAGTTTAAAAAACGCATAAATGAAAAAAGCAACCTTTTTATTTCTTTGGTTCATTTCATTGGCATTGACGGGTCAATCGCTACAAATAGTGGATTATACTCAAAAAGTTTCTTTCGGATTTCGTTCCAAAACGCATCGAAAAATTGATATGATTGTCATTCATTCGTCATACAACAAAGAGCCTGACTCATTTAGCGTCGCAGGCATTCTGCATGAATACCAATGCTATCATGTGGCTGCTCATTATTTAATTGACCGACAGGGTATAGTGTATCGGTTAGTTCCCGAAACGGATGTGGCTTTTCATGCAGGAAAAAGCAGACTCCCCGGTACAAATCGCACAAACCTAAATGCCACGTCCATCGGCATTGAATTGATCAACACGCCGTCCACTCCTCCCGACCAACTACAATACCAATCGTTGGTCACATTAATACAAGACATAAAAAAACGCTATTCGATCACCCACATTGTTGGTCATCAAGACATTGCACCTCTGAGGAAAACAGATCCATGGTTGTTTGACTGGAAAAAATTTGGGGAAATGATGAAGGCTCAATCAAAACAATAACCGTAAATACCTCAAATAGAATTAATTTTCTTTGCAGATTGCAATGATAGCCCACCGAAATGATTGGATTTCAAAGCCCTCTTCAGCACATCAAAATGCATCTGCAGTAGTCAAATAATATTGAAAGCCTTTGAAATAGTTGTTATGCGTGACATCCAGTCTGAAGTTAATGTTTGCCTTAGTTAGTCTAAAACGCAATCCAGCTCCGTAAGAAGTTTTTAAACGATAGATGTTCAAATTTTTACCATTGAACACATCACCTGTTGCTCCAAACATCGCTCCGGAAAGATTTTCATAAATAGGGATCCGATATTCTGCCTGAAGAGCAGCCATTGCATTATCCCTAAACATTCCGGGCGTAAAACCCCGAAGCATATCCTGTCCGCCAATTGTGGTCAAAAACTGAAACGGCACGGCATCTCCAAGTCTCCAGTCGGTCAAAAATTGCCAGGCGAACACATGATGATGATATACCTGAACAAACTGTCGAAAATCATACGTCAACTGCACAATATGATGCGAGCTTCCCAACAAAGGATCACAGTAAAGAAACGAGAATTTATAAAACAATCCATTCAAGGGATTATATTGACTATTCCGAGAATCGTACGCAACCAGCGCTCCGACACCTACCATCGAATAGGGAGACCAGCCGGTTTGCTGCATGGCATAAGCTTTCATGCGCAAACTATCCTGCATGATGGTGCGCTCTTTTCTGAAAAACCACTGAAAACCGAACAAAAGTCGTTTGTTAACGTATCGTTGAGGCTGAATACCAATCGTTACATTCCGAGAAGTATAAGGCACCGGATGAGCTAACATCAGTTTAGTCGGATTATTTCCAATGCCAACAAAATAGTTGGGATAATTTTGAACGGTGAGAAAGGAGGTTAAAAACCATGATCCTTCACGCCCCCAATAAAATCGTGGAAAAACATTAATATTGAATTGCCCTTTTTGTGTAAAAATGAGATTAAAATTGACACTGCTCATTTTAACCGGATCAATGAAGTGAAAAAAATAACCTCCATTTATTCCACCTGCATAGCGAGTTTCGGGCTGATAAAACAAAGTAGGAAGAACGTAAAATCTGAGCTTCGATGCAAATTGAAACAACGAATCGATATTAATGCCTGCCCGGCAGAAAGAGGCAAAAAACATTAAAACACAAACCAGCCCTATTTGTTTCCACATCGGATGGAGAATGAATACAATGCGCTCTGATGGGTATTATGTCATCGGGAGTTGGTTTCGATAAACCATTTTAGATCATCATATTTATTTGACAGAGAGATACTTTTCTTTTCATTTTTCAAATAACGAGCCAACATGGAAGGCAATTCCATGGGCTGTTGAAGGACTGATTCAATGGTGTCTTTGAATTTGGCAGGATGAGCAGTTTCTAGGAAAAGGCCTGTCTCCTCTTTTTTCAACCCTTCTTGAAGAGCCAGATATCCACAAGCACCATGAGGATCAAGCAGATAATGGTTTTTCTCTGCACATTGTCTGATGCCGTTGCGAATTTGTTCGTCCGTAAATCGAAATCCTGAAATATGGCTACAAATGGCATGATAGGAACCTTCATATAAATCGAGAATACGAGCAAAATTGCTTGGATCGCCTACATCCATCGCATTTGCAATGGTTGCCACAGAAGATCTGGGAGCGTACTCTCCGGTTTTCAAATAGTTCAGAAAAACATCGTTGGCATTATTGGCTGCGATAAAACGTTTAATGGGCAATCCCATTCTCTTAGCTACCAAACCGGCGGTCAGATTGCCAAAATTTCCGCTGGGAACACTTACTACTATTTGGTTTTCTTTCCCTAATCGTTTTAGTTGAGCATAAGCATTAAAATAATAAAATGACTGCGGTAGAAATCGAGCTAAATTGATGGAATTAGCAGACGTAAGATGAAACCGTTCATTCAACGACTGATCCAAAAAAGCCGTTTTGACCAATCGTTGACAATCATCAAATGTTCCTTCTATTTCCAACGCCGTAATGTTATGTCCTAAGGTAGTAAATTGTTTTTCCTGAATTTCACTCACCAATCCTTTTGGATACAACACGTACACATGAATGCCTTCCACGTCCAAAAAACCATTGGCCACCGCACTACCTGTATCACCCGAAGTAGCCACCAACACCTTAATGTCATCGTATCCTTGCTTCTTAACGAAATATCCCAACAACCGCGCCATAAATCGCGCTCCTACATCTTTAAATGCCAACGTTGGTCCGTGAAAAAGTTCTAAAGCATAAACATCATCATCCACCTGAACCACGGGCGTTTCAAAAGAAAGCGTTTCCTCCACCATCGTTCGAAGTGACGATTCATCAACATCGTCTCCAAAAAAAGCCTTTGCCACTTGAAATGAAATAGCTTGAAACGTGTGTTGTTCTATGTTATGATAAAATGAGGCGGGCAATATGTTCCATTTTTCAGGCATATAAAGTCCTTTGTCGGGAGCCAATCCTCTAACAACGGCTTCTTCCAACGATACGGGCGGAGCTTGGTGATTCGTGCTGTAATAAAGCATAGTATAAAAACAAAATGGATATCGATTTCGGACTGAAAACGCATTATTCTTTATGCCGCTTTTTCAATTCGCGAGCAAGATCTTCGATCCGATAACCTTTCGAAGTCAATAAAACAATTAAGTGATAAATCAAATCGGATGCTTCGTAAATCAATCGTTCATCCGTTCCGTTGGTGGCCTCTATCACGGTTTCAACAGCTTCTTCTCCAACTTTTTGAGCCATCCGATTGATGCCGCTTTTAAAGAGAGAAGTAGTATATGAACCGTCGGGCATTTCAGCGTGACGTCGTTCAATAAAATCCTGTAAATACCTTAGAAATAAGATATCTTCGTTATTGGTTTCGCCCCAACAGGTATCCGTTCCTAAATGACAGACCGGGCCTGAAGGATGTACTTTGATCAACAACGTATCGTCATCACAATCGGAAGCAATAGAGACCAAATGTAAAAAATGGCCGCTTTCTTCTCCTTTGGTCCACAACTTTTGACGACTTCGGCTGTAAAAGGTCACCAGTTTGGTTTCCAACGTTTTCTGATATGCCTCTTCGTTCATGTATCCCATCATTAAAACGGCATGAGTAACGGCATCCTGAATAATGGCAGGAATCAATCCATTCCCCTTTTTAAAATCTAATTCCATGATGATAGTGGTGTTTTATTGGCGCCAAAATTTTTCTGACACCGTAATTAAATTTATAACAGATATTTTGCCAGCTCCTTCAATGAAATTCGGCCTTCATAAATAGCCTTCCCAAAAACAACTGCAGGAATATGTGCCCGTTCTAAAGCATCAATGTCCTTAATACTACTGATGCCACCACTGGCAATCAAGTGTAAGTTTGGGAAAACAGCCATTATTTTTTGATAAAGATCCATTGAAACGCCTGAAAGCATGCCGTCTTTTTCAATGTCAGTACAAAGAACATGACGAATCCCTTTCTCCCAAAAACGCTGGATAAAGGGAATTAAATCGAACGTGGTATTTTCCAACCACCCGTTGATTGCTATTTTCCCCTGTTTCACATCAGCACCCAAAATAACCCGATCAGCGCCAAATTGATCGATCCACGATAAAAAAAGAGATGGATTTTTGACAGCAATGCTTCCTCCCGTGATCATGGCTGCACCATTTTCAAAGGCAATGCGTACATCCTGATCACTCTTCAATCCGCCGCCAAAATCAACAATCAAGTGGGTTTTGGTAGCAATAGAATGCAACACCCGATGATTGACAATATGCTCATTTTTAGCGCCATCCAAATCAACAAGATGTAACCGGCGAATTCCTGCATTTTCAAACTCTTTGGCCACTTCCAACGGATTTTCATGGTAGATTTTCTTTTGATGATAATCACCTTGCGAAAGCCGAACGCATTGACCATCAATGATGTCAATGGCAGGAATAATTTCAATCATAAATCAAAATTGATCAATAAACTAAATATCGTTACAAAGATAGTGGTTTTTTGACAAAAAGTGAATGGTGTTCTTGGCACAGGACAATGAAACAGAACGAAAAAAAGCGACTTTCAATGAAAATCGCTTTTTTAAATTGAGGTAAAATGTCACTCTATGATGAATGTTGAGCTCCTTCTTCTCTGGGCGGTTTTGGGGTAAGGATCTTATGCGAAAGTTTGAATTTACCACTTTTTTGATCCACGTCCACCAGTTTAACATCAATGGAATCACCTTCTTTTATACCGGCATCTTCCACTTTTTCGAGGCGCTTCCATGAAATTTCAGAGATATGCAAAAGACCTTCTTTCCCCGGCAAGAATTCCACAAAGGCTCCATAAGGCATGATAGATTTGACTTTGGCGTGATACACTTCACCCACTTCAGGAATTGCCGTAATCCCCTTCACACGATCTACTGCTGCGTCTAACGAACTTTTGTTGGTAGCTGCAATTTCCACTCTGCCAATGTTGCCGATTTCTTCAATTGCAATGGTTGCTCCGGTTTCTGCCTGAATGCCTTGAATAATTTTACCGCCCGGGCCGATCACAGCACCAATCATGTCTTTCGGAATTGCCATGACTACAATGCGAGGTGCATGTGGCTTAAGATCTTCACGAGGTTCCTTGATCGTCTCAGCCAACTTGTCCAAAATATACATCCTGCCTTCACGAGCCTGTTTGAGGGCTTTTTCAAGAATCTCAAACGACAAACCGTCCACTTTAATGTCCATCTGAGTAGCGGTGATGCCGTCACGAGTCCCTGTGACTTTGAAATCCATATCTCCTAAATGATCCTCATCCCCAAGAATATCGGATAGGACAGCAAAGTTTTTCCCTTTATTTTCTGAAATAAGTCCCATGGCAATGCCTGAAACAGGTTTTTTGATGGCCACACCAGCATCCATCAATGCTAAAGTCCCCGCACAAACGGTTGCCATTGATGACGATCCATTAGACTCAAGAATATCCGAAACAACACGAATGACATAGGGATAATCTTCCGGTATCATGCGCTTCAAAGCACGTAAAGCAAGATTCCCATGCCCAATTTCACGACGGCCTGTACCTCGTGATGCTTTGGCTTCACCTGTAGAAAACGGCGGAAAATTATAATGAAGCAAAAAACGATCTTTTCCTTGAACCAAAGCATCGTCCACGATCTTTTCGTCTAACTTGGTTCCTAACGTAACGGTTGTCAGTGATTGGGTTTCACCGCGAGTGAAAATAGCCGAGCCATGCGTTCCGGGCAAATAATCAATCTCCGACCAGATAGGACGTATCTCAGTAGTTTTTCGGCCGTCAAGACGTATGCCTTCATCTAAAATGGCACGACGCATTGCTTCCTTTTCCACTTCATGATAATAACGATCAATCAATCCGGCTTTAGCAGTAGCCACATCAGGGTCAAGTGTTTCTACATAACTCAACTTAACGGCTTCAAAGGCTTCGCTTCGTGCATGTTTATCAGGGTTTTTCGATTTAGCAAGCTCATACGCTTTTGCATAGGTTTTCTCCCGAATATCTTTTCTTAACTCTTCATCATTTTCTTCGTGGCAATAAATGCGTTTTGTCGTTTTTCCAACCGCTTCCATCAATTCCAATTGCGCTTCACATTGCGGAATAATGGCCTGATGAGCAATTTTCATAGCCTCTAACAAGTCCTCTTCTGACACTTCGTCCATTTCGCCTTCCACCATCATGATGTTTTCTTTTGTAGCAGCTACCATAATGTCAATATCGGCATTTTGGAGTTGTTCAAAAGTGGGATTGATCATGTAAACACCATCGATACGGGCCACTCTTACTTCCGAAATGGGGCCGTTGAATGGAATATCTGACACTGCAATAGCAGCCGAGGCAGCCAATCCGGCCAGCGCATCGGGCATGTCAATGCCATCAGCCGAAATTAACATCACATTGACAAACGTCTCTGCATGAAAATCATCCGGAAAAAGTGGACGTAAAGCTCTGTCAACTAAACGTGATACTAAAATTTCATAGTCAGATGGACGACCTTCCCTTCGGGTAAAACCACCCGGGAATCGGCCAAAAGAGGCATATTTTTCTTTGTAATCGACTGACAATGGCATAAAGTCAGTTCCGGGAACGGCGTCTTTTGCAGCACAAACCGTGGCTAAAAGCATCGTGTTCCCCATTCGTACTACTACCGAACCGTCAGCCTGCTTGGCCAATTTTCCCGTTTCAATAGTAATGATGCGACCATCACTCAGTGTGATAGTTTTGGTTACTACATTCATCTTTAAATAGTGTTAATTTATTATTCCTTAAATTGCCACAAAGATACGATAATTTTTCTTGAAATGATCGACTCATTTTTTGAGCATTCAATCGTTAAATTAACACCTTTTGCTGTTTTTTAAAATATATAAAAAGAGCTGATTCTTATTTCTCGTTTTTCTCACGTCAATGCAAAAGGAGTGTTTAATCTTTCAATAGCTTATCGGCATTTCGTTGATCCAGAAAATCACTCAACAACTCTTTGGTTGATTTGGTGATCGCAATACGCCCTGATCGAACAAATTGCATAACCCCAAATTCATTCAGTGCATTGTAAAATTCTAAGATCTCGTCGGTATGACCTGCCATTTCGATGACGGAAAAAGAACGAGTAATCTCTAAAAAACGTGCATTGTACTTTCTGACTAACTCTTCGATCACATCACTATTCAAAACTGCTTCTGTGTCAACTTTATAAAGCGCAATCTCTTGATAAATGATTTCGCTATCCACATAATAATATGCTTTCAAAACGTCAACCCGTTTTTCTAATTCTTTCACCACTTTTGAAATGGTTTCCTCGTCGGTAGTGGCCGTAATGGTAAATTTATGAACTCCTTCAATGGAAGAAGCTGACACAGTGAGGCTTTCAATGTTTAAACGCCTGCGATTAAAAATAATAGACACCTGATTTAACAATCCTGGTCTGTTTTCAGAAAAAACAATGACCGTATAAAGGGTTTGTTCCATATTGATTTCTCTTTAGATGAAAATAACTGATCTACATTCTGTTAATTTTAGCTTACGCTGATCTATTCGTTATTTCAAACGAACATCACTAATGGGAGCACCTGCCGGAACCATCGGGAAAACCATTCCTTTGGGTTCAATTTGTACTTCAAGCAGATAAGGAGCATCATCCTGAAACATCTCTTCGATGGCAGCGTCGAGTTCATGGTGCTCTTTGATGCGTTTCCCTTTAATGCCGTAAGCAGCTGCAATTTTTACAAAATCCGGATTATGTAACGTTGTAAATGAATATCGTTCATCAAAAAACATTTCTTGCCATTGCCGAACCATGCCAAGAAAATTATTATTCAACAAAACAATTTTAACACCAATGTTTTCCTGCATAATAGTTCCTAACTCCTGAATCGTCATTTGAAAACCTCCATCGCCCACAAAAAGGCAGACAGTCCGATCGGGCTTCCCAATCTTGGCACCAACAGCCGCAGGCAACCCAAATCCCATCGTTCCTAAGCCTCCGGAAGTAACAAAACTTCTACTTTTCGTAAATTGAGAATAGCGGGCTCCCATCATCTGATTTTGACCTACATCTGTAACAAAAATAGCATCATGATTCGTTTTTTCTGAAATTCTATGCACAACCTCTCCCATCTTGATGTCCTTACTGGTTGGGTTCAGTTCTTCTTTGATCACTTCATCATACTCTGTGTCATCATACGAATCAAAACTCTTAATCCATTCGTCATGTCGATTTGGAGAAAGCAATGCCGTCACCAATGGAATGGTCTCCTTCACATTCCCCAAAACAGGCACATCCGCTTTGACGTTTTTGTGCATCTCAGCCTGATCTATATCAAAATGAATAACTTTTGCTTGTTTTGCAAAACTATTTAAGGTGCTGGTAATGCGATCATCAAACCGCATACCAATGCCAATAAGCACATCACATTCGTTCATCTTGACATTGCAACTGTATTTTCCATGCATTCCGGGCATCCCTTTGTATAAAGGATGTTTGGAGGGAACAGCCGAAAGCCCCAACAACGTGCTGGCAACAGGAATTTGTGCTTTCTCCAACATGGCTAGGACTTCATTTTCAGCATGACCTAAAATAACGCCTTGTCCCACAATGGCAAATGGACGAACGGATTGATTAATAATTTTGGCTGCTTCTTCGATATTGCTCATGTCCGGTTTGGGAATCGGCACATAACTGCGAATAAAATGACATGGTTTATAGTGAAAATCAACTAATTCTGTCTGAGCATTTTTGGTTAAATCAAGCACAACCGGACCCGGACGACCTTCTCGGGCAATGTAAAATGCGCGGGCAATAGCCCATGCAATTTCAGAAGCACTTCGGATTTGATAACTCCACTTTGTAATTGGTTGAGTGATACTCACAATATCCGTCTCTTGAAAAGCATCGGTCGCTAACAGCGAAGCAACAACTTGGCCTGTAACAACAACCATAGGTGTACTGTCCAACATAGCATCAGTTACTCCCGTAATGATGTTAGTTGCCGCTGGTCCCGAAGTAACCAGCACGACCCCTGTTTTACCTGTCACTCTGGCATATCCCTCAGCAGCATGCGCTGCGCCTTGTTCATGACGAACTAAAATATGACGCAAATGATCTCTAAAATCATATAATGCATCATATACAGGCATAATGGCGCCTCCTGGATAACCAAAAATCGTATCGACTCCTTCTGCAATAAAGGAACGCATTAACGCCTCCCCTCCGGTAATTTTATTATTCATATGAAACTATTTTTATTGTTAATAATCTGATTAAGTGAAAAATACGACAGAAATGAAGTCCTTGACATGACATACATTCTTTGAAAAATCACCCTATTCATTCCATTTGTTTTGCTTTTTCAAAAATCGTATTTTTCAACATGATTGAATGGATGAAAAAACAGATCAAATCAATCGAACAGCTCCTTGATCGGCCGAACTTACCAATGAAGCATACGCCTGAAGAGCTTTTGAAACAGTTCTTGACCGATGAATGGGTTTGTAAGCCATTGAACCTTTTTTTTCTTCTGCTTCGCGCCGTTGAGCTAATTCTTCATCGGATATTTTCAGCTCAATAGAACGATTTGGGATGTCAATGACAATCAAATCACCATCTTTGACCAATGCAATCGTGCCGCCGGAAGCTGCTTCAGGAGAAATATGCCCGATCGAAAGACCGGATGTGCCTCCTGAGAATCGTCCATCGGTAATAAGCGCACATTCTTTCCCCAACTTTTTAGATTTGATATACGATGTCGGATACAACATTTCCTGCATACCCGGGCCTCCTTTCGGCCCTTCGTATGCAATAACAACCACATTACCTGCCTTTACCGATCCATTTAATATTCCTTCCACTGCTGACTCCTGAGAATCAAAGACTTTGGCTTCTCCTTCAAAATGATAAATGGACGGATCAACTCCAGCTGTTTTCACTACACATCCTTTTTCAGCTAAATTCCCGTACAAAATTGCTAAACCGCCATCTTGAGCATACGCATGATCAACATTTCGAATGCAGCCTGCTTCCCGATCCGTATCTAACAACTTATACATGGCACGTTGTGAACCCATTACCAAATTAAACCGATTGCCCGGAGCGCTTTTCCAGAGCTCAATCGCATCGGCGCTAACCTGTTTGGAATTCAAACTATATCGATGAATAGCTTCGTTGAGTGTCAATCCGTCCACTCTCTTAACAGAAAGATCTATCAGATTGGCTTCTGCTAACTCACCTAAAATTGAAATAATTCCACCTGCCCTATTAACATCCTGAATATGATAGTGAGAACTAGGCGCAACTTTACATAAAACCGGCGTTTTGCGCGAAAGCTCATCAATATCGCTCATGTTGAATGAAACTTGTGCTTCATGAGCAATCGCAAGCAAATGCAACACGGTATTGGTCGAACCTCCCATCGCAATGTCCAATGTCATAGCATTCAATACAGAGGAACGCGTTACAATGGAACGAGGCAACACCGATTGATCGCCGTCTCGATAATATTTATAACAATTGGACACAATCAATTGCGCTGCTTGAGCAAACAGCTTCTTTCGATTTTCATGCGTTGCAACAATCGTCCCGTTTCCAGGCAATGCCATCCCAATAGCCTCATTCAAACAATTCATGGAGTTGGCAGTAAACATTCCCGAACATGATCCACATGTAGGACAAGCTGCCTGTTCAATCTCATTTAATTCAGTGTCAGACACATGATCGTCAGCGCTCTGCACCATGGCATCAATTAAGTCCAGTTCTTTCTCTCCTAACCGTCCGGCTTCCATTGGACCTCCGGAAACAAACACCGTTGGGATATTTAACCGCATGGCGGCCATCAACATTCCGGGGGTTATTTTGTCGCAATTGCTAATACAAATCATTCCGTCAGCCCGATGTGCATTGACCATATATTCCACACTATCAGCAATCAAGTCGCGAGATGGCAAAGAATAAAGCATCCCGTTATGTCCCATGGCTATGCCATCGTCAATAGCAATGGTATTAAATTCAGCAGCAAAACATCCCATCGCTTCAATCTGTTTTTTAATATCTTGCCCAATTTCATGTAAATGCACATGCCCAGGAACAAATTGAGAAAATGAATTAACAATAGCGATCAGCGGCTTCCCCATCTGTTCGTTTTGCATGCCGTTGGCACGCCACAATGACCTGGCTCCTGCCATTAAACGTCCTTGTGTAGTGACGTTGCTTCGAAGCGGAATTTTATACGTCAGCGTTGATTTTGAAGATTCCATCGTTTGATTTTTTTATTAAATGATTATCATTCTTGAATTTACCCTTCCTTTTAATCAAAAAGGAAACGCCTCTCTCATGCTAAAGGTGAGAAAGGCGTTTCTTATGAAGCTTCATTGTTACTACATACCCAGCTCACCTTTAGGAATTCACCAAAAGGACCACCACATCCACGAGTAACAATTGAGTATTCATATTCCAATTTTTTTTATTGTCTATCAACTAATTCAATGCATTTTCTTGCTTTTTCATGATGCATTTTTTGAAAGAAATTCATCTTTTTCGATGACAAAGATAATGCCATTTATTGAAATTGCAATAATCTATAAGAAAAAAGTTCATTAACCAACATATTTTGTTATTTTATCGGTCTTTTTCTTTCAAACAATAACCAGTTGCGTAAATAGTTTGCCTCGAACAATCAGAGCAAAAAAACAACAGACGAATTCTTGATTGTCAGATGAAAAAAAGGGTCCTCTCTCACGAGAAAACCCTTAACCAAGTATGGAAAAGTAATAAAAATAAATGCTCTAAATAATTTTCATATCATGAAGAACATTATTCATTGAGCGAACGGCATCTGCACTTTTATTAAACAAGGTTTGCTCTTCGTTGTTAAGTTTTAGATCGACAATTTTTTCCCATCCGTTACGGCCAATTTTGACAGGCACTCCCAAACAAATATCTTTTTGACCATATTCTCCATCTAAATATACAGAGCAGGGAATAATGCGTTGTTCATTGTGTAAAATGGCTTTCACCATATAAGCCGCAGCGGAACCCGGAGCCATCCATGCCGATGTTCCTAATAATTTAGTCAGAGTGGCGCCTCCAACCATCGTATCTGCAACAATTTGATCAAGTTTTTCTGCCGGCAGCAATTCACTCACAGGAATGCCTTTGCAATGCGCTAAGCGTTTCAACGGAATCATGGTAGTGTCCCCGTGACCACCAATAACCATGCCGTCAACATTGGAAGCATTGGTATTTAATGCCTGGCTCAGATAGTAAATGAAACGAGAGCTGTCTAAAACGCCGCCAAAACCAATAATCCGATTTTTTGATATATGGGCAATTTTATTGGTTAAATAGGTCATGGTGTCCATTGGATTACTGATGATGATCAAAAAAGCGTGAGGAGAATAACGCAAAACGCTTTCTACTACATCTTTCACAATGCCGGCATTTACACCAATCAAATCTTCACGTGACATTCCCGGCTTTCGAGGCAGCCCCGAAGTAATCACAACCACATCCGAATTAGCAGTCTGACTGTAATCATTTGTCACTCCGATCAAACGACACCCAAAACACCGTGTCGGTTGGCTTTGCATAATGTCGAGCGCTTTCCCTTCGGCATACCCTGGTTTGATGTCAATTAATACAATCTCTGCAGCTGAATCGCTGATAGTTAGGATATTAGCACAGGTAGATCCTACATTCCCTGCACCAACAATAGTTACTTTTGTCATAGATTTTAATATATAAGTTTGATTCTTCTTCATTCAAAAATTAACACGACAAAGTTAGGTTAGAAAAACTAATTAATGAATTATTTCCTTATTTATTTTCTCTAAAAAACAATAATCTATCTTTACTGTCCATAGGCAAGGACACAACACACTTATAAACAAACAGTTAAGATATATAACATCTAAAATATGTTCTTTTTCAAGAATGACTCATCGATTTTATCAATCCATTTTCCCTAAAACAAAGGGCCATAAAGAACGATTCATGTCGGGGAAAAACGAATTGAAACAAGCATAAAATCCAATTTGATAATTCAAAGAAAAGCATTATCTTTGCAGCTCAAAAAAAATCGAATACAATCGAATCCTAATAAATTAACGGCAATGAAAAGAACATTTCAACCATCCAACACAAAGCGCAGAAACAAACATGGATTCCGCGAACGCATGGCCACTGCTAATGGACGTCGTGTTTTAGCCTCTCGACGTGCCAAAGGTAGGAAAGTATTAACAGTTTCGGACGAATTTCACAAGAAATAACAAAGTATCACTTTGTTTTTAAAATGTGACTTTTTCATCAGTTGGCTGGTGTTTAAGTCACATTTTATTTTTCCTATCATCGAGCCCGACAATTCACGCCCCCACCATCCGATGTTTTATTTTCGACAAACATCAAAATAGGAAATTAAAAATTCCTTTCACCAACCCCAATGCAATGTTAAATTGATTTAGATTTGACACAGTGATCTAATTTTTATTGCATTAAAATTATTCGAGACTCTCCCAAAATGGGTGCGAAACCGCCAGGCGTTTTAGAATCGTTTTGCACCAGTTGCTGCTTCATGTTTTTGCTTTGCTCTTCACTCTCCTTGCCTATTTCATGAATTGAACAATGATCTCTGTCGTGAAATGATGATTAAGTCATGAAAAAATTCATTGACAAACTATCCTCAGGCTAATCTTCAATCAAAATGTTAAACTTTCAAAAAGAATGATTTCGCCAATAATTTGTATATTATTGTAATAGTGCAACTTATCACTTTTATCTGATTCCTTGAGTTATTTTGTAAGATAGGAAGATCAGTTTATTTTGTAAGTGACTACATTTATATGTTATATCATTCATATATTGAATATTATAAGTTTTTAAGCGATTCATTTTATGGCGCTATCTGATCATTAATAAATGGTCTATTTTATCCTATACTACAACTATTTAATATCATTTTTACTGCCATAATGAACTAAAAAACACTACACTATTAAGCAAGTACATACTTATATAGAATTCAGCAAAACGAAAGAGCCTTATAAAAAAGAGAACGAATCAATAAAATAACAGAAGTAAGTTGAAAATAAATTTAAACACACTATTTTAGATCAAATCAATTGATTTATTCTTTACTAAAAGTATTACATTTGCAGTGCGAGTATAAACTTATCACATCATACACATATGAACGATACTTTAAAAGAGCTGACGGATAAAATCTATCTTGAAGGAGTCGAAAAGGGGAAAAAAGAAGCATCTGAACTACTGGCTAAAGCTCAGGCAGAAGCGACAAGCATTATTGAAAAAGCAAAATCAGATGCAGCAGCAATAGTTCAACAAGCTCAAAAAGCAGCCGAAGAACTGGACAAAAACACCCGCTCTGAGTTAAAACTTTTTGCTCAACAATCAGTGGAAGCACTCAAAACAGAGATTACGAATCTGATCAATGGAAAAATTGTCACCGATTCAATCAAAGCTGCGCTCACCGATAAAGATTTTATGGAGAAAGTCATCCTGACGTTTGTTCAAAACTGGGCAAAAAATGACAAGGTGGTGATTGAAACCGCTGAGGCTGAACAATTGACAAAATATTTCGCTTCAAACGCCAAATCCTTATTAAACGACAAGCTCACCATCAAAGAAGTTAGCGGTCATAAAGGAGAATTCACGCTTCAATTGGAAAATGGCAGCTATAAAATCAAATTTGGCGAAGAAGAATTTGTGGAGTATTTTAAGGAGTTTTTACGCCCCAAATTGATCGAACTCTTATTTGAATAATCATCGAACAGTCTCGACTCTGTGTTTTTGTCGCTACGATGATTGAAAGAGATTGATCGGCCATTGACGCCCTTTTGGTTCGTGGTTACAGTAAGTAATTTTCTTTATCGTTCAGAATCATATCAAAATGAGCAAATACTATTATCTCGTTGCGGGACTTCCCGAAGTTAAACCCGACGACACCAAGCTGGCAGAATCATTGAAGGAATTTAGAGAAACCATCAACGAATCCCTTTCAAAGAATGATCTTCAATTGGCAAATTTAATTTATGAGAAATACGAAGCTCAGAATTGGCTTGCTTATTTGAAAAATCCGGATGCTGAACTCCATCCGGCAGGGCTGCTTACCAAAAATGATTTTGAAGAGCTGGCAAAAATGTTGAAAGAAGACGAAGAAGTGAAAATGAATAGGATTCCCTTTTATTTTGCGCGCTTTGCTCATTCTTTTTGGGAAGAAAAACCTCTTTATGAAACGTTGTCATGGGACGATCAAATGACAACCCTTTACTATGAACATGCACTTAAAAGCAAAAATAAGCTATTGAATCGTTGGTTTACTTTTAACCTAAACATTCACAATTTATTAGCTGCTTACACATGCCGAAAATTTGAATACAACATTCAAACGGCAATTGTAGGGAACAATGAGGTAGCCAACATATTACGAACCACAAATGCACGCGATTTTGGAGTAAGTGATTTCTTTCCCGAAGCCGAACAGCTCATCCGAATTGCCGAAATCACAGATTGGCTCGATCGCGAAAAAAGAATTGATTTAATGAAATGGCAATGGCTTGAAGAACAAACAACATTTGAATATTTCACCATTGACGTGATTTTGGTTTACATTGTAAAACTGCAAATCATTGAACGATGGCTGCCACTCAAAAAAGAACTGGGCGAATCCGTTTTCCGTTCATTGATCGACTCATTAAAAAAAGAGGTAAAATTGCCTGAAATGGCATAACTATTTCATACATTTATTATTAAACGAAGATGGGATGAAACTCGCTTATAAGTAGTTGCTTGAACATAAGCTGTTTTATGGCTCGTTTCATATCATTATCTCGAAAAGAAGCAAAGAAAGTTTTGAAAGCATTACGAAATAAAACAATATCGCATAAATATGTCAACAAAAGGGAAAGTCAAAGGGATCATCTCAAACCTTGTAATCGTAGAGGTAGATGGAGCCGTATCTCAAAATGAAATTTGTTATATTGAAACCGGTGATGCCAAATTAATGGCTGAGGTTATCAAAATTATTGGAATCAATGCCTATGTGCAGGTATTTGAAAGCACACGAGGATTAACCGTTGGATCCAATGTCGAATTTGCCGGTCACATGCTTGAAGTGACTTTAGGCCCGGGACTCTTATCCCGAAACCTGGACGGGTTACAAAACGATTTGGACAAGATGGAAGGCATTTTTCTGCGTCGCGGAGAATACACCTTTCCACTGGATGAAAACAAGCTGTGGGATTTCAAGCCGTTGGTAAAACCAGGGGATACGGTTGAAGCCGGAAGTTGGTTAGGCCAGGTGGATGAAAACTTTCAAGAACACAAAATCATGGTTCCGTTTGTTCTTGAAAAAACATACACCGTTAAAACAATAGTCAGAGCCGGACAATACACCATTTACGACACGATTGCCGTAATCGTTGATGATCAAGGAAATGAGATTCCCGTCAACATGGTGCAAAAATGGCCGGTCAAAAAAGCCATCACCTGCTACAAAGAAAAACCAAGACCGTACAAATTACTTGAAACAGGCGTCCGAATCATCGACACCGTCAATCCCATCGTTGAAGGCGGTACCGGATTTATTCCCGGCCCATTCGGAACAGGGAAAACCGTACTTCAACACGCCATTTCAAAACAAGCTGATGCAAACATTGTGATCATGGCAGCTTGCGGTGAACGTGCAAATGAGGTCGTGGAAATTTTCGTCGAATTTCCCGAATTGGAAGATCCTCACACTGGGAGAAAATTAATGGAACGAACCATCATCGTGGCAAATACGTCCAACATGCCCGTAGCTGCTCGTGAGGCCAGTGTGTACACCGCAATGACCATTGCAGAATATTACCGTTCCATGGGTTTGAAAGTAGTCTTAATGGCTGATTCAACTTCGCGATGGGCACAAGCGCTTCGCGAAATGTCCAATCGGTTGGAAGAACTTCCCGGCCCTGATGCATTCCCCATGGACTTATCAGCCATCATCGCTAACTTCTATGCACGTGCCGGATATGTTCACTTAAACAACGGAGCAACAGGATCCATCACCTTTATTGGCACAGTATCACCTGCCGGAGGAAACCTGAAAGAACCGGTAACGGAATCAACCAAAAAAGTGGCAAGATGCTTTTATGCTTTGGAACAAAGACGTGCCGACAGTAAAAGGTATCCTGCAGTCAACCCGATTGAAAGCTATTCAAAATACATAGAATATCCTGAATTTGAAGAATATATTTCCAAACGTATTGCTCCCGACTGGATTGAAAAAGTCAATGAAATGAAAACCTTGCTTCAGCGAGGCAAAGAAATTCAGGAACAAATCAACATTTTAGGAGACGACAGCGTTCCCATTGATTATCATGTCACATTCTGGAAATCCGAATTAATTGATTTTGTCATCCTTCAACAAGATGCTTTTGATAAAATTGATGCGGTTTGCCCGATTGAAAGACAACAATTCATGCTGAATCTGATCATGGACGTTTGTCGAGCAAATTATCAATTCAATAATTTCGTAGAAGTAATGGACTATTTTAAGCGTATTATCAACATTGGCAAACAGATGAATTATGCAGAATTTCAGTCGGATAACTTCAAAAAATACATTCAACAACTCAATGAATTGTTAGCTGAACATCAGGTTCGATAAAAGACAATCCATCCTTAAAAAGAGATTATTATCATGGCTACAAAAGCATTTCAAAAGATATACACAAAGATCACGCAGGTCACTAAGGCAACTTGCACGCTGAAAGCTGCCGGAGTTGGGAATGAAGAACTTGCTACTGTTAACGGCAAATTGGCACAAGTCGTAAAAATTGTAGGTGACGAAATTACCTTGCAGGTTTTTGAAGGCACCGAAGGCATCCCGACCAATGCAGAGGTCATTTTTTTGGGGAAAGCACCTACTTTGAAAGTAAGTGAACAATTGGCAGGTCGTTTTTTTAACGCATTTGGAGATCCCATTGATGGAGGACCTGAAATTGAAGGAGAAGACCGTGAAATCGGAGGTCCGTCAGTAAATCCGGTTCGTCGGTTGCAACCTTCCGAATTGATTGCCACCGGTATTGCCGGTATAGACCTGAACAACACCTTAGTATCCGGACAAAAAATTCCTTTTTTTGCCGATCCTGATCAACCATACAACCAGGTTATGGCCAATGTGGCCTTGCGCGCCAAAGCTGATAAAATCATTCTCGGCGGGATGGGCTTAACCAACGATGATTATTTATACTTCAAAAATGTATTCAACAATGCCGGCGTCCTCGATCGAATTGTCAGCTTCGTCAATACCACAGAGAATCCACCTGTTGAACGATTGTTGATTCCTGACATGGTTTTGACTGCCGCAGAATATTTCGCCGTTGATCACAATGAAAAAGTATTGGTATTGCTTACCGATATGACCTTATATGCTGATGCATTGTCCATTGTATCAAACCGGATGGATCAAATCCCTTCGAAAGATTCCATGCCTGGTTCGCTCTATTCCGACCTGGCAAAAATCTATGAAAAAGCTGTTCAGTTCCCAGCCGGAGGATCCATCACCATTATTGCCGTAACCACCCTTTCGGGAGGCGACATTACCAACGCTGTCCCTGACAACACAGGATATATCACGGAAGGACAGTTGTTCTTACGTCGTGATTCGGATATTGGGAAGGTGATTGTAGATCCATTCCGTTCTTTGTCTCGATTAAAACAATTGGTCATCGGCAAGAAAACACGCGAAGATCATCCACAGGTAATGAATGCTGCGGTTCGCTTGTATGCTGATGCAGCCAATGCAAAAACAAAACTTGAAAACGGATTTGATTTGACTAATTATGATGAGCGGACGTTAGCATTTGCCAAAGACTACTCAGAAAACATTTTGGCCATCGATGTCAACATCGGAACAGAAGAAATGCTCAACGATACATGGAAACTGTTTGCCAAATATTTCAAAGTAGAAGAGGTCAATATTAAACAAGAATTTGTAGAAAAATATTGGAATCAAAACTAAAAATTGATCCTAACTTTAGACTTGTTGAAATAAAAAAGAATTTGAAGCTTCATTTATCTGTTGGGATAGATTTTATATCATAAAGCGCAATTAGTATGGCCATTACATTTCAATATAATAAGACGTCATTGCAAAATCTCGAAAAGCAATTGAAAATTCGCGTTCGAGCTTTACCAACAATTAAAAACAAAGAAAGTGCATTACGCACAGAAGTAAAAAGAGCAAAAGATGAATTAAGCCATTTGACGGAAAAATTGGAGAGTAGCATGAAGGCCTACGATCAAATGATCGCTTTGTGGGGAGAATTTGATACAACCTTGCTCAAGGTGGACGACGTGAAAATGACCATAAAAAAAATTGCTGGTGTACGCGTGCCTGTTTTTGATAAGGTGGAATTTACCGTCAAACCTTTTAGTTTATTTTCTTCTCCTATTTGGATTTCAGATGGAATTGCACAACTGAAAACGTTAGCTGCAATGGCTATTGAACAGGAATTTATGTCCCAAAAATTAGATTTATTGGAAAAGGCTCGCAAAAAGACAACCCAAAAAGTAAATCTTTTTGAAAAGGTACAAATTCCGGGATATGATGATGCCATACGGAAGATTAAACGATTCATGGAAGATGAGGAAAATTTATCCAAATCAGCACAAAAGATAGTGAAATCGCGGCAAGCATCAGAAGCATCGAAATGATTATTTTGACCATTGTTGAAATAAAACAAATGAGAATATGATAGTAGAAATGGAAAAATACACCTTCCTGGTGTACCATAAAGATTATACGGCTTTCCTCGAAAAATTGCGAGACATTGGAATTGTCCATGTGGCGCATAAACCGGGGACTGTGCCTGATGATGAAACACTAAGATCGAATTTGCAATTAGCTGCCAGACTGAAGACGGTTAAAACAACATTAGAGAAACGAGTTGTTGAAAACCAACAGTTTGAAAAGGCAGAAACGGCTGACGGCATGCAGATTCTGGCAAAAGTGGAAGGATATCTTCAAGAGCAAGAAAAGCTGAATCAACAACGGGCACTGCTTGAAAAAGAGATAGAACGAATGACACCGTGGGGTTCATTCAGTTGGGAACGAATTCATCAACTGGAAGAACAAGGACTTGAAATTCGTTTTTACAGTTGCATTTCGAGCAAATTCAAAGAAGAATGGAAAAAGCAATATCATGCGTTGGAAATAGCTTCTGTGAACTCGACAATCTATTTCATTACCATTACCGAAGGTGAACCGTTTGAACTGGATGCTGATCTATTAAAATTGAATGCAAAAAACGTTGATCAACTTCAACAAGAACTTGCTCAACTCAAAGAGAATTTCAGCAAAATTGATCAAAGCATCACAGATTGCGTCAAGTATCTCGAATCGATCAAAGCAGCTCAACGAACTGTTTTCGAAGCAATCGACATGCGACGCGTGCAGTTGAATACAACAGCTGAAGCTGAAAATTCAGTAATGATTTTGCAAGGTTACGCACCTGTTGAAGACAGCCAGGAATTAAAAGAAAAAATGAAAGAAGACGGCGTTTTCTTCATAACAGAAAAACCAAGCAAAGAAGATCATCGCGTTCCGGTAAAACTCAAGAACAGTAAATTCATGAAACCTTTTGAATTTATTGGAGGATTGTACGAATTACCTAATTATCATAAAACCGATTTAACTCCTTATTTCGGACCATTTTATGCTTTTTTCTTTGGCTTTTGCTTTGCTGACGCTGCTTATGGCATGTTGTTAGCCGGAGTGGGAATTTATTTCTACAGTCGAGTCAGAAAAGAAATGCAACAAGTGATGCGACTTCTGATCTATCTGGGTGTTTCAGCGTTCATCATGGGCATTGTAACCGGCAATTTTGGTGGGATTGAACTATATAAGATTAAGACGAATCTACATTGGTATCAGGAAGCAGAAAAACTCATGCTGACGCCTGTAAAATTATTTTATGCTTCCTTGATTGTTGGTGCAGTACAGGTTATTTTCGGACAATTTGTTCGCGCTGTCAGCAGAATGAAAACGGACGGATTCTCGCATACAATCTCAACCTGGGGATGGCTGATTGTCGTTTTGGGCTCTCTGAGCATCATGGGATTAGAAAAAGTTGGAATCATAAGCGCAGCACAAACAAAATTACCCTATTACATTGTATTTGCAATCGGCGGAATATGTATCTTCATATTGAACCATCCGGGTCATAATATTTTAATTAACATCGGTGAAGGACTTTGGGATACATACGAAAAGGCTACAGGTTGGTTAGGAGACGTACTTTCATACATTCGTTTGTTTGCCATTAGTGTTGCCGGTGCCGTTTTAGCCATTGTTTTCAACAGTCTTGCCATGACAATGAGCGGCAATACTCCTGTTGTGAGTCAATTAGCTATGATTCTAATTTTGTTGTTTGGACACAGTATCAATATTTTTATGGCTATTTTGTCATCGTTTGTTCACCCGTTACGTTTAACATTTGTCGAGTTTTATAAAAACGCCGGTTTTGTAGGCGGAGGTAAAAGCTATAAACCTTTTGCCCGATACCAAGAGGAATTTAAAATATTATAATTTCAATCATTGACAATACAGGTCAATAAACCATTATCGAATTATTATCTAATCATTTATTAATTACTAAATTATTTTTTTATGGAACCTATTATGTTTGCTTACATTGGAATTGCTTTTTTAGTAGGATTATCAAGCATTGGCAGTGCGTATGGCACCTCCATTGCAGGGAATGCGGTTATTGGCGCATTGAAAAAAAATCCTGATATTTTTGGGAAAGCAATGGTACTAACAGCTTTGCCGGGTTCGCAAGGATTGTTAGGGTTTTTGGGTTATTTCTTAATGAGTCCTTTTTTAGTAGCTCACATTACAATTTTTCAAGGCATTGCAATCTGCTTTACCGGAATTGCCGTAGGATTTGTTGAGTTGCTCTCTTCCATTCGTCAAGGACAAGTTTGTGCTAACGGCGCAAGTGCTATGGGAAATGGACATGAAGTATTCAACAACACGTTGATTTTAGCTGTGTTCCCTGAATTGTATTCAATCATCGCCGTAGCAGCTGCTTTCTTGGTTAGCTTATCATTAGGAACTCCTGCTGCATAAATCGAACGATTGATCCATTCTCTTTATAACGAAAAAAGCTGCTTCTATTCAAAGAAAGCAGCTTTTTTATTATAAAATAGCATGAACTATTCAGTGAGGTGCCGATTTCAAAGGGAAACAAAGCTCAATCTTTTCTTCGTTCAAGAAAATTGTCATTACATGCCATTTTATTCAAGACGAGCACTGACTCTGGTCCCATATTGAACAAAAGATCAATAATACTAAGATTTGGAATAAACCCAAACTTATTACTAAAAACCTGATAATAAGGTACTACATTAAATTTAGAGTCAACCGTTGAATTCGTTGTCGGATGAATTAAGTAACGAAGATCTTCCCAATCAGAATGACAAGTCTTTTCAAAATGGTCTGTTAAACGAATGGTTGGGGAAAGGTCTAAGCATTGAAAAACTGTTTCCTGAAGCATCCAATCAAAATCAAATAAAAAATTCCATTTCCTCTTATAAACTCGTTCAAAATCATCACGATAAAAATCGAAAAAAGGGGAAGAATTATAAGCCGACTCGATTGATTTCCAATGCAAGGTCTGCCAATCAGAATGTGTAGAAAGGCGAACATCGCGTATAGGGCAATTGGAACGTTTATTCTTATCCACAGGAATGGAAAGAGCCATGACACCATTTGCCGCAAGGATTAGACATCGATTCCGATAGGTTTGCTTGATATAATTCTCATGTTGCTCAACGCGGACCTCTTTTGCCTGTAAAAGAAACGCAAAATAAGAAAGCGGCCCCAAATAGGCAGCCGCTATACAAATTTTTGATTCGTTATTCATTACGTCATTCAAATGGTTATTTTACAGCCGTATTTTCAAGTGTATTCAACAAAAAATTCCAAAATTTCGTAACTGATGGAATATGGACTTTTTCATCCGGCGAATGGGGATGCCTAATGGTAGGGCCAAAAGAAATCATATCCAACCCCGACACAGCTGAACCGATAATGCCACATTCCAGTCCTGCATGTATGACTTTTACCTCAGGAGTTTTGCTGTACAGAGTCTGATAAATAGATTTCATTGTATTAAGAACTGGAGAATTAAAGTCAGGCTTCCATCCCGGGTAACTTCCTGAAAATTTAACTTTAGCCCCCGCGAGTAAAAAAGTACTTTCCACCATGGAACAGAGCTCTTCCTTGGTCGATTCAACTGAACTTCGTATTAAAATACTGATCAAAGCAGAATGATCATCGGTTTTAACAATAGACAAATTGGAGGAAGCTTCCACCACCTCAGGCATTTCAGGAATAAAACGCAATACTCCATTGTGGCAAGCAATAACGCTGTTAATTAAATCATCCTGTGTTATTTCAGGCAATAAAAAATCAGGCATAGTCGTTTTTTCAGCTTTCAGAGAGAGCCCCGGATCTACAAATCCATATTCATTTTTAAATACTGATTCCATTTGTGAAATTAATTGTAAAAATGGCGTTTCTTCTTCTTCCGGAATAGTTATCACAGCAAAAGATTCACGCGGGATTGCATTTCTGAGGTTCCCGCCTTCAAATGAAGATAGTCTTGCTTCACACGACGCCACAGCTTCTTTTAGCAAGCGGAATAATAATTTGTTCGCATTGCCCCGTCCTTGATTAATTTCAAGCCCTGAATGGCCGCCTCGTAAGCCGGTTAAGCTAATTTTATACGCAATATCATCTTCAAAAACAGGCTCCGGTTCAAAATTGAAATGAATGGTAGCATCAATTCCTCCGGCACATCCCACATATAATTCACCTTCATCTTCTGAATCCAAATTGAGCAAAATTTGACCTTTTAACTCCCCTTCTTTTAATCCCATCGCACCAAACATCCCAGTTTCTTCATCAGCCGTGAAAAGGGCTTCAATTGGCCCATGTTTTATAGTGTTCGAGGCTAAAACAGCCATGATGGAAGCTACGCCAATACCATTATCCGCACCCAATGTAGTCCCGTCTGCCCTAACCCATTCTCCATCAATATATGCGTCAATTGGATCTTTTTCAAAATCGTGTTTTTTTGCACTATTCTTTTGTGGAACCATATCCATGTGTGCTTGTAAAATAACCCCTTTGCGATTTTCCATTCCTGGATAGGCTGGTTTTCTAATAATGACATTACCGGCTTCGTCTGTAAACGTTTCAAGATGAAGCGATTTTCCAAAATCGACCAGAAAAGTGGTGATTGCATCTCTTTTGCCGGATGGACGGGGAACTTTAGTTAATTCCTTGAAATTTTTCCAAACAGCAGTGGGTTCAAGTTGTTCAATTGCGCGTGAAGGTGTCATACCATAAAAATTAAAAGTTCTATTCATTCATCATCGGACAAATGACATTTACGAAGGTTATATTTGCACAAAGATATGCATTAATTTGCTGAATTCGTTTTTTTGAGACGTTGTAAGTAGCTTATTGCAGTTTCAATTATTGAATCAATGCCATTCATCATGTCAGTTAGATTCATATTGACTTTGATGGTAGGCATTATCCCAAACTCGATAGAATTCATATGAGCATCAAACATCGGGCATGCAGAATATCTGACTGTCCATCCATTAGGAAGCTCACTGCTCATGGGAAGTCCGCCGCCACCGCCAGTCTGATCGCCAATAATAGTCACATTGGGCAATTCTTTCATCATAGAAACAAATTCGTTGGTAGCACTATAACAAAGCCGATTAGTTAAAACAACAACCGGCTTATTCACCCAATTATCAATAACAGGAGTAGTTGCATAAGGAGTTACATATTCAGCTTCCGGTGTTGAAAAATCATTATGCCCCGGCCCAATTTTATGACTAATATACCCATATTTGACGGTTTGAGTTGTAAATCGCGAAGCAATGGTTTGTGCATAAGTCAATGTGCCTCCGCTATTATCTCTCACATCCAATATTAACCCGTCACAACGAGAAAGCGATGCAATCATATAAGATAAATTGGCATTACTGAAACCTTGCGTAAAATCAGGATAATAAATATACCCAATTGACGTATTGGGGATTACCGTATAATCAAATCCGCCAGCAATGCGATAAGTATTCCCTAAATAACGAGATCCAAAGATAACCGTTGAATTAAAATTAGCCGGATAATTTTGAAACCATGCCCAATATCGAGACATATTGAAAGGAGACGTTAAATTGACATGACCATCTTTTAATTCGTTGATCATATTAGCACACAAATTAAAAAAAGTAACATCATTGAGGGTGTCCATCTTTGATAGTCTCGTTTGATAAACAATTTTAATCGAATCCCAGTTAATGTGCTTAAGCGAAAAAAAACAATAATGTTGATCCATGATACTCCATAAAGCATTGAAATTCTGAGAATAACTATTAAGATTGGCGGGTGTACTCACCGACAATTGACAAGAATTTAATCCAATCAACAAATATGTAATTAAACTAAGTCGAATTACTTTAGAATAATTACGAAGAAATCCCTGTTTAGCGATTGATATCATGGTAATTAAGAGGAATTTTTCGCTTCCCGTGATCAAACACAGCAAAATTAAAAACGGTTCCTAAAGAAACAGCAGTTTGCATGGTTTCAAAATAAAGTGAATTCCCATGATGTTTATCATAATCGTGATAGAATGATAAACGAAGCGTACAACGATTCAAAACAAAATCAGCTGAAACACTGTTTTGTAATGCCAAATAATTCGCAAAAGAAGTGAACAAAATGGTATGAGAGAGATGCTTCAAAGTAAAAATTTCATAATAAGACTCCCCATATTGAGGCACAAACATACCTCCAATCACTGGCGAAGTTAAAGAGTAATGTAAAATAAGAGGCATTTTGCCTATGTGCCAATTGTATTGAGCAATAAAAGAAGCATTTAATCTTGTCGATAAATCAGCAGAATAGGGATTATTCCCATTGGCGAAACTGTATTTATTAGCAAAAAAAAGATTCATGATGCCACCTACCAACAGCTTCAAATGAGGAGCAGGTCGAAAATGATAGTGAACCCCAACCCCAGGTTGTAAAGAAAAATAAAAAATAGAATTTGTCAAGGCTGGATTATGTTCCATCCCGATCGACGTCATCATGGTCCATTGCAAAGATAAACGAGTAGATGACAAAGAAAGATAATGCATGGATTGATAATCACCACGAAAAACAGAACCGGAATAAACCAAAGGAGATAAATATTGATCTAACAGACTGATATGTCCATATCCTACTGTCCATGAACTGGTCGTGGTAGAATTAGGAGCATCTTGAGCAAAAGACATCGCAGAAAATGAAAAAAACAGAATCACACTCAAAGCATAGAAACGCCACATTTCATTGATCGTTTAATTAAAAAACAAAAGTACATGAATTTTTGAAAATATCAGCATTCGTTTCCCTTAAAGAGTAAAATAATCAAATATATGTTTAGGGATCGGGTGGCTACAATTATTCGTAATAATAACGGGTCTGAACCAAATTGAGAAAAATAATCTCTGGATATAACTTATAGATAATCCCCCGAAAAACAATAATTTTCAATGGAAAAAGATTTACATTTTAACAAGAAGGTTCCCTTCGTGTAGCATCAGAAATCATTAAACTTAAAAACCGCTGTGTCCATTCTTCAGTAGGTCTTTCAGCGATTTATCGAACTCACTTTTTTACTCCATTACGTCAATGTTGGATTCAGATATCAATGTTATTTTACCAACAAATGGTTCGTCTTTTCGGAGTGAGCGAAGGCTCCATGGTTCATTCAGTTCATTTGTTAATGTCTTTGACGAATCAGAAAACAAGTTGTTTTTCGTTTGCGATGGTTGATATATTCTTGAAATCAAATGATTTAACACTTCGCCAGCGGCTGACCTACAAATACGTTTGTAGTTTATAGGTCAGATGCACGTTCAAAAGGAGAATCACGGTTAATTTCAAATTTAAAAATCAGAAAATCAAAGAACCTAATCGAAAAGAAGTATCCTACTAATCATAAGTTTTTTGTATTTTTGCATTGAATTAGTATAAGTGATAATAGGTATTTTAAAAAGCGAAAATCAAGCATGATTATGTCCAAATGAACTTTTATATAACTGATATTCATGCTTTTAAATAAATATGAAATCGAAAAGGATTGTCAAATGACATTTAAATATGACGTTATAGTTATAGGAGCAGGCCATGCAGGCTGCGAAGCCGCGAGTGCTGCTGCCAATATGGGATCAAAAACCCTTTTGATTACCATGGATATGAATAAAATCGCTCAAATGAGTTGCAATCCTGCCATGGGAGGGATTGCCAAAGGACAAATTGTTCGTGAAATTGATGCCTTAGGTGGTTTTTCGGGAATTGTTGCTGATCGTTCAGCGATTCAATTTCGCTTATTAAATAGGTCAAAAGGGCCAGCCATGTGGAGTCCAAGAACTCAAAATGATCGTCAACAATTTATCTTGGAATGGAGACATATTCTTGAAAATACACCTAATTTAGATATTTGGCAGGATACAGTAATAGAGCTGATCTTTAAAAAAGATGAAGTGATAGGGGTAAAGACACAAATGGGCGTTGAGATAAAAGGGAAAGCAGTTGTCTTAACCAATGGGACGTTTCTTAACGGACTTCTTCATATAGGAGCTACAAAAATCGAAGGAGGACGAATTTCTGAAGCTCCTTCCAAAGGGCTGACCGAACAATTAATACAAATGGGATTCACGGCAGGAAGGATGAAAACAGGAACACCGGTTAGAATTGACGGGCGCACAATAGATTTTTCAAAAACAACCGAGCAACAAGGAGAAGATGATTTCCACCAATTTTCTTTCCTTCCCCAAATCAAAAGAACATTACCTCAAAAAAGTTGTTGGATTACCTACACAAATGAAGAGACCCATGCTATTCTCCACGGAGGATTGCATGTCTCCCCTCTTTACAACGGTCAAATTCAAAGTATAGGACCTCGTTATTGCCCAAGCATCGAAACCAAAATAGTCACTTTTGCCGACAAGGACAAACATCAATTATTTATAGAACCGGAAGGCGTCAATACGAACGAGTATTATTTAAATGGATTTTCATCGTCCCTTCCGATTGATATTCAGGTAAAAGCCTTAAAAACAATTCCAGGATTAGAAAATGCGAAGATTTTCCGACCTGGTTATGCCATCGAATATGATTACTTTGACCCAACGCAGTTAAAACACACCTTAGAAACAAAGAAAATTAAAAACTTATTTTTTGCTGGCCAAATAAATGGGACAACCGGATATGAAGAAGCAGCAGGTCAAGGCTTAATTGCTGGGATAAATGCACATATCAACTGTCACGGAGGCGCAGCTTTCTACCTATCAAGAGACGAAGCCTATATTGGCGTGTTAATTGACGACTTAATCAACAAAGGCGTTGACGAACCATATAGGATGTTTACTTCTCGTGCAGAATACCGAATTTTGTTGCGTCAGGACGATGCAGATATGCGCTTGACTCAAAAATCATATGACTTGGGGCTAGCATCTAAAGAGCGCCAATCAAACATGCTAAGAAAAAAAAGAAATCGAGACATGTTAATCAATTTCATTAAAAACTACTCAGTTAAACCAGAAGACATCAATCATTATTTAGCATCAATTCAATCCTCCCCAATCAAACAACAAATTAAACTCATCGACCTGGTTTTACGACCTGAAATATCCATCGAAGCACTCTCCTTAGCAATGCCATTCTTCAAAGAGAAAATAGAATCGATTAACGAATTCAAAGAAGAAACCATCGAAGCGGCTGAAATAACAATCAAATACCAAGGCTATATCGATCGCGAAAAAACAATTGCAGAAAAGCTACATCGCCTCGAATCTATCCGAATCAAAGATAAATTCGACTATGAAAGCATCCTCTCACTATCAACAGAAGCAAGGCAAAAACTCAAAAAAATAGACCCTGAAACAATTGGGCAAGCCAGTAGGATTTCAGGAATATCACCCAGCGATATCAATATTTTATTAGTTCTTTTAGGTAGATAACAATCGTTCCACGTGGAACAAAAAAAAGATCGTTTCACGTGAAACACAAAAAAATGCAAAGATGAATCAAATTGAAGAAATTAAAAAATCGATCAGAGACGTACCAAATTTTCCAACGGAAGGAATTCTATTTAAGGATCTAACCACTGTTTTTAAAAATGGAGAACAACTAAAGATGTTGGCTTCTCTTTTGTATGAAAAATACAAAGACAAAGGATTGACAAAAATTGTTGGCATTGAATCCAGAGGATTTATTATGGGCCCAATTTTGGCCGAAAAATTAGGGATCGGATTTGTACCTATCAGGAAAAAAGGCAAACTCCCGTCAGAAACAGTTGAAGAAAGTTATGAGAAAGAATATGGAATTGACACCATTCAAATACATACGGATGCCTTAAGTGAAAAGGATGTTGTTCTTCTTCACGATGATTTATTGGCCACAGGTGGAACAATGAAAGCAGCTGAAAATTTAGTTAGAAAATTCAATGTAAAAAAAATATATATCAATTTTTTAGTAGAACTTGATTTTTTAGAGGGAAGAAAATTATTTGATGAAAGTGTAGATATTGATTCTATTATTCATTTTTGAAATGATAAAAGAGGAATTTTTTGAAAAAAACCCTTTAGATTCCCTTCACACACTACCGGAAAATCCAGGAGTTTATCAATATTTTAATCATAAAGGAGAGATCATTTATGTAGGTAAAGCAAAAAATTTGCGAAAGAGAATTTCATCTTACTTTCAAAAAAAACATGACAACAAAAAATTAACATCACTTGTAAATCAAATTTCTTCCTTAAAATATATTGTCGTTGACACAGAAGAAGATGCATTGTTGTTGGAAAATAATTTAATAAAACAACATCACCCAAAATACAATATTCTTTTAAAAGATGACAAAACCTATCCTTGGCTTTGTATTACAAATGAAGAATTCCCTCGTGTATTGAAAACACGAAAAATAATTTCGGATGGATCAAAATATTTTGGTCCGTTTAGCTCTGTAGCTACTTTAACAGCCTTAATCAAAACTATCAATCAAATATATACTGTTCGAAACTGCAAGCTAAAACTAAATGAAGAAGATATCAAAAAAAGAAAATTTAAGGTTTGTTTACAATATCACATTCACAAATGTTTAGCTCCCTGCGTTGGATTTCAAAGCAAAGAAGATTACATGAAAATGATCGATGACATTGAATTAATAGCAAAAGGGAATATTCAAATTGTTAGCAAATTCATGTTAGATGAAATGAATCAAAAAGCCATCGAACTAAAATTTGAAGAAGCACAACTTATCAAAACAAAATATGAACTTCTAAATAATTATCAATCAAAATCAATTATTACCTCTTTAACTGATCATGAATTTGATGTATTTTCTTACGAAGATTCAAATGATGAAGCTTACATTAATATTCTTCATATTGAAAAAGGAGCAATTGTAAAGGGACTTACCGTCACATACAAAAAACGACTTGAAGAAACAAAAGAAGAAATTCTATCTCAGGCAATATTAGATTTAAGGAGTGAATTAAAAAGCTCAGCGACAGAAATAATAGTCCCGTTTATGCCAGAAACACATGAACATAACTTACAAGTAACGATCCCCCTAAGAGGAGACAAAAAGAAACTTTTAGACTTATCAAAACAAAACACGTTAGCTTACAAACAAGAAAAATTCAAACAACAAAGTAAACTAAATCCTGAACAAAATACGATTCGGATTCTTACTCAATTGCAGAAAAATCTACAAATGAAGGAGTTACCTTTACATATTGAATGCTTTGATAATTCCAATATTCAAGGGACGAATGCAGTTGCTTCATGTGTAGTATTTAAAAAAGGTATTCCGTCAAAAAAAGATTATCGACATTATCTGATAAAATCGGTGGAAGGCCCCAATGATTATGCATCAATGGAAGAAGTTGTTTACAGACGCTATAAAAGGCTTTTAGATGAACAAAGTCCCCTACCTCAACTTATTATTATTGATGGTGGCAAAGGACAATTGAACATGGCCAATACCGCTTTAGAAAAATTGGGAATTGATCATCAAGTCACGTTAATTGGCATTGCCAAAAGATTGGAAGAAATCTATTTTGTTCATGATTCTGTCCCACTATACTTGGATAAAAATGCTGAAAGTTTAAAGCTGATTCAGCGAATACGTGATGAAGCTCATCGATTCGGAATTACACATCATCGGCAAAAAAGATCAAAAAGTCAAATAGAATCTGAACTGAATTCAATACCTGGAATTGGAGAGAAAACAAAAATTTTACTGCTATCTCATTTTAAAAGTGTGAAACGGATTAAAACCGCATCAAAAAAAGAAATGGAAGAAATCATCGGAAACAAAAGATCGTCAATTATTTATAATTATTTTCACCCTGAAATTACGAGCTGAGATTTCAATATTTTCAGTTACTCATCCAAATGGTCACAAAAAAAGGAATTTGACCATGTAATAAAGCACCACTAAAAGAAGTCTATACCCGTTGTTAAAACAGTGATAATATATTAACTTTGTAGTCTAAATTAAAAAAATACCGCTGTGAAGATCTTAACAAATTTTTCAGTAGAAAAGAGTGAACCTCTTGCCGTCACAATTGGTTTTTTTGATGGAGTACATCGAGGTCATCAATACATCATTGATCAATTAAAAGACGTTGCATCTAAAAATAATCTCAAATCAGCAGTAATTACTTTCCGAACTCATCCACGCAAAGAACTTCACAGCGAATTTGTCCCTCACTTGCTGACTTCATTAGACGAAAAACTTGAACTTTTATCAAAAACAGGAATTGATTATTGCATACTTTTAGATTTTAATACTGATATTCAAAATCTTACTGCAAAAGAATTTATACAAAATATACTTGCAGATAAATTGAATGTCAAGATTTTACTGATGGGTTATGACAATAAGATTGGGAAAGGAAGAACAGATGACTTTGAAAAATACGTAGAATATGGGAAGGCTAAACATCTTGAAGTCATCAAAACAAATGAATTCATTTATGAAGGGAAACAAGTTAGTTCGTCCGAGATCAGACGTTTAATGAGTGAAGGCGATATGGTCATTGCCAATAAATTATTAGGTTATAATTTCAAAATAACAGGCATTGTATCAGATGGTCAACGGTTAGGGCGTAAATTGGGATATCCAACAGCCAATTTAGTTGTCAAAGATGTTGAAAAGAAAATACCGTCAAACGGCGTTTACAGCTGTTGGGTGATGATTGATGGAATGCGTTATTTAGGAATGTTAAACATTGGACATAGACCAACAATCATTGAAGATCAAAATAAAGAAACGATAGAAGTTCATATATTGAACTTTGATCAAGATATTTATGGCAAAGAAATTACTTTAGAAATTGTCAAAAAACTTCGCAACGAGCAAAAATTTCCTGATCTGAAATCACTCAAAAAACAATTGGATAAGGATAAAAATCACACTATTAAGGTATTGAATAACATCGATATGCAAAAATAAAAAATATTTTTGCAACATATCTCTTTCAATAAATTTTCAATCCCCAAAAATATGCTAAGACAGGAATTATCATCAACAGAAAAAGAAAATCCTTTCTTATCAAATTATACCACACCATATAGCGTACCGCCATTTGACAAAATTGCAACGTCAGATTACATCCCAGCATTTGAAGCAGGAATAAAAGAACAAGAAGAAGAATTGAACAGGATAATAGCCAATCGTGACAATCCAACGTTTGAAAACACAATAGAAGCATTAGAATATTCCGGCAAAACATTAGAACGTGTCAATTCAGTGTTCTTTAATATGTTAGAGGCAAAACATAATGAAACATTACAGCAAATTGCCGAGACTATTACACCAAAACTGACGGAACATAGCAACAATATTTTTTTGAATGCAGCTCTTTTTGAACGGATCAACGATTTGTATCGAAGAAAAGAATCGATGAATCTGAACGATGAGCAAAAAAAAGTCCTTGAAGAAAATTATAATCATTTTATCTATCATGGAGCTGCATTAAATGACAAACAAAAAAAGAGACTTCGTGAAATAGATCAAAATATAGCCATTCTTGAATTACAATTTAGCAATAATGTACTTCAGGAAACGAATTCATATAAGCTAATTATCGACAATGAAGATGATCTTGATGGATTGCCAGCACAAATCATAGCCGGTGCAGCAGAACAAGCAAAATCGGATCAAAAGCTTGGTAAATGGGTATTTACTTTACAAAAAACAAGTTTAATCCCATTTTTGACATATAGCAACAAAAGAGAACTTCGAAAAAAATTATATCTTGCTTACACCACTCGCTGTCACAACGGAAATGATTTTGACAATAGAAAAATTGTGATTGAAATCATAAAAAATCGAATTGAACAGGCACAATTGATGGGATATCAAACATCTGCAGAATACATTTTACATGATAAAATGGCCAAAAATCCATCCAATGTTGAAACATTGTTATGGCAACTGTGGGTACCAGCATTAAAACAAGCTAAAAAAGAAGTTGAAGAACTGCAAAAACAGATTCATGAGTCAAACGAAAAATTTAAATTGGCTCCTTGGGATTGGTGGTACTATGCTGAAAAAGTCAGAAAAGCAAAATATGACTTGAACGAAAACGATGTTAAACCCTATTTTGAGCTGCGAAATGTACTTAGAGGCATGTTTGAAGTAGCACATCGATTATTTGGTCTAACAATAGAAAAGATTGATGATCTGCCCGTTTACGAAAAAGGAGTTGAAACGTACAAAGTTTCTGACGAAAACGGGGAATTGATTGGAATTTTTTATGCCGATTATCAACAGCGTGAAAATAAAACAGTTGGAGCTTGGATGGATAACTTTTGCCATCAATACATCGAAAACGGTAAAAATATTCGTCCTGTGGTTGTCAATGTAGCCAGCTTCCCCAAATCATATGAAAATATCCCTTCGCTCTTAACAATGGATGAAGTTTCGACGCTTTTCCATGAATTTGGACATGCTCTTCATGGTCTATTGTCACAAGTAACCTATCCAAGCATAAGCGGAACGAATGTTCCTAGAGATTTCGTTGAATTTCCTTCACAGTTTATGGAAAATTACGCATTCCACAAAGAAGTGCTTAAGCTATATGCCTTTCATTATGAAACATGTGAAGTAATTCCTGATGAATTAATAGAAAAAATTCATCAAGCGACCTATTTTAATCAAGGCTTTGAGATGACAGAATTATTAGCAGCTGCATTTTTAGATTTAAAATGGCACTCACTAACTTCAGTTGATGGACTGGATGTAGATCAGTTTGAACAGAAGCTAATGGATGAAATTGGATTAATTTCAGAAATTTATCCAAGATATCGTTCAACCTACTTTAAGCATATTTTTAGCGACAACTATGAATCTGGCTATTACAGTTATCCATGGGCTTCTGTCATTGAAAAAGATGCATTTGAGTTGTTCAAACAAAAAGGTATTTTTGATAAAACGACGGCAAATTCATTAAAAAGAGAAATTTTAGAACGTGGAAACAGTGTTGATTTAATGAAATCGTATGTTCATTTTAGAGGCCATAACCCAAATGTAGAAGCACTTTTGACTTCACGAGGATTAAAGATTGAATAGGGGAAACGATCAAAGGTCAGATTTTCTGAAGGAAATATGAAACGAAAAAGCTGTTGTTTAAGCAACTGTTTATTAGACATGCGTAGTAAAAAAATAAGAAGCTTACAAGAATAATATCTAAATTCAAAGCTAAAAACAGGATGAAGTAAGCCGCTTTACAAGATGCAATTTAGTAACACAAATTTATTCAGACCTTCATTAAGTTCCATCACTCTTACTCTGTCATTGGGTTTGCTGTTGTGGTTGAAAGAACTATTTATTACTCCCCTACCCTTTCTTAGTTCTAACAATTTGGTACAAGATGGATTCCCGTCTATTGTAATTTCCTTCTTATTGGTCATTCTTACTGGTTATATATTTCAACGGATTGTCGATAAATATAATTTCCTTCAAAATCGGTCGATCCTTCCTTTTCTTTTATTTATCTTATTTTCAGCAACTCAAAATGATTTCTGGCAAGTGACCACAGGAAAAATAAATCTTTTTCTTTTTAGTTTGGTTATATTGGAAATTTTATCAACATTTCATGAAAACGAACCAGTAAAAAAGGTTTTTATAGCAGGGCTTCTGCTTTCACTGTGTATTTTACTCAATGTATATTTTCTCATTTTAATTCCTTTCTTATTTATTTCCATCTATATCATCAATAAAATCACCTTGCGATCGCTTCATGCCATTGTCTTAGGACTATTGACACCTCCGATACTTGTACTTGGATATGCATATATTTCGGGTAATATTCAGTTTTTATATTCATTGAGCGATTTTAAAATGATTCAATTGAACAACATCCTGTTTGATGAAAATTTAATTTATACCTTTATTATCATTCTATTAGGCATAATAAGCATAAGAGGAATTTTATATCATCAATATCAAAACAACTTGCAACAAAGGAAAAATAGTTATGTCGTCATTTGGGCATTTGTATTTTTTGTAATCATATCATTTTTAAGTATAAACAGAGATATTCAAATGACTTCAATGCTAAGCGGTATTACTTCATTGTTGACTGCACTATATTTTGCAAAAAACAGCACATTCAAAAATACCATTTTTCTGTTCATTCTGATCTTATCAATCATCGTGTTTAATTTTTTGATCAGTTATGGAACATTTAGTTGAATGGGGCTACATAGGTTTATTCATTGCATCCTTTTTAGCTGCAACCATACTGCCGATAGGTTCTGAATTTGTTTTTGCAACACTGATCTATTTAGGCTGGAATGTTTGGGCATGCGTTGCTGTAGCAACAATAGGCAACACATTGGGAGGAATCACAACCTATTGGATTGGAAGATTGGGAAAAATTGAATGGATCGAAAAATATTTGAAAATTAAAAAAGAAAAAATTGAACGATTTGAGAAAAAAATGTACAATCGAGGCGACTGGTTAGCAGTTTTTTCGTTTGTACCCGGTATTGGTGATGTAATCGTAGTAGCTTGCGGCTATTTTCGAACCAATTTCATAGGAACCGTGGTGGCCATGACGATTGGAAAATTTTTACGCTATGTTGGATGGATGTATGTGCAAGGTTGGATCATGAAATAATACACAAGAAGCAATTAATTCATAGTAAAACCATTCATAACTTTAATCATCAGCTAAATAGTTCGTTTGAATGACGTCAAAAATCGCAAAAAGCTCATCAAATGTATCGGCACGTAACATTTTAATCCTCATCTCTTTAAAATTTTGAATGCCTTTGAATAAAGGAGAGGCTGCCAAATGCCTTCTGAAATGCAAAATAGCTTTTCGTTCGTCTAACCAGCTTGCTGATTCATTCAATTGACGTTTTAAAATGTCAAATTGATAACGTTTAGAAAATGCAGGAAGTGGTTCATTGTGTTGAAGAAAATACTTTATTTCTTTGAATATCCAGGGTTTACCGATCGATCCACGACCAATCATAATGGCATCAACTCCATAACGATCAAAATAATCTTTAGCCTGCTCAGGAGTAGTGACGTCGCCATTTCCAATGATTGGAATTTTTATTTTGGGATTATTTTTAACTTCACCGATCAGACGCCAATCCGCTTCACCAGAATACATTTGAGCACGAGTTCGGCCATGTATGGTTAATGCTGCAATGCCACAATCTTGCAATTGTTCAGCCAAAGAAACAATAATTTTTGAGTTTTCATCCCATCCAAGACGTGTTTTTACCGTGACAGGAAGCGGAACAGCTTTCACAACAGCTTTAGTGATAGCTAATAGCATCGGAATATCGCGCAATAAACCGGCACCGGCTCCTTTACCTGCGACACGTTTTACAGGACAGCCAAAATTTAAATCAATAATTTCAGGATTTGCTTCACAAGCGATTTTTGCAGCTTCCACCATGGCATGAACATCTTTTGAATAAAGCTGTACAGCTACAGGACGCTCATCATCATGAATGATCAGCTTTTGATGAGAACGATGAATACCACGTATAAGTGCATCAGCCGAAATAAATTCTGTAAATACCAAATCGGCACCGAATTCTTTGCACAACTTTCTGAATGTTCGATCTGTTACATCTTCCATTGGAGCAAGAAACAATGGATAAGGCTGAAATTCGTGTGAACCAATTTTCATACGATTAATTTATTTTTATTGCTAACGATGCATGGGACTCACCAAAATAATCATTTTCTTGATTATCAAAATTTTTTATAGGTCGTTTCATATTCAATCGACAATAAAAATGGGTGACAAACTATTATGTGATGAATATAAATAGAAAAAAAATGTCCTAAATAACGATGCAAAGTTAATCGAAATGGTTGATTAGATGAAAAAAGAACATACGAGGAAAGAAAAAGAGAGTGATTAAAACATATCTTGCTGATTTATTGACATTTTAGATAAAAAATAAAATGATCAGATAAAGGTGGTATTCTAAACATTATTTGTAACTTTGCAACCCCTTTTTTGAAAAAGAAATAAGAACAATATTGACCCAATGGAATCAAAACGAAATCATAAAACGTTGATCGAAAAGTTACCTAAGGCTGAACTTCATTTACACATAGAAGGAACATTAGAACCTGAGTTGATGATGAAAATTGCCCAACGGAATCACATCACATTAAATTACAAAGATGTTGAAGAAATTCGTAATGCATATCAATTCAGCCAATTACAAGATTTTCTCGACATATATTATGCGGGAGCAAATGTGCTGCAAAAAAAACAAGATTTTTTTGATTTAACCTGGGCCTATCTTGAAAAAGCACATTCACAGCATGTTGTACACACTGAAATCTTTTTTGATCCTCAAACTCATACAGAGCGAGGTGTACCATTTTCGATAATTATAGAAGGCATTCACGACGCACTATCAGAAGGCGAAAAAAAATTAGGGATAACTTCAAGACTTATTCTGAGCATTTTACGCCATTTAGACGAAGAGTCCGCCATGGATATAATAGAACAAGCATTACCATACAAGGAATGGATTTCAGCCATAGGATTAGACTCATCGGAGGTAGGAAATCCACCATCAAAATTTGCAAAAGCATTTGAAAAAGCTAAAAAAGAAGGTTTCAAAACCGTTGCACATGCGGGCGAAGAAGGTGATCCGGAATATGTTCGTGAAGCAATTGAGATTTTAGAAGTTTCGAGAATAGATCACGGGAATCGTGCTCTTGAAAATGACGAATTGATAAAACACATTGTCGAAAATCAGATACCATTGACAGTCTGTCCACTATCAAATTTAAAATTGAAAGTGGTGAAAAATGCGGAAGATCATCCTTTATTAGAAATGTTAAATTTAGGAATTTTAGCCACCATCAACTCAGATGATCCGGCATATTTTGGCGGTTACATGAATGAAAATTATCTAATCATGACAGATGCTTTGAATTTGGAACCAAAACATCTTTATCAATTAACAAAAAATGCATTTACAGCCAGCTTTTTAAGTTCAGAAGAAAAGGAAAAATGGTATGATACAATTGATTCCATTTATGAACAATACATTCATTCATTGATGTAATTGAGCTGAAAAAAGAATTGATTCAAGAGTAGAAAAAATATGCTAAAAAAGGTAAGGACAAAAGTAATTCATGCACAATGAGTTACTTTTTCCATTTTACCAGCTTCCACTTGCACCACCGCCGCCGAAACTTCCTCCTCCAAAACCACCAAAACCTCCGCTATCGCCACCACTTCCGAAACCAGAACCACCACCACTTCCGAAAAAACCGGGGAAAAACACGAAAGGCGCTCCCCCACCCGATCCGGAACTTCCGATGTTATGAAAATGATTTCGACGAAGAAAAGAAAGTAAAAAAATGATGAGCAAAATCAATAAAACCACCCAACCCGAATGATCCGATTGATGCTTATTAAGTTGATCTGCTTTATATAAACCTGAACATAACCCAATGATGACATTCGTAGCGGAATCAACTCCTTGAAAATATTGATTTTGCTGAAAAGCAGGAATCATTATTTGATGGATTAATTGTGATGAAATTGCATCGGTGATGGTCGATTCCAAACCATAACCGACGGAAATTCTAACATATCCTTGTTCAGTAGCTGTTTTAGGTTTGATCAAAATCATCAATCCATTATCGATTCCTTTACGACCAACGCCCCATTTTTCGGCTAATTGATCCGTAAAATCGTCAATTTGGTAACCATACAAACTGGGAATGGTTACAACAGCAATTTGAGTCGATGTTGAATCGTTGTAATTGACTAATTTATTTTCGAGCATCGCATTTTGCTGAGAAGTAAAAATGCCGGCCAAATCGTTCACTAAACGAGCCGGTACAGGCCGCGAAGGAAAGACAGAAGATTCAGCAAATAAGAGCGAAAAAGGAATGAATAAAATGATTACTAAAATAATCCATTTTATTTTAATCTTACACCCATTAGAAATCATATTGTAGTTTGAAAAAAAAAGTGGAAGCTCAGATTTAAAAAAGTTATTGTATTTGAAATAAGAAGATTACGTTCCAAATGAAATTTCATCGGGTAATTCATTTTGATCAGATTTGTCATGCGGAAATTTTTTCTTTAATTCAACGCCGGTTTTTAAAATAACGTCGATCAAAGCTTCAACATACCGTTTTTGAGCAAAAGATTGAACAAGATGTTCTTTTAATTGATCCCAAAAAAGCTGTGAAACATGCTTATGAATGGCTTCATCTCCAATAATTGCCAGTTTGTGGCTTTTTAATGCAATGTAAAACAAAACACCATTGTGGTGCCTTGTCTTATCCATGCCTAAAGAATAAAACAAGGCAAAAGCCCTTTTCATGGGATCACCTTTACAATACGATTCTACATGTACACGAATTTCCCCTGAGGTATTAGATTCAGCTTCGGCAATAGCTTGTTGAATAGCACGCTGTTCCTCTTCAGTAAAAAAAGGGTTTTTAGTCATGTCAGAACAGAATAAAAATTAGAATTTCACAATCGGAGCAACGGATGCGCTTTCAGTGGACTTGAAATACCCTTTTATTTCGAATTTACCCATTCCGGCAATTAAATTAGCCGGAAAACTTCGAATCATGGTGTTAAATTGCTGTGCTACTTCATTATATTTTCTCCGTTCAACGGCAATTCGATTTTCTGTACCTTCTAATTGAGACTGAAGATCAAGAAAATTTTGATTTGCTTTCAAATCGGGATAACGTTCCACTGAAACCAAAAGGCGAGACAAAGCGCCTGTTAAACCATTCTGCGCATTTTCATAAGCGCTGACATTCGCATCATTCAATTTCGATGGATTTATCACCACCTGTGTTGCCTTTGCACGAGCTTCAACCACTTCGGTTAAGGTTTTCTCTTCATGCGTAGCATACCCTTTCACCGTTGCTACTAAATTTGGAATTAAATCGGCACGACGTTGGTAAACATTTTCAACATTAGCCCATTGTGCTTTTACAGCCTCTTCTTTTGAAACTAAATTATTGTAAGTAGCAATTCCCCAAAAAACAAATAGTGCTAAAATAGCAACTACAATAATAATTCCCAAAACACTCTTTTTCATACGATTACTTTTATTTTTTAACACTAAGGATGTATGGAACTCACCTATTAACATTCTCTTGAGCATGAGCTATTTCATGGCTCGTTTCATACGATTACTTTTATTTTTAAGATGAAAAATCTACTCAATTCTCAATGAATCATTTATTGAAACCTTTTTTTAAGCTCATTTCAAACGATGTTTCTTTTCAAAACTAAAACTCAACTTATGACAAGCTAAAAAGGATGACGAATTCTGAAGCCTCTAAAAATTCTATGTTTATAATTGTCAATGTTTTATAAAAAAGAAATTGATAATCATGTGGTAAAGATACAGCATTTTTCTGTAATTTTGCAACTGAAAACAAGCAAAGCATGAAAAATCAACGGAAAGAGTGATTATCTTATTTTGCGATCAATAGAATAAAACGATTCAATGAAAATTGCAGCATTAGTATCAGGAGGAGTTGACAGTTCAGTAGCCATTCATCAATTAAAAGAAGCCGGTTATGATCCGACGATTTTTTACATTCAAATCGGAATGGAAGATAAAGACGGTTATATTGATTGTCCTTCAGAAGAAGATATTGAAATTACATCCTACATTGCCAAAAAATATGCCTGTCCTTTTGAAATAGTCTCCTTGCATGAAGAGTATTGGGAAAACGTGGTCAGTTACACCATTGAAGCAATAAAACGCGGATTGACACCAAACCCCGATATGATGTGCAATAAATTAATCAAATTTGGATCATTTGAAAAGAAATGGGGAAAAGAATTTGATAAAATTGCAACAGGACACTACGCTACCACAACGATTATTCAAGATAAAACATATCTTTCCACCGCAAAAGATGCCGTTAAAGATCAAACCTATTTTTTAGGTCAAATCAACTACATGCAAGTTAGTAAACTGATGTTTCCCATTGGAAATTTACTAAAATCGGAAGTTCGTAAAATCGCATCCGAAGCAGGATTGCCGAGTGCTCAACGTAAAGACAGCCAAGGAATTTGTTTTTTGGGAAAAATAAATTACAACGATTTCATTCGTCGATATTTAGGAGAAAAAGAAGGATTCATTGTGGAATGGGAAACAGGGAAAATTGTTGGAAAACACAAAGGATATTGGTTTCACACAATCGGTCAACGAAAAGGCTTGGGATTGAGCGGCGGACCATGGTTTGTAATAAAAAAAGATATCGAAGCAAATGTTTTATATGTTTCCAATGGCTATGATCCCGAAACACAATACGGAACCATCATTAATTTGCAAGGATTTCAGTACATTACGGAAGATATTTGGGGAGATTTTGATGATGAAAAAGAAATAACATTTAAAATCAGACACACTCCGGAATTTACAAAAGGAAAACTGAAAAAAATAAATGACATTTATCGAATAGAATCAGAAAAAAAAATACAAGGCATTGCTTCTGGACAATTCGGAGTAATTTATGACAAAGAATCACATCTTTGCATTGGAAGCGGAATGATTATCGATTAAAAAACAACAAATGCAGTCAAAGGAATATGAAATAATGGCTCCCGTTGGTTCATGGGAATCACTGAAAGCAGCAATTCAAGGAGGCGCTGATTCAGTCTATTTTGGAATTGAACATTTAAATATGCGTTCAAGATCATCAAATAATTTTACATTAGACGATCTTGACACCATCGTATCCATTTGCAAAGAAAATGGTTTGAAAAGTTATTTAACCCTTAATACCGTTCTGTTTGACAAAGATTTGTCATTGATGCGAAGATTGGCAGATAAAGCCAAAGAAGCCGACATTACAGCCATTATCGCCTCCGATGTGGCAGCGATGCAATATGCGAACAAAATTGGTTTAGCCGTACACCTTTCAACTCAATTAAATATTACCAATATTGAAGCCTTAAAATTTTATGCTCAATTTGCAGATGTAGTCGTATTGGCGCGTGAATTGAATTTAGAACAGGTAGCTTCCATTCATCAGCAAATTGTCAACGAACATATCACAGGAAAAAATAATCAGCTTATCCGAATTGAAATGTTTGCTCATGGCGCTCTTTGCATGGCAGTATCCGGAAAATGTTATTTAAGTCTCCATGAAATGAATGCTTCAGCCAATCGTGGAGAATGTATGCAAGTGTGTCGAAGAGGTTACATTGTCAAAGATAAAGATTCAGACATTGAATTAGAAATTGACAATGAATACATTATGTCACCTAAAGATTTAAAAACCATTCATTTTATCAATAAATTGATTGATGCAGGCGTCACAGTTTTTAAAATTGAAGGCAGAGCTCGTAGCGCAGAATATGTAAGAACGGTTGTTTCTTGTTACAAAGAAGCAGTTGAATCTTGTTTGAACGGAACCTATTCCGATGAAAAAATTGCCGATTGGGACGAACGTCTCAAACAGGTATTCAATCGTGGATTTTGGAATGGGTACTATCTGGGTCAACGTCTTGGAGAATGGAGTAAAAATTATGGGTCAGAAGCAACAAAAAGAAAATTATACGTTGGTAAAGTCACCAATTTTTTCAATCAAATTAATGTTGCCGAATGTTACATTGAAACCAATGAAGTACAAGTAGGCGACGAACTCCTTTTTATCGGATCGACAACCGGCAGTCATTTAGAGAAAATTTCAGAAATAAGAATAAATCTCTTACCGGCAGAAAAAGCAGTCAAAGGAGATTATTTTTCAATACCGGTAACAGAAAAACTTCATCGTAATGATAAGATTTATAAATGGATCGATGTTCATCGCTAACTCATTGTCATGAATGATGATGATGAACCCATTTGAGCGTATGACGTGAAACGCGTTGAATGGGATGATTTAACCATTGATTCAATTTGAAGGTAAGCCATGCGCTACCTGCTCCAAACAGTGCACCTGCAAAAACATCCGATGGATAATGTACTCCTTCATTCAATCTGCTATATCCAACGGCTGCAGCCCACGTGAAAGATGGAACAATAACATACCATTTGGGATTGTATAAACTCAACGAAGTAGCTGTACTAAATGCCAACGAAGTATGTCCTGAAGGAAAAGAAGGACTTCCTTCCAATCCTCTCGGATCAAAATAGTTTGGATAAGTGATATAAGGTCTTGGTCTGTTCACTATATATTTTGCCGACAACGTAAAAATAGATGATATGACTAAAGAAGAACCAACATACCAACCGCCTTCAGTCAATTTTTGATCGTTTGAGAGATAACCTGCGCCTAATAAAATCACGGGTACTCCAACTGCAATATAAGCCGTAGAATTGGACAAAAAAGTACTTGTGTGACTGAGAAAAGGAGTTGTATGAGTATTTATACTATGCAACCATCGTGCATCCAATGTTTGTCCATTGGAATATCCCACTTGAAAAAGAAAAAGGGCGGCTATAAAAAAATGCTTTATGTATCTCATCATTCAATTAATTACTTAGTTCTAACATTCTGCGAATGGGTATTTCTGCTTTTTCTCTGACTGATTCATACACTTCTACGAAAGGATAATCATATTTCAAACAAAGATAGAGTTTTTTCAATGTATTTAATTTCATAAAATTACAATCATTACATCCGCAAGTGCTATCAACAGGTGGAGCCGGAATAAACTCTTTTTGCGGCGATACTTTTCTCATTTCATGAATAATGCCACTTTCGGTTGCAACGATAAATTGAATAGCTTTCGATTCTTTGGAAAAATTCAAAAGTGCCAAAGTAGAACCAATAAAATCTGCAACTTGAAGCACAACGCTTTGACATTCAGGATGCGCCAAAATCAATGCATTTGGATACTTTTTCTTCAATTCGAGCATTTTTTCCAACGAAAATTGTTCATGCACATGACAAGCACCATTCCATAAAAGCATATTACGTCCGGTTACACTATTGATGTAATTTCCTAAATTACGATCGGGAGCAAAAATTAAAGGCTGATCGTCAGGAAAACTTTCCACTATTTTTCGTGCATTACTCGATGTAACTACAACATCAGACAGTGTTTTTACCAATGCGGATGAATTGACATAGGTAATCACCTTATGATCGGGATGAGCTTCAACAAAACGCTTAAAATCGTCGTACTGACAACTATCAGCGAGAGAACAACCGGCATTTAAATCGGGCAACAAAACCTTTTTCTCTGGATTCAATATTTTTACTGTTTCTGCCATAAAATAAACTCCGGCCATGACAAATACATCGGCTTCAACCTGAGATGCTTGTTGCGCTAATGCCAAACTATCACCAACAAAATCAGCAATATCTTGAATTTCATCACGTTGATAATAATGAGCTAAAATGACAGCCTTCTTTTCTTTTTTCAAGCGAATTATTTCATCTCTCAACGAAATAGAAGGAGAAACTTTTTCGTCGGCAAAACCACTTATCAACCAACTATCTTTTATAATCATATTTTTATATTAAATCTATTTGAAATTGTTGATGATGATAGGCTGTTGAAAATGCTCATAACTTTTTATTAACGTTTCGATTTGATGATTTGATCCTTTTTTGAAGAATCTATAAACAAGTTATGAAACAGCTAACAACTTTATTATGAATGGATAAAAAGGTTATAAACAAATTGTGGACAAGTGACAAAGTTAGCAAGAAAACTCTTTTTTTTCAAAAACAAGATGTTCAAAAAAATTTGAAGAGACAAGAATAGATTTTGAAAACTTTTTTTTGCAGATTGAAGCGCCAAATGTCATAAAAAAATAAAATGAAAAAGCAATAGGTTTCCCTTAAAAGTTATTCCCTTTTATAAACAAACAATGAACAAGTTTTTCGACAATCAAATTATTTTTGTTATTAAATAGCTTGTGAAACATTGTTTTATTCACAAAATAAAGTATATTTGCAAAAAACTAATACTCTTTGTTATGGGACACATATTGGATAAGTTAGATAGAAAAATTTTGCATTTTATTTCACAAAATGCAAGAACACCATTTTTAGAAATTGCTCGTGAATGCAATGTATCAGGCGCAGCCATTCATCAACGTGTTCAAAAATTGATGCAGCATGGAGTTATTCGCAATTCTGAGTTTGTCATCGATCAATATAAAGTGGGTTATCAGACTTGTGCATACATCGGGATTGTATTAAAAAACAATGTTGAATTTCAACAAGTGGTTGATCACATCAAGGCAATTCCTGAAGTGGTTGAATGCCATTACACGACTGGAAAATATGCTATGTTCATAAAAATTTATGCTAAAGACAATCGTCATCTTCTTCGTCTCATTTTAGATAAATTAGCCGTCATACCGGGTGTTGCTAACACGGAAACATTTCAATTGTCGTTGGAAGAAATATTCAGAAGACAGTTATCGATTTTTGGCGAAGATGATAATTTTGAAGAGGACAAAAAACCGGAAGTATAGTGATCAGTTTCAACGAATTTTGTCAGGTATCTCCTTTTTTTGAATCGTCATTTGGTAGAAAAATAGCCCGAATCATTTATAAATTGACGGCTCAAGAAAAAATTTATACTTACAGTTTGATAGCGCAGCAAAACACTCAAACGAATGATGAATTTTTGGATGAAATTCTGCGACTCTTGGGTGTTGACACTTCGGTGATAAATCCCGAAAATATCCGTTATTTTGTTGAATATAAAAATTTTATTACCGTTTCCAATCATCCTTACGGCACTTTTGACGGAATGGCCATCATTCGGCTATTACGAAATATCCGTCCTGATATCAAAGGATTAACCAATTTTTATTTGAGTTTTATTAAACCGCTTTCCGGCTATTTTATTCCTGTCAATCCCATAAAAAGTGCAAGCAATAAATCGAGTCTTCCCGGTTTAAGAACAGCCAAGAAATGGTTGGATGAAGGACATCCTCTTTTTTTCTTTCCTTCAGGTCAAGTTTCACATATTGATAAAACATTGAAAATCAGAGATCGTGAATGGCAGTTATCGTCGATTAAGTTTATTCAAAAAGCTCATCTTCCTGTCATTCCTATCTATTTTTATGGTCACAACAGTTGGATATTTCAATTAGCCGGATTAATTCACCCGCTGCTTCGTTCGATGATGATTTCCAATGAAGTGGTAAATAAAAAAGGCAAGGTCATTCGATTTCGAATCGGTGAACCTATTTCAGTGGAAGAGCAACAGCACTATAAAGATCCAAAAAGCTACGGAAAGTTTTTATATGACCGTACTTATGCATTGAAAAATATCAAATAATGAGGCTTTCCACCACCTGATCATGTCGGATCGGGAATATCAATTATGCGAGATCCGTCTTCCTGTTCAGTCATATAAACCTTCAGCGTGTTCATTGGCAGCAACGATTCAATTTTTTCAGGCCATTCGATAAAACAGTAATTTTCGCTGTAAAAATAATCTTCGTAGCCAAAATCAAACGCTTCTTCTATTTTATTAATTCGGTAAAAATCAAAATGATATATGATATGATTATCATTTGTTTCGTACTGATTGACAATAGAAAATGTCGGACTAGTGATGGTTTCGGTCACCCCAAGCGCTTTGCAAAGTGCGTTGATCAATGTTGTTTTTCCTACTCCCATGGAACCGTAAAAAGCCACTATGTGATGTGATTTTAAAAGTGAAAGAATCACTTTTATCACTGAAGGCAGTTCGTCAATGGAGTTGATGGATATGTTCATACCGAGTAATTTTTTAAAAGCGTTTTAAAAGCCTTTTAAAATTTTTTTTTCTCAATGGAATCTTCAATGATTTCAGTCAAAACTTCTGTGACAGAAAGTCCGGCATACGGAATTTGCTGTGGAATGAAGCTAGTGGGTGTCATGCCCGGTGTGGTGTTGACTTCAAGCAAATTGATTTGATTGCCATCGGTAATGATGTAATCGATCCGAATGATGCCGTGACAGTTCAGTAAGTCATAAATTTTGGAGGATGTTTGTTGGATTGATTCGGTCAATTGTGCGGAAATGCGCGCCGGTGTGATTTCTTCAACCTGCCCTTTATATTTGGCATCAAAATCAAAGAATTCATTTTTTGGTACGACTTCAGTCACGGGAAGAATCACTGTTTTCTTTTTGGTTTTGTAAATGCCGTTGGTCACCTCTACCCCATTCAAAAAACGTTCGATTATTATTTCATCAGATTCTTTGAATGCCTTTTGGATTGCTTCGGGGAGTTCGGTTGTGGTTTTAACTTTAGTCACCCCAAAACTTGAACCTCCTAAATTTGGCTTTACAAAACAAGGAAAGCCGATTTTGGATCCTATTTTTTCGATGTGGATGTCATCTTTCGCCGATAAATGAAACGAAGGGGCCACGTTAATATCGAAATTTTTCAAAAACTGGTTGCAAAAATATTTATTGTAGGTCAAAGCGGAAGTAAGTACATTGCAGGAGGTATAAGGCATGTCAATCATTTCAAAATAACCTTGCAAACGGCCGTCTTCACCCGGAATTCCGTGGATAGTGATGTATGCACAGTCAAATTGAACCATTTTTCCATTTTGTTCAAAAGAAAAGTCATTTTTATCGATTGGCACTTCAATTTCGTTGTCCAAAACCACATGCCAATTGTTTTTTTCAATCACCACAAGGAAAGGATTGAAAAGACGTTTATCCAGAAAAGATACAATTCCCTGAGCGCTTTTTATGGAAACAACCACTTCAGATTGTTCGCCTCCTGCTACTACCGCAATGTTTAATTTATTTTGTATCATATTGAAAAATAATGGATTGAATGCAATCAAAGCAGAAAATTACTGTTTGCAAAGTTACTTTTATTTATTTAATTCGTTGCATTCTGATCAATTTAAGCCTATTTTTGCATGGCTCAATAAAATTGATAATGATCGCTAATTGTTGTCTTGAATTTATTTCCAATTTACACTCTTGAATGAAGCGAATCAGATTAAACACAGAGAAAAAGCATTTATTGATTGTTGCAGCTTTTGTATGGATGATGGCCGGCTTGATTTTGTTTTGGAGAGGTATTGTCTATTTTCAGATGATTAACGGATGGCAAATGGCGCTGATTGGTTCGATCATTGGAGGCATTTTATTTTTCAAAGTTCTTTTTGTCCGCATTTCATCGAAACACATTTTGCGCATAACCGGCATGAAAAAGGAGAAGCCGAATGTATTTTTATTCTTCAACTTAAAATCCTATTTTTTGATGGCTATCATGATTTTTTTAGGGGTGATGATTCGAAAAAGTGGTATTTTCCCTTTAAGTGATTTGTCATTTTTCTATTTTTTCATGGGAATTCCGCTTTTTTTATCTTCTATCCGTTTTGTAAGAGCCTGGAAATTTCAATTTAGATCTGCAGAAAAAAAATGAATTGACAAAAAAAGGGGTATTTTATATTAAAATCACATCATATTATGAGAATACATGCTAAAAAATGAGGTAATATTTGATTTAAATATTATTTTATCCAAAAATGCCATCCAATATAAATAGGTATCAAATTAATATTCTATATTTGTCCTTGTATAAAAATTAATTTGATTTGATTATGGCAACATTACGTTTTTCCGCACTGCAGGAGCTTACAGCACGAACCCCTCGTGAAGTCGAAACACCCTCCAATCTTTCTGAATTTTACGGTATCAATGTTTTTGATCGAAAAAAAATGCAAGTCTATCTTTCAAAAGAGGCTTATGAAGCGGTAGTAGAAGCTATTGAAGAAGGGACTTCCATCAATCGCAAGGTTGCCGATCAAGTGGCAACCGGCATGAGCAAATGGGCTAAAGAAAGAGGGGCAACGCACTACACACACTGGTTTCAGCCACTCAATGACATCACGGCTGAAAAACATGAACGGATGTTTGATTTTGGCGATAACAACGAAGTGTTAGAACGTTTTTCGGGCAAGTTGCTGATACAACAGGAGCCGGATGCTTCTTCTTTCCCGAGTGGTGGCATTCGAAACACTTTTGAAGCACGCGGATATACCGCTTGGGATGTTTCATCTCCGGCGTTTATTATTGGGAATACGCTTTGTATTCCAACCGTATTTATTGCTTATACCGGCGAGGCATTAGACTACAAAACTCCTTTGTTGCGAGCTTTGAGTGCTGTTGACAAAGCTGCTGTTCGGGTTTGTCAGTATTTTGACAAGGATGTCAAAAAAGTCAATGCCAATTTGGGTTGGGAACAAGAATACTTTTTAGTGGATAAAGCTTTGTACAATGCACGTCCAGATTTAGCTTTGACAGGACGTACTCTGATGGGACACGCCTCGGCCAAAGATCAACAATTGGAAGATCATTATTTTGCATCCATTCCAACGCGCGTCATGGCTTTCATGAGTGAATTGGAATTGGAAGGTCATAAACTTGGCATTCCTTTAAAGACCAGACATAACGAAGTGGCTCCCAACCAATTTGAATGTGCTCCTATTTTTGAAGAAGCCAATTTAGCCAATGATCATAATCAGTTGGTAATGGATTTGATGAAACACATTGCTGCAAAACATAATTTTGCCATTTTACTACATGAGAAACCTTTTTCCGGAATCAACGGGTCGGGAAAACACAATAACTGGTCATTGAGTACCGATACCGGTGTTAATCTGTACAGTCCGGCAAAAAATCCGAAAGGCAATCTTTTGTTTTTGTCCTTCATTGTCAATACGCTGAAAGCGGTTCATCAAAATCAGGATTTGCTGCGAGCTTCTATCATGAGCGCAGAAAACTCACATCGATTGGGCGCTAACGAAGCACCTCCGGCTATTCTTTCCGTCTTTCTTGGTTCTTATTTAACCAATATGTTGGATAATTTGGCTGAAAAAGTATCCGATTCACGCATGTCACCGGAAGAAAAGACGGCGTTGAAATTAGGCATTGGTCGAATTCCTGACATTGTGTTGGACAGTACTGATCGAAACCGCACGTCGCCATTTGCATTTACCGGAAATCGTTTTGAATTTCGTGCCGTAGGTTCTTCGGCCAATTGCGCTGCAGCTATGACGGCGCTCAATTCGGTCATGGCAGATCAATTGACTAAATTTGCGGATGAAGTGGATGCATTAATTGCTCGTGGTATCGGTAAGGATGAAGCTATTTTCCAAGTATTGAAGCGATTGATCATCGAAAGTCGACCAATTCGGTTTGAAGGTGACGGCTATTCGCCAGAATGGGTTGAAGAGGCTAAGCGTCGTGGTCTTACCAATATTACCTCTGCTCCTGATGCAATCAAAAAATATTTAGAAAAAGATGCCGTCAAATTATTGACCGGTGTGGGAGTCTTTTCTGAGGTGGAACTGCATAGCCGTGTTGAAATCGAATTTGAAAAATTCACCAAAAAAATACAAATTGAAGCACGCGTGCTGGGCGATTTGGCTATTAATCACATTGTGCCCATCGCTATTGAATATCAGAATCGATTGATTGAAAACATACGTGGCATCAAAGAAGTCTTTGATTCGCAGGAAGCTGAAAAATTAACAGCTGACAGTAAAAACTTAGTTCGGGAAATCGGCGAGCGGATCTTAGCGATCAAAACAATGACCTACGAAATGATTGAAGCCCGGAAAACGGCCAATAGCATTGAAAATATCGAAGAAAAAACCTTTGCTTACAGCAACACGGTTCGTCCTTATTTAGACAAAATTCGGTATCACATTGACAAACTCGAAGAGGTGATTGACGATGAAATATGGCCATTGCCAAAATATCGTGAATTGTTGTTTATGAAATAATTTTCAACGACTGACATTGCAAAGAAAGAGGCTGCTCAACCGATGAGACAGCCTCTTTCTTTAGTAACAAAGTTTTTTCAATGAGGGCGGATCGAGTACCGTAATGCGCTTTTTCTGAACAACAATCAACTTTTCATCCATCATTTCGCTCATGGTGCGGGCTAAAGCAGGTCGGGTAACGCCAAGCAGGTCAGCTAACGCTTGTTGACTTTCGGACAGGACGAAAGTAGCCGATCCATAGCTGTTCATTTTTTCCAAAAAGAAAAGCGCTAATTTGCTTTTGATGGTTCCAAACTTTAAAAATCGAATTTTATCGGTTAAAAATTTGGTGTGATCAGAAATCATGCGAAGATAGTTGGTCAACATCTTTTCATTTTCCTGAAGCAATCGACTAAAATTGTTTTTGTTAATGGTTAAAACAGTCAGAGGCTCGAGTGCGGTGATGTTGATGGGGAAAAAATTCTGAGTGGCATAGATAAAAGCCGGTGCTAATATATCCGGGGTTTTCAGGATGGCGATAGTGACCATTTTCCCCGTGGGATCAGTCATGTCACAACGTACCGATCCCTCGGCAATCATCATGAGCGATGAACATCGATCTCCTTGCAAAGCAACAATCTCATTTTTTTGAAACGAGAGCATAGATTGATAGGGTTGTAAAATCTTGTCTAACTGATCAATCGGAATATTTTTGAAAAGGGCGCTTTTTTGGAGGGCATTGATAAGCATGGTCATGTAGTATGTTCTTTTTATAGGTTGTTTTCCACAAATATACAACAAGAAGACCAATCTTGAGTTTCCCTTTTGCATTGTTTTGACCAACGGATTTTCCTCTTTCAACCAAAACGTCATGCTGTAACCTGCCTCAATGGTCGCTTGATGTAAGTGGCAATAGATAAGAAACGATCATTGTGCATGGGTGTAATCTATGTTACAGTTTATGCCACGTTCGGTGGCTTACCTTTGTGCCTAAACAATGAATGTTTTGTATGTTGATTGTTTAAAGCCGAATCAAGTCAAATTTTTAATTTTTATACTTATGTCAATGTTTTGTTATCAATGCCAAGAGGCTGCCAAGAACACCGGATGTACCATTCGTGGCGTTTGCGGAAAAACAGAAGAAGTTGCTAACCTCCAAGATTTGTTGGTTTATGTGTGCAAAGGCCTTTCGTTTGTGGCCATTGAAGCGCGTAAAAAAGGGCTCGATACGCGGAAAGAAGATCAGTTTATTGTCAATTCACTGTTTTCGACCATTACCAATGCTAATTTTGATCCTGACATGTTTGTTGATGCCATTAAAAAAGGCATTTCTTTGCGCGATACGTTGAAAAGCCAACTGAAGAATGTTCGTTTTGATCACGATGCGGTTAACTGGGTTGGGACAACGATGGAAGATTTTGAAGCCAAAGAGGTTGAAGTGGGCGTTTTATCAACGGATGCTAATGAAGACATTCGTTCGTTGAAACAATACGTGATTTATGGTGTGAAGGGATTGGCTGCCTATGTGGAACATGCTTTCAATCTTGGGTATGAAGATCCTGAATTATATGACTTTATTGAAGAAGCTTTGGTGATGACCACTCGAGAAATGACGGTGGACAGCGTGTTGGATTGGGTATTGAAAACAGGCGAACATGGAGTGAAAGGCATGGCTTTGCTGGATAAAGCAAATACTTCCAAGTACGGAAATCCTGAAATAACGCAAGTGAAGATTGGGGTAGGGAAGAATCCCGGCATTTTGATCAGCGGACATGACTTGAAAGATCTGGAAGAGTTGTTGGATCAAACCGAAGGCACCGGAATTGATGTATATACGCACTCCGAAATGTTGCCGGCCAATGCTTATCCGCAATTCAAAAAATACAAACACTTAGTTGGAAATTATGGCGGTGCATGGCATCAACAACTAAAAGATTTTGAAGCATTTAACGGGCCAATCATTTTCACAACCAACTGTTTGGTGCCGCCGCGAAAGGATACTACTTATAACGATCGTGTTTTCACCACAGGCGCAACCGGAATGCCCGAATGGAAACACATCACCAATTATTTACCCAATGGACAGAAAGACTTTTCGGAAGTGATTGCATTGG
>Ga0078972_1001614_pt1 | contig 82970 bp, 76 predicted proteins | sample YelNatPaOPGAMG01_FD_67568 | JGI IMG/M metagenome (GOLD analysis project Ga0078972, IMG submission 67568) | Hot spring thermophilic microbial communities from Obsidian Pool, Yellowstone National Park, USA - OP-RAMG-01 (SPADES assembly) (version 2) | ecosystem: Environmental > Aquatic > Thermal...
AGATCGCCGGCGGGGTGACGGTCGCGTCGCTCGACCGCGTGCTCGCCGACGCGCGCGCGGCTGCAGGAGGGTCGGGCACGTGACGGCGGCGGGCGCAGCGTCTACCGGAACGCGCGCGACGTCGGGCGCGGGCCAGCTGGACCTCGCCGGAACTCTCGCACGGCGGGCGAGCTGGCTGGTGCTTGCGGCCGTCGTCGCCACCCTCCTCGCCGTCGGCAGCGTGCACCCGAGCCCGCAGACGCGTTCCTCGCGGATCAGCTACCTCGACAGCGTCATCAAGTGCCCGGTTTGCGACAACATCTCCCTCGCCCAGTCCGACGCGCAGCAGGCGCAGGATCTACGTGCAGTCATCGTGAAGATGGTGGACGCAGGTCGCTCGAACCAGCAGATCGAGCGGTACGTCGTCGCGCAGTTCGGCACGGACGAGCTGCTGCGTCCGTCGAGCCCGGTCATCTGGCTCCTGCCGATCCTCGGTGGTGCTGTCGGGGTGACTGCCCTGGCCGTCGTGTTGATCCGGCGGCGGCACGTCACCGGTCCGTCGGTCGTCGACGCGGCGGACGAGGCGCTCGTCACGGCCAGCCGAGCCACCGCACGCTCTCTCGGCTCGGGCCCGCTTGCGCACGGTCCGTTGCCGTGAGCAGCTCGATGCCGACCGGCGGTCGTGTCGCGGAGCTCGTCGAGGAGCGGGACTACCTGCTCCGCTCGATCGAGGACCTCGAGCGGGAGCATGCCGCGGGCGACATCGACGAAGCGGACTACCAGACCCTCCGGGCGGGCTACGTCGAGCGCGCCGCCACGGCGATCCGCGCGCTGGAGGCCCTCGAGGCGGCGTCGACCCGGGACGGCTCTGGTGCACCACGTCGAGGCGCGGCACGCGGCACCGCCGCGCAGGCCCGTGGTGCGCGGGTCCCGTCCGTCCGGTCGGGTGACGCCGCCTGGTGGGCAAGCGCCGGCAGACTGGGCAGGTTCCGGCGCAGGCTGGGCCGGCGCAGCACGCGCCGCGTGCTCGTGCCGGTCGGGGTCGTCTGCGTGCTCGGCCTCGTGACCGTGGCGGCGGCACGCGCTGCGGGGATCCGGCTGCCCGGTGAGTACGCGTCGGGGAGCGTGACGCTCACCTCTGCCGCGCAGGTCCGCCAAGAGCTCGACCAAGCGGCACTGCTCGCGACCGAGGGCAGGATCCGCTCCGCGATCACGGTCTACGACACCGTCCTCGCTGCCGTGCCCGACCAGGCCGAAGCGCTCGCGTACAAGGGATGGCTCGTCCGTCTCGCCGGGACCTCCGCCCGCTCGGCGCGTGCCGTCGCCGACGGCGACGCGCTCCTTGCCAAGGTGGTCCGCGTGGCGCCGGGCTACGCGGAAGGTCGGGCGTTCGACGGGATCGCGCTGCTCGAGGACGACAACGACGTCCGGGGCGCCGTCGTGGAGTTCGCGGCCATGGTCGCGGACCGGCCCGCGACGACCCTCCGGGCCTCGGTCGCGTCGAGCATCACGAGCCACTACGCCGCGCTCGGCACTCCCGTGCCGCGTGCGCTCGAGAGGTTCGGCGTCCAGACGGGCCGGACGCGCGGGAGCTGACCGGCGAGCCTCAGCCCGCGACGCTCGCGCACGAGTCGTCACCGAGGGCGCGTGACGACATCTGGACAGGCACCGAGTCGCCGCACAGGCCGGCGAGCAACCCCTGGACCATCCCTCTGTCGACAGCGCAGAGCGCCGGGTGCTCGGCGACGATCTCGCCGAACGGGCAGCTGTCGCGGACGATCGCCGTCGCCGGTCCCTGGGTCTCCGCGTGCGCGGCGAAGCCCTGGGCCGTCAGCGCGTCGGCGATGGCCGACATCGCTGCGCGGGTGGTGCGCTGGGGGTCGCCCGGGGCCATCGACGCCGCGAGGGACCGCCCGTACTGCTCGCCGACCTCCTCGGCCATCTGTGCCGCGACTGCGGGGTCGAGCAGGCCGAGTGCCCGGACGAGCAGGGTGGTCAGCAGCTGGTCAGGGCGGGGCGGCGCAGGGAGGGTGGTGGAGCGCTCCGAGCCGCGATAGCGCTTGGCCGGCCGGCCGGCTCCCGAGCCACCGTGGTCCAACGTGACCTCGAGGTAGCCGCCCGCAGCGAGCTTGTCGAGATGGTGGCGGGCGACGTTGGGATGGACGGCGAAATGCCGGGCCACTTCGGCCGTCGTCACGCCCGCGCCGTCGCGCGCGAACAGGTAGATCTGGCGTCGTGTCGCGTCGCCGAAGGCCGAGGTCACCGCTGCGACGACCGCCGTGAACGACTCGTCCTCGTCGGGGTTCGCCACTGCAGCCACGACAGGCCGCTCCTGGTCGGCGACGGAGCTCACGCCGCTATTCTACCGGTGGGCTGCAGCCCGGGTGCTCGTCGGGTCCGTGTGGTCGAGAGCCGGTCTCGCGTGGCCCGATGCCGGCGCGGGTGCCCGCAGCGACGGTGGGGAGGCGGCAGTGTTGGCTGATGATCGAGAGGGAGCGCTGCGGGAGGCGGTGGAGAGCGTCGCCGACCCGGTCTTGTTCCAGACGATCGGCGAGCTCGGCACCCTTCGTTCTCTCCGTCGCTCCCGGCACGGGATCGAGGCCGTCGTCGCAGTTGCGTCGGAACGCTACCCGCTCGCCGACGAGCTGCACGCCCGGGTCGTGTCTGCCCTCACGGCGGTCGCAGGCTCCGGCGCGCAGGTCACCGTCGAGCTCGACGCGATGGACGAGGCGGAGCAAGCCGAGCTCGGCGAGCGCCTCCACGAGCTCGAGATGCCGACGCCCGTGCCAGGCGGTCCAGGCGACCGTCCGCCAGCCGACGAGCGCAGCAGCCCGCTCGCTGCCCCGCGGAGCCGGACGAGGGTGCTCGCGATCGCGTCCGGCAAGGGAGGCGTCGGCAAGTCCACCGTGACGGTGAACCTCGCAGTCGCGCTCGCCGCGACGGGCCACAGCGTCGGCTTGCTCGACGCGGACATCTACGGCTTCAGCGTGCCGCGCATGCTCGGCGTGGAGCACCCCCCGATGGTCGTCGGCCGGACGATCGTCCCCCCCGTCGCCTTCGGTGTCCGGGTCATGTCGACCGGGTTCTTCGTCGACGAGGACAAGGCGATCGCCTGGCGGGGCCCGATGCTCCATAAGGCTCTCGAGCAGTTCCTCGTCGACGTCCACTGGGGCGCGCCAGACTTCCTCGTCGTCGACATGCCACCGGGCACAGGTGACGTCGCGCTCTCTGTCGCCCAGCAGCTCCCGCGCTGCGAGCTGTATGTCGTGACGACCCCGCAGCCCGCCGCGCAGCGGGTCGCCCAGCGAGCAGGGGCCCTGGCCCGCCAGCTCCGCCTGCCCCTGCGCGGTGTCGTGGAGAACATGTCCTGGTTCACGACGCCTGACGGCGCCCGCTACGCACTGTTCGGAACAGGCGGGGGAGCCGAGCTCGCCGCCACCCTCGACGTCCCGCTTCTCGCACGGATCCCGCTCGTGCCGGCCGTGCGCGAGGGTGCCGACGACGGTCGGCCGGTCGTCGTCGCGGACGCAGGCGGCGAGGTGACGCAGGTCTTCGCCGAGCTGGCCGACGCGATCGTCGCGCTCGGGCCGGCGCGCGTCTACCGCACGGAGCTCCAGATCTCCTGATGGATCGAGACGCCGAGCCCGGCTCGGGATCGAGCGACCGGGCGCGGGTCTGGGCCGCGACGATGGAGGGTCACCGTCGCGGACCAGGACGCAGGTTCGCCCACGAGGAAGGCATGCTGGCGATCGGCCCGTGCAGCCCGCTCGGACGCGAAGAGCGCGAAGAGCGCGAAGAGCGCGACCTCGGGCGCGGCGCGACGCGGGCCGTCGGTGCGGGCGAGAGGGCGCGCCCCGAGGAGCCCGACGCCGTGCGTACCTGCTTCGAGCGCGACCGCGACCGGATCCTCCACTCGACTGCGTTTCGGCGGCTGGCGGGAAAGACGCAGGTGTTCGTCTTCCCTGCTGACCACCAACGGACTCGCCTCACCCATGCGCTCGAGGTGGCCCAGGTCGCGACCGCCCTGGCCCGGTCCCTCCGGCTCAACGTCGCGCTGGCCGAGGCAATCGCCCTCGGCCACGACTGCGGCCACGGTCCCGGCGGGCACGCGAGCGAGGACGCCTTCGAGCCGTACGTCCCGGGTGGCTACGACCACGCCGTGTGGGGCGCGGACGTCGTGCTCGCCCCGCTCAACTTGACGGCCGAGGTGCTCGACGGCATCCGCAACCACTCCTGGTCGCGTCCCGCGCCCTCGACCCCGGAAGGGGAGGTCGTGAGCTGGGCGGACCGGATCGCGTACTGCGCCCACGACCTCGAGGACGCGGTCGCCGCCGGTCTCGTCGCGCCGAGCGACATCCCCGATGCCGTGCGGGAGAGCTGCGGTGTGACGCGCAGCGGGCAGCTCCGCTCGTTCATCGCCGACCTGGTCGCCACGAGCACGGAGACCGGGGTTGTCGCGATGAGCGACGGCATGGGCGATGCGCTCGCGGCCTTGCGCAGCTTCAACTACCGCCACATCTACACCCGGCACGAGGCGAGCGAGCAGGCGGCAGCCGTTGTGCGGATGCTCCGGGCACTGGTCGACCGGATCGCAACCGGCTCCGGCTCGGAGAGCGTCGCATCCGTGCGTGACGCGCTCGGCGGCGAGGATGCCGTGCGCAGCGCGGTCACCTACGTCGCGGGGATGACGGATCGTTACGCCTGTGAGACGGCAATCCGCCTGCTCGACTGGCCCCCCTCGGCGCTCCCGCGCGGCTTCGACATGCCCGGGGAGGTCCGGCAGCGCTGAGCGGGCACTAGTTGGGCTGGTCGTCCGAGGACAAGAGGCCGTCCTCGGTGTCGGTGCGATCGCCGTTTCGGTGGTCCGAGACGGTGTCCCGGACGAGCGCGGGCGCGGGGAAGGCTCCGACCTGGCCCTGCTCTGCAGTGCCGGGCGCGCGTGCCGCCGATCGTGACCCTTGGGGCACGAGCATCTCCTTCACGCCGCCGAGCAGGCCCGAGAGCTCCATCGGCACGACGAACTTCGTCGACGGCGAGGAGCCGACCTGGCGCAGCGTGTCGAGGTACTGCAGCAGCATCGTCTTGTCGTCGAGATCGCGTGCTACTTGGACGATCACTTCGAGGCCGGAGGTGTAGCCCTGCGCGCGCAGCACGGCCGACTGGCGCTCGCCTTCGGCAGCGAGGATCGCGGCCTGCTTGCTGCCCTCGGCGAGGGTGATCGCGGCCTGGCGCTCGCCTTCGGCACGCGTGATGGCGGCAGCCTTTTGCCCTTCGGCCTCGGTGACGGCCGCCCGGCGTGTCCGCTCGGCAGACATCTGGCGTGTCATGGCCTCCTGGACGCCCGGCGGTGGGTTGACCTCGCGGACCTCGACGCTCGTCACCTTCATGCCCCAGCGCTCCGTCACGTCGTCGAGCCGGACGCGCAGCGACGCGTTCATGTCCTCGCGCTTGGACAGGACGTCGTCGAGCGCCATGTCGCCGACGACGCTGCGGAGCGTCGTCGAGGCGACGTTCAATGCCGCACCAGCGAAGTTCTGCACCGTGAGGACCGACATCTGCGGGTCGACGACTTTGTAGAAGATGATGAAGTCGATCGATATCGGCGCGTTGTCCTTCGTGATCGCCGTCTGGTGCGGGATCTCGAGGAACTGCTCACGGAGGTCGACGAGGCTCGTCCGGTCCGTGACCGGGTTGACGAAGATGAGGCCCGGACCCTTCGTGCCGGTCGCCCGACCGAGCCGGAAGAGCACGAGGCGCTGGTACTCGCGGACGATCTTGACGGACATCCCGAGCCCCACGAGCAGCCCGAGGACGACGACGACGGCGACGATGCCGATGATCACGACGAGAGACCTCCTGCCTCGGTGATCGACTCGTCCCGCCAGACGCTGAGGCGGACGCCGTCGATGCTCACGACCTGGACCGTGTCACCGTCGTGGATAGGACCGTTCAGCGAGGTCGCCGACCAGCTCTCGCCTCGCACGCGAACGATGCCCGACGGCGCGAGCTCCCCGACTGCGACGCCCATGCTCCCCTCGACGGCGCGAAGGCTCCGGAGGTTGGTCGCGACGTTCTTGCCCGACAGCGCTCTCCAGGCGGCGAAGCCGACCCCTCCCGAGACGACGACATCGGCGGCGAGCAGGGCGAGCAGCAGCGGTCGGGTCTTGCCGTCGGCGAGCATGACCACCATCCAGACGGCTGCGACCCCACCGAGGGCGCCCGCCACGACGTGCGCGTGGGGACCGGTGTGCAGACCCACGAGCGTTGCAAGGACCACCATTCCCAGCAGCACTCCGGCGACGACCCACATGGCGCCTCCCTTCGCGGTTGCGCTGACGAGATGCTACTCCTGCCAGGGGACGAGCAGTCGTCGGCGTGCTCGACGCCGGCGTCGAGCACCTACGATGGCCCCGACAGGTCCGAGAGGAGCAGACGGGTGGACGTGCGGATCGGCATCATTCACACTGCGAAGGAGCTCGACGTCGAGCTCGGTGCAGACGTCGAGAGGGACGAGCTCGTCGCGACGATCGAGGAGGCTCTCGCCTCCGGCGACGGAGTGCTCTGGCTCACGGACAAAAAGGGGCGACGCGTCGGGGTGCCGGCTGCGCGGGTCGCGTACGTCGAGGTCGGCGCACACGCGGACGACCGTCGGGTCGGCTTTGGCGCACCGTAGGGGGACCGGACGACGGTGAGCGGCCTGCTCGACCGCCGGCTGCTCTTCGTCACCGGCAAGGGAGGGGTCGGCAAGACGACCGTCGCTGCCGCGCTCGGGATGCTTGCGGCGTTGCGTGGAAAGCGGGTCCTTGTCTGCGAGGTCGAGCCGAAGGGAGACGTCGCGGCTGCCTACGAGTGCGCGCCCGCGGGTTTCGTCCCGCGCCAGGTCTCACCCGGCCTGCATATCATGGAGATGGACACCGAGGCGTCGCTCCGTGAGTACCTGCGGCTCAACCTCCGGGTCCCGACCGTCGGGCGCATCGGGCCGGTGGCCCGGGCGTTCGACTTCGTCGCGAACGCCGCGCCGGGCGTGCGCGAGATCCTCACCGTCGGCAAGCTGTGCTACGAGGTGCGCGAGGGCCACTACGACCTCGTCGTCGTCGATGCAGCGGCAACCGGGCACATCGTCGGCCAGCTCGCAGCGCCCGTCGGCATCAACGAGCTCGTGAAGGTCGGCGCTGTCCGTTCGCAGACGCGCTGGATGCTCGACATACTCGAGGATCCGCGCTCGGCGGGGGTGTGCATCGTCACGACCCCCGAGGAGATGCCCGTCAACGAGGCTATCGACCTCGCGGGGCGCCTCGAGGTCGAGACAGGCGTCCACCTCGCCGCTCTGGTCGCGAATCGCGTCCTCCCCGAGCTGTTCTCGAGGGGCGAGGAAGAAGTCTTCGACGCCTTGGGCGAACCGGACGCCGTCGCAGCTCTCGGTGCCGGACCGGGCGGCGGCTCCGAGGCGGCAGTCGCCGAGGTGCTCGCCGCGGCCGCTCTCGCCGTGCGGATACGTCGGACCGGTGCCGGTCACCTCGAGCGACTGCACGCAGCCCTTGGATCCTCCTGTCCGCTCGCGTACGTGCCCTATCTGTTCGCGCGGGCCGACGGGGCCCGCGCCGTCCGCCAGGTCGCAGACGCGCTCGCCGAGGAGCTCGGCGAGTGACTCGAAGTGCCCCTCGGCCTGCTGCGCCGACGCCGCTCGAGAGCCTGCTCGGCACGCGGGAGGTCGTCATCGCCTGCGGTCCCGGTGGGGTCGGAAAGACGACGACCGCAGCGGCGATCGCGACGACGATGTCAGTCCGCACGCCGGCGAAGGTGCTCGTCCTCACCGTCGACCCAGCGCGCAGGCTCGCCGACGCCCTCGGCGTCGCGGGGATCGGCAACACGGCATCGCGCGTCCCTGCTGCAGCGTTCTCCGCCGCTGGCGTGCGGCAGAAGGGCGAGCTGTGGGCCGCGATGCTCGACACCAAGCAGTCTTGGGACGCGCTCGTCCGCCGCCACGCACCCGACGCGACGACAGCGGCGCAGATCTTCGCGAACCCGATCTACCACAACATCACCGGTCGCTTCGCCCAGAGCCACGAGTACATCGCGATGGAGCGTCTCTACGAGATCCACGCGGAGGGGACCTACGACCTCGTCGTCGTCGACACGCCGCCGACGCGTGACGCGCTCGACTTCCTCGATGCACCCGGGCGCATGGCCGACTTCTTCGCCTCGGGGCTGTTGCGCTGGCTCGTCGCGCCGTCCCGCTCCCGGCTCGTCGGCCTGGCGTCGCGACCCTTCTACCAAGTTGCCGACCGCATCCTCGGCACGCAGTTCCTCGGCGACGTCGCGGAGTTCTTCCTTTTGTTCCAGAGCATGTACGACGGCTTCGTCAGTCGGGCGCAAGCGGTCAGCTCGCTGCTCGGCGACGCGCGCACCACCTTCATGCTCGTGACGACCCTCGAGACCGTGCCGTCCGTCGAGGCGACCCGCTTCGCCGCTGAGCTGGCACAGCGGCGCCTCCACCTCGGTTTGCTCGTCGTCAACAAGGTCCTGCCTGCAAGCCTGGCAGACCCCGAGGCGATCACCGTCGCCGAGGCACTCCAGAGCGAGCCCGCAGCGCGGGCACATGCCCTGCTCGCCGCGCTGCCGGGAGGCCTTGCGGGTGCGAGCGAGGAGATGGTCGCGCGCGTGCTGGCCGAGGTCGGCCGGAGCTTCACGAGCTTCGGGCTCGTCGCGAGCCGCCAGCGAGAGCTCCTCGCCGAGATGGCCGCGTCGCACGAGGTCACCGCGACAGTGCCGCATCTCGCGGCGGATGTCGTGGACCTCCGCGGCCTGCTCGCGATCGGTCGCCACGTCCTCGACGCGAGCGGCGAGTAGCCGGCGGCTCTGCCTACGGCGACGGGACCATCGGTGCGGGTCGTCGGCGTCGGTGGCGACGTCGGGGGTTCACGCGCCGTGCACGTCCAGGCACGGTCGGCCGCCGCCTACGATGAATCCCTTGCTCGACTACCACGTCCACCTCTGGCCACACGCAGAGCGCGCGAGCTCGACCCAGTACCGCCTCGAGGCGCTCGCGGTGTACTGCGCGCGCGCCGCCGAGGCCGGTGTCGAGGAGATCGCGCTCACCGAGCACCTCTTCCGGTTCCGAGCCGGCCGGGCAGCTCTCGGCGAGGTTGTATCGGGCGAGGAGGATCCGAGACTGCGTGCGAAGATGGGCGCGTACCTCGACCACCACGCGACGGCCGACCTCGACGAGTACGTGACAGCGGCGCTCGACGCACGCGCTGCGGGCCTTCCGGTCGTCGTCGGGCTCGAGGTCGACTACTGCCCCGGTCGGATGGACGTGATCAGTCGCCTGCTTGCCGGGTATCCCTTCGACGTCCTGCTCGGGTCGGTCCACTGGCTCGGCGCGTGGCTGTTCGACGACGTGGGTGACGAGACCGCCGAGGCCGAGTGGCGACGGCGGGGAGTCGAGGACGCCTGGAGCCGTTACACCGAGGCGCTCGAAGAGCTCGCGGCGACGCGCACGTGCGACGTCCTCGCCCACCCGGACCTCGTCAAGGTCACGGGCCGCCGTCCCGGAGCGGCGTTGCTCGACGAGTGCCACGACCGGATGGCGGCTGCCGCGGCCTCGTCGGGGATGGCGGCGGAGATCTCGTCTGCGGGCTGGCGCAAGCCGGTCGACGAGGCGTACCCGGCGCCGGGTCTGCTCGCGCGCTTCAGCGCCCTCGGTGTGCCCGTCACGACCGCGTCGGACAGCCACGGGCCCGGTGACGTCGCCGACCGGGCGGAGGACCTCGCCCTCCTCGCCGAGTCCGCGGGCTACACGACGCTCCGGGCGTTCCGTGCTCGGGAAGGGTCCGACGTTCCCTTGCGGACCACGGCGACCACGCGGACCACGGAGACCTCGTGACCTCGCCCGCGGATCTCGCCCGCGAGTACACCGGCCTCGACATCGGCGCGCGCAAGCACCTCGAAAGGCTGATGGGCGCGTGGGGAATGCTCTCCGACCTCTCGTTCTCCGATCTTCTGCTCTACGTTCCCCTCGACCAGTTCTCCCTTGCGGTGGCGCAGGCGGGACCGGACGGTGTGCCGGTAGGGCATGAGGACGACGGGGGAGCTGCGCTCCGGGGCTTGCACTTCGTCGTGCTCGGCCAGATGCGCCCGACGACGAGCTCGACGCTGTTCGAGCTCGACCTCGTCGGACAGGTGGTCGCGGCGGGCGAGCTGCCCCTCGTGCTCGAGTCCTGGCGGAGCGGCACGATCAAGACGGGGGAACGTCCTGCGGGCAACGACGAGGGCACCTGGCGCGACCAGTGCATCCCGGTGCGGTGCGCGGGCGAGGTCGTCGGTGTGCTCAGCCGCGTGTGGTCGCCGACTGGGGGTCGACGCACCGGTGGCCTCGAGCGTGTCTACCTGCGCCTGTTCGACCGGCTCGCGGTCATGGTCGCGTCGGGCCTCTACCCCTTCGTCACCGACGATGCCGGCTTCGAAGAGGCACCGCGGGTCGGTGACGGCGTCCTCGTCCTCGACGAGGAGCGGAGGGTTGCGTTCGCCTCGCCGAACGCCGTCAACGCGCTCCACCGCATGGGGATCGTCTCGTCGATCGTCGGCTCGGATCTCGCGGCGCTCGGCGTCGACGCCGAGGCGGTCTCGCAGGCCTACGGCCAGCGCGTGCCGGTCATCGAGGAGCTCGAGCGGCGCCCCGACGTCATCGTGCTGCTCCACTGCATCCCGCTCGTCGACGACGGGTTGGTCACGGGCGCTCTCGTGCTGCTACGAGACGTCACCGACCTGAGACGCCGGGACCGGCTGCTGCTGTCGAAGGATGCGGCCATCCGTGAGGTCCACCACCGGGTGAAGAACAACCTCCAGACGATCTCCTCGCTGCTCCGTCTCCAGTCGCGCCGGCTCGAGGATCCGTCCGCGCGGGTTGCCCTCCTCGAGGCCGAGCGGAGGATCAGGGCGATCGCCCTCGTCCACGAGATCCTCGCCCGCGACCCCGGCGAGCAGGTGCCGTTCGACGAGATCGTGCCGGCGCTCGTCCAGCTCGCGCGGGATGCGAACGTCTCGGCTCGCCACGTCGACATCAAGGTGAGCGGCGATGCCGGCGACCTGGTTGCCGACGTCGCGACACCGCTTGCGGTCGTGATCGCCGAGCTCCTGCAAAACGCCGTCGAGCACGCGTTCCTCGACGCGGCGCCAGACGGTCCGGAGGTCGACCTCGTCCTCGCCAACGCTGACGGGCAGCTGCTCGTCGAGATACGGGACAACGGTCGTGGCTTCCCGCCAGGCTTCGACGTCGACCGGACCCGGAGCCTCGGGTTGTCGATCGTCCGGGACCTCGTCCGCAGTCAGCTTGCGGGTTCGATCCAAGTGAGCTCGGACGGCGGCGCAGTCGTGCGCATCGCCGTCCCGGTCGCGGCGACACCGGTGGGTGCCGAGCCAGATCTGGCCTGACCTTCCTGCGAGGCGGTCAAGGCTGCGAGGTCGTCAGGGCTTTGTCACGACGCACGTCGTTGGCGGGCGAGCCAAGCCTTGCGCAGCTTGCGACGCTCGTCTTCGGCAGTCGCCCCCCAGACGCCGGACTCCTGGTTGGTCGCGAGGGCGAACTCGAGGCACTCGCTCTGGGCGTCACACGATCGACAAACGGCCTTTGCCGCCTCGATCTGCTCCACAGCTTGCCCGGTCGAGCCGATCGGGAAGAAGAGATCCGGGTCCGTGTCGCGGCACGATGCCCGCTCGCGCCAGGAGTCACCATCCCAGTCGATCGACCTGTTCCAGCTGAGGGCCACTGTGCCTCCTCACGTGCAGCGCCGCCATGGCGCGTCCCGCCCGTCATGTGCATATGTTCACAAGGCAGGGCGGCCCCCCGCTCCCGCGCCTTGTGAACTGCCCCTGTCCTGTGGGCACGAGCACTGACTGGCGTCGTTCATGCTACGCCCGGGCTGGACGAGGATCAAGGATGTGTTGACGTGCCGGGTCTTGTCGTCCCGGACGACGGGCCGGGCGACGGGGCCGGGCGACGGGGCCGTGACGATCCCATCCACGTAGGCCGCTAGCCGGTAGTGTGCACCTCTCGAGCGACCAGGGGGCTGGCCGAGGAAGGGCAGGAGCGTGCTGTTCCCGACGATCGACTTCGCCATCTTCTTCGGCGTCGTTTTCGTCGGGAACTGGTTGCTCGTCCCGCACCCGACTGCGTGGAAGGTGTTCATCCTCCTCGCGAGCTACGTCTTCTACGCCTGGGCCGACTGGCACGACGTCTTGGTCCTCATGGGATCGACGTCCCTGACGTACGCCGGCGGTCGGCTCGTCGAGGCGGCGAGGAGCCCGACGGCGCGCAGGAGGTGGCTCGCCGCGACGGTCACCGCGGAGCTTGGCCTGCTCGCGTCGTTCAAGTACTACGGGCTCTTCTCCCTGACCGTCGACAACGCGGCGGTTCGCCTGGGAGTCCACGGGGCGCCCGTCCCGCTCGTCGTGCAGGCCGTCTTCCCGATCGGCATCTCGTTCTACACCTTCATGGGGTTGTCCTACGTCATCGACGTCTACCGGGGGTCGTTGCGGAGTGCGCCGCCACTCGACGTCGCCGTCTACGCGTCTTTCTTTCCGCACCTGCTCGCCGGACCGATCGTTCGCGGTGAGGAATTGCTGCCCCAGATCGCCCGGTGCGCGCAGCGTGACCAGCGGCACCTCGACCTCACCGAAGCGGCCTTCCTCATCGTCGGGGGCCTTTTCAAGAAAGTCGTCCTGTCGAGCTACGTCTCGTCGGCGATCGTGACGCCGGTGTTCTCTGCTCCGTCGGTCCACAGTGCACCCGAGATCCTTCTCGCCGCCTACGGCTACAGCGTCCAGATCTACTGCGACTTCAGCGGCTACACCGACATCGCGATCGGCTGCGCGATGCTGCTCGGCTTCCAGTTCCCCCAGAACTTCGACGCCCCGTACGCGGCGCGGTCGTTGCAGGAGTTCTGGCGGCGCTGGAACATGACGCTGTCGTTCTGGCTCCGGGACTACCTCTACATCCCGCTCGGTGGGAACCGGGAGGGCCGCTCCGCGCTCTACCGCAACATCATGGTCACGATGGTCCTCGGGGGTCTTTGGCACGGCGCAGGCTGGACGTTCGTCGCCTGGGGCGCGTTGCACGGGATCGGCCAGTGCATCGGCCACGCGAACAGGTGGCGGCGGGCGCGCGCCGGGCGCAGCCCACAGCGCGACGGCATCGCACAGGTCTGGCTCGAGCGGCTCGCCACCTTCAGCTTCGTGAGCCTCGCCTGGCTCTTTTTCGACTCGAGCAGCATCGGGGGAGCCGTCACGCTCGTCACGAGGCTCGTGACGACCTGGGGGCAGCCCGCTCCGCTCGTCCGTCTTCCCGTCGTCGCCGTCGTCGTCTTCGCCCTCAGCCTCCAGCTCGTCCCGTCTGCCGTCGGCATGCGCGCGCGCGAGCTGTTCGTCGGGCTGGGTACGGTGACAAAGGGACTGGTGCTCGGCCTTGCGCTGGCTGTGATCACGACGCTCGGGCCAGCTGGCATCGCCCCCTATATCTACTTCCGGTTCTGACCGGAGCACGGAGGTCGTGAGGCGAATGCGCCGGACGGGAGCTGCCCACTCGAGGCAACGACGCGTGACGACCAAGGGCCGTCGCCTCGTCGCCGCGGGACAGGCGCTCGGCGTCGCGCTCGTCTGCTTCGCGACCTGGCTCGTGCTCGACGCCCACCGTCTCTACGCGTCGGCGCTCGCGTCGCCGCTCGGTACGCGTCGCAGCGTGGCGGTCGCGGTCCTCCGCCCGCTCGCCCGATTGAGCGGCACCTTGGACCTCGACCAACCCGTCCACGGAGCCGACGTGCTGCTCGGACGGGGAGCAACTCCTGGTGGCTCCGCGGCCGCGCCACCGGCGCGGAGAACGAGCCGCGCGGTGGCCCTGCCGGGCGCGGCCGTCGTCCCACGCACGGCCAGGGTGCACCTGAGGGCGCACGCGGGACACGCGACCGCGCCGGAAGGGCACGAGAAGCTGGCCGCAGCGTCGGCTGGGCGTTCGGCGACACGCGTCGGTTCGGGGACCACGCCGCTCGCACAGCCTCGACCGGGTCACGTTCTCACGATCCTCGAGGTGGGGGACTCGATCGGCGAGGACCTCGGCATCGGCCTCGGGAACCTGCTCGGCTCGGACCCCTACGTCCACGTCGTCCAGGACGCGGTCGGCTCGACCGGGCTCGCTGCCGTCGGCTACTACGACTGGCCGGCAGAGCTCGAGCTCGAGCTCCGTGCGATCCATCCGCAGCTCGTCGTCGTCATGCTCGGCGGCAACGACGCGCAGAGCTTCGACGTCGGCTCGACCTACGTCGGCTTCGGTAGCGCTCTGTGGCACGAGGTCTACGGTGGGCGCGTCGCGACGATGATGCAGGAGGCGACAGCGGCAGGCGCGCAGGTGCTGTGGGTCGGCATGCCGATCATGTCCCCGCAGTCGGTGCTGTCCAACACCGACATGCAGATCGAGAACGCGGTCTACGCCGCCGAGGCGCGTCGCCACCACGGCACCGTCTACATGTCGACCTGGCGCCTGCTCGCGACGCGCGCCGGCCAGTATGCCGAGTACCTGCCCGACGCGTCGGGCAACATCGTCCAGGTGCGCGACCCCGACGGCGTGCACGTCGACGCCCCGGGAGGGACGGACCTGCTCGCCTCTGGCGTGATCGCAGAGATCGACCGCACCTGGCACGTCCGGTTGTGAGCCGGCGCGCGGGGTCGTTGCGCCCTGGCTAGTGCGAGTGCTGGCGCGCGCGTGAGGCCTCGACCTCTGCCTCGGCCGCCGCGCGTCCGACCCATTCGGCGCTCTCGACGCGCTTGCCCGGCTCGAGGGCCTTGTAGACCTCGAAGAAGTGCTGGATCATCTGGCGCTCGTAGTCAGGGATGTCCCCGAGGTCGGCGATGGCGTCGTAGCGGGGATCACCGGCCGGCACGCAGACGACCTTGTCGTCGGGCCCGTTCTCGTCCGTCATCTGGAACATCGCGACGACCCGAGAGCCGATCAGGCAACCGGGGAACGTCGGCTCCTCGACGAGCACGAGCGCGTCGAGCGGGTCGCCGTCGCGACCGAGGGTGTTCTCGATGAAGCCGTAGTCGGCGGGGTAGCGCGTCGCGGTGAACAGGGTGCGGTCGAGGCGGATGCGTCCCGACTCGTGGTCGACCTCGTACTTGTTGCGCTGCCCTCTCGGGATCTCGATGACGACGTCGACGTCCACTCGTGCTCTCCTTCGGTGTCTGCTGCCGGTCTGGCAAGCGCACGTACCGCCCGCATGGTAGTCAGCGCCGCGCGGAGCGACCGGCCGGCGCACTGCTCCGGGCGAGGCGCGCCAGGCGAGCGACGAGCACCTCGAGGACGAGGCCGTCCGGCCAGCCGAGCCCTCCGCGCAAGTCGAGGTCTGCAGCGGCGACGAGCAGGACCGCCTGGGCGACCCGCTCGTGGCCGAGCCGGCGTGACTGCGCAAGCGCCTTTTTCGCCGGGTAGGGGCGTAGCCCGGTCAGCGCGGCGGCTGACGCCTCGTCGGTCGCGTCGCTGCCGTCGAGGCGGAGCATCGCCTCGACATGGCGGTGGAGGGTCGCGAGGACCTGCAGGGGGTGGCGCTCGCCGCCCGCAAGCATGCGCTGGAGCGCTGCGACGGCGGCTCGGGCGTCTCCGGAGTCGAGCGCGTCTGTGAGGTCCCATGGCGCGACGCCGCCCGCCGAGCCGAGGAAGGGCTCGAGATCCTCGAGGCCGACGGTGCTTGCGGGGCCGTACGCGGCGGCGAGGGATGCAAGCACGCCGTCGAGGCGCGCGATGTCCTCGCCAAGGTGCTCCTCGAGGCGCCGGGCCGCAGCAGGTGCGAGCCGGACCGGCCCGGCCCGTAGCCGCTCGGCGAACCAGGTGCTGCGCGCCTTGCCCATCGGCGCGGGCACGGCATCGACGACGACGCCTGCAGACCGGACAGCCTTGAGCAGTGCAGCGGGAGCCTGCTTGCCGGCGCAGGCGAGGACGAGGACGGTCGTCGAGAGTGGCTCGGCGAGGTACGCGACGACGTCCTTGACCTGGCTCGAGTCGAGACCGGCCGCGTCGCGCAGCACGACGATCCGCCGGCTCGCGAGGAACGGCGGGGTCCGGCACGCGCCGAGCGCGAGGGACACGGCCGGGACGTCGCTCTGGCGTGGCTCACCCCGACCGGGCTCGCCGTACTCTTCGACCGGAGTCGGACCGCCTTGACTGTCGGACGCGACCAGCTGGGCGAGCAGGGAGGTGAGCGCCTGGCTCACGAGACCGACGTCCTCGCCGTGGACGAGATAGGCGGCGGCGGGTGTCTCGCTGTCGCTCATGGGGCGAGGATCGCAGCGAGCAGGTCGACGACGCGCCGCGTGCCCGCGACGTCGTGGACGCGCACGACGCGGCAGCCGCGCGCGATCCCGAGCGCGACCGCCGCGAGGGAGGCGTCTCGACGCTCGGCGACCTCGAGGCCGAGGACGACGCCGAGGAAGGTCTTGTTCGACGCAGACAGCAGTAGCGGTTGGCCGATGGCGGCGAGCCGGTCGGACTGGCGGAGCAGCTCGAGGGAGTGCGTCGCGCTCTTGCCGAGGTCGAGGCCTGCGTCGAGCACGATCCGCTCCGGGGGGATCCCGGCTTCGAGCGCTCGCTGGAGCCGGTCACGGAGGAACTGCTCGACCGCGCCGACGACGTCGTCGTCCGGGTAGCTCGGCTCCGGGTCGGCGACGCGGGGCTTCAAGCGGATGTGGGTCGCGACGACGGTCGCGCCGGCCCGAGCCGCGACGTCAAGGTAGTCCGGGTCGGCGAACCCGCTGATGTCGTTGCCGACGACGGCGCCAGCGCCGAACGACGCGGCTGCGACGCTCGCTCGCCAGGTGTCGACCGAGATCGGGACGTCGAGGCGCGCCCGGAGAGCCTCGACGGTCGGTACAACCCGCTCGAGCTCCTCGTCCTCGGACACCTCGGGGCCCGGGCCAGCCTTCACGCCGCCGACGTCGATGAGGTCCGCGCCTGCTGCGACGAGCGCGTCCGCACGGGCGATCAGGTTGTCGAGGGCGAACGTCGCGCCGCGGTCGAAGAACGAGTCAGGCGTACGGTTGCAGATCCCCATGACGAGGGCACGATGGGTGCAGTCGTAGAGGCGGTCGCCAAGCGCGAGCTCGATCCGTCGGGTCGGGATCGTCACGCGCGCCGCGCACGGGCTGGGCCCCGTCCCTGCCTGGAGCATCGCGTCCAGCCGTTTGCGCGTGCGGGCGAGTGGGTCAGAACAACCGGGACGCGAGAGCCCGGCGATGTCGCTCGCGTCGCTCGTCGTCCGGCGGCATCATCTCGAGCAGGTCGACGTACTCCTGCCGAGCTGCCGAGTCCTGCTTCACGTGGTCGAGCAGCTCGGCGAGCCGCTCCTCGATCGTCCCGGCCTGCACGGCGCGTGCTGCCTCTCCGTCGGAGACCGTCAGGCGCGCGAGTGCTGCGACGCGACGAGTCTCGCCGGTCTCGGGGATGCGGGCGAGCAGGCTGAGTGCCTCCTCGGCCTCTCCCTTGCCGACGAGCAGCTCGGCGAGCGCCACGACCGCAGCGGGATGTCCTGGCTCGACCTCGAGCGCGTGGCGCAGGGAGTCCTCGTCACCCGCGGCGACGAGCAGGTCCACCTCGCTCGGCGCCGCGAGCAGCCGGCCGACGAACTCCTCGACGGCCAGCTCGGGGAGCGCGCCGACGAAGCTGTCCACGACCTTGCGCTTGTCGAGGGCGAAGACGGCTGGTATGGACTGGACGCGGAACGCCGCAGACACCTCCGGGTTCTCGTCGACGTTGACCTTGACGAGCGCGACCTTGCCCCCCGTCTTCTCGACGGCTCGCTCGATGATCGGGCCGAGGGTGCGGCACGGTCCACACCACGGTGCCCACAGGTCCACCACGACCGGCACCTCGTCGGAGCGGGCGAGGACGTCGTGCTCGAAGCTCTGGTCGGTCGCGTCGACTGCCATGACACGACGCTATCTGCTGGCTGGCGCGTCTCGTGCGCCCCAAGGCACTCTGCGGGCGGCGGGCGGCGGGCGGTACGCTAGGACCACTGCCCGTCGCCGGCAGCTCGCGCCCGCCGATCGGCGAAGCGTCTCTCTCGGCGGGCTCGTCGACCCTCCCGGCGGTGCGTCGCTCCGACTGGACCTGATCGTCACGGCGAGTGGGGGGACAAGAGCAGCGCGTGGGGCGCTGGCGTACTGTGGGGACGGACTCGGTGCCTGGGACGGTCATGAGCAAGACGCGTGACGACGAGAGCGACGGGCCACACGGGGCGGCCGAGCAGCGCGATGTCCCAGCATGGCCGGCGCTCGCTGCGTCCGAGCTTGCTCCGGCTGGTACAGCACTAGACGCCGGAGAGGGATCCCTCGCCGCCGCAGTTGCCCAACTCGAGATCGACGTGTACGCGAACCTCGAGGGGCTCGGCGAGAGGGCTCGCATGCTCGCGGTGCGGGCGCGCGAGGCGGACGACCGGTCTGCGGAGCTGCGCTGCCGCCTCGTGGAGGCCGACGTCCTCGCGCGCAGCCACGACGTCATCGCTGCGGTCGAGCACATCCGGGCAGTCCAGGAGATCGCCGAGAGCGAGGGGAACCGGCTCGTCCTCGCACGCTGCCACGCGATCATGGCCAATGCTCTCGACCGGCTCGGGGCGCGGGTGAACTCCCTCGACGAGGCCGAGCGGGCGGTCCAGCTCCTCGACGAGTCGAGCCCGTTGCATCTTCAGCTCGACCACACCATGACTCTCGCCCTGTTGACCAGCTCGTTCCGCTCCGGTGTGGTGTCGTTCGACCTGTTCGACCGAGCGCTCGAGCTCGCGCACCGCCTCGGCGAGCCCACGATGCAGCTCGCCGTGCTCAACAACATGGCGTGGATCCGCTACGAGTCCGGCGACCTCGACGCTGCGCGCTCGACGGTCGAGGACCTGCTCCGGGTCGCCGCTGCGAGTGGCACGCGTCTCAATCTGTCGACGATCGACACGGTCGCCCGTGTTCGCTTCGAGCTCGGCGACGTCGCCGGTGCAGAGGAGCTGCTGCGCGCGGGCATCGACGGCCCCGAGCCTGCTCCCCAGACCGACTCGACCGCGCTCCCGGGCGCACTGTTGTCGCTCGCGGAGATCGTCGCGAGCCGTGAGGGGCCGGGCGCCTCCCGTGAGGCGCTCGAGACCTGTCTCGAGCTCGCTTCGGCGCGCAGGCTGCTCGAGATGGAGGCGAGAGCCCTGCGAGAGCTCGCCCGCGTGCACGCGTCTGACGGGGACTTCGAGCGGGCCTACCGCATGCACGTGACGTTCTTCGACCGCTGGGAGCAGCTTCGGGCGACGGAGGGGGAGGCGCAGGCAGCGGCGCTGCAGGCGCTGTACGACACCGAGCTCGCCCGCCGGCGCAGCCGAGAGTTCGAGCAGCTTGCACAGCGCGACCCGCTGACTGGCCTTTGGAACCGCCGCTACCTGAGCGACCGTCTGCCGCGCCTGACGCGCATCGCGCGACGCACCGGCCGACCGCTGTCGGTCGCAGTCGCCGACCTCGACCATTTCAAGCGGATCAACGACGAGCTTTCCCACGAGGTCGGCGACCGTGTGCTCGTGGCGACCGCGCAGCTCATGCGGCGAGTCGTCGAGCCGACGGGCTTCGTCGTGCGCTTCGGCGGTGAGGAGTTCCTCCTCGTGCTGCCCGGCTACGATGCCGACGCGGCGGCAGCCCTCGCAGAGCAGGTGTGCGCGGCGATGCGCGCGTACCCGTGGGAGGTAGACGTCGGGACCTGGCCTGTCACGGTGAGCATCGGGGTGTCGACGATCGGTCCCGAGGGGGACATCGGGGCTCTCATCGCAGCGGGAGACAGGAACATGTACCAGGCCAAGCGAGATGGTCGCGACCGGGTGAGCGTCTCGGCCGAGATCGGCTGACGGACTGGACCGGCGACGTTCGCCGACGCGCCTGCCCGGCGAGGCTCGCCGATCGTCAGGCGACGAAGTACTTGGCCCTCGGGTGGTGGCAGACGATCGCAAGGGTCGTCTGCTCGGGCTCGAGCTGAGCGCCGTCGCTCACCGACACGCCGATGCGGCCGGCGTCGAGCAGGTCGACGACGGTCGCATTGTCCTCGAGCGACGGGCACGCGGGGTAGCCGAAGGAGTAGCGGCCGCCCCGGTACTGCTGGCGGAACAGCCCCTGGACGCTCGGCCCGTCCTCGTCGGCAAAGCCCCACTCTTCGCGCATGCGCCGGTGCCAGTACTCCATGAGCGCCTCGGTCATCTCGACGGACAGCCCGTGGAGGGCGACGTAGTCGACGTAGCGATCCGCCGCGAACAGCTCACGCGCCCGCACGGAGGCTCGGGCGCCCATCGTCGCGACGACGAGACCCACGTAGTCGGTCTCCTCCGAGCCGGTGTCGCGGAAGAAGTCTGCGATGCACAGGTGCGGTGCCTCGCGCTGGCGGGGGAAGTCGAAACGGGCGAGCTCGCTCCCGGTGCGGTCCCCGGCGCGCACGACGAGGGTGTTGCCGTCGGCCGCGGCGGGGAAGTAACCCCAGGCGACTTGCGGCACGAGAACGTCGGCAGCCTTTGCTTCGTCGAGCCGGCCGCGGAGCTCGCCACGCACCCGAGACTTGAAGTCCGGGTCGCTCTCGCCGGGCTCGGGGCGGTAGCCCCACTGGTTGCGGAACAGTGCGGTCTCGTTGAGGTACGGGAGGATGTCGTCGAGGGGGATCCCCTTCGCGATCCGGGAGCCGACGAACGGCGGGGTGAAGATCGGATTGTCGGCCGCAACGTCGGGCGAGCGCGTCGGAAGCGTCGCGAGGTCGACGCGCGCAAGCCGGGTGCTCTTGCGCTCGGGGAGCACGCGCCCGCTCGGCACCGTTCCAAAGCTCGGGTCGTCCACACCGGAGCGCTTGATCTCCATGATCTGCTCGAGGGTGCGCAAGCCCTCGAAGGCATCCCGACCGTAGAAGACCTTGCCGTCGTAGACCTTGCGCAGGTCCTGTTCGACGAAGCTCCGCGTGAGGGCTGCCCCACCGAGCAGGACAGGGATGTGGGACGCGCCCTTCCTGTTCATCTCTTCGAGGTTCTCGCGCATGATGAGGGTGGACTTGACGAGCAACCCGCTCATGCCGATCGCGTCCGCACCGACTTCGTCGGCCTTGGCGAGCATGTCCGTGATCGGCACCTTGATCCCGAGGTTGTGGACCTCGTAGCCGTTGTTGGTCAAGATGATGTCGACGAGGTTCTTTCCGATGTCGTGCACGTCGCCCTTGACCGTCGCGAGCACGACACGGCCCCGCCCCGAGCTCTCGGCGCGGTCCATGTGCGGCTCGAGGTGGGCGACGGCTGCTTTCATCGTCTCGGCGGACTGCAGGACGAAAGGCAGCTGCATCTCCCCGGACGCGAACAGCTCGCCGACGGTCTTCATCCCTGCGAGCAGGATGTCGTTCACGATCGACAGAGCTGTCCGCCCTGCGGAGAGCGCATCGTCGAGGTCGCCCTCCACGCCGATGCGGTCGCCGTCGACGATGCGCCGCTCCAGCCGTTGCTCGACGCTCCAGCCGCTGCGGTCCTCCTTGGTCGCTGCAGCGTCCTTCACGCCTTCGAACAGCGCGATCAGCTCCTGGAGCGGGTCGTAGCCGTCGCTGCGCCGGTCGTAGACCAAGTCGAGGCACACCTCGCGCGCCCGGTCGTCGATCTTGTGGAGCGGGAGGATCTTCGAGGCGTGGACGATCGCGGCGTCGAGGCCAGCGGCGGCGCACTCGTGGAGGAACACCGAGTTGAGCACTTGACGGGCGGCACCGGACAGCCCGAACGAGACGTTCGACAGCCCGAGGATCGTGTGGACGCCCGGGAGCTCCGCCTTGATCTTGCGGATGCCCTCGATCGTCTCGATGCCGTCTCGCCGGCTTTCCTCCATCCCGGTCGACAACGGCAGCGCGAGCGGGTCGACGAGCAGGTCGGAGGCCTCGAGGCCGTAGCGACTGACCGCCAGGTCGTGGATCGAGCGCGCTGCGCGCAGCTTCCACTCGGCGGTGCGCGCCTGGCCCTCCTCGTCGATGCAGGTGCAGACGACTGCCGCGCCGTGCTCCCGGGCGAGGGAGAGCATCGCATCGAGTCGGGTCCCCGGGCCGTCGCCGTCCTCGAGGTTGACGGAGTTGAGCACCGAGCGCCCGCCGAGCCACTCGAGGGCCGTCCGCACGACGGCGGGCTCCGTGGAGTCGACCATGATCGGGACGGTCGACTGCGTCGCGAGCCGGCTCATGACCTCGTCCATGTCGTGCACGCCGTCGGCGCCCGTGTAGTCCACGCAGACGTCTATGAGGTGCGCGCCCTCGCGTACCTGCTCGCGCGCCATCTCCGACGTGGTGTCGAAGTCGCCCGCGAGCATCGCGGCGCGGAAGCGCTTCGAGCCGTTCGCGTTCGTTCGCTCGCCGACGAGCAGGACCGAGGTTTCCTGTGCGAAGGGGACGAAGCTGTAGAGCGAGGAGGCACCGGGCTCGTAGACCGGCTCGACGCGACGCGGGACGAGCCCTCCGACGCGCTCGACGACGCGCGCGAGATGGGCCGGCGTCGTGCCGCAGCAGCCACCGACGACGGAGACACCGAGCTCGGTGACGAAGCCGTGGAGGTGCTCGGCGAGCTCGTCCGGGGTGAGGTCGTAGTGCATCTTGCCGTCCACGACCGACGGCAGGCCGGCGTTGGGCAGCGTCGAGACGGGGATGCGAGCGTGCTCGGTCAGGTAGCGCAGGGGCTCGTACATCTCCGCCGGGCCGGTCGCGCAGTTGAGCCCGACGACGTCGGGGTGCATCGCGTCGAGCGACGCGAGAGCGGCTGCGATCTCTGTGCCGGGCAGCATCCGTCCGGTCAGCTCGATCGTGACCTGGACCTGGAGGGGAACCTCGCGACCGGTCGCGCGCATCGCGCGGCGGCACGCGACGAGGGCGGCCTTTGCTCCGAGCAGATCGAAGACCGTCTCGACGAGAAGCAGGTCGACGCCACCCTCGAGAAGGGCGCGCGCCTCGACCTCGTAGGAGTCGCGAAGGTCGGCGAAGCGGATCTGGCCGAGGGTCGGGAACTTCGTCCCCGGGCCGATGCTGCCGGCGACGAAGCGCGGATGGTCCGGCGTCGAGTAGCCGTGGGCGACCTCTCGTGCGATCTCGGCGGAGCGTCGCGCGATCTCGGCCGCGCGCTCTGCGATCTGGTACTCGGCGAGCACGGTGGGGAACGCGCCGAACGAGTCCGTCTCGACGACGTCGACCCCGACGTCGAGGAAGGACGCGTGGAGATCGGCGACCACGTCGGGTCGGTAGACGACGAGGGCCTCGTTGCAGCCTTCGAGCGCGGGGCCACCGAAGTCGTCGGGTCCGAGTCCGCGCAGCTGGAGGTTCGTCCCTGTCGCCCCGTCGAAGATCACGACCCGTTCGCGGACGAGATCGAGGTAGCCACGCATCGCTCCCCCACAGTACCGGCGGCGTGCGCACGAGACGCCCAGCTCGCGCAGTCCCGGGCGAGCGCCGGGTGGACCCGCCAGCGAAGTAGCTGACGCTCGACGGCCGTCTCGTCCTCACCGAGGTCGGCGAGGCTCAGCGCGAGCTGCCGGGCGCGGCGCCGCAGCTCCTCGGGTCCGGGTGCAGCCGGCGTGCCGGCCGGCCGGTCGAGCAGCGCGAGCTCGTCGCGCAGTGCCTCGGGCAGGCGAGCGACGTGCCGTCTCGGTAGCGGGGGGAGCGACGTCCGGACGGCGATCGACGACGGGCCGCTCAGCCGGGCCATCTCGAAGTCGACCATGCGCGCAACGGTGCGCATCAGCGGAGCGTTGCGGCCGGTCCGCTCGCCGAGGCCGAGCGCCCGCGAGGTCGTCGCGACGTTGATCGCCGTGCCCGCCGGGGAGGCCTCGAGGCACCCGGCGAGCCGGCGAAGCAACAGCGTCGTCGACGGTCCGAGCACGGGGAGCCAGAAGGTCTCGACGTAGAGCGATCGGGGATCGTGGCCGTAGGCGTCGACAAGGGGATCGCGCCAAGCCTCGATCCCGATGACGTCGGTGTCCACCAAGCCTGCGAGCGAGGACATCGCAACCTCCTGTGCGCTGGTCGTGCGAGCTGTCGACGAAGCGTCGCGACCGGCGGTACTTGCGCCCCTACCGCTCGTCGGCGCGCGCCCGGCGCGCCATGAGACAGCCGTCCGCGAGACTGGGTCCATGGCATTCGGGCAGTCCGCCGGTCCACCAGCGTCGCCACGCCAGCTCGACGAGCTGCGGTCGCTCGTCGAGCGGGCCGGTCATGCCGACTTCCGCGACGCCCGCGGTCCCCTCGGGTTGAACCAACGCCAGGCCGCAGGCCGCTTCACACGTGACGAGGCAGCTGCTCTCATCGAGCGGCTCGAGTGCCTCGAGCACCGCGAGCAGCTGGGCGCCCACGATCGCGGCGACGGAGCTGGCGACGCTCTGGTCCCGGTATCACAGGACAGGGGAGCGGGTCGCTCGAGCGAGGCGATGCCGGCGGCTGCCGCGCTGCGGGTGCTCCGCGACGTGCCGTCGGCCTACTTGGCAGCCGAGCTACAGCGACGCGGCTGGCTCGTGCTCGAGCCGTAGCGACGGGAAGCGGTTGTCGTCCGCGACTTTGTCCAAGGTTGCACAAAAGCGTCCGGTGGGCTCGTGGTGGTCACCGGAGAGCCCCGTCACGCTCGACGTGACGTCACGCAGGCGCCTGTGCGTAGGTCTGTAGTCGATCGAGGGCGTCGGCGTAGATCTGCTGGAGGGCCCGCGGAGCAAAGAGCCGCTCGAAGAAGCCACCGACGCCCTGCGCGCCGTTCCAGCTCGTCGAGATCTTCACGAGGGCAGCGTTGCCTGCTGGGACCACCGTGAACGTCGTGGTGAGCGACGACGCTGTGTCCGACTCGACGAGGACGCGGCCGGGATCTGGCTCGGTGACCGCCATCCGGCACGGGCGGTGGCGGCCTCCTGCGTTCACGGTGTAGGTGACGACCGTGCCGGCCCCGATGCCGCCGGACTCGACGGCGAAGTCCGTGAAGGCCGGAGGGAGGAATCGAGGGTGGTGGGTGCGCATGTCCGCGAGGTAGCCGTAGACGACCTCGGCCGGTGCGTCGATCGTGCGCTCGGCGTGGGCCTCGACTCTTGCCATGGCCTCCTGCCTAGCACGCCCGGGCCCGGTCTCGGAGCCCGAGGGGACGAGCTCGCCGCATCGAGCTCAAGATGCCCGCAACAGTGCCGCACACAACGTGAGACCCGGCCCGAACGCGAGGGCGACGACGGCGGCTCCCGGCGGGATCGTCGGGTCGCGTGCGAGCAGCTCGAGGACGACAAGGATGGTCGCGGACGAGCAGTTGCCATGCTCGGCGAGGGTCGCGCGCGACGCGTCGAGGGCTCCTCCCGGCAGGCCGAGGCGGTCCTCGACGACCTCGAGGACGCGTGGCCCCCCCGGGTGCACCGCCCAGGCGGCGACGTCGTGGCGGGCGACGCCGTGGCGGGCGAGGAGCTCGTCGACGACGGGGCCGACGTGGGCGCCGACCACGTCGGGCACGCGGCGGGAAAGGCTCATGCGAAAGCCCGTGTCGGTCACGTTCCAGGTCATCTGGTCGGCCGCCTCCACGATGCTCCTTGTCGTCACGTCGACGAGGTCGAAGTGCACGCGGGAGCGTGTCGTCGGTCCGGTCACCGCCTCCGCTGCGACCACCACGGCGGCGGCGGCGTCGCCGAAGAGCGCGTGGACGACGGCCTGTCCGAGGTCGCGCGTCGGAGGCTGGAGGTGCAGGCTCGGCAGCTCGACGCAGACGACCGCTGCGGGTTGCGCGTGCGTCTCGACGAAGTCTCGGGCGACCGCGAGGGCCGGGAGTGCCGCGTGGCAGCCGACGTGCCCGACGAGGAGGCGGTGCATGCTCGCGGCAGTCGTGAGGTCGCGGGCGAGCAGGACGTCGAGCCCCGGTGTCGCGTAGCCGGTGCAGGAGGTCACGACGAGCAGCCCGAGCGCGCCGGCGTCGACGTTGGCGCCGGCGAGGGCGCCGGCGAGGGCCGTCGTCGCGAGCGGGAGCGCTTCGACGACGTAGCGGGCCATCCGCCGGCCGGTCGACCAACGAGAGACGTCCTCGACGAGCGGGCTCACTGCGGCGCCGCGCCGGACGACGCCGGCGGTCTCGAACGCCACACGCGCCGATCGTCGGTCTGCGAAGTGCGCGGCGAAGAAGCCGGCCCAAAGAGCGCTCTGCTCGGCCGATGCGGGGAAGGCGTGCCCGAAGCCGATGATCGACGCGGTGGCTGCCCTGTCCGACGGTGGACCTCCGGTTACCAGCGCGGTGTCTCCGCTGCGTGGTCCGGGTCCTGACCCGTCGCAGCAAGGCCGAGCCAGTCGGCGCAGACGTCGGAGGTGGCGGGTTGCAGCGAGCCGCAGTGCGCGTCGCGAAAGAGCCGCTCGAGTGGTTGACCGCGCCGGGCTGCCGAGGTTCCTGCCGCCTCGAGCAGGGAGGAGGCGACGTGCGCAGCCGTCTCGCCGGCGATGAGCTTGGCACGAAAGACCCAGCGGTTCGTTGCCGGATCGCCGGGCGCTACGTCGACACGTCGCGCCGCCTCCGCGACGCACAGCTCCGCGGCGGCGACCGCTGCGTCCGCGCGGCCGATCCGCGCCCGGACGGCGGGTATCCGGCGAGTGTCGCGCTCGGTCGTGTGCGCGACGGCCGCGTCGACGGCAGCTCGCGCGACCCCGACGTAGACCGCCGCGTAGCTCGCGACGAGCCATTGCGGCATGACCTGCGCGAGGAGCAGGGCGACGCCCTCGACGCCGCCGAGGAGTGCCTGCGGACCGACCATCACGTCAAGGAGCAGGTCGTGGCTGCCTGTCGCCCGCATACCGAGCGCGTCCCAGCTCTGCTCGACGGTCACGCCGGCACCGGACGGGACGAGGAAGTAGGAGATGCGGGGGTTGTCCGGTGCTGCCGCCCGGCGCACCGGCGCGTCGGGCGCGTCGGGCGCCTCGAGCGAGGTCGCCTCGCGGGCTGCGACGAGGTAGGCGTCCGCGTGGCCCGCTCCCGACACGAATGCCTTCGCGCCCGTGATGTGGAAGCCCCCGTCCACACGGCGGTAGCGCGTCGTGATCTGGGAGAGCCGGGAGCCCGCGCGACGCTCGCTCATCGCAACGCCGTAGAGCCGACCGTCGAGGGCACCGGTGAGGATGTCGTCGCGCGCGACGAAGTAGGAGTCGGGGGCGCCGAGAGCTCGCGCGAGCGCGTCGGGTGTCTGCGCGAGGGCTCCGGTGACCGACGCGTGCATGTTGAAGACGAGCGCGGTGGCCCCGTTCCCTTCGCCGAGGGTCGACGCGACGGACGCGTAGTCGGCAAAGGTCGCTCCAGGTCCACCGAGCCGGGTCGGCACCATGACCCCGAGGAGACCGCTCGAGGCGATGTCGTCGAAGTCGGCGACGGGAAACAGCCCCGCGCGGTCGTGCTCGTCGGCGCGGCCCGCCAGGGGGGCGACGAGCGCTCGTGCGGCCGAGATCGCCGACGCGGCGCTGTCGAGGCGCCGGATCGCCGGGTGTGCCCGGGTATCGCCGGTCACTGCTGCTTCACGCCGATGCCCTGGAAGAGCACCGCCGTCGACCAGGTCGGCACCATCGGCACCTCGCGACGGTTGCCGAGGTGCCAGGCGAGCATCGCACCGAGCGCAGGGCGTAGGCCGCGGAGCCGGAGCGCGACGCCGTGGCGAGCGCACTGCTCGACGAGCCGCCGACGGTCGACGAAAAGTGCCGGGTCGTGGATCCCACGCGGGGCGCCTCCGGGCACCCTCTCCGCGATCGTGATGGCGAGCAGGCGGGCGAGACGAGTCGCGGCGATGGTGTCGACGACGAGCGTCCCGCCAGGGCGCAGGACCCTGCAGGCCTCTGCTACGGCACCGTCGAGGTCGACGACGTGCTCGAGGATCTCGCCTGCGCTCACCGTGTCTGCCGAGCGGTCCGCGAGCGGCAGCGCGAGGGCGTCGCCGCGAACGCAGTGCACGCCATGGGCGCGCGCGATGGCGAGAGCAGAGTAGGAGACGTCGACGCCGACGTGGTGGTAGCCCTTCGTCGCGACGTGCGGGGCGAGCAGGCCGGCTCCGCAACCGACGTCGACGAGGACGGCACCGGCTCTCGCGGCGGGTGGGACGCACGCACCGCGAGCGCGCGCGATCCAGTGGAGCATGGCGAGGGCTCCGCGCGGCTCCCACCACTGGTCGGCGAGGTCGTCGTACTGGCGAGGGTCGTTACGCGCTCGTGCGGCGGTACGTGCGCGGGCAGCCCTGACCGATCCGGCCGCAGTGTCCGACCCGCGAGGCGTGTCCGACTCGAGAGGACGGATCACATAGCCGAGCTTAGGGCCGATCGTGGCGCCGACGGCGTCGGGGACGCTTGCCTCGCAACCAGCACAGGACGAGCGGGGGACCTCGGTTGCCGTCGTCGTTGCTCGAGCGAGAGCCCGCTACCAGCGATCACGATGGACGGCGTCCCCGGAGGGTCGCCTCCGGCGACGCTGCGGTCGGCTCCCTGCCGTGTCGTCCGGGTGGCCGATCGCGACCGCGCCGACGACCAGACGGCCGCGCGGGACGCCGAAGGCGTCGAGGAGCGCGTCCGGGTCGCCGTGGATCCGGAAGAACAGTGCGCCGAGGTTGGCGTCGGTCACGGCGAGGAGCAGCTGCATCACGACGAACGACGCGTCGACGGTCCAGTAGGGGACGTCCCAGCGATCGGCCGGGCGGCCCGCGAGGTCGGACGACGCCTTGTCCGGCGCGGCGTAGCGGGCAACGTAGGCCTCGGGGTCCGCGACGGGCACGACGACGACGGGAGCTGCGAGAAGCGCCCGGGCACGAGCGCCTGCGCGCCAGGCGAGATCGCTCGCACACGACCAAAAGCGCACCCGCGACGCTGCGTCCTCGAGCACGAGCAGGTCGACGCCTTGCGAGAAGCCGGCCGACGGCGCCCGCAGCGCGGTGTCGAGCAGGGACTCGAGCACGGCCTTGTCGACAGCAGCGTCGGAGAAGCTGCGCTGCATGCGCCTCTGCCGAATCGCTTCGCTCAGCTCCACTCCCGTCGCTCCACTCCGCTCAGCTCCACTCCCGTCGCTCCACTCCGGTACCGTACCGATCGGACGGGGCGGGTAATGTTGACTCCGCTGGTAGTATTTCGGCGAGCGAGTTCGGTGCCGCGTTGCGGTCAGGACGACGACACCACAGTGGCGACCAAGGAGCACGATCGTGCCGAGCGTGAGAGACCTGCTGGCAAGGGCGAAGGCCGAGATCCGCGAGACCGATCCGGCGGGCGCTGCGACACGTCTCGGCAGCGCCGTGTTCCTCGACGTCCGCGAGGCGGACGAGTACGCGCAGGGCTCGATCCCCGGAGCTGTCCACCTGCCTCGAGGGATGCTCGAGCTCCAGGTCGAAGGCGCACTACCGCGCAAGGAGGACCCGATCGTCGTCTACTGCGCTGGCGGGGTCCGGTCGGCATTTGCCGCGCAGGCTCTGGCCGAGCTCGGCTACACCGACGTGGTGTCGATGACCGGAGGGTTCAACCAGTGGAAGGACCAGGGGCTGACCTGGAGCGTGCCGCGCGTGCTCGACGCCGACCAGCGCAACCGCTACCAGCGTCACCTGCTCCTCCCCGAGGTCGGCGAAGCGGGCCAGCAGAAGCTGCTGGACTCGAAGGTGCTGCTTCTCGGCGCAGGCGGTCTCGGGTCGCCGGCTGCCTTCTACCTCGCGGCGGCCGGGGTCGGCACGATCGGCATCGTCGACATGGACGTCGTCGACGCGTCGAACCTGCAGCGCCAGATCCTCCACACGATGGACCGAGTCGGTCAGCCGAAGGTCGAGTCGGCGAGGACCGCGCTGAAGGCGCTCAACCCCGACGTCGACGTCCGCACCTACGACGTCCGCATCGGCGCGGACAACATCCTCGAGCTGTTCGACGGCTACGACCTCGTCGTCGACGGGACGGACAACTTCCCGACCCGCTACCTCGTCAACGACGCATCGCTGCTCCGTAGGATCCCCGTCGTCCACGGGTCGATCTTCCGGTTCGAAGGCCAGGTGACCGTCTTCGATCCCTACAACGGACCGTGCTATCGGTGCTTCGTCCCCGAGCCACCTCCGCCCGAGCTCGCGCCCTCGTGCTCCGAGGCCGGAGTCCTCGGGGTGTTGCCCGGCATCATCGGCTCGATCGAGGCCGTCGAGGCGCTGAAGGTCCTGCTCGGCATCGGCGACACGCTCGTCGGGAGGCTCCTCGCCTACGACACGCTCGCGCAGGAGGTCCGCACCTTCACCATGCGACGCGACCCCGCCTGCCCGGCATGCGGGCCGGAAGCTGGCGAGATCGTCATCGAGGAGTACGACCAGCTCTGCATGCCGCACGCTGCGCGGCGGCACGCGTCGGTCTGAGCCGACCGACTCTCGTCACGCCGCCGAGTAGGTGCGGGCGCACAGGCGCGCCCGCTGCTCGGTGTCCGCAGCGAGGTCCGCGACGGTCCAGGCCATCGCGATCGCGCCGTCGAGGACTGCCCTGTCCGCGATGTCGGTCACGCAGTGCGCCGCGAACTCTGCCTGGTGGTTGACCGCCGGGAGCGAGTCGAGGCCGAGCGTCGGATGGATCGCGGGGATGGCGAGCGACACGTTGGCCATGTCGGTCGAGGCGGCGACGACCTTGTCGCCGGCTTCGGCGAAGCGCCGGCCGAGTGCCTCGGCGTTGCGCTTGTAGACCGCGGCCATGGTCTCGTCGGCACGGAACTCGGAGTACACCGGTCCCTGCGGCACGATCGCGCACGTTGCTCCTGTCGCGAGAGCGCCGGCCTCGAAGCACCTGTGGACGCGCGGCTCCCAGAGCGCCAGCTCGTCGAGGGTGCGCGCCCGGACGTAGTACTTCGCCCGGGTGTGCGCAGGGACGATGTTGGGTGCCGCGCCACCGAGGGTGACGATGCCGTGCACCTGGTTGCCCGGGCTCGCATGCTGGCGCAAGAGCCCGACGGCGACCTGGGCGACGGTGATCGCGTCGGCGGCGTTGACGCCGAGCTCGGGGAACGCCGACGCGTGAGCGGCCCGCCCGGTGTAGTCGACGTCGAAGTGGGACACCGCGAGGCAGGGCATCTGGATCAGCTCTGACGGCCAGGGGTGGACCATGAGCGACGCGTTGACGCCATCGAACCCGCCGCGGTCGAGCATGAGGATCTTGCCGCCGCCGCCCTCCTCGGCCGGCGTGCCGAGGACCCGGATCGTGCAGCCGAGCTCGTCCGCGATGCGCGCGAGGCCGATCCCAGCTCCGACCGCCGCCGCGGCGATCACGTTGTGCCCGCACGCGTGGCCGACGTCGGGGAGCGCGTCGTACTCGCAGCAGATCCCGACGACGAATGGACCGCTGCCGAAGGAGGCCGAGAAGGCCGTGGGCAGGTCGCAGATACCCTGCGTCACTGCGAAGCCCGCGTCGGCGAGCGCGTCTGCGCACCAGCTCGACGCGCGCTCCTCTTCGAAGGACAGCTCGGGATGGGCGTGGATGCGGTGCGAGAGGTCGACGAGACCCTCCCCGGCGGCACGGACGGTCGCGGCGGCGGCCTCCTTGGCCTTTTCGACCGTGCTCGTCGTACTCCCGCTATCCCTGCTCGCTGCGCCGTTGCTCACCTGGCCACCTCCCGGTCTTCTCGTCGGGCTGCCCCGGCCAAGAGGGCCCCGGCCCGGGCAGTCATGCGACCACCACCACGATGTCGCCGGGCCCGACAGCGTCCCCCGTGCTCACCCGGAGCTCGGTGACCGTGCCTGCGATCGGCGAGATGATCGAGTTCTCCATCTTCATCGCCTCAAGAATGCAGACCGTCTGACCTGCAACGACGGCGTCTCCGACCGCAACGGGCACCTGCGCGATCGTGCCCTGCATCGGTGCGACGATGGTCCCGTCCGGCGGCGGCGCAGCGTCGCTGCGGCGCCCGCTGCGTGCCGCCAGGCCCGCCCGGGGGCTTCGGGCGTCCCCGTTGACCTCCGGGAGCCAGAGGCGCACCCGGTAGCGTCGGCCGTCGACCTCGGCGTCGACCGCCCGTAGCGTCGTCCCGTCCTCCCGGCGCGCCCCGTCGGCTGGCGCGTCGGCCGCGATGCCGGTGAGGTCCAGCTCGTCTTCGACAAAGCGAGTCGAGTGGCGTGCGTTGATGAAGCTCTCGTGCTCGAGGATGGCGATCTCCGCCGGGATCGTCGTCGTGACGCCCTGCACGACGGTCTCGCGCAACGCCCGCAGCATCCGACGCCGTGCCTGCTCTCGATCCTCTCCCCACACGGCGATCTTCGCGATCAGGTTGTCGAACGACGGGCTCACGGTGTCACCGGTCTCGTAGCCGGCGTCGACGCGTACCCCGGGTCCGGCGGGGAGCCGCAGGCCGTCGAGGGTTCCCGGGCTCGGCACGAACGCGCCGCGCGCCGGGTCCTCGGCGTTCAAGCGGCACTCGATCGCGTGCCCGCGGATGGCGACGTCGTCCTGGGCCAAGCCGAGCGGCTCGCCGGCTGCGACGCGCAGCTGCATCTCGACGAGGTCGAGGCCCGTGACGAGCTCGGTCACGGGGTGCTCGACCTGCAGCCTCGTGTTCATCTCGAGGAAGTAGAACCTGCCGTCTTCGTAGAGGAACTCGACCGTGCCGACCCCTTCGTAGCCGCAGGCGGACGCGACGCGTACGGACGCCTCGCCCATGGCCTCGCGTACTCCCGGCGCGAGTCCGGGTGCCGGAGACTCCTCGACGAGCTTCTGGTGGCGGCGCTGGCACGAGCAGTCGCGCTCGCCGAGCCAGAGGGTGGTGCCGTGGCGGTCGGCGACCACCTGCATCTCGACGTGGCGTGCCGCTGCAAGGTAGCGCTCGAGGTAGACCTCCGAGCGACCGAAGGAGGCGAGCGACTCCCGGCGCGCCTGGTCGAGACCTGCCTCGGCGTCGTCTGCGCTCTGCACGACCTTCATGCCGCGCCCGCCGCCGCCGTACGACGCCTTGATCGCGACCGGCCAGCCGTGCGTGGAGCCGAACGCGGCGACCACCGCGGCGTCGGTGACCTCTTCGCTCAGACCGGGGACGCCGGACACGCCGACCTCGAGGGCTGCGGCCCGCGAGCTGAGCTTGGACCCCATCGTCTCGATCGCAGACGGCGGCGGGCCGACGAACACGAGGCCGGCGGCGGCAACGGCCTCGGCGAAGCTGGCGTTCTCGGCGAGGAAGCCGTAGCCGGGATGGATCGCCTCGGCTCCGCACCGACGGGCGACCGCGACGATCGCGTCGATGTCGAGGTAGGCAGACGCGCCCTCTCCGTCGAGCGCGTAGGCCTCGTCCGCGAAGCGCACGTGCATGGCCCGGGCGTCTTCGTCGGCGTAGACGGCGACGGCGACGACACCGAGCTCCCGGCAGGCTCGTATCACCCGCACGGCGATCTCGCCCCGATTGGCCACGAGAACCTTGGCGAACACCCGGTCGACCCCTTATGGACTCCACGCGTCTCGGCCTAACGTGCGCCTGTGCGGAGTCCGGGCGCTGGCGCAGCCGACGGCGGCCAGGACCGGCCCGGCTCGAGTGAGCAGGCTAGCGGGCGCCCGGGCTTCACGAGCCCGGTCCGCATGGTCACCGTCGACTCGACGAACCGCTGGCTGCGCGACGCCGCCCTCGCCGGCGCACCGCACGGCACGTCGGTGCTCGCCGAGGAGCAGCTCGCGGGGAGGGGTCGGCGCGATCGCAGCTGGAGCGCCCCTCCTCGTTCTGCAGTGCTCTGCTCCATGCTGTTCCGCTGTGGGCTTGGAGCCGACGACGCCTATCTTGCCCCGGCGGTCGTCGGCCTCGCCGCCCTCGGAGCAGCGCAGAGCTGCTGCGGCATCCAGGCGAGCCTCAAGTGGCCGAACGACGTTCTCGTCCGAGGACGCAAGCTCGGCGGGATCCTGTCGGAGCTGATCGGCGGTCCGGGCGTGCTCGTCGTCGGGATCGGGCTGAACGTCGGCTGGCCACCCGGCTGGCCACCACCCGGGCCCCTCGCGAGCCTCGCCAGCTCCGCGACGACCCTCGAGCGGGAGTCCGGGCGTGCGGTGCGGCGCGACCTCGTCGAGCGAGCGCTGCTCGAGGAGGTCGCGTCCCGCGCGGGGGACCTCGAGAGCCGACCCGGCCGGGCGCGGATCGCCGCGCAGTACCGGGCCGCGTGCTCGACTCTCGGCAGGAAGGTTCGTGTCGAGCTCGACCGGGAGACCCTCGAGGGGCTCGCGGTCGATCTCGAGGCCGACGGACGGCTCGTCCTCGAGCTCCCCGGTGGTCGTCGTCGCCGACTGAACGTGGGCGACGTGGTCCACCTCCGGTGAGCCTGCCGCTGCCGCTGCCGCTGCCGCTGCCGCTGCCGCTGCCGCTCCGAGCGCAGAGGGAGCCGTCCGTCGACGCCGTCGTCACGTCCGGCGCCGCGATTAGCCTTCACGGGCTATGGGCGTTCTTGTTACCGGCGGGGCCGGGTTCATCGGGTCGAACTTCGTCCGTCACTACGTGGAGAGCCATCCAGGCGAGCAGGTGGTCGTGCTCGACGCGTTGACCTACGCGGGCAACCGTGACAACGTCGCGTCGCTCGAGGAGCAGGGTCGGATCAGCTTTGTGCGCGGTGACATCGGCAACAGCGAGCTCGTCGAGCACCTGCTCCGGTCCAGTCACCTGGACGTCGTTGTCAACTTTGCCGCCGAATCGCACAACAGCCTCGCGATCCTCGACCCGGCGCGGTTCTACCGCACGAACGTCCTCGGGACTCAAGGGCTGTGCGACGCCGCGCGCAAGGTCGGCGTGGAGCGGCTCCACCACATCTCGACCTGTGAGGTCTATGGCGACCTCGACCTCGACAGCGACGACTCGTTCCACGAGGAGTCGCCCTACAGGCCCCGGACGCCGTACAACGCGTCGAAGGCCGGTTCCGACCACGTCGTCCGCTCGTACTTCGAGACCTTCGGCCTGCCGGTCACGATCACGAACTGCTGCAACAACTACGGGCCGTACCAGTTCCCGGAGAAGGTGATCCCGCTGTTCACGACGCGGGCGCTCCAGGACCAGCGGCTTCCCGTCTACCAGTCGAGCGCGAACCGACGCGAATGGCTCCACGTCGACGACCACTGTCGAGCCGTCGAGCTCGTGCTCGACAAGGGGGAGGTCGGACGGACCTACCACGTCGGCTCCGGCCGCGAGGCGAGCGTTGCCGAGATCGCCGCGGCTGTGCTCGCCGCGACGGGCAAGCCCGACACCCTCCTCGAGGTCGTCCCGGACCGGCCGGGCCACGACCGTCGCTACCTGCTCGACTCGACGCGCATCCGCACGGAGCTCGGGTGGTCTCCGGAGATCGAGTTCGAGCCGGGTCTCGCCGCGACGGTCGCCTGGTACGCGGCGAACGAGTCCTGGTGGCGGCCGCTGCTCGGTCGCTCGCCGGTCGTCGAAGGTGCATGGAGCGACACGCCGGGCGGCACCGGCGGCACGACGGCGTCGCACTGAGGTGCGCATCCTCGTCACCGGCGCGGGCGGTCAGGTCGGCTCCGAGGTCGTCGCCGAGCTCGAGCGGCGGTCGGAGAAGATGGTGAAGGGCCCGGGTCTCGACGTCGTGGCGGCCGACAGGTCCCGCCTCGACGTCGCCGACCGTGACGAGGTGCTCGCGGCAGTGACCGCCCTCGAGCCCGACGTCGTCGTCCACCCGGCGGCTTGGACTGCGGTCGACGCGTGCGAGGACGACCCCGACCGGGCATTCGCCGTGAACGCGCTCGGCACCCGCCACGTCGCGGAGGCGGCGCGCATCGTCCGGGCCCACGTCGTCTACGTCTCGACCGACTACGTGTTCGACGGGACGGCGAGTCGTCCCTACAACGAATGGGATGTGCCGCACCCGCTCTCGGTCTACGGCGCGTCGAAGCTCGGTGGGGAGCGAGAGCTCGACGCCTCCGCGGCGATCGTGCGGACGTCGTGGGTCTGCGGGCGGACGGGCCGGAACATCGCAAAGACCGTGCTGCGCCTCGCCCGCGAGTCGTCGGGGCCACTCCGCTTCGTCGACGACCAGCACGGCAGCCCGACGATCGCGCATGACCTTGCCACGAAGATCGTCGACCTCGCCCTCGCTCGCCGACCCGGGATCTACCACGTGACGAACACGGGAGAGACCACCTGGTACGGCTTTGCCCGCGAGGTCGTCGCGGCCGCCGGGCTTGACCCCGCTCGTGTCGAGCCGATCGCGACGTCCTCGTTCGACCCGCCCCTTCGTGCGCCGCGCCCGCCTCGCTCGGTGCTCGACAACGCAGCCCTGCGCTTGTCAGGGATGCCACTCCTGCCACCGTGGCAGGAGTCGATCGCCGAGCTCGTCGCCGAGCTCGATCGGTGAGCGAGGGAGGCGAACGGGAGCCCGATCGCTCTGCCGGAGGGCCGCAGAGAGACGGCTCGGCCCCTGCTGCGGTCGTCGTGAGCTACGACTCTGGAGAGTGGCTCTTGCGCTGCGTCGCGAGCCTGCGCGTCGCCGGGGTCGCCGAGGTCGTCGTCGTCGACAACTGCTCGTCGGACGGCACCCTCGAGCGGCTCGTCGCCGTGGACGCCGATGTCGTCGTGGTGCCGGTCGGCCGCAACGTCGGCTACGGCAGTGCGGCGAACCTCGGGGTGCGGCGCACGGCCGCCGACTACGTGGTCGTCTGCAATCCGGATCTCGTCGTCGCGCCCGAGTGCGTGGGCCGGCTCGCCGACGTTCTCGACGACGAGCCGCTGTGCGCGATCGTCGGTCCCCGGATCGACAACTCCGACGGCACGCTGTACCCCTCCGCTCGGGCCTTCCCCTCCTGGGCTGTCGCAGCGGGCCATGCGTTCCTCGGGCCGATCGCTCCGGGAAACCGCTGGAGTCGCCGGTACAAGATGCTGCGCGCGGACGACAGTCCGGGGTGGCACACGGGCGAGCGCCGGGAGTCCGACTGGGTCTCCGGCGCCTGCTTGATGGTGCGTCGCACCGCCTTCGCGAGCCTCGGCGGGTTCGACGAGCACTACTTCATGTACGCAGAGGACGTCGACCTCTGCTGGCGAGCCCGACGGGCTGGTTGGCAAGTTCTCTACGAGCCGTCTGCCGCCGTCGTGCACCTGCAGGGGGCCTCGACGAGCCGTCGGCCCGTCGCGATGGCGCTCGCGCACCACCTCTCGGCATGGCGCTTCGCGCGCCGGAGCACGGCGGGGCCCGAACGTGCGCTGCTGCCCCTTGTCGCTGCCGCCCTCTCTGCACGCCTCGCCGCCACGTTGGTCCGCGCGCTCGCCCGATCGCTCGCGAGCGGGGCTTCGTCACGCGGGTGCGGTCCGAGGTCGCCGCGAGGGTCCGCGAAGCCTGGCTGCTCGCGATCGTGAGACCGGCGGGGTCGAGCCCGCCGTGGTGCGGAGGTTGGCTATGCTCTCCCAGCCATGTCACGGGGATCTTTCGGCCGGTCGGTCGCGCGAGCAGCCGCCAGCGGTGGTAGCCGGAGCTATCGCGCCCGGCGCCCGGTCGCCTGGTACGCAGCGATGGTGCTCATCGTCGTCGCAGGAATCGGGCTCATCGTCTACAGCCGCAACGAGCTTCTCTATCCGGTGACGGTCGGGCCGACCGCGACGGACAACTGGCAGGTCGCCTTCGCCGTCGACCTGTGCGGCACCGTGCAGGGCGACCTCCCGGCCAACTCGAACCTCACCTCGGTCGGCATCCGGACCTTCGGCAACGGTCTGATCGACGTCGACCCGGGTGCCGTGTCGACCAATGCCGCCGCGTTCGAAGGCAAGAACGCGACCCTCGGCAAGTTCGCGTCTTCCTACCCGGGGTTCACGTTGACCTCGACGAGCATCCGTCTCCCGGGCAAGTCGTCGAGGACGTGGAAGGACGGCGACGCGTGCACGACCGCGGCAGGTCCTCTTCACGGTGCCGGGAAGCTCGAGGTCGAGACCTGGAGCTCGCCGAGCGCGGCGGGTGTGCTCGTCACGGGCGATCCGACGTCCGTCCACCTCGACAATGGCGAGATGATCACCGTCGCCTTCGTGCCTGCCGGTGCCGTCGTCCCCGAGCCGCCCTCGAAGTCGGCTCTATTGCAGGCACTCGGCTCGGCCTCGACCTCGGGCACGGCGAAGAGCTCGAGCACGCCGAGCAAGGCGCCGAGCACGGGCGCATCGGGAAAGTCGGTCCTGCCGTCCGTCTCGGGTGCATCACGTGCGACGTCCGCGCACGCCGCGGCGAAGAAGGGCTAGCGCCCATGGGACGCACCCCCGGGCGCCGGTGAACGCCGTCGTGCTCGTGGGCGGCGAGGGCACCCGGTTGCGCCCGCTCACCTACGCGCTTCCCAAGCCGATGCTTCCCGTCGTCGAGCGGCCCATGATTGCTCGCGTCCTCGAGTGGTTGGCGTTGCACGGCGTCACGACCGCGGTGCTGTCTCTCGGCTACCAACCGGACGCGTTCGTCGACGCGTTCCCCGACGGCGGCTGGGCAGGGGTCGAGCTCCGGTACGCCGTCGAGCCCGAGCCGCTCGACACCGGTGGGGCGATCCGCTTCGCGGCGCTCTCGGCCGGCATGGAGGGCTCGACGATGGTCGTCGTCAATGGCGACGTCCTGACGGACCTCGATCTCGGCGCGCTCCTGGCATTCCACCGCCGGTCGGGTGGCGATGCGTCGATCGCGCTGACCGCCGTCGAGGACCCGTCCGCGTACGGGGTCGTGCCGACCGACGACGACGGGCGCGTGCTCGCCTTCATCGAGAAGCCAGCGCGTGAGGACGCGCCGACGAACCACATCAACGCGGGGACCTACATCCTCGAGCCTGCGGTCCTCGACCGGATCGCAGGCGGTCGCCGCGTCTCGGTCGAGCGTGAGGTGTTCCCGAGCCTGGTGGACGACAAGCGTCTTTTCGCACTCGGATCGAACGTCTACTGGCTCGACACTGGCACGCCCGATCGCTACATCCGGGCCCAGGTCGACGTGCTCAACGGCTGTCGGACTGGCGTGGTGCTCCCCGAGTGCACGTCCCACGGCGCCGGGGTCTTCGTCGCGCCGGGCGGACGGCTCGACGGTGAGGTCACGAGGTGTGCCTTCGTCGGACGCGGTGCGTCGATCGAGCAGGGCGCATCGGTCGAGGACGTGGTCGTCGGCGCATCCGCGCACGTCGCCGCCGGAGCACGACTGCGCCACTGCGTCCTCCTGCCCGGTGCGGTCGTGCGCGCCGGGGCGGTCGTCGAGGAGTCCGTCGTCGGTCCCAACGCGATCGTCGGCACCGGTGCCTCCGTGATCAACGGCTCCGTCGTCGGCGCGGCGGCCGAGGTCGAAGACGGTGCTCGCCTCGACAGCGCGCGACTGCCCGTGTGAGACTCGCCGAGTGCGCGTCCTCGTCACCGGTGGTGCCGGGTTCATCGGGTCGACGCTCGTGGACCGACTGCTCGCCGAAGGTCACGCGGTCGACGTCGTCGACGACCTGTCGAGCGGCACCCTCGCCAACTTGACCGACGCGCGTGCCGTCGGAGGCGACCTCCGCTTCCACCAGCTCGACGTGCGCGCACCGGAGGTCGTCCAGCTGCTCGTGCGGCGGTCCCCCGAGGTCGTGTTCCACCTCGCCGCGCAGGCGAGCGTCGCGGTCTCGGTCCGCGAGCCCGTCCTCGACGCGGAGGTCAACATCGTCGGTGCACTGAACGTGCTCGAAGGGGCTCGGCGAGCGGGCGCGCGCAAGGTCGTCTACGCGGCGAGCGGCGGAACGCTCTACGGCGCTGCGGACCCGCGTGAGCTGCCGCTCGCGGAGAGCCGCCAGCGCGCGCCGCGCTCGCCCTACGGGGTGTCGAAGGCAGTCGTGATCGACTACCTCGCGACCTACCACGGGCTCTACGGCATCGAGCACACCTCGCTCGCTCTCGCGAACGTCTACGGCCCCCGCCAGGACGCCCATGGCGAGGCCGGAGTCGTGGCGATCTTTGCGGCGAACATCGCAGCCGGCCGCGAGTCGACGATCCACGGCGACGGTCGCCAGACACGGGATTTCGTGTTCGTCGACGACGTCGTCGACGCTTTCTCCCGCGCGGCAACACGCGGCAATGGTCTCGTCGTCAACGTGGGCACCGGCGTCCAGACCTCGGTCCGTGAGCTCTACGCGACGATGGCGGGTGTCCACGGCTGCACGATGCCAGCTCGGCATGCTCCGGAGCGCTCCGGCGACGTGCGGCACAGCGCACTCGACCCGACGAGGGCGGGCATCCACCTCGGCTGGTCACCGTGGACGACGCTCGTTGCCGGCGTGACGGCCGTCCTTGACGGTGCAGCCGCGACGCACCGGCCCGGTGCGTCGTGATCGCGGTCCTCGCGGGCGGCGTCGGGGCTGCGCGCTTTCTCACCGGCCTCGTGCGCGTCGTCGATCCCGCCGACGTGACCGCCGTGGTGAACACCGGGGACGACCTCGTCCTGCACGGTCTGTCGATCTCCCCGGACATCGACACCGTCACCTACAGCCTTGCAGGGGTGGCAAACCCGGAGACGGGCTGGGGGCGCGCGGGCGAGACCTTTGTGACGATGGACGCGCTCGAGAGGCTCGGGGCGCCGGCATGGTTCCGGCTGGGCGATCGGGACCTCGCGACCCACCTCTACCGGACCGGCCGCCTCGCCGACGGTGCCAGACTCCACGAGGTCACCGCCGAGCTCGCGGCGGCCTGGGGCGTGCGGACTCGCGTCCTGCCGATGAGCGACGACCCGGTCCGTACCAAGATCACGCTCGCCGAAGGCGGGGTGGAGGTGGACTTCCAGGAGTACTTCGTGCACCGCCGCCACGCCGTGGCTGTCCGCGGCGTCCGTGTCGTCGGTGCCGAGGACTCCCGCCCGGCGCCCGGCGTGCTCGACGCCCTCGCCTCGGCGGACTGCGTCGTCATCGCCCCGTCCAACCCCGTCGTCTCGATCGGACCGATCCTCGCCGTGCCCGGCATCGCGTCGTTGCTCGCCGAGCGGCGCGACTGCGTCGTCGCGATCTCGCCGATCATCGCCGGGCAGGCGGTGAAGGGCCCGGCGGGGCGTCTTCTCGTCGAGCTCGGTGGGGAGGCGTCCGCCACCGAGGTCGCGCGGCGTCTCGCGAGCGTTGCCGGCACGCTCGTCGTCGACGTGTCCGACGCGTCGCTCGCCGCGGACATCGCGCAGGTGGGCCTGCGCTGCGTCGTCGCGCCGACGCTCATGCACACGGGCGAGGTGGCCGCCGAGCTCGCTCGGACGGTCCTCGCTGCAGCAGGTGCGCGCTCGTGATCGTCCGGGGCGCGTGAGCGATCCGCTCGTGGTGGCGGGGGTCGCCGGTCTTCCCGAGATCGTCGCCGGCGACTCGATCGGCCTGCTCGTCGCGCGCAGCGTCGCCCTCCGTGCAGGTGACGTCGTCGTCGTCACGCAGAAGATCGTGTCGAAGTCCGAGGGGCGGGTCGTGGCCATCGACCCCGACGACCCCGCCGCCAAGCGCAAGCTCGCCGAGTCCGAAGCCGTGCGCGTGCTCCGACGGCGGGGAGATCTGGTCGTGACGGAGACCCGCCACGGCTTTGTCTGCGCGAGCTCGGGCGTCGACCTCTCGAACGTCGCAGACGGCTACGCCGTCCTGCTCCCGGTCGACGCCGACCGCTCGGCGCGCCGCATCCGCGACCAGATCCGCCACGCCGCCGGCGTCGAGGTCGGCGTCGTCGTCTCGGACACCTTCGGCCGGGCATGGCGGCGAGGACTGACCGACGTCGCGATCGGCTGTGCCGGCATCGCCGGCATCGTCGACCTACGCGGCCAGGTCGACGCGCTCGGCAGGGAGCTCGCGGTCACCCAGGTGTGCGTGGCCGACGAGATCGCCGGGGCTGCGGACCTCGTGATGGGCAAGTCGTCGGGTGTTCCCGTCGCGCTCGTGCGCGGCGTCGACCCGGCGTGGCTGCGGGAGTCGTCTGTGCGCGACGAGGTCGTCCGTCCCTACGACGAGGACCTGTTCCGCTGAGGTCTCGTCGGGACGAGGACGCGGTGGGTGCCCGGCCGCTGCGGAGCGTCGTGTGAGCCCGGCGGATCGGGGAGTTCTGCTCGTCGTCGAGCAGCTGCGACGGCGCGTCCCCGGCGGGATCGGGACCTACGCAACGGGTCTCGCGCGAGGTCTCGCCGGCCTTCCTGGAGGGTCGAGGCCGCCGGTCCGGCTCCTCGCGAGCAGGGTGCGCGGCGCAGACCCGCTCACCTCGCTCGGCCTCCCGCTCGACACGATCGCAGTCGGCTCGCGCGCGCTTGTCAAGGCGTGGGACCTCGGCGCGCTGCGCGTCGGCCGGACGAGCGCTGTCGTCCACAGCGTGTCGATCGTCTCCCCGCCGTCGACGGCTCCCCTCGTCGTGACGGTCCACGACCTCGCGCCCGTCAGGTTGCCCGAGGCGTTCCCGTCCCGCGGGCGACGCTGGCACGCCGCCGCGCTGGCGCGCGCGACCCGTCGAGCGTCGTTCGTCGTCGTGCCCTGCGAGGCCGTCGCCGACGACGTCCGCGCGCACGCGCCGGGCTTGGCTGCGGACCGGGTCGTCGTCATCGAGGAAGGGTCCGACCACCTTCCACCGGCGGACCACGTCGCAGCGGACGTGCTTCTCGGCCGTCTCGGAATCGTCGGGGGCGTGCTGCTCGCGGTCGGGACCCTCGAGCCACGCAAGAACCTCGACCGGCTCCTCGACGCGTACAGCCGGGCGCGACGCCGCCTCGACGAGCCGTGGCCTCTGCTCGTCGTGGGTCCCGCGGGCTGGGGGTCGCGTGCGCGCTCGCTGCCCGACGGTGTCGTGCTGGCCGGTCGTGTGCCCGACTCGGTGCTGCGAGCGCTCTACGAGCGCTGCCGGTGCCTCGCCTACGTGCCGCTGCTCGAGGGCTTCGGCCTGCCGGTCGTCGAGGCGATGCGCGCCGGTGCGCCAGTCGTCGCGAGCCCGGTGCCAAGCGCGGGGGGCGCGGCGCTGGAGGTCGACCCGCTCGACGTCGAGTCGATCGCGAATGGCCTCGTCGCGGCTAGCAGCGACGAGGTGGTCCGCCGAGAGCTCGTCGCAGCCGGCCACACACGCGTCTCCGGTCTCACGTGGGGAGCGACCGCGCGCGCCCACGTCGAGCTGTGGCTCCGGGCCGCCGAGGAGCGGTGACTGTGCCCGGCCCGCAAACGGGCGCGCGGGCTGCACCGCTCGCCCTCGGCGTCGATGTCGCAGCGATCCCGCTCGACGCGCTCGGCGCGGGTCAATACGCGCTCGAGCTCGTCCGCGCCCTCGACGAGCGGGACGACGTGACGCTGGCTTTGCTGGCGCGCCGTGACGACGCGCGCCGCTGGGCGGGGATCGCCCCTCGCGCGCGCCTGATCGCGGAGGCGCCCGTCGACCGCGCCCGGCGGCTCGTCTGGGAGGAGATCGGCCTCGGCCCTGTCGTGCGTCGTCACCGCGCGTCGATCGCCGTGCTCCACGGTCCGCACTACTGCCTGCCCGTGGCGCCCGGCGTGCCGTGTGTCGTGACGGTCCACGACCTCACCTTCGTCGACAACCCCGAGTGGCACGAGCGATCGAAGGTCCTGTACTTCCGGCGAGCGTTGCGCCTCGCGTCGCGTCGCGCCCGGGTCGTCGTGTGCGTGAGCGAGCGGAGCGCGCAGCGTTTCGTCGAGCTCTACCGACCGACGGTCCCCGTCCGCGTCGTCCCCCACGGCGTCGACCACGCTCGCTTCACGCCGAGCGAGCCCGGCCCCGGAGCGGACGCGGCGGCATTGCGGGCTCTTCGGGTGAACCCGCCGTTTGTCCTGCACACCGGGACCATCCAGCCACGCAAGGATCTCGTCAGCCTCGTCGAGGCCTTCGATCGCGTTGCCGGCGGCCGGCAAGGCCTTACGCTCGTCCTCGCCGGCGGAGACGGCTGGGGGACCGAGACCCTCGACGCGGCGATCGCCTCGTCACCCCATCGCGACCGCATCCTGCGGCTCGGCCACGTTCCCGACGAGGTCATCCCCGCGCTCGTGCGCAGCGCGTCGGCCGTTGCCTATCCGGCACTCGAGGAAGGGTTCGGACTGCCGGTCCTCGAGGCTCTCGCTTGCGGGACGCCTGTGGTGACGACCGAGGAATCGGTGATGTCGCAGATCGCCGGCCCGGCTGCACTGACCGTGCCGCGATCGGATCCCGACCAGCTTGCCGGCGCGATCGAGTCGCTGCTCGTCGGTGGGGCAGACGTCGCTCGACGGCGCCTCTCCGGGCTCGAGCGGGCAGCCGGCTACACCTGGCAGGCGTGTGCGGCCGGCCACGTTGCCGCGTACCGCGAGGCCGCCGGTGGCTAGCCTGAGGCCGTGCGCGCGTTTCTCACCGGTGGGTCCGGCTTCGTCGGAGGCTGGTTGCGGGCGCATCTCGAGTCGTCGGGGGACGAGGTCGCCGAGCTGGCGGACGGGGTCGACATCCGTGACCCTGACGGCGTCCGGAGCGCGCTACGCGACGTGGAGCCCGACGTCGTCTACCACCTCGCTGCGCTGACCCACGTCGGTCGTTCTTGGGAGGCACCCGAGGAGACCATCCAGGTCAACGTCGTCGGGACCCTCCACGTGCTCGAGGCGGCGCGTCGGGCGACCCGTCCGCCGCGGGTGCTCCTCGTCAGCTCGGCCGAGGTCTACGGAGCGGCGGGCGGCGACCCACTCGGCGAGTCTGCGGAGCTGCGACCCGTGACGCCCTACGCGGCGAGCAAGGTCGCCGCGGAGTTTCTCGGCCTCGAGGCCTTCCTCGGTCGCGGCCTCGAGGTCGTGCGCTGCCGTCCGTTCAACCACGTCGGTCCTGGCCAGTCGGACGCGTTCGTCGTCTCCGGCCTCGCCCGCCGGATCGCCGAGTCGGAGCTGAGCGGGGCGGAGGTACGGGTCGGCAACCTCTCGGCGGCACGGGACTTCACCGACGTGCGTGACGTCGTCCGGGCCTACCGGATGCTCGCCCGCGACGGCGTTGCGGGCGAGGTCTACAACGTCTCGTCGGGCGTCGCGGTCACGGTCGCGGAGATCTTCGACCGCCTCGCCGCGCTCGCACGAGCACCCGTGCGCCGTGTCGAGGACCCGGAGCTGTTCCGCCCGGTCGACGTTCCGCTCGTGGTCGGCAATGCGGCCCGTCTGCATGCCGCGACCGGATGGGAGCCCACGATCGGGCTCGAGACGACGCTTGGCGACGTCCTCGAGCACTGGCGAGAGCAGGTCGCTCGGCGTCCGACCCCGCACGTCACGGTCTCGCCAGGACCACTCTCCTAGCCCGAGCGGCCGGCCGGCGGGTCGCCGCCGCGACTGCCCGGCGCGCCGACGAGGCGGTCGACCAGGCTGCGCAGGCAGGCAGAGGTCGTCGTCGCGGCCGAGCAACGTTCGAGCTGGCGGCGCACGACCTGGGCGCGCTGGACCCCGAGCACGGCGAAGCCGACAGCTGCGTAGCCAGCCTCCTCGAGCAGCCGCCCGAGCTCGTTGCGTCCGTCGTCCACGGCAGCGATGGTACCAAGCGGCGAGCGGGGCCTCTCGGCGAGCAGGGCTGCAGCATCGGGGCACGGCGCCCATCCGCACCCGCCGGCGGACGCAGCGAGGGAGTAGCCTGTGGCACCTGATGGGGGAGGACCAAGCACCATCTGTCGTCGCGGTCGTCGTCGCAAGCGATCCCGGCCCCTCGTTCGAGGAGTGTCTCTCCGCTCTGGTCGGACAGGACTACGAGCGGCTCTCGGTCCTCGTGATCGACGCGGGCAGCGAACAGCCCCTCGCCGCGAGGATCGCTGCGGTCACGCCCGACGCGTACGTCCACCGGCTCGCGCGCAACTCCGGCTTCGGACCGAGCGCCAACGCAGCTCTCGACATCGTCGACGGTGCCGCGTACTTCCTGGTCTGCCACGACGACGTCGTGCCGGAGCCGGACGCCGTGCGCCGCATGGTCGAAGAGGCGTTCCGTTCGAACGCGGGCATCGTCGCGCCGAAGCTCGTCGCGTTCGACGAGCCCGATCGGCTCCTGCAGCTCGGGCTCGGCGTCGACCGGCTCGGTGCGCCGGTCCGGCGTGTCAGTCGACGCGAGTTCGACCAGTCCCAGCACGACGAGGCGCGGGAGGTCTTCGGCGCACCCGGCGGCTGCACCCTCGTCCGGGCTGATCTGTTCCGCGTCCTCGGCGGCTACGACCCCCGGATCACGATGTTCGGCGAGGACGTCGACCTGTCGTGGCGGGCCCGGATCGCGGGAGCCCGAGTCGTTGTCTCCCCGTCTGCGCGGGTGCGCCACCTGGAGGCGACGGCGAGCCGGCAACGCCCGCTCCCCGAGGCACGAGCACTGCAATGGCGTCACGAGCTGCGCGCCGTGCTGAAGAACTACTCGGCTGCGCGCCGGGTCCTGGTCGGGGCGGAGCTCGCCATCTTGAGCATCCTCGAGATCTGTTACTTCGGCGTGGCCGGCAAGCGCTGGCGGGTTCGCCAGGTGGTCGACGCCTGGCGGTGGAACCTCGCTCCCGAGCAGGACCTGCGGGGAGCCCGGGCGAGCGTCGCGGCGTCCCGGCGCATCCCGGACCGCGTGGTGGCGAAGCTCTTCACCCGGCGCTCGTTGCGCGTCACGCGCTTTGCTCGCCCGATCCTCGAAGAGCTGGCCGAGCGCTGGGCGCGCCCCGCGGCCGACGCGGAGCGGCTGGAGCGTTCGGCCGTCCGGCACGGAGCCGTCCGGTCCGGAGCGGTCCGGCGGCACCGCCGCCACCTCACGAGGCGGGAGACCGTCGCCGTGGCGTTCATGGTCCTCGTGATCCTGCTCGGCTCGCGGTCGGTCCTTGCGGCTCAGCTCCCGCTCGTCGGGCAGTACCTGCCGCTCCCAGGCCCGGCGACGTTGCTCGGGCACTATCTGGGCGGGTGGACCGACGGCGGTCTGCAGCACCCCGGACCGGCGACACCGGCGTTCGCGATCCTCGGCGTGCTCGGTCTCGTCCTCGGCGGGGCGATGGGGATCGTGTTGAAAGTCGAGCTCGTCGTGGCCGTCGTGGCCGGGGCTCTCGGCATCGCGCGGCTGCTCCGGCCTCTCAGCAGCACCCCGGGACGTATCGCCGCGGTTGCTGCGTACCTGTTCCTCCCCCTCGCCTGGAACGACGTCGCCCGGGGTGACCTCCAAGGCCTCGCGGTGTACGCGGGGATGCCGTATGTTCTCGACCGCCTACTGCGAGCGACCGGGCTCGCGCCCTTCGGCCAGGTCGACCACGTGAGCTCGCCGGCTGGTGGCGCGCGGGCGGGCCGTGCCCGGCGCGTCGTGCGGGAGTCGCTCGGCCTCGGCGCCGTCCTCGCCGTCGTCGGATCGTTCGCCCCCGCCGCCGTGCTCCTCGCCGTCGCGTGTGGGGCTGCCCTCGTCGTCGCGACGGCGATCTTCGACCGGGCCCGAGCGGGTGCCCGGGCGCTCTGTGTCGCGCTGGGCGGCGTGGCGGTTGCCGTCGTCTTGACCTTCCCGTGGTCGCTGACGTTCTTCCAGCCCGGCGCGCGCTGGAGCATCGTGGTCGGCGCGACGCCGGTTGGCGGGCCGGATCTCTCGAGCATCCTGCGCTTCGCCCTCGGTCCGATCGGCAAGGGCCCGCTCGCCTGGGCGTTTCTCGCCGCGAGCGCGTTCGTGCTGCTCGTTGGTCGCGGTGAGCGCTTCGCGTGGGGCGCGCGTATCTGGGTCGTCGCTCTCGCCGTGCTGGCTCTCGCCTGGGTGGCGAGCGAGGGATGGCTCGGGGCTGGTGGTGGCGCGTTGCGGGTCCTCGTCGCGCCCGTGGCAGTCTGCGTCGCTGCTCTGGTCGGCCTCGGCGTCGCCTCCGTCGCGTCAGACCTGAGGAGCTCGGGCTTCGGTTGGCGGCACGTCGCGGCCGTGGCCTTCGGGCTCGCTGCCGTCGCAGGGAGCCTGCCGGTGCTCGGTGCGAGCCTCGGTGGCCGGTGGGGCGTTCCCGCCGCGGGCTACGACACGGTGCTGTCGTGGCTCGACGGGACCGGACGCGGACCGTCCCCCGGAAAAGTCCTCTGGCTCGGCGACCCGCCGGCGGTTCCGCTGCCGGGCTGGCAGATCGAGCCAGGCCTGGTTGCGGCGATCTCGTCGCGCGGCCTCCCCGACGCGACGCGCAACTGGCCGAGCCCGGACCCCGGAGCCGCGCGTGCCGTCATGGCCGACGTCGTCGCAGCACAGTCCGGGCTCACCGTCGACCTCGGCGCGCAGCTCGCGCCGAGCGGCATCCACTATGTCGTCGTCCCCTCGGCGCTTGCCCCGGTGCTCCTCGGCGACCAAGCCGCCGACCCGGCGCCCGCCCCGCCTGCGCTGCTCGACGCGCTCACGACCCAGAGGGACCTCCACGAGCTCCCGACCGAGGGTGGGGTCGCCGTGTTCGAGAACCTCGCCTGGTCGCCGCGTCGAGACGGCTCGTCGGCCTTGGCGGGGGGGACGACGCCCGCACCGCTGCGCTTGGCGGGCGTGGTGCTCGCGTTGTTGGCCTGGGTCGCTCTCGCGGCGCGGTACCTGCGCGACCGGCGCAAGCGGCTCGGCTGGCGGCACGTGCCCACTCCTCCGGGTCTGGCACCGGCGTCGGTCGACCACGACGTCGCAGTAGCGGCAGCGGTCGAGACGGGGGCTGCGCCGGGACTCGAGCAGGGTGCAGGCGGTGGGCGCGCGCGTGTGGGGCCGGAGCTCGACCCGGCGGGAGCACGGACGTGACGCGTGACGGCGGCGTTCACGGTGGCCGCGTCCGGTCGCGCGCTGCGACGGGCTCGCTGGCGGAGGGCGCAGGCGTGCCTGGCCTGTCGGTCGGACCGTCGGCAGCCGTGCCGGCGCACCGGCGAGCGCTCGCTGTCGGCATCGTCGTGCTCGTGCTCGCGCTCGGGGGCGTGGCGAGCTCCTCCTACCACCACTCCGGTGCCGGGCGCCCGTCGAGCGACTCGGTCGCGGTGGCGCCGAGCGTCGCCCTCGACAGTGCGAGCTCGACCGGCTGGTACTGCCCAGGGCCATTGCCCGTCGGGACGCCGGGAGAGGCCGCGTCGATTGCCGTCACGAACCTGGGCCGGCGAGCCGTGCGCGGCACGCTGACGCTTGTGTCGTCCGCGTCGAGCGTGACCACCGTGGGCGGCACGGGATCGTCGACGACGTCGACGACGTCGCTCGACGTCGCAGCCGGCGGCGAGAGCGTCGTCGGGCTCCGGCGGTCGGGCCGTCGCGGCGTCGCGGCAGCGACCGTCGTCGTCGACGGCAGCGGCGTCGCCGTCGACGAGCTGGTCCACGGCGTCCACGGCATCTCGGCCTCCCCGTGCTCGGACCATCTCGCGTCGGTGTCGTACCTGGCAGCAGGCAGCACGAGTGGAGCCGACAACTTCTCGCTCGCCGTCTTCGACCCCGGCGCGACCCCCGCGGTGGTCGACGTCTCGTTCGCCGTCGGGTCCATTGTCGTCGCGCCCCCTGCGTTCCAAGGGCTGACGATCGGCGCCGGCCAACTCCAGGTGCTCGACGTCGGTCACTACCTGCCGAGCCGACCCGTCGTGGCGACCTCGGTCACGTCCACGGGCGGTCGCGTGGTCGCCGGAACGCTCGTCACGGCGGTGGTCGGGCACGAGCTGTTGTCGTCGCTCCTCACAGGGGTCTCCTCCTCCGCTCGCTCGTGGCTGCTGCCCGCCGGCCCTGCGGGCGGCAGGTCGGCAAGCGTGTTCAGCATCCTCGACCCGAGCAGCTGGCCGGCGACCGTTCGGTTGCGAGTCGGCACGTCCTCGGCAGTGAGCACCGATCTCAGCGCGACCGTTCCCGCCCACGGCGTCGTCACCCTCGCTCCCGGCATCGCGACCTCGCGGCTCACGATGCGGTGGGCGTCCGTCGACAGCAGCGGCGCCGGTGTCGTCGTCGCGCGCGAGTCGTTCGTCTTGGCCGAAGGGCCGAGAGGCACCGCGCGGGCGCGCCTCCACCTCCGGCGTCGCGCCCTGGCGCGCAGGATGCGAGCGGCAGCTCGGGCGCCGGTACGGTCGACGTCGACGTCGACGTCGACGTCGGCTGCTCCCAGACCGGCGACGACGGTCGCTCCGCTCGCTGCAGTCAGCGCACTGCCGACGGACATCACCGGTGTCGCGGTGACGTCTGGCGTGGCGATGCCGTCCCGGGACTGGGTGTTGCCCGGCGGGGAGTCCGACGCCAACACGAGCGAGGACGTCGTCGTCGACAACGTCTCGTCCCGCTCCGCCACGGTCCAGGTCGAGCAGCTCGACGGGCTCACGGGCAGCACCGCGACCCCGTTTGCTACGATGCCGCCCCTCGTCGTCCGACCCGGCGGGATCCTCACCGTCGACATGGCTGCCGTGACGGGAGCCGACGGCACTTTGCCTCTCGTCGTCACGGCGAATCGTCGCGTCGTGGTGGGGGAGATGCTCTATGCGCGCAAGACGGCGGGCTTCACCCTCCCGCTCGCGATCGGCGTCCGCTGACGATGGTGTCGGCGCGTCGATCGAGGCGAGCAACCGGGGCGGGGACGACGGACCCAGCCGGTAGGTGTGGGATCTGCTGGGACCTCGGGGATGTCGTCTTCGACGAGGCGACCGAGGTGATGACGCCGGACGGCGTCACGGCGAGCGCAGAGCTCGTCCCCGGTGTCGGCGACGTCATCCGCGCGCTGCACGAGCGCAAGGTGCCCATGGCGGTCGTCTCCGACACACGTATCGGAGCCTGCGAGAACGTCCTCGCGGCGCACGGGCTGACTGACTGCATCGCCTATGCGGTGATCTCCGAGGAGCTCGGTGTCGAGAAGCCCGATCCGGCGATGTTCCTGACCGCGTCCGAGCTGCTCGACCTCGCGCCGGACCGCCTCGCGATGGTCGGCAACAACTACCTGCGTGACGTCGTGGGTGCGCACCGCGTCGGGATGACGGCGGTGTGGTTCCACTGGAACGACCGCTACCCGGCTCCGCTGGCAACGCCGGCAGCTGACTACGTCGCGACCGACGCGGCGACGCTACGAGACATCCTCGACGGCTGGGTGAGCGCGCACGAGACGCTACCGGGCTCGCCGCTCTGAGCGCGGGCCATCGGAGCGGTCGTCGAGAGCGCGGCTTTCCCCGAACGAGCCCGTGCTCGGAGAAGGCGAGCCCGCCGCCGGAGCCTCCTACAGCCCCGGCAGGGGATCCGCGTGGTTCGACGGCAGGATCGAGCCGGATCCCTGGCCCGAGTCGCCCGAGGTGCCCGCGCCGACCGGTTGGTGCCCTCCGAGGATCGTGCCGGCGTAGTGGGCAACCGTCGGCTGGTCGCCGTGGACGGGTCGACCGTAGGCCTCGTCGATGAGCCGTGCGACTTGTTGGCCGTCGACCGTCTCCTTGCTGAGCAGCTCCCGCGCGACGGCTTCGAGGCCGCTGCGGTGCTCCTCGAGCACCTCGCGCGCGCGTGCTTCCTGGGCGCGGAGGATCTTCGAGACCTCCTCGTCGACGACGCGGCTCATGTCCTCGGAGTAGTCCCGGGAGTGCATGAGATCCTCGCCGAGGAACACCATGCCCTGCGAGCCCCAGGCCATGGGCCCGATCTCGGCCGACATTCCCCACTCCCGGACCATCTTGCGCGCCAGCTCGGTGTTGCGTTGCAGGTCGTCGCTCGCGCCGGTCGACAGGTCGCCGTAGATGATGAGCTCGGCGACGCGACCGCCCATGCGGACGGCGAGGGAGTCCTCGATGTACTCACGGCGGTAGATGTGGCGCTCCTCGAGTGGCAGCTGCTGGGTGACCCCGAGCGCCATCCCGGTCGGGATGATGCTCACCTTGAGGAGGGGATCGGCGAAGGGAAGGACGTAGGACAACACGGCGTGCCCGGACTCGTGGAACGACACCCGCTCCTTCTCCGAGTCCGACAGCACCGTGCTCTCGCGCTGCTGACCCATGAGCACACGGTCACGTGCCGCGTCGAAGTCGCGCATCTGGATGACCTGGCTGCCGCGACGCACCGCGTGGAGCGCTGCCTCGTTGACCAGGTTGGCGAGGTCCGCACCGCTCATGCCCGGGGTGCCGCGGGCGACGACGTCGAGGTCGACGTCGGGACCGATGCGCTTGTCGCGGGCGTGGACCTTGAGGATCGGCTTGCGCTCTTCGAGGTCGGGGAGCGGCACCACGATCTGGCGGTCGAAGCGGCCGGGCCGCAGGAGAGCGGGGTCGAGGATGTCCGGGCGGTTCGTCGCCGCCATCATGACGACGCCCTCGGCGTGGTCGAAGCCGTCCATCTCGGAGAGCATCTGGTTGAGCGTCTGCTCACGCTCGTCGTGGCCCCCGCCGAGCCCGGCGCCACGCTTGCGACCAATCGAGTCGATCTCGTCGACGAAGATGATCGCCGGTGCCTGCTTACGCGCGGTCTGGAACAGGTCGCGCACCCGGCTCGCGCCGACGCCGACGAACATCTCCATGAAGTCCGAGCCGCTCACGGAGAGGAACGGGACCCCGGCCTCGCCGGCGACCGCCCGGGCGAGGAGGGTCTTGCCGGTGCCCGGAGGTCCGACGAGAAGGACGCCCTTCGGGATGCGCGCGCCGATCTCACGGAAGCGGCCGGGGGACTTGAGGAAGTCCACGACCTCGCTGATCTCCTGCTTCACGCCCGAGTAGCCGGCAACGTCGTTGAACGTCGTGCGCGGGCGCTCGGTCGAGTACACCTTGGCCCGCGAACGCCCGATCGACATGATGCCCGACATCTGGCCTTGCGCTCGGCGGTTGAGCCACACCATGAAGCCGATGAAGAGCGCGACGGGCAGGAGGTAGACGAGCAGGGTCGGGAGGATGCTCGACGTCGGGGTCGAGAAGCTGACCTTGGCCCCCGAGGCCTCGAGCGCGGAGATCTCCGAGCTCGGCAGCGATGCAGGCCCGGTGGTCTGGAAGCTCTGGCTGTCCTGGTTGAGCTTGTAGGTGATCGTGCCCGTCGCGTTGTCGACGGTCGCCGACGCGACCTGCTTGTCGTGCAGGTGCGTCACGAAGCTGCTGTAGGACTCGCTCTGGACGGAGGTGTGCGATACGAAGGAGGAGCCCAGCACGACGAGCACAAGCACGACGACGAGGGCGGCGAGCACCCACCGCCACGTGGCGTCGCCGCCGGACGGCATCGCCCCACCCGGGCGCCCCGGGCCGCTCGAACCAGGTCGGAGATCCTGCGGTTGGCGACTCATTGGACACATCGTAGGCGTCGCGCGCTGCGCTCCGGTCGGCAGTCGGTAACCCGGGCGCAGCGCGCGACGTGCCGAGTTGACCGGGCGGTCACCGGCGACCACGCTCGTGACCGTGCAGATGCCCCGGCGGCTCCCCGGACCGCAGCGCTGGAGGCGTCCCGGAGGCGAGCGCAGCGGGCTCGTCCCGAACGCCTTCGGCGTGCCGGAGGCGCTCGTCGGCCTGGCCGTCGGGTTCGTCCTCGCAAGTGTCCTCGTGAGCGCGGTCGCGGCGTTGAGCGGACATCCGGGGAGGTCGAGCGGCGTCGGGAGCGACGTCGCGAGCCTCCTCGGCCTCTGGGCGGGCCTTGCCGGCGCGGCGGTCGTCGCGAGCCGCCGCGGCACGCGCCCCGACGTGCTGGCGTCGGCTCTCCGCTCGCGCGGCCCCTCGGTCGCGCGAGACGGTGGACAGAGCGCGGCGCACCCTGGCGTGCTCGCCCTGCTGCGTGCCGACTACGGCTTGACCGTCCGACTCTGGCCGGACGTCCCTCTCGGCGTCGCCGTGGGCCTCGTCTCGCAGTATGGGCTCGTGCCGCTGTTCGAGCTGCCGCTGCTCCCGTTCGTGCCCCACCTGTTCACGCGGCTCGGCGCCCCGGCGGTGTCGCTCACGAGCGGTGCGCACGGGGCCGGGCTCGTCCTGCTCGGCGTCCTCGTCTGCCTCGGGAGCCCTCTCGTCGAGGAGCTCTACTTTCGTGGCCTGCTCCTGCGGGGCCTCGCGGGACGGCTCCTCGGCATCGGCGCCCGCCTCGGCCCGGTCGTGTCCGTCCTGCTGGTCGGTGTCGTCTTCGGCCTCGTCCACTTCGAGGCGTTGCAGCTGCTCGCTCTCGTCGGCTTCGGCGTCGTGCTCGGGACGCTCGCATGGCGCACCGGTCGTCTCGGGCCGGGCATCGTCGCGCACGTCGCGTTCAACACGGCTGCGTTCGTCAGCGTCGCGCGCGCACACTGAGGCTGCTGTCCCGCCTCGAGACGTGCTGCCTCGTGCAGGGCTCCAGCTGGCGGTCTCGCCGCGTGCCCGGCCTGTGCCCGGCAGCCGTGCCGTGCCGTTTGACAGACCATCCAGCCAGCCAGGGTCCTCGATTAGGCTGCATTGTCATCATGGCGTCTCCACCTTCCCTCGCTCCCATCTTCAAGGCCTACGACGTGCGCGGTGTCGTGCCGGACGAGCTGGACGCCCGGCGTGCCTATGCGATCGGCGCCGCGTTCGCCGCGTTCGCGCTCGCCGAGGGTGGTGCGAGCCGTGTCCTCGTCGCGCACGACATGCGGACGACGGGAGAGGAGCTCTCGCGCGCCTTCATCGCAGGGGCGTCGTCGACGGGTGCCCGTGTCGTCGACCTCGGTCTCGCGTCGACGGACATGTCGTACTTCGCCTCCGGCAAGCTCGACGCTCCGGCGGCGATGCTGACGGCGTCGCACAATCCGGCGCAGTACAACGGCGTCAAGATGTCGCTGGCGGGCGCTCGGCCGATCGGACGCGACACGGGGCTCGCGGAGATCCTCCGCCTCGCCGACGAGGGCCTCGAGAGCGCGCCCGCGGACGGGGCGGTCGACTCGGTGGCGACGGACCCCCGCGTCGAGCGGCTCGACCTGCTCGAGGAGTTCGCCGCGCACGTTCACTCCTTCGTCGAGCTGTCGGAGCTCGCTCCACTTCGGATCGTGGCGGACACGGCAAACGGCATGGGCGGGCTCGTGGCCCCCGCGGTCTTCGCCGGGCTGCCCTTCCAGGTCGAGCTGCTCTTCGGCGAGCTGGACGGGACGTTCCCGAACCACCCGGCCGACCCGATCCAGGTGGAGAACCTTGCGGACCTGCGCGCGCGGATCTTGTCGACGGGTGCAGACGTCGGGCTCGCATTCGACGGCGACGCGGACAGGGTCTTCCTCGTCGACGAGCTCGGAGAGCCGGTGTCCGGGTCGACGACGACTGCGATCGTCGCGCACGCGATCCTCGCGAAGAGCCCCGGGGCGACGATCCTCTACAACCTCATCTGCTCGCACACGGTTCCGGAGGTCGTCGCGGAGAGCGGTGGCATTGCGATCAGGACCCAGGTCGGCCACTCGTTCATCAAGAAGGTCATGGCCGACACCGGCGCGGTCTTCGGTGGCGAGCACTCCGGCCACTACTACTTCCGTGACAACTACCGAGCCGACTCGGGGATCATCGCAGCGCTCATCGTGCTCGAGGTGCTGTCGAAGTCCGGCCAGAGCCTCTCGGATCTCCGGAAGCCCTTCGAGCGCTATGCGGACTCCGGCGAGATCAACACCGAGGTCTCGAGTCCCCAGGATGTCGTGGAGGCGATCGCATCGCACTACGGCGCGCTTGGCGCGACCCTCGACAGGCTGGACGGGCTGACTGCCGAGCTCGGGGACTGGTGGTTCAACCTCCGGCCCTCGAACACCGAGCCGCTGCTCCGGCTGAACGTCGAGGCGCCCGACGCGGCGTCGCTCGCGTCGCATCTCGACGAGGTGCGACGAGCGATCGAGTCCGTCGGGCAGGCGCAGGGCTGACGATGGCCCTCGACCCGCTGCTGCTCGAGATCCTCGTCTGCCCGGAGGACAAGCAACCGCTGTGGTACCTGCCGGGCGAGGAGTCCCTCGTCAATCTCCGGCTCGGGTGTCGCTATCTCGTACGAGACGGCATACCGGTCCTTCTCGTCGACGAGCGTGAGGAGCTCGACGAGGCGGAATCGGCGCGACTGCGCGCCGAGGTCGAGCGATCCGGTGTCCTGACGGGCCAGCCAGCCCACTCGGGCTGATCTGAGCTCGCTCTACCCCTCCTCCTCGAGCAGTCCGGCCAGCCGGGCCCAGGCCTGCGCGTGGCTCGGCGTCGGGGACCCTCCCGTGGCCGCGGCGTGCAGGTCGCGGTGGGCTCGCGTCGCTGCGGGTGGCTCGTGTCGGTCTGCCAGGTAGCGCTCGAGGCCGCAGGGCTCGTCGAGTGCCCGGTCGAGCAGGACGGGCGAGGAACCGAGCGCGGCAAGGCGGCTCTCCCAGGCAAGGTGCGCGGCAAGCGCACCGAGCCGGGTGCGCGGTGTCTCGCGGTCGACGTCGAGGCGGAAGCGGTCGGCCCAGGGCGCCACGGCGGCCGTCGGCATGGGCCGCGCGATCGCGAAGCCCTGCCCGTGGTCGGCGCCGAGGAACACCGCAGCTTCGACGAGCCCGTCGGTCTCGAGACCCTCGACGGTCACCGTGAGCCCGAGGGCGTGCGCGAGCGACGTGAGCGGCTGGATGAACGTCAGCGCTGCCCGGGGCGAGCGCTCCGCGTCGCGAACGATGCCCTGGTCGATCTTCACCTCGTCGAACTCGATCGTGCGGAGGCGCAGCAGCGAGCTGTACCCCGAGCCGAGGTCGTCCTGGGCGAGCCGGACGCCGATCGAACGGAGCTGGTCGAGGCAGATGTCGCGCCACCCGGAGAGCCCGTCGAGCGCGGCCGTCTCGAGCAGCTCGAGCGTGAGCAGGCGGGGCTCGACACCGTGGGCTGCGAGCGCGACGCGCACTGCGTCGACGTAGCGGTCGTCGGAGGAGGAGGTCGTCGGGAGGTTGATCGCGACACCTGCCTCGACGCCGCGCGCCCGCCAGGCAGTCAGCGCGCCGAGTGCCTGGTCGATCCCGATCTCGAAGAGGCGGAAGAGCTCGGCATCACCGAAGGCGGGCAGGAACTCAGCCGGCGACACGAGCGCGCCGGGGCCGTTGCGCCCTGTCCCGGCGTCGGAGCCGTCGCGCGGCGTCACTCCACTGCCACTGCCACTGCCACTGCCGTCGCTGGTCGGGTCGGCGCGCAGGCGGGCAAGTGCCTCGAACTTGATGAGCTGTCCCGACCGTAGGTCGACGACGGGCTGGTAGAGCATGACGACAGCCTGACGGTCGAGCCGCTCGAGGTGCGCGTTGCGGTCGGCGAAGGCGAGGATGGCCGACGCCGTGCCGGGTCGGGTCTCGAGGCGCGTGAGCGCCTGCTCGACCGCGAGGCGGAGCAGGCCGAGGAACGACACGCGTCCGGAGTACGCGAAGTAGCCTGGCCAGCGTGCATAGAGCGAGAGCAGCGCACGCGGCTCGCCGCTCAAGTCGAGGAGGGGGACCGCAGCACTCGATCGCCAGTTGAAGCGGCGACCGAGGTCGTGCCAGGGCGCCGTCGTCGGGTCAGACAGGTACGCGTCCGACCGCTCCATCGTCCGGCTCCGCCAGGCGCGTCCGGCCGGACCCTGCCCGGTCGGCTCGACGGCCGACGTCGTGATCGGTTCGACGTCGGTCCGGGCCACGTCGGACAGGAACGATTCCGCTCCCGGTCCGACGGCGACTTCGAACTGGAAGCGACCGTGGCCGTCCGGGCGGCCGAAGAAGGCATCGGCGAGACCGTCGAGCTCGGCGAGCGCGTCGAGGATCCCCCTCGCGAGGTCGGCCACGGTCTCGGCCTGCGTCGCCACGACGTTGGCGCGTTCGAGGACGCGCGCCTGCTCGGCGTCGACCTCCCGGTAGCCGAGAAGGGCGCCTTGGAGGTCGAGCACGAGCCTGTGCCCGAGGACCGACCGGATGCCCGAGAGCGCGTTCGGCGGGGCGATCTCGTCGAGCGCGGCGGTGATCGCCTCGTCGAGCACCTGTTGATAGACAAGGACGGCACGCGCGTACCAATCCGTCTCGACACCGACCTTCGCGTGGATGTGGCCGACGGCGATCGACGAGCCCAGCAGGTCGTCGTCGGCGAGCTCGGGGTCGAGCAGCGAGCGAAGGCGCGCGGCCTGGCGGCTCTTTAGATGCGCGAGCTCGGCTCCGTCGAGATGTGCGAGCACCGATCGGGCGTCCGGGTCGCTCCCGAGCTCTGCGTAGAACCTCTCGACCTGGTCGTCGAGGCGCGGTGCGAGCTGCTCTGCGAGGCGGAGGAGCAGGGAGGGATCGACGTGGCGGCCTGTCGTGGCGGGTGATGCCGACTCGTCCAACCCAGACATCTCGTCACTCCACGTCTGCCGCGCGCACGCCGCCGGACAAGCCTTGGGTAGGCGAGCAACGGCCGGAACCTCCGGCGAGCGGACGCCATCTCCGTACCCTTCAACTACGCTAGCAACGGGTGAGCCGCGAGTGGGTCTGTGGTTGAAAGTCGAAGCCAGCCGCAGGCGAAGCGACCCACGTAAGGCAACCTGTGGTTGCCGATCATGGTGCGGCTTAGAGGTAAGACCCGCCCGGCCCGCCGCCGATTCCCGGTGCGGGACGGAGAAGGGGTCAAGCGTGCCGTGCATGACCGTGCCGAGCCGGGGCGACCTGGTTGCCATGGTCGGGTGCGTGAGCTCCTCCGCGGGCGAGTGTGGGGTCAAAGACCAGGTCAGCTGCTCCGGCTCACCCACTGACCGGCACCAGGCACACGGGTAGGGCGCGGCGCGAGTGCAAGGATCGCGGGCGATGCCGAGCTCGACCCATCTTGCGCTCGTCGGCGCGACGGCGACCGGCAAGACCGACCTCGCGGTCGCGCTCGCCCGCCGGTGCCGCGGTGTCGAGCTCGTGTCCGTCGACGCGATGGCCGTCTACCGCGGTCTCGACGTCGGGACGGCCAAGCCGACAGAAGAGCAGCGTGCAGGGATCGTCTGGCACATGCTCGATGTCGTCGAGCCTTCCGAGGACTTCTCAGTCGCCGAGTTCCAGGCCATGGGGCGTGCGGCGATCCGCACGATCGAGGCGCGTGGCCACGTCGCGCTCTTCGTCGGCGGTACGGGGCTCTACCACCGTGCCCTGCTCGACGACCTGGACCTGCCCGGCCGCTACCCCGAGATCGCCGCGCGCCTCGAGACCGAGGCCGACTCGGCCGGGGTGGCAGCGCTCCACCGCCGTCTCGCCGTGCTCGACCCGCTCGCCGCGGCGCGGATCGAGCCGGGCAACCGTCGACGGGTCGTACGCGCCCTCGAGGTCACGCTCGGGTCCGGGCGGCCCTTCAGCGCGTCGGGCCCCGGTCTCGGCGCGTACCGGCACAGCAACACGGGTCTCGTCGGGCTCTTCCTCGAGCGCGACGAGCTCGACCGTCGGATCGCCGAGCGCCTCGACGCCCAGGTGCGGCACGGCTTCCTCGACGAGGTGAGGACGCTCGCCGTCGGAGGCGGGCTCGGCCGCACCGCGCGCCAGGCCATCGGGTACCGGGAGCTCCTCGCCCACCTCGACGGGCGGTCCAGCTTCGACGAGGCGGTCGCCGAGACGCTGCGGCGCACACGGGCCTTCGCGCGCCGCCAGGAGCGGTGGTTTCGCCGGGACCCTCGGGTCGTGTGGTGGCGCGCCGACGAGCCCGACCTCGCCGAGCGCGTCGCCGAGCACCTCGACGGGCGGCACGGGTCGGGGGCGGGACCCTGGACATCCCTGCCGCGCGAGACTTGACGAGTGGAGATCGAGCTCGTCAAGTACCACGGTCTCGGGAACGACTTCCTCGTGCTCGTCGACGACGCGACAGGTCGCGCGAGCAAGGACCCGACGGATGGCACCCGTGACGTGGAGCGGCGTATCGGCTCTGCGCTCGTCCGCGCGCTGTGCGACCGTCACCACGGGATCGGCGCCGACGGGATGCTGCGCGTCCGCGCCCTCGGTCCGGGCCGTGTCGCGATGGAGCTGTTCAACGCAGACGGCGGCGCCGCCGAGACGAGCGGCAACGGCCTGCGCTGCGCTGCGCTCGCGGCGGTCGAGGCGCACCTTGTTGCGGGCACCGAGATGGACGTGGAGACGCTCGCGGGAACAGTGCATGCCGTCGTGGCGTCCCAGCCCTATCCCGGGGTTGCAGACGTCCAGGTCGAGATGGGAGTCGTGGAAGTCGGTCCGGAGCTCGCGCTCGCCGAGCTGCGCGAGCCCGACGCGTCGAGATGGTCCACCCTGTCCGGCGGAGCGGGAGACGGTTCGTGGCAGGACGTCCTTGCCTCCTTGGCAGGCCATCGGGCACGGCGCGTCGCGGTCGGTAACCCCCATCTCGTGCTCTACGGCGACCCGCGTCGCGCGGCGCCGGCGAACGCCGCACCGGGGCGTGCCGGCGCGGCGCGCATCGCCAGCATCGGGCCCGCTCTCGAAGCCGCGGTCGCAGGCGGCGTCAACGTCGAGCTCGTCGAGGTGCGCGGCGACGGTCCCTCGCTGGCTCTCGAGGTCTGGGAGCGTGGTGTCGGCGTGACGTTGGCCTGCGGCAGCGGGAGCTGCGCCGCCGCGGCCGCGGCACGCGCTGCCGGTCTCGTCGGCGACATCGTCGAGGTCGTGAACCCGGGCGGCTCCCTCCGTGTCGAGCTCTCCGGCGATCCGGCCTCGGCATCGGCTGTCCTGACCGGCCCCGCGCGGCGCGTCGGCCGTGTCCGGCTCGACACCGACGAGCTGCTGCGAGCCGCACGAGGCGAGCCCCTGCCGGGCTGGTCGGCGACGAGGTCGGTGGATCGCCCGTGACCCTCATCGAGCGGAGCTTTCGCGAGCGGATCGTGCTCGTCGGGGTCGTGACGTGGCCACACAGCCACGACGAGGTCGACGCGAGCCTCGACGAGCTGAGCTTGCTCGTCGACACCGCCGGTGCCGACGAGGCCGCCCGCGTCGTCCAGGCGCGCGACGTCCCCGACCCGGCGACGTTCATCGGCAGCGGCAAGGCGGCAGAGCTCCACCTGCTCTGCGAGCAGGTCGATGCCGACACGGTCGTGTTCGACGACGAGCTCTCGCCGGCCCAGCAGCGCAACCTCGAGAAGCTCATCGGCCGGACGGCGATCGACCGCACCGCGGTCATCCTCGACATCTTCGCCCAGAACGCCCGGACTGACGAGGGCAAGGCCCAGGTGGAGCTGGCGCTGCTGCGCTACAGGCTTCCCCGGCTACGTGGCCGCGGCTCGTCGCTCTCCCAGCAGGCAGGCGGCATCGGGACGAGGGGACCGGGTGAGACCCAGCTCGAGGTCGACAGGCGGCGGATCATGCGCAGGATCTCCAAGCTCGACGCGGAGCTCCGTCAGCTCGAGGCGACCCGCCGTACCCAGCTGCGTGCTCGCCGCCGTGGTGCTGCCCGCACCGTCTCGCTCGTCGGGTACACGAACGCGGGCAAGTCGACCCTGCTCAACGCCTTGACCGACGCGGACGTCCTCGTCGAGAACAGGCTGTTCGCGACGTTGGACCCTCGGACGCGCCGACTCGAGCTGCCGGGGGGCGAGGTCGTGCTCTGCTCGGACACGGTCGGCTTCGTCCGCAAGCTCCCGCACCAGCTCGTCGAGTCGTTCCGCTCGACGCTCGAGGTCGTGTCGGGGACGGACCTGCTCGTCCACGTCGTCGACGCGAGCGCAGCGAACCCCGAGGCGCAGATGGACGCCGTCCGCTCGGTGCTCGCGGAGATCGGGGCGAGCGAGGTGCCCGAGCTCGTCGCCTTCAACAAGGCCGACGTCGCGCCGCTGGAGGCGGACCGCCTGGTCGCCAGCCACCCCGGGTCGGTCGCGCTGTCCGCGCTCACCGGCCAGGGCGGCCCGGAGCTGCTCGCCGCGATCGGCGCGGCGTTGCGGGCGAGCGACCGGACCGTCGAGCTCCTCGTGCCGTGCGAGCGCGGCGACGTCCTCGCCGCCTTGCACCGCGCCGGCGAGATCGTCGAGCAAAAGGACGTCGGCGAGGTGCTCGCGCTGCGCGTGCGCCTCGACGACGCGGGCCGGCACCGCTTCGCGGAGTTCGCCGCAACAGCGTGGCAGGATCGACAGGAGGCGACATGAGCGCGACGACCGTGGCAGCCGGGGAGGGCTTCGTCCCGCCGACGTACCCCTTCGACCGCTTGAAGCCGCTCGAGGCACGAGCGTCGTGCCTGCCGGGCGGGCTCGTCGACCTGTCGGTGGGGACGCCGTGCGACCCGCCGCCCCCGGCGGTCGTCGCCGCGCTCGGCTCCTCGGGCGCCGAGCGCGGGTACCCCGCCGGCGCGGGCAGCCCGCGGTTGATCGACGCGGCACGTGGCTGGATCGAGCGGCGGTTCGGGATCGCCGTGAGCCGGGACGCGGTCGCGGCGTGTGTCGGCACCAAGGAGCTCGTGGCGGGCGTGCCGCACTGGTTGCGGCTGAGACGCCCGGAGCGTGACACCGTGTTGTACCCGGCCGTCTCCTATCCCACCTACGCGATGGGGGCGGTCCTCGCACGCTGTCGAGCGATCCCGGTGCCCGCGCGGACCGACGGCACGCTGGCGCTCGAGCAGGTGTCCGCCGCCGACGCGGCCCGAGCTGTCTGCCTCTGGGTCAACAGCCCGGCCAACCCGACGGGTCGGCTGGACGACCTCGGAGCCGCTGCGCTCTTCGGGCGGGCGCACGGGGTCCCTGTGCTCTCCGACGAGTGCTACGCGGAGTTCACCTGGAACGGCCCGCCACGGACGATCCTCGAGCACGGTGTCGACGGGGTCCTCGCGGTGCACTCGATATCGAAGCGCTCGAACTGCGCCGGCGTGCGCGTCGGCTTCTACGCGGGGGACCCGGACCTCGTCGGGTACCTGCGGGAGCTGCGGCGCCATGCAGGTCTGATGGTGGCCGGCCCCGCGCAGCTCGCGGGGGCCGTCTCGCTCGAGGACGACGAGCACGTCGAGCAGCAGCGTCGCCGCTACGGCGAGCGGATCGAGGCCGCAGCAGTGATGCTCGAGGGGATCGGCGTCACCGTCGAGCGGCCGGGCGGGGGCTTCTATCTCTGGGTGGAGGCGCCTCGGCCGGGGTCTTCGGCCGATGCCGAGGCGCACCCCGACGAGGCTCCCGAGTGGCAGTTCGCTCGGCGTCTCGCCGAGGAAGCAGGGGCGCTCGTCTCGCCGGGTGAGTTCTACGGGCCGGCGGGTCGCGGCTACGTGCGCATCGCGCTCGTCCAGCCCATGGAGCGCATCGCGCTCGTCGCCGAGCGGCTCGAGCGCGCACGCGCGTCCGGCCAGGCGCGCTCGGCTGCCCGGCCACCTGCCGCGCCCGCGCGTTAGCCTCACGCTCTCGTTCCGAACGGAGGGCCATGACCGCGCTCGAGGTGTCCATCGCAGAGCTGTGGGAGCGGCGGTCGCGGCTCCAGCCAGGAGACCCGCAGGCGTCGGCGTGCGTGGACGAGGCGATCGGGCTCCTCGACTCCGGCGCGGCGCGTGTCGCTTTCGTGGACCGGGCAAGCGGCGAGGTCGTCGTCCACGAGTGGCTGAAACAGGCGATCCTGCTGCTGTTCAGGCTGCGCTCGATTGCGACGACGACGGTCGGCCCTTTCGAGTACGCGGACAAGCTGCCGCTCAAGCGCGGCTTCGAGGCCCTCGGCGTGCGTGTCGTCCCGGGCGCCTCGGCACGGTGGGGGTCCTACGTCGGACCGGGCGCGATCCTCATGCCGAGCTACGTCAACATCGGTGCCCGGGTTGGCGCCGACACGATGGTCGACACGTGGGCGACGGTCGGCTCGTGCGCGCAGGTCGGCGAGCGCGTCCACCTCTCGGGGGGTGTCGGGATCGGTGGCGTCCTCGAGCCGCCGAACGCCGTCCCGGTGGTGATCGAAGACGACGTGCTGATCGGGAGCCGCTCGATGGTGACCCAAGGTGCCCGAGTCGGCACGGGGTCGGTGCTCGGCGAGGGGACGATCCTCAATCCGTCCATCCCCGTCGTCGACGCGGCGACGGGGGAGGAGATCTCCCGTGGCGTCGTGCCGCCCTGGTGCGTCGCGGTCGGCGCCCACCGCAGGCGGGAGCTTCCTGGCGGGGAGTTCTTCCTTCCCTGCGTGCTCGTCCTGCGTCACCTGTCTCCGGGCGAGCGACACGACAAGGCGACGATCAACGAGGTGCTGCGCGAGCACGGTGTCGGGGCATGAGGGTCGTCGACTCCGGGGCGCGGCTCGGCTGATGACGGATCTGCTCGAGCTGGCAGCCGAGCTGGTCGGCGTGGCCTCGGTGAGCCACGAGGAGCGGGCTCTCGCCGACCTCGTGGAAGCGCGGCTCCGGGCCAGTCCGGGCCCGCTCGAGGTGGCCCGTGTGGCGGACAACGTCGTGGCGCGGACGATGCTCGGGCGTGACAGGCGGCTCGTCGTGGCCGGGCATCTCGACACGGTCCCTCCGTCGGGCAACGCCGCCGCGCGCGTCGACGGCGACGTGCTGTCCGGTCTCGGCAGCGCGGACATGAAGGGGGGTCTCGCCGTGATGCTCGCACTGGCGGGCGCGGCGAGCCCACCCGCGGTCGACCTCACGTTTGTGTTCTACGCGTGTGAGGAGGTCGCGCGCCGGCACTCTGGGCTGCAGGTCCTCGCGCGCGACGCCCCGGACCTGCTCGCCGGCGACGCGGCCGTGCTCTGCGAGCCGACGGCAGCCCGTGTCGAGGCGGGCTGTCAGGGCGTCCTGCGGGCGACTGCCGTCCTGCGGGGAGCACGCGCCCACACGGCTCGACCGTGGGTCGGGCGCAACGCCATCCACCGGCTCGGACCGCTGCTCGAGCGCGTCGCCGGCACCGCAGAGCGACGGCCCGTCATCGACGGCTGCGAGTACCGCGAGACGCTCCAGGCCGTCGCCGTCGCGGGTGGCGTCGCCGGCAACGTGGTGCCCGACGAGGCGCGCGTCACGCTCAGCCACCGGTTCGCTCCCGACCGCGACGCCGCCGTCGCCTTTGCCTGGCTCGGTGAGCTTCTCGCCGACTGTCTCGGCGCGCCAGGCGACGAGCTCGTCCTCGAAGAGAGCGCACCCGGCGCACGGCCGATGCTTGGCGACCCGCTGCTCGCCGCGCTCGTCGAGACGACAGGCGTCCCGGCGCACGCGAAGCTGGCGTGGACCGACGTCGCCTTCTTTGCCGAGCGCGGCATTCCTGCCGCGAACTTCGGGCCGGGCGATCCGCTTGTCGCGCACACGCCGGGCGAGCACGTCGAGCGTCGGGAGCTCGAGGCGGTGCACGCCGCGTTGGCGGGGTTGGTCAGCTGATCTGGAGGCCGGGGTGGCCAGGAGGGTGGATCGCCCGCAGGGCCATGACGAGCGTGCTCGCGGGCGCGGTGGGTGCGGCGATGCTCGGCGGAGCTCCGGTCCGAGCGGCTCGAGTCGGACAGGTCCCGGCGCGGTCGGTTTGTCGGGCGACGATCGGCCTGATGGCGCCCGTCTCCGGGTCGCTCGACGATCTCGGCACCCAGCAGGTCGACTGGGCGCGCCTTGCCGTCGCGACCTTCGACCGCCGGCACCACACCGACATACGGCTCGAGGTGGGCGACACGAGGCTCGAGCCGGCCCAGTCGGTCGTCGTCGCCCGCCGCTTCCTGGCCGACCGGGCGGTGCTCGCCGTCGTCGGTCCGTCGTCGGCGGCGGACGTCGCGCCGGTCGGCCCGCTGTTCGGTCGGGCGGGGATGGCGTTCATGTCGCCCTCCGCGAGCTCCGACGCGCTGTTCACCGGCATTTACCCGACCTTCTTCGGCACGGTCGCCAAGCGCGGCGACGAGGGCGTGTTCGCCGCACGCTTCATCGCAGGGGCGCTGCGGGCGCGCCACGTCGCGGTCGTCGACGACGGCTCGCCCTACAGCCTCGACCTCACGCGGACCGCGACGAGGACCCTCGACGCGCTCGGGGTCGGCGTCGACTCGCTGTCGGTGACCCAGACCGAAGTCGACTACACGACGCTCGTCGCGCACCTGCCTGCCGACGTCACGGTCGCCTACGTGCCGTGGGAGGTGGCCGGCGAGGTGCAGATCCTGGCATCTGAGCTCTCGGCGGCACACCGGAAGGTCGTCATCGTGGGCGGGGACGACGAGGAGGTGCTGCTCGAGTTCCACGCCATCGGCGCCTACGTGCCGGCCTTCGGGCCGCTGCTCGGCGAGACCGGGTCGGCGGGTGCTGTCGTGCGTCGCTTCGTCGCGACCTATCGGGAGCCGGTTACCACGGAAGGACCGCCGGCCTACGTCGCGACGACGGTGGTGCTCCACGGCATCGAGACGGCTTGCGCGGCCGGCGAGCCGACCCGGGCGGCCGTGCTCTCGGCGATCCGTGCGACCCACCTCGCGACCTCCCTCGTCGGTCGACCCGTGGTGTTCAACCGCTACGGGCTCCAGCTCGGTGCGACTCTCTACATGCTCCGGATCGACCGCGGGGGCTACGCCGAGGTGCCGACGGGCCAGATCCGGCCCTGAGGCAGCGCCGCCCTGTGGCCGACTCCATGCCTCACAGCCGGCGCAGGACCGTCACGACCTTGCCGTAGATGACGACGTCCTGCTCAGGGAGCTCGATGTCCGCGAACGCGGGGTTCGAAGCGACGAGCACGACCTGCCGACCGCTCCGGCGGAAGGTCTTGACCGTCGCCTCGCCGCCCGGGATGCCGGCGACGACCATGTCGCCCTGCTCGGCTGTCGGCTGGCGGCGCACGACGACGTAGTCGCCGTCGAGAACGCCGGCCCCGATCATCGACTCGCCGCGTACCCGCAGCATGAACAGCTGTCCCGAGCCGGTGAAGTCCTCGGGCAGCGGGAGCATCTCCTCGACGTTCTCCTCCGCGAGGACACCCGTGCCTGCGGCGACGTTGCCGAGCAGGGGGACGTGCGCGACCGGTCGGAGGGGGATCGCCGCACCGGACGCCGGCTCGAAGCTCACGACGATCGCACGCGGCTTGCTCGGGTCTCGCCGGAGGTAGCCCTGGCGCTGGAGCACCTGCAAGTGGGCATGGACGGTCGAGGAGGAGGTGAGGCCGACGGCCTCGCCGATCTCGCGGACCGACGGCGGGTACCCCCGTGAGCGGATCTGCTCGGCGATGAACTCGAGGATCAGTCGCCGCTTGCCAGTGAGGACCGAATCGACCACGTCAGCCACCTCCTGGCGGGGCAGGCTAGCCCCCTGTCACACCCCGGTGCAAACATCCGTTCGTGGAACACGCGTTCGTGGTGCCCCTTGACGGGGAACAGATGTTCGTGACAATCTCGGGTCTGCGATCGAACGTCTGTACGCCTGCTACGGGCGCAGATGGTCGGTCAGGGTCGCCCAGTGGTCGCAGCGGTGCCGGGGCAAGGAGGTCGAGATGGCAGTGGTCGGGTATCCGGTGACGGGTCGGAGAGCCGCGGCACTTCCACGAGGCGGTGGCATGGGGCGCAGCAGCCACCTTCGTCTCGTGACCGAGCCAGAGCGGGTCACCGTTCCGCAGACAGCCCGGCGGCGGTCTGCGGCGCGGCGGGTGAGCGGCGTGATCCCCGTGCTGATCACGATTGGCGTGCTCGCGGGCGTCTGGGCCGGCGCCTCGGCGTTGCGCGCGGCCGGGACGGCGCCAATCGTGCCGCCACCGGGGTCCTGGAAGGTGCCGGGTGGCTACGAGCTTGTCGTGCGTCCCGGTCAAAGCGTCTGGTCGATCGCGAGCGCCATGCAGCCCGGCGCAGATCCACGGGCGCTTGTCGACGAGATCGACGCCGGCCTGCCGGGCGGTGTGCTCGTGGCGGGCAGCGTGCTGCGCGTGCCGTGAGCCGCGACGGCGAGCGGCGGTCGCGGCGCGACCGCGATTGCCTGTCATGCTCGGCCCGGCGAACCGATGGCGGCAGAACAGCACTAGCGTCGGTGTGTGCGCTGCCCGCGCTGTGCCCACCTTGACGACCGCGTCGTCGACTCGCGCGAGGTCGAGCGGGGTGGCGCGATCCGCCGTCGGAGAGAGTGCCTGGACTGTGGGTTCCGCTTCACGACCTTCGAGCGTCTCGGCGACGCCGTCCTGGTCGTCGAGAAGCGCTCCGGCCTGCGGGAGCCGTTCGACCGCGAGAAGGTTGCGGCCGGAGTCCGTGCTGCGTGCAAGAACCGCCCCGTCGCAAAGGACAGGCTTGTCGCTCTCGTCGACGCTGTCGAGGAGCATGTCCGCCGGTCCGGTCCCGAGATCACGAGCCAGCAGCTCGGCGTTGCGGTGCTCGAGCAGTTGCGGGAGATCGACGAGGTCGCCTACCTGCGCTTTGCGAGCGTGTACAAGGGATTCGTCGACGCCGGTGACTTCGCACGAGAGGCCGGTCTGCTCACCAAGCAGACTGCCCCGAAGGCGCGCTCGACACGCCATGCGATCGCGAGTGGACCGGGTGACGCGCTCGGCGCCCAGTGATCGGGAGTCGGTCGCCATGGAGGGCGTGAGACCGGAGGTCGTCACAGAGGTCCCTCGTCGGGTGCTCGCCGTGTACGCCCATCCCGACGACGCCGACGTGTCCTGTGGGGGAGCGCTCGCGACCTGGGCGAGTGCAGGCTGCACGGTCGAGCTGCTCGTCTGTACGCGCGGCGACAAGGGCTCGGCTGTCGCGCTCGACGACATCGAGCAGCTCGTCGAGCGCCGTGACGGCGAAGTCGCCGAAGCAGCTCGCCGGCTGGGTATCACCGCAGTCCGCCGGCTCGGCCTCGACGACGGCTCGGTCGAGAACGATCTCCCCCTGCGGGAGGCGATCGTGCGTGTCGTGCGCGCCGTCCAGCCGGACGTCGTCGTCTGCCCCGACCCGACTGCAGTGTTCTTCGGCGAGCACTACGTCAACCACCACGACCACCGCGCGGTGGGCTGGGCTGCGCTCGACGCCGTCGCTCCCGCCGCCTCGTCTCCGCTGTACTTCCCGGGCTCTGGCGGTGCCTGGTCGGTGAGCACGCTGTATCTGTCCGGGTCGCTCGACGCGAACGTGGTGGTCGACGTCTCGGAGCAGATCGAGCAGAAGGCCAAGGCGGTCCTGTGCCACGAGAGCCAGCTCGGCGACGCGGGGGACTGGCTCGGCGTCGCGGTGCGGGAGCGCGCCGAGGAGCTCGGCCGCCAGGCCGGTGTCGCGTTCGCGGAGTCCTTCCGACGCGTGCAGCTCGGTCCTCCGCCGCCGTGACGGCCGTCCCCAGCGAAGCCCGGGGACGTGTCGCTCCCGAGAGCGGAGCCGGAGCTGTGTGCTCCGGCGCGCTCGCTGCTGGTGCGGCGTGTGCCGGCGCCGCTTGTGCCAGGGCAAGTGACCTCCAGATCATCCATCTCGACATGGACTGCTTCTTCGCTGCCGTCGAGGTGCTCGACGACCCGAGCCTTGCCGGCCGACCGGTCGTCGTCGGCGGGACCGGGCCACGTGGCGTGGTCGCGTCGGCGTCGTATCCCGCACGGGTCGCCGGCGTCCGCTCGGCAATGCCGACGGCCACGGCTCGTCGTCTCTGTCCGGATGCAGCCTTCCTGCCCGGCCGATTCGACCGGTACAAGGGCGTGAGCGCAGCCCTGCTCGCGATCCTCACCGACGTGACGCCACTCGTCGAGCCCGTCGCGCTCGACGAGGCCTATCTCGACGTCTCCGGCTCGCATCGCCGGTCCGGAGGGAGCTGCGAGATCGCGACGACGCTCCGACGGCGCGTGCGTCGTGAGCTCGGGCTCGACTGCGCGGTCGGGGTAGGGCGGACAAAGCTCGTCGCGAAGCTGGCTTCGAAGGCCGCCAAACCTGTCGCTGGCCGCGCCGGTGTCGAAGCGGGCCTCGGCGTGGTCGTCGTGCCAGCCACCGACGAGCTCGCGTTCTTGTCCCGGCATCCCGTACGAGCCCTGCCCGGTGTCGGGCCGAAGACGGCGGAGCGGCTCGGGCGCTACGGGATCTCGGTCGTCGGAGACCTCGCTGCGGTCAGCCGTGAGAGCCTCGTCCGCCTGCTCGGCGCGTCCGTGGGGTCCGAGATCTGCCGCCTAGCGAACGGCGAGGACACCCGCCGGGTGGAGCCCCTACGCGCAGCTCGCTCGATCGGCCACGAGGAGACCTTCGCCGACGACATCCGCGACTTGGCGGCGCTCGAGCGCCGCGTCCGCTCGGCGGCGACGCGCGCCGCGCGTCGTTGTGTCGATGCCGGTGCCGCCGCCCGGACTGTCACCGTGAAGGTCCGCTTCGCCGACTTCTCGACCGTGACGCGCTCGCGCACGCTCGGCTCGCCGACTTCGAGTGGGGCCCTTCTCGCGGGCGTTGCCACGGCACTGCTCGACGAGCTGGCATTGCGCGCGGGCGTCCGGCTCGTCGGGGTCCAGCTCTCGGGTCTCGTCGACGGCTCCCGTCCGACGAGCCGCCAGCTGGAGCTGTTCCCGCGTCCCGCGTGCCGCTCCGGGGGGCCACCGGGCGACCGAGACGTGGCGCGCGACGCCGCACGGGCCGAGTTGGCGGTTGTCGCCGACGAGATCCGCCGCCGCTATGGCCCAGGTGCGATCGCAGCCGCCGCCGATGCCTCTCTCCCGGCCGCTCGTGGCCGGGCGAGCGAGGTGCGTCGTTGATGCCGCCGTGGGTCCCGCGTGTGCGTTGTCGGCCCGTCGGCGCTGCGCGAGAATGGCGCCGTGGGCCCGAGAGGGCGGTGGTCGGGTCGTCCCGCTCCGCTCGAGGACATGACGCAGCATTTGCCTGGCCCAGGCGACGTGCAGTGGGAGAGGGGGAGCGGGTGCCGCTTTCCGAGGAAGAGCAAAGAATTCTCCAGGAGATGGAGCAGAGGCTGTACGAGAACGACCGCGCCTTCGTGGACCGGGTGCGGTCCGAAGGTCCGCGGTCCGTCGCGAGCCGTTCGATGCGGTGGTCCGTCGTCGTCTTCCTCTCGGGCTTCGCGGTCCTGCTCCTCGCGTTCCGGAGCTCGTTGCTCGTCGGGACGTTCGGCTTTCTCGTCATGCTGCTCGGCGTGCTCACCTTCGAGCGGAGCGCCCGGCAGGCCTTCGGCGGGCGCACGCAGCAGGGAGCCGCGTCGCAGCCCCGTCACAAGGCGCATCCGGGAGAGCTCGTGCTGATCGGACGTCGGATCCGCTCCCGCATCCGGCGCGAGCGCTGAGCGCCCGAGGCCGTGGGCGTACGCCGCCGGCTGGCGTGGGCCCGGGTCGTCGTCGCGGTGGCCCTGTCGCCGCGCAGCTGGCCCGAGGCGGCGAGGACGGTCGTCGTCCTGGGCGGCACGCGCCGGCGGAGCGGGCATGCGCCCCTGCCCGACCGCCAATGGCTTGCGTTCCGCATGGAGACGGCCTACGGCGATGCCGAGGCAGTGCCGTCGACCGAGGACGTCCTCGAGCTGTTGGCCTGGCAGGTGGCGGCGAGGCGCTTTGCCACGAGCTCGAGCGGCCGCGCGCGCTAGCCTCGGCGTGATGAGGGTGCTCAGAGCCACCGGAGCGGTGCGGAGCTGACGTGACCGGGCGGGCTCTCGTGCTGAACGCGACGTACGAGGCGCTCTGCGTCGTCTCGTCACGACGTGCGCTCGTGCTCGTCCTCGACGACAAGGCCGAGCTCGTCCACGGCACCGGTCGGGAGTACCGCTCCGAGCGCGCCCGCTTCCCCGAGCCGTCCGTCGTCCGGCTTTCGCAGTACGTCCGCATCCCGCGCCAGACCAAGGTCGCGATCTCCCGCCGGTCCGTGTTCGCACGCGACGGTCACCGCTGCCAGTACTGCGGGTCCCCGGCAGAGAACATCGACCACGTCGTGCCGCGCAGCAGAGGTGGAGCCCATAGCTGGGACAACGTCGTCGCGTGCTGTCGGCGGTGCAACGCGGCGAAGGAGGACTACCTGCTCGACGAAGCGGGGTTCGTCCTGCACAAGCAACCGACGGCACCACGCTCCCGGGTCTGGCTGCTGGCCGCGAGTGGCGAGGTGCGCGCCGAGTGGGAGCCCTACGTCGCTCCCGTGCTCGCCGCCGGGCGCCGCGATCCCGCTGCCTGATCGCGCGGTCGGGGCCTCGACGGCACTCGATTCCGGACGCGGCTGGACTGTCGTCGAGCGACGCGGGCCGGCCGACGAGCTTGTCGGGTCGCTTCCCGACCCAGGGGGCGTGCGCTTTGCCTGCCTGTGCGGGCCGGTCGCGCCCGCCCTCGTGCTCGGCAGCTCCCAATCGCCAACCACTGTCGACCAGGGCGCGCTCGAGCTGCACGGCGTTGCCGTCATGTCCCGGCGCAGCGGAGGAGGTGCGGTGCTCGTCACTCCCGCCGGGCAGGTGTGGCTCGACGTCTTCCTGCCCGGTGGCGACCCGTTGCTCGTCGCGGACGTCGGCCGGTCGGCTTGGTGGTTTGGCGAGCTCTGGCGGAATGCCCTCGGCAGTTGCGGTGTCCCGCTCGACGAGCTCGCGGTCCACCGCGGCGGGCTCGAGCCGGGACGGTGGTCCCGCCTCGCCTGCTTCGCCGGGCTCGGCCCGGGCGAGGTGACCTACCGCGGCCGGAAGCTCGTCGGGATCTCGCAGCGGCGGACCCGCGCCGGGACCTGGCTGCACTCGATGGCGCTCTGCCGGCTCGACTCAGCGCTTCTCGCTGCGCTTTTCTGCCTCGAGCCGGGCGAGCGGGGCGACCTGCGCCGCGCGCTCGATCGCGACGTCGCGACCGTGCCGGTCTCGCCAGAGCTCGTCCCTCGCGCTCTCTCGGACGCCCTCGCACTGCTCGGCGGCGGCCGGTAGCGTCGAGGAAAGCTAGCGTCGGGGTCGGTGCCTACCTGCCCGACTCTCCATGCCGGTTGGCCGGAGCCGTCCAGGTCACGCGTGTCCCGGGCACCTGCACGATGACGCGCTCGCCGACCGCCGGTGCGTGGGACGAGCTCGACCGCGCCTATGCACGCTTCCTCGACGAGCACCCGCTCCCGCCGGGAGGGTCGCTGCTCGCGCAGACGATCCTCACCGGCGCTGCCCGCCGGAGCCTCCTGCCACTGCTCGACGTCGCACGAGGCGCCGACGTCCTCGACCTAGGGACCGGCTACGGCCCCGTGCTCCTCGAGCTCGCGCGCGTCCGTGCGGTCCGCGGGCTGGGCGTCGACACCGACGCCGAGGTTCTTGCGGCGGCCGAGGCGATCACGCGCTCTCTCGCCTCGTGGCTGCACGACGGGTCCTCGATCCGCTTTCGCCTCGGCGAGGCAGGCTCCCTCGACCTCGGGGACGCGACGTTCGACCTCGTCTGCGCACGTCTGCTCTTCCAGCATCTCGAGGATCCCCGTGCCGTCGTCCGGGAGTGCCACCGCATCCTGCGACCCGGCGGCCGAGCCGTCGTGTTCGACGTCGACGACGGCTTCAGCGTGACCTACCCGGCGACGTCGCCGGAGCTCGACCGGCTCGAGGGGGCCTTCGACCGCGCGCAGTCCCTGCGAGGCGGGGACCGCGAGGTCGGGCGCAAGCTCACGACGTACTTCGTCGACGCGGGGTTCGCGATCGCGTCGGTCCAGCTCCTCGCACAGGCTCAGCACGTCGCCGCTGCGCAGGGCGACGCGTCGAGGGCGGTCAACCTCGCCCGCCTCCAGGCGGCACGCGGCGACATCGTGGGCGCAGGCTTGATCGAGGCGGGCGAGTTCGACCGCTGCCTCGCGGCGTACGCGGTGGAGCCGGCCGTCGCGCGGTTCCGAGCCGAGAGCCAGGTCGTCGTCGTCGCCGTCCGCACCTGAGCGTCGCCCCGGCAACCTGACTCGCTGCGCGCCGGCGAGCGGCGCGCAGCGACGACCCGCCCGACCCTGACGCACCCGACCCTGACGCACCCGGCCCCGTCGCAGCGCCGATCATCGCCCGACGGTCTGGCGGGCACCGACGTCCTTCCGACGCACCGTCATGTCCCATCGCGCGAGGCGACGGCGGTCAACTTGCTGTCGATCCGCAGCTGGGCGGCGTTGCCCACCACGCACGGTGGCGAGCCGTCGTGCATTTGTGGTTGACCGTGGAGGGGGAGACACATAGAGTGGTGCGAAGTGGAGGGATCGGGAGGACGGGTGCGCCGCGAACCGTCTGTCCGGGCCATGGAGAGGGTTGTGCGCGTTGTCGCTCGGAACGAGGTTCGTCGGGAGCTACGAGCACGCCCTCGACGCCAAGGGCCGCGTCATCCTCCCGGCCAAGCTGCGTTCCCACTTCGCCCCGAGCGCGTTCCTCTCGCCGCACCTCGACGACTGCCTGGCCCTGTGGACCCAGGAAGAGTTCGACAAGGAGGCAGAGGCGCGCCTCGCGGACTCGGAGGTGGACGCGCGGGCGCGCAACGAGGTCCGGACCTGGGCCTCGCAGGTGAGCGAGGTAGCTGTCGACGCCCAAGGTCGGATGCCGATCCCTGCCGGCCTGCGCGCCCACGCACGAATCGAGCAGGACGTCCTCATCGTCGGGATGATCAACCGGATCGAGCTGTGGAGCCCGCGTGTCTGGGCGGCCCGATGACCCGTACCCTTGGTCCAACGCGGCGGTCGGCCGGTGTCGAGTGATCCGCGCGTCGCTCGCTCTGGGCTGCCGCCGTGCCGCCCGTTGCGCGTCCGTTCCATCCTCAGCCTTCCGGCGATCGACAGGGGCGGCTGTCTCCCTCTCCTCTCCGCCGACCGCCGACCCGCGAGCGAGGCGTGCGCCTCGCCGATCGCCGGGGGGCTGAAGATGGACCGGGGCTTCGAGCACGTGCCCGTCATGCTCGAGGAGGTCCTCGAGCTCTTTGCGGACCTCGAGGACGGCGTGCTGCTCGACGCGACCGTCGGAGGAGCGGGCCACGCGGAGGCCCTCCTCGAGGCGCACCCTGGATGGGATCTCGTCGCGGTCGACCGGGATCTCGACGCCGTCGAGGCGGCGACTGCGCGCCTTGCGCCGTTTGGGGTGCGCGCGCGCGTCTACCGCGCCCGTTTCGACGAGCTCGGCGCCGTCCTCGCTGCGAGCACGGCGGCCGCGCGACCCGTCGTCGCCGTGCTGTTCGACCTCGGAGTGAGCTCGCACCAGCTGGACAGCGCCGAGCGCGGCTTCTCCTACCGCGCCGACGGCCCGCTCGACATGCGCATGGACCGCGACGACGCGCTGCGGGCCGCGGACCTCGTGAACGGCGCGTCCGAGACAGAGCTCGCCGAGCTGTTCCGCGAGCACGGCGAGGAGCGCTTTGCCGCTCGGATCGCCCGAGCGATCGTGGTCGCGCGGCCGGTCGACTCGACTGCGCGCCTCGCAGAGGTCGTGGCGTCGGCGGTCCCGGCTGCAGCCCGACGTCGCGGGCACCCGGCGCGTCGTGTCTTCCAAGCGCTGCGCGTCCGGGTCAACGGCGAGCTCGACCTGCTCGGTCCCGCCCTCCACGATGCCCTGTCGCTGCTCGCGCCAGGAGGCCGTCTCGTCGTCTTGGCGTACCACTCGGGGGAGGACCGCATCGTCAAGAGGACGCTTCTCGACGCCTCGACCGGCGGGTGCATGTGCCCGCCGACCCTGCCCTGTGCCTGCGGCGCCCGACCGACCGTCCGCCTGCTCAAGCGCGGCGCTCGGCTCGCCTCGCCGGAGGAGGTGGCGGCGAACCCGCGTGCCGAGAGCGTCCGGCTGCGAGCGGTGGAGCGGCTGGTCGTGGGTGACGAGACCCGCCCGGACGCGACGCGATGACCCCGGCGGCGCAAAGGCGCGAGCGCGCCCGCGGTCCGGTCGCAGTGTCGGGGCGTCCAGGTCGGTCGTCCGAGGACCGCGCGCGAATCGAGCGCTCGAGCCAGCAGGGTGCAGCCCTGCGAGTGCTCGACGCTCGCGAGCTCGCGCGTCGCGCCCAGGCGCGCGCCGTGGCCCGCATCGTCGTGGTGTCGGTCGCGATCGTCGCCGTCGCGCTCCTCGTCGTCGCCGGCGCGCAGGCCTTCGTCGCCGAGAGGCAGCTGAGGATCGACAACCTCGAGCAACAGCTCACGACTGCCGTCGCGCGCAGCCAGACCCTCCAGCTGAGCCGGGCGGAGCTGAGCTCGCCGAGCCGCGTGCTCGCGGTCGCGGAGCACACCTTGAAGATGGTGGCTCCTGGGTCGGTCCGCTACCTGCGACCGGTCCGGCCGGGCCCGTCGGTGGCAGCGTCGACGCGCGATCTCGCGGTCCCTGCTCCGGCGTACCTAGCGGACAAGCTCGGCGCGGGTCTGGCACGACCGTGACGCCACCCCCACGTAGACCAGCTCGGCCGGGCGGCGCCGCGCCGCGGCGCGCGCCGGTCGCCCGAGCGTCGCGCACACCGGCGCACGCCGTCACGTCGCGTCGCGGTCGCGTCAGGCGGCTCCGACTGCTCGCGCTCGGCATCGGCGTCGCCCTCGTCGCCCTCGTCGCGCGACTCGGCGTCGTCCAGGTCCTCGACGGTCCGAGCTATGCCGCGTACGCCTCGAGCGAAGTGGACAAGGTCGTCGACCTCCCTGCCCTGCGCGGCGCGATCTACGACCGCTCCGGGCGGTTGATCGCGGTGTCGCTCCCGCGAGCGGCCGTCGTCGCCGACGACTTTCTCATCACGGCTCCCGGGGCGGTCGCGCGCCAGCTCGCTCCGCTGCTCCGCGAGCCGAGCGGACATCTCACAGCGCTGCTGTCGCAGCGCAACGGCTACGTCGTGCTCGAGAAGTACGCGACGCCCGCGCAGGAGGCGAGGATCGCCTCACTCGGGCTGAACGGGATCACCTTCCTTCCCGACGAGGTGCGCAGCTACCTCGACCCCACGTTGTTCGAGCCGGTGCTCGGCGGTACCTACGCAGCTGGAGGGGGCGACGCGGGAATCGAGTACCTCGACAACGCGGAGCTCACCGGGCGATCTGGCAGCGAGGTGCTGCCAGAGTCTGCAGCAGGTCAACCCCTGCCGACGGCGCCCGTCGGCATCCGACGTCCCCACGACGGGTCGTCGGTCGTCCTCACCCTCGACGAGCCGCTGCAGGCGGTCGCGACGACGGACGTCGCCGCCGAGATGCGCTCGACCGGGGCGCACAGCGGCATCGCGGTCATCGAGGACGTGCACACCGGTGCGCTTCTCGCCGACGTCGACCTCGTCCGGACGGCCAAGGGCGCGATCGTGCCCGCACCATCGAACCTGGCCGTGACGGCTGTGTACCAGCCCGGTTCGGTCATGAAGATCGCGACGTTCTCCTTCGCCCTCCAGGACCACCTGATCACGCCCAGCACCGTCTTTAGCGTCCCGTTCGAGCTCGACATCGGCGGCTACTGGTTCCAAGACGCCGAGTTCCATCCCACGATGCCGATGCCGGCCTCGCAGATCCTCGCCCAGTCGTCGAACATCGGCACGATCGAGATCTCCCGGCTCCTCGGTCCGCAGCGCCTCTACGATGCGCTGCGCGCCTACGGCTTCGGGAGCGCGACCGGCCTCGGCTGGCCCGGCGAGTCACCCGGGATCATCGGCTCCCCGGCGACCTGGTACGGCTCGTCGCTCGGGTCGATACCGATCGGCACCGGTGAGGCAGTGACGGCTCTGCAGGTGCTCGACGCGTTCAACACCGTCGCGAACGGCGGCGAGTTCGTCACGCCGCACCTCGTGGCAGGAACCATCTCGCCGGACGGCGCCGAGCACCTCGACGTCCACCCCGCCGAGCATCGTGTCGTCGAGCAGAGCACGGCACGGACGATCACGCCGATGCTCGAAGGGGTCGTCCAGGACGGGACGGCGGTCTGCGCGCGCGTTCCCGGTTACGTCGTGGCGGGCAAGACCGGCACTGCCCAGGTACCCGACCCCACGGGCCTCGGCTACGTGCCCGGCGACTGGAACGGGACGTTCGTCGGGTTCGTCCCGGCACAGGCACCGCAGCTCAGCGGCATCGTCGTACTGAACCACCCGCAGCCGATCTACGGTGGCTCGGTGTCGGCGCCGGTCTTCGCGAAGATCATGAGCTGGGCGCTGCGCCACTACGCAGTTCCGGTCCCCCCCGGAGCCGACAGCCAGAACCAGGCAGCTCCGGCCATCTGCAACGGCGCGTGAGGACGGACGTGCACGGCCGTAGGAGTGGCGAAGAGAACGGCGACAGCGGGCTCGCTCGGGAGCTCGTGGCGCCGCGCCGCGCGACGACGGGCCCCGTGCCGCTCACGCGGCTCGTCGAACGCGTCGGCCCGATCGCCGTGCTCGGCGACCCGAGCCAGGTCGTGATCGGTGACATCGTGCTCCGCGACGACGCGGTCACGCCCGGTGCGCTGTACTGCTGCATCCCCGGCGACCGGGTCGACGGCCACGACTTCGCAGGGCGGGCGGTCGAATTGGGGGCCGTCGCCCTCGTCTGCGAGCATTCGGTCATCGGAGCACGGGACGCCGTGCAGCTGGTCGTCGGCCCAGGCGAGGCACGCACCGCTATGGCGCGTGCCGCGTGCGAGTTCTTCGGGGACCCGGCGAGCGCTTTGCGGACCGTCGGCGTCACCGGCACGAACGGCAAGACGACGACGACCTACCTCGTCCGCTCGATCTTCGAGCGGGGTGGCTGGCCGACCGGTATCGTCGGCACGCTCGACGGGCCGCGCACGACGCCGGAGTCCCCTGATCTCCAGAGATCGCTCGCGGCCTTTCGCGACGGCGGTCGCGTCGCGGCTGCTCTCGAGGTGACGAGCCACGCCCTCGTCCAGGGCAGGGTCGACGGCATCTGCTTCGACGTGGCGGTGTTCACGAACCTCAGCCAGGACCATCTCGACTACCACGCGACGATGGACGCCTATTTCGCTGCCAAGTCGCTCCTGTTCGAGCCGGAGCGCTCGAGGGTCGCGGTGGTCAACCTCGGCGACCCCTATGGCCGTCGCCTCGCAGAGCGGCGCAGGTCGGACGTGATCGGCTACTCCCTCGCGGACGCCCACGACCTCGAGCTCGGCCCGACTTGGAGTCGCTTCGAGCTCGCAGGCGAGCCGGTGGAGATCCGTCTCGGTGGTGTCTTCAACGTCGAGAACGCGCTCGCCGCTGCCGCAGCGGCACGCGCGCTCGGGATCGCCGACGAGGTCATCGCGGCCGGCCTGAACGCTGCCGGCGGCGTTCCCGGCCGCTTCGAGACGATCGAGAGCCTGGACGGTGTCACGGTGGTCGTCGACTTCGCGCACACTCCGGCCGCGCTCGAGCAGCTCCTCGTCGCGGCGCGCCGGCTCCTAGGGTCGGCGGATGCGTACGACGCCACCCGGACCGCGCGGACCCCGCAGCTGTTCGTCGTCTTCGGCGCCGGTGGCGACCGCGACCAGGGCAAGAGGCCGGCGATGGGCGCGGTTGCCGCTCGCCTTGCCGACGTCGTCGTGCTCACGTCGGACAATCCGCGACGCGAGGACCCCGCCACGATCGCTGCCCAGATCAAAGCCGGCGTCGCCGCCACGGGGGACTGCCGCGTCGAGCTCGACCGGCAGGCCGCGATCGTCGGGGCGATCCGGGCGGCCCGCCGGGGTGACGTCGTCGTCGTCGCAGGCAAGGGTCACGAGACGACGCAGCAGATCGGTGACACCGTCGTGCACCTGGACGACCGGGAAGTCGTCCGCGACGCTCTCGTGGCCCAGGGCCGTGCACTGCCCGTATGGTCGACGAGGGCCTCTGGCCGGGAGGCGTCGTGATCGCCATCTTCACCGCCGGCGGCGTCGCCATCCTCGTCGCCGGATTCGGCACCCCACTGCTGCTCCGGTCCCTCACGCGCCGCCGCATCGGCCAGCACATCCGCGAGGACGGTCCGGCGATCCACCAGATCAAGGCAGGAACGCCGACGATGGGCGGGATCGCGATGATCGCGGCGATCGTCGCGGGCTACGTGCTCGGCCACGTCGGGACCCACATCGCGTTCAGCGTCCCGGGGTTCCTCGTCATTGCCGCGTGCGTGCTCGGCGGCGGCATCGGTCTCGCGGACGACTGGCTGAAGGTCCGCAAGCGGCGCAGCCTCGGGCTCAACAAGCGCGCGAAGTTCGGCTTGCAGGTCCTGCTGGCCGTGGCGTTCGCCGCCGGCTCCGTCTACTGGGCGCACTCAGGGACAGCGCTCGCGTTCTCGCGCTACGACGTGCCGGGGATCGAGCTCGGTGCGGGCCTGTGGATCGTCTGGGCAGTGTTCGTGATCGTGAGCGAGGCCAACGCGGTCAACTTGACCGACGGTCTCGACGGCCTCGCTGCAGGGTCGTCCGGCATCGTCTGCACGTGCATCGCCCTCATCGGCTACTGGCAGTACCGTCAGTTCCCGATCTACCGGATCCCCCGCGACCATGCGATCGACCTCGCCGTGGCCGCGGTCTCCATGGCCGGCGCGTGCGTCGGCTTCCTCTGGTGGAACGCTGCACCGGCTCGCATCTTCATGGGTGACACCGGTTCGCTCGCGATCGGGACCGGGCTGGCATGCCTCGCGCTCGAGATGAACATCGCCTTGCTGTTGCCGATCATCGGTGGCCTTTTCTTCGTCGTCACCTTGTCCGTCGTCATCCAGGTGTTCAGCTTCCGGGTCTTCCACACACGGGTCTTCCGGATGGCGCCGCTCCATCACCATTTCGAGCTCGGAGGCTGGCCGGAGACGACGGTCATCGTGCGATTCTGGATCTTCGCGGCGCTCTGCGGCGGTCTCGGTCTCGGTGTGTTCTACGCCGACTTCCTCGGCGTCCGGCCGCACGGATGAGCGCGATCCGTCTCGATAGGCCCGACGTCGCGGCCCTGCGTGTCCTCGTCGTCGGCTTCGCACGGACGGGAGCGGCGGTTGCGCGCGTCCTCGTCCCGCGCGGCTGCGAGGTCCTCGCCGTGGACGACGCGCCGTCCGTCGCCGCCCGTCGCGCGGCGGTCGATCTCGGCGTCGAGCTCGTCGCCGATCCGGGCCCGACGGAGCTCGGCAAGCTGGTCGCTGCGGCGGACCTCGTCGTGGTGAGCCCGGGCGTGCCGCCGAGCCACCCGGTTATGACCCTGGCGGCGCCCGGGGTCGTCGTGTCGGAGATCGAGCTTGCCTACCGGCTCGGGGGTCCTCCGATCGCCGCGGTGACCGGCACGAACGGTAAGACGACGGTGACGTCGCTCGTCGCGGCGATGCTCGTCGAGTCGGGGATCGCCGCCCGGGCTGCCGGGAACATCGGCTACCCACTCGTCGAGGCGATGGTCGAGCCCGGGCTCGACGTCGTCGTCGCGGAGGTGTCCTCGTTCCAGCTCGCGCTGACGAGCTCGTTCCGTCCCGTGGTCGGCGCTTGGCTCAACTTCGCTGAAGACCACCTCGACTGGCACGAGGACCTCGCGTCCTACGCAGCGGCCAAGGCCCGGATCTGGACCAACCAGGAGGCTGGTGACGTCGCCGTCGCGAACGCGGAGGACGCCGAGGTCATGGCCCGCGCACACCGCTCCCGCGCCCGGCTCGTCACGTTCGGGCTCTCGTCGGGCGACTACCGGTGCGTCGACGACCTGCTCGTCGGACCTGACGGCGCCGTCCTCGCGCGACGACGCGACCTCGCGCGCGACCTCCCGCACGACCGGGCGAACGCACTCGCAGCCCTCGCGGTCGCGACGAGCGTCGGGGCGGACCCGCTCGCGTCCGCGCGGGTGCTGTCGCACCACGCGCCGCTGCCGCACCGGGTCGAGCTCGTCGGGCGCGTCGACGGCGTCGACTACTACGACGACTCGAAGGCAACGACGCCCTCGGCGGTTGTCGCTGCGCTCGCCGGCTTCCGCTCGGTCGTGCTCGTCGCCGGCGGTCGCAACAAGGGCCTCGATCTCGGCGCGATCCCTGCCTTCCTGCGTCGCTCGGCAACCGAGGAGCGCGACCGCTCGGACCCAGCTGGCGGCGCGGGGCGATCCGGCCTGGCCGGCGAGACCCAGCTACGCGCCGTCGTCGCGATCGGGGAGTCCGCGCCCGAGATCGAGCGGGCCTTCGCACCGGACTGGCCGGTCGTGGTCGCTCGCTCGATGGACGAGGCCGTCGCGACGGCGGCGCGTCTTGCCGAGACGGGTGACGCGGTGCTGCTCTCGCCGGGCTGCGCCTCGTTCGACTGGTACAGCTCGTACGAAGAGCGGGGCGCCGACTTCGCTCGTGCGGTCCGCGCCTGCGCGCACGGTGTGGAGGTGCGCTGAGATGTCCGTCGCCGCGCCGCAGCTCCGCCTCGTCCAGGAGGGCACTCCGCCGGCGCCCAGCCGGCGCAAGATCCTCGGGATCTCCTCGCTCCAGGCGATCGGCTCGGAGCCGGTGGACGCGGCCTGCTTGCAGGACCTGGCTCGCCGTGACGCGAACCGGTTGCGTGCCGTCGTCTGGTGCCTCGCGTCCTTCGGGCTCGTGATGGTGCTCGCGTCGTCCTCGGTCACCTCGATCGCCAACTACGGCTCGCCCTGGACGCTGTTCACGCACCAGGCGATGTGGACCGCGCTCGGCGGGCTGGCGTTCGCCGTCGGCTCGCGCCTCGACGTGGTCCGACTGCGCCGGTTCGTCGCCCCGCTGCTCGCAGGGACGACCCTGCTCCTGCTCGCCGTGCTCGTGCCGGGCCTCGGAAAGACCGCCGGAGGCTCGAGCCGCTGGGTCGGCTTCGGCCCTCTCACGCTCCAACCGTCCGAGCTGACCAAGCTCGTCTTCTGCTTGTTCCTCGCCGACATCGCAGCGCGGCGGGAAGGCGCGCGAGACGTCGTGCGCGACCTGGTCCGGCCCGTGCTGACCGTGCTCGCGTTCCTCGCCGTGCTGATACTCGTCCAGCCCGACATGGGGACGGCCGTCGTGCTCGTCTGCACGACCGTCGGCGTGCTCTACGTCGCCGGTCTCCACCGGCGCCTGCTCGCGGCCATCGGGACCGTCGTGGCCGTCGGCGGTGGGATCGTCGCTCTCGCCGCACCGTACCGGCGGGCGCGCCTGCTGTCGTTCCTCGACCCGTTCGGCCACGCGGCGACGTCGGGCTACCAGGTCGTCCAGTCCCTCGTCACGCTCGGGTCCGGGCACCTCACGGGTGCCGGGCTCGGTGGATCGGCTGCGATCTGGGGTTGGCTTCCCAACGCGCAGACCGACTTCGTCTTCGCGGTCGTCGGCGAGCAGCTCGGCCTGGCAGGGACGATCGGCGTCGTCGTCGCCTTCGCCTGCCTCGGCTGGCTCGGCATCCGTATCGTCGCGCGCACCGAGGACCGCTTCGCGTGCCTGTTCGCCGCGGCAGCCACATGCTGGATCGTCTGCCAGGCGATGATCAACATCGGCGGGGTGGTCGGCGCACTGCCGGAGACGGGGATCCCGCTTCCGTTCATCTCCTCGGGTGGTTCGTCCCTCGTCGTCCTGCTCGCCGCGTGCGGGCTGCTCGTCAACATCGCGCGGCATCCGAGCCGGATGCCGGGGCTCGCTGTCGCACAGACGGGGCGGACGCGCGCTGCTTCACGGCGTGTCCCGGGAGCGGGACGGAGGGCGACGAGACCTGCGGCGGGGGCTTCCCCGCCCCCCGCCCGGCGGGACCCCCCAACCCCCGCCGCCCCCCCCCCCGCCCCCCCCCCCCCCCC
>Ga0078972_1001615_pt1 | contig 82966 bp, 71 predicted proteins | sample YelNatPaOPGAMG01_FD_67568 | JGI IMG/M metagenome (GOLD analysis project Ga0078972, IMG submission 67568) | Hot spring thermophilic microbial communities from Obsidian Pool, Yellowstone National Park, USA - OP-RAMG-01 (SPADES assembly) (version 2) | ecosystem: Environmental > Aquatic > Thermal...
AGCAGGTTATGACACGACTCTTCCATCAGTTCCAACGAATCTCTCAGCCACTGCTATTTCTTCATCCCAGATTAATCTTTCTTGGACTGCTTCTACTGATAACGTTGGGGTTAGCGGTTATCAAATATATCGTTGTCAGGGTTCGGGTTGCAATCCGACAACGCAGATTGCCACGTCAGTCAACAATTCCTATTCTGACACGGGGCTTACTCCATCCACTACCTATGTCTACAGCGTGGCTGCCTATGACGCAGCTGGCAACACATCAGAATTATCAGCAACTGCTACTGCCACTACTTTGCCACCACCTGACACCACGCCACCTGCAGCGCCAAGAAATGTTACGATACTTTAATCAATTAAAAATTTTCAATTTTCAATTTCCAATTTTCAATAAATTTTCAATTAACCAATGATGAAATTTTAAAATAAAAATGATTAATAGGTTTATAAAGGGGAAAGTTTATGTGTTTATTGACGCTGAGAATCTCTTCTATGCCCAGCGAACTTTGGGTTGGAGAGTTTCGTATGAAAAACTTATGAGGTATTTCAAGAAAGAATGTGGCGACGATGTGAAATGTTTTATCTATAAAGGCGTAGATGAGTTTAACGTCAAACAAAAGAAGTTTTTAGATATGTTGGACATAAACGGCTATATCCTTAGAACAAAAGTGGTAAAGAAAATTAAAGATAAAAGCAGCGGCAGGACGGAATGGAAAGGCAATCTAGATATGGAGCTTGCTTTTGAAATGGACGATAATAAGGAAAAATATGATACGGCTGTTTTAATTTCCGGAGATAGTGATTTCGCCGTTGTGGTGGACAGGATCAAAAGAGCGGGCAAGTGCATTATTGTGATGTCCACGCGAGGGCATATTTCTAAAGAGTTGTTGGAGCGGGCTAAATTTGTTGATTTACGAAAAATTAAGGAGGAAATAAGTCAAAATGGTTTAACAACTCATCATAAATAAAAAATCTGGAGCTATCCCGAAAGATACTCCAGAGTGTCATCACATTATCAGTATAGCAAACCAATAATTCTTGTCAAGAGTCATAGGCTGTGGATAATTTTAGTTAAAATTTTCAATTTTCAATTAATCAATTTTCAATGAAAATTCAAAAATCAAAAGTCAAACGTCAAAACTACAATGCAAAATTCAAAACTTATGTTAAATCCTAAATCCCCCAAAGGAGAACCTTCGGTTCCCTACGGGGCACGCGAAATTCTAAATCCGAAACAAAATCCCAAAACACAAATCCCAAATTCCAATTAGGATTTAGAAATTAGAATTTAAAAATGAAGTAGAATGTAAAGGTTAAACTTCCGCAGTCAAGTTAACAATGATTTTCCAGAAAATAACTTCAACCCTTAGAGGTAATTGATAATTGAAAATTAACGGAGAGCCGTTCTCCACAAAAAACTATTAAATTTATGAGAAAATTGTATTGTTATGTTGATGAATCTGGACAAGATACTAAAGGAAGAATCTTTTTGGTTTCCGTTGTTATTACTGAAAAAGAAAAAGATGAAATTAGCGATTTTTTAATAAAAATAGAAAAAGAAACTGGCAAGCGTCTTCTTAAATGGCAGAAAACTAACTTTGATATTCGTAATGATTATCTTTCAAAGGTTTTCCGATTCCATCTTTTAAAAAACAGTATTTTCTTTTCAAAATATGAATCAAAGGCTTATGTTGATTTGACGATTTTAACCGTCGCCAAAGCAATCTATCAGCGAGCGCAGGGCGATTACAAAGCCACAATTTTAGTTGATGGACTAAATGAAAAAGGCATTCACAAATTTGCCAGCGGTCTTCGAAAATTAAAAATCCGCGTCAGAAAAGTGCGCGGAATAAAAGATCAAAGTGATCCTCTGATTCGCTTAGCCGATGCTATGGCTGGATTCTTGAGGGATTATAAAGAAGGGCAGAATTATGCAAAGAAATTTTTTCAGTTGGCAGTAGAAAATCAAATTATCAAAGAAGTTTAAAAACAAAAACCCCCATGGTTAGGGGGAGCAGCCTATCCCGATAAATCGGGAGACCCGCCATACGGACGGTATTCGGCTGTTAATTTATTTCATTATAGCAAGTCAATAATTCTTGTCAAGAGTCATAGGCTGTGGATAATTTTAGTTAAAATTTTCAATTTTCAATTTTCAATTTTCAATAAATTTTCAATTAACCAATTTTCAGTGAAAATTCAAAATTCAAAATGCAAAATGAAAAATAACAATATAAAATTAAAAATTATTTTAACCTTGATAATCTTTTTGGCAGCCTTCCTTTTGCCAAAAATTTCTTTAGCCGCCACTTATTATGTCCGCACAGACGGAAATGATTCCAACTGCAGCGGTTTATTTAACGCCGCAGACCCAGGGAGCGGAGCGATTCCCAGAGTTTGTGCTTTTCGAACGGTCCAGAAAGGAATAGATATGGCTACTTCTCCCGGAGACACCATTAATATTAGTGGCGATCACAGTAATGAGTGGTTACCACGCACGAAAGCGGATGGATGTTCAGGCACTGGCTGTGCTAATAATCCAACCTATATTACTATTCAAACAACTCCAGGCACTGGGCAAAGAGCTATTATCAGTCCGGGCATTCAAATTAACCACAGCTATATTATTGTCCAAAATTTAGACATAATTGGATCTTTGGGTTGGGGTTCAGGCTTATGCGGAGTGACTTTGGGTTTTTCCGGCCCAGCTAATTATAATATCATAAGAAACAATCATATATACAATCCGGCTAACTCAATTTCCAGTTGTGCTATTTTATTCGGTTCGGATTCCCATCACAATATTGCTGAAAACAATCTAATTGAAGGCGATACAAATCCTTTAATCACCGGCGGGCATCATATTGGAGAAAGCAGTGTCGTGTTAACCGATAGTTATCAAACTTGGGCAGTCAACCAGTGGCAAGGCAGACGAATATGGAAATTCACTGGTCCGCCTTGGGATGGGGTGAATGCTGGAACGGTTGTATCTAATGATAGTCATTCCATCATTACTAGTAATGGAATAGTATGGTACAATAAGGATTGCTACGGTATCGGTTCTTCCTTCGGGTTACCTGTTATTTTTAGCGGAACAGATAATATTTTTCGCAATAATATAATTAGAAACTTGATTAATAGCGAGAGGGTATTTGATGGGCTAGCTGATAATACACTAATTGAAGGAAATGAAGTTTATAATCTCATTGATTCTAACGAAAACAGACCAGATTATACGGATAACTGTGCCGCCCATACTGATCTTTTCCAAGTTGTTTTCAACCGCTCAGTTAATGTCACAATAAAAAACAACTATTTTCATGATCTGCAGTCACAGACAGGAATGATAGATAAAGGCAGTGAACCGGTGAGCGACTGGAAGATAATCAACAATGTTTTTGCCAACATTACTCACCGCAATACCATCGGCGGACCCGGTTTTAAATTTTTCAATAATACTTTTTTTAATGTTGCATCATCACCCCGAACCTTTCCCTTGGATGGATGGTCATTAGGAGAGGAGTATAAAAATAATATTATTATTGGTGGGGCAATGGAACCTAATTATGGGATGATTAGTGGGTTGATCGGCAGTTGGCAGGAATGCGCTAAAAATGTTATTACTAAAACTTGGCAACCCAATACCGATATTTCTTTTTGGATTGGTCAGGGCGGAACCAAGCCTATTCTCACGGCCAATGGTTCGGTTTATATCGGAACAGGTATTGGTAGTACAGGAAGTTCTTCGCCAAATTGGAATAGTTGTTCCAAGATAAATGATGTGTGTATTGACAATGGCATTACCTGGACCAATACAGATTGGAATACCACTTGCATTGTTACCGGCACAAAAGATGTTCTTTTTGGCAACCAGTGGGGTTACAACAGAAGAAACAGTGTAACCAGTTCATTTACTTGCAGTCCTGAAGCCGTAGACGGAGGAGATCCAAGAATATATGATGCTGAAGGAACTAAGAGATGTCTCATTAAGGATAGTTCTGAAATTCCTGCCTCCAATAATTATTACGGAATATGGGATCCACCGACTTATAGTGCAAGGAGACAGTCTATAATAGATAACTGGATTGGTGATCGCAATTACATTAACGGTGGTAATCCTAAATTTGTAGCTGCTTTTACTAATTGTATTAAAAATACATGTGATTTTCATCTTCAATCAGATAGTCCTTTGATAGGTGCTGGAATTGCGTTGGATCTGGTAACAACAGATAAAGACGGATTAATCAGACAAAATCCTCCAACGATTGGAGCTTATGAGTATGTTAGTACTGCTGACACCACGCCGCCAGCAGCGCCAAGGAATTTAAGAGTGGAATAAAGTTTAGGGGAATTAATTAAAATTGGGAGAAAAAGAGACAAGTCTGTTTTTCCATTAAAAGAAAATTTAAATAGATAATAGAAAAACTAAAAACAGAAAAAGATGAACTTTGTTGATGATACAATAAAGATATACCAACGAGCGTGCTTTGTCTTATAAACAAGGCAAGTTTGTATTAATATTTGACTTCCTGCGGAGATAACCATATAATGATGGTATATGAACAATGAACCCAAAAAAGAAATTTTTAAGTTCCTGATTAAAGAATTCCATTCTGAAAAACTTCCTCCAGTAATAGAAAGAGAACTTAAAATACCTCTTTTCCCTAAAAAAATTATTACTCTTTACGGTCCCCGACGGAGCGGAAAAAGTTTTTATTTTTTCTCTTTAATTACAAATTTAATTAAAAAAAGAATTTCTAAAGATAAAATTTTGTATCTTAATTTTGAGGATGACAGAATTTTGCCTCTTGATTTTAAAGACCTCAATTTTATGTTAGAGGCTTATTTTGAACTTTATCCGGAAAATAAGAAAGAGGAAATTTTTTTGTTTTTTGACGAGATACAAAATATAAAAAATTGGGAGATTTTTGTCCGCCGAATCTATGAAAAAGAAAAAGCCAAGATATTTATTACCGGTTCTTCTTCCAAACTGCTTTCCCAAGAAATCGCTACCTCTTTGCGGGGTAGAACAATAAGCTACGCTTTACACCCTTTGAATTTTAGAGAATTCCTGCATTTCAAAAAAGAGAAACTGGAAAAAGATTTTGAATACACTGCCCAAAGATTTAAGGTCAAAAAATTGTTGGAAGAATATCTTGAATGGGGCGGTTTTCCAGAAGTTGTTTTAGAGAAAGACATAATATTAAAAAAGAAAATTTTGGCAGAATATTTTAATTTATTGGTTTATCGTGATTTAGCAGAGAGATTTTCCTTGGAAAATGTCACCCTTCTAAAAGATCTCTTAAAATTTCTTCTTACTAACACCACCTCGCTTTTTTCAGTAAATTCTTATTTTAATGCTTTAAAGCAAAAACTACCTGTTTCACGCGATACAATTTATTCCTACCTTTCTCATATTGAAGAAAGTCAATATTTCTTTTTATTGCCTCAATTTTCCTATTCTTTGAAAACTCAAAGAGTCAATCCTAAGAAAATAATTTGCTTAGACAATGGATTGCGGAATAATATTGCCTTCAGATTTTCTCAAGACAAAGGGAAATTAGCGGAAAATTTAGTTGGTGCGAATTTAAAAAACAAAGAGGGTGAGGTTTTTTATTGGAGAGATAAAAGAGAGATTGACTTCGTCATAAAAAGAGATAATGAACTCTCGGCTTTAAATGTTTGTTTTTCAAGTTTAATTAAAGAAAGAGAAGTTACCTCGCTTTTAGAATTTAAAGAAAAATTTAAGAAAACAAAGGAATTAATTTTGATTTCTCAAGATACTGAAAAGCAAGAAAAGGGCATTAAATTCATTCCTTTATGGAAATGGCTTTTGGAAGATAAAAAAAGGTGCAACAATCACTTTTGACGATTTACTTCTAATGGGAAAAACTAAAAAATCTTATAGTTACGGGATAATATCCCGTATAACAATAGAAATAAATAGAAATTTAGAGAAAAATTTCACAAAACAAAAAATGGACAATAAATATCAATCAATATCAATAAATCCCGCTGGCAAGCTGAGCAAATATCTCTTAATATCTTCAATAATACTCTTGGTATTTTTTAGTTTAGCAAGAAGTTCTCAGGCAGCTACTTATTATGTAGACCAGAACCATCCTCAAGCCTCTGACTCCAATCCTGGCACAGAGGATTTGCCATGGAAAACAATAGTTAAGGCAGCAAAAACTTTACAGGCAGGCGATACAGTATTTGTAAAGGAAGGTACATATTATAATCAAAGACAAAAAGGTGAATATAGCGAGTGCGGTTTACCTGATTCTGGAGTTTGTGGAATAAAACCTCAAAACTCAGGTACTGCCCAATCTCCTATTGTTTACTCAGCTTATCCTGGTCATAAAGTAATTATCGATCAAGGTGGTGAAGATCAGCAATATATAAAAAGTTTGGGGAAATCGTATAATGGTTTTTATATATTTAATAAATCATATATTACTATTTCTGGTTTTGAGATAAGAAATACTTGGGGGTCAGGAATACAAACATCAGATGGTTCTTCGTATATCACTGTGGAAAAATCTATAATTCACGATGCAAATGCAGGGGACAATATTGGGGCAATATCTTTTGATTCTTGTAGTCATTGTATTGCAAGAGGTAATAAGCTTTACAATGTTTTTGTTAATGGTGATATGTCCAATCAAAATGCTTCTGCAATTGGAAGTAATTATGATATGGAATATGCTTTAATAGAGAACAATGAAATGTTTAATGCTGCCAATGGAGTATTTCATAAACGTTCATCCGGGAATAAAGGTGCGATTATAAGAAAAAATTTGATGCATGACTTGAAATTATATTGCATTCGTTATTCTGTTGGAGGAGTAGGTGATCCTGCTCATTTAAACCAAGAGGTGTATCAGAATATTTGTTATAACACTCCAACAGGAATTTTTGCAAGCACTTATGAGACAGCAACTCCAAGTACAGGTATGGTTGTTTATAACAATGTTTTTCATACGAGTGATTCAGGTATAGTGATTGGAGGATATAAGGATGTCCAGATATGGAACAATATATTTTTTGAGAATGGGAATACGGGAGAAAAAGCTGCAATTATTACCATTGGTGATCCTAATCAAAATTCGATTTCTTATTCAGATTTCAACTGTTTTTATCCCTATGCAAATTTCACATTGAATCTTTATCATTCTTCTGAACAAAGATATAATACCCTTTCCAGTTGGCAAAAAGGAACGGGATTCGATTTAAATTCCTTAAATATAAATCCATTATTTAATAATCCTTCTCAACCTGACTATCATTTACAAAATAATTCTCCCTGCAGAAATTCGGGTATAGACCGACAGGATTATGATGGAGATGGCAACACAACAGAAAGAATTAATATGGGTGCTTATATTACTGGCAATGAAACAATTGGACTAATTCCTTCTTCTGACACTACACCACCAGCAGCGCCAAGAAATCTTACAATAATTTAATCAATTAAAAATTTTCAATTTACAATTAAACAATTTATAATTAAAATTTAGCCTTTAAAATTTTTTAGGGTTTTCAATTATAAACTTTATGACTGAAATGCGCCTTTAATTTTTGAAGATTTGACCTTGCTTTTATTTATTAATTAAGTTATATTTAAATAATGAAAAAAAGGTCTTTTCTAAAAATAAAAAATCTTTAACTCTTTTGACAGAAAAAATTAAAGATAACAAAAAAGAAAAGACTGCTTTTAACGAATTTAAAAAAACCAAAATCAGAGTAATTGGCATTGGCGGCGGTGGCAGCAATATTGTGGCAGAAATTGCCAGCAATCTAAAAAAAGTTTCTTTTCTGGCGGCTAACACCGATTTACAGGCTTTAAAAAATTTGAAAAAAAATATTATTCGTTTTCACTTTGGAGAGAATTTTACCAAGGGGTTGGGCACGGGTATGGATCCAGAATTAGCCAAAGAGGCGGCTTTGGCAGAAAAGGAAAAAATAAAAAAAATTTTTCACGGTCAGGATCTTTGCATTTTAGTTAGCACTTTGGGTGCTGGCACTGGTTCTGGGGCTGCTCCGGTTTTTGCCAATATTGCCAAAAGTCTTGGCATTTTAACTTTGGGCGTCTTTACCTTGCCTTTTAAATTTGAAGGAGAAAAAAAACAAGAAATTGCCAGCCAATCTCTTCAAAAATTAAAACAGTCATTAAATGCCATCATTGTTTTGCCCAATGAACGAATTTTTCAAATAATTAACAAAGATACTCCATTGAAGGACGCTTTTTCAGCCATTAACAAAAGTTTAGCCGAAAGTTTGCAAGGGTTAATTGAAACGATTTTTTTGCCAGGCTTAATCAACATTGATTTTGCTGATTTGAAAACAATTTTAAAGGGGGAAGGAAAATTTGCTTACTTAAACAGCGCTGAATTTGAAACTAAAGAAAAAATGTTAGAAGGGGTAAAAAAAGTTCTTAATTGTCCCCTTTATTTTTATAGCATCCGTTCAGCCAAAAGAATTTTGTTTAATATTGTGGGTGAAAAAACTGTTTCTTTAGAAGATGTTTCAATTATTTCAAAATCAATTTTTGAGCAAGTTCATCCTGAGGCTAAAATTATTTTTGGTATTTCTCAAAAAAAAGAACAAAAAGATAAAATTAGGGTAACAATTTTGGCGACAGGTTGCGGAGTAAAGAATTTCTTTGAAAAAGGTTTGAAGAAAGAAAAAAAATCAAAAAAGGAAATAAAAAAAATTAATTCAGAAAAAAAAGAAGAAGTTGAATTAAAAAAGAAAAAAAGAAAATTTAAAATTAAGGTTCAAAAAAAAGAAGAAACAACACCGATTGTTCCTTCCAGCGAAAGAGAAGAGAATAAAAATGATAAAATAGGAATTCAACCGATTTCTTTTCAACCATTAAAAACCGAAAATTTCAAAATAAGAAAAAATGGCCTTCAATTAAAAAAAGATTTAGAAGAAGCAGAAAGAGAATTTTTGGAAAAGGAAAAATTTTGGGAAATACCAGCTTTTTTAAGGAAAAAACTAAAAACGTAAAACTGATCGTAATGCGAATTTGCGAATTTTATGCCAATGATGCGAATTGCGAATATTTTGTTCGCAGTTGGTAGATTAGCATATCATTTGTAGATTTGCATTATATTTGTGTGATTAAGGTTACTAAAAAAATTTTAAATGAGGTTTACAAAAAAAGGCCAGCCAATTCAAAAAAATACGATTTTGGTTTATTATTAGTAATTGGTGGCTCTCAATTTTATTCTGGTTCGCCGGCTTTGGTCAGTTTTTCTGCTTTTCGAGCCGGGGTAGATATGGTTCACATTATTGCTCCCAAAAGGGCGGCTGACATTATTGCTTCTTTTTCACCTAATTTGGCTGCCTATCCTTTAAAAGGCGATTATCTTTCAAAAGAGGATTTGTCTATTTTATTAACAATGACCGAAAGCGCAAAAATCGTTAGCAATGGCAAAGCGGCAGTGGTCATTGGCGGAGGTTTGGGCAGAACGCCAAGTGTTCAAGAAGTAATTTTAGATTATCTTTCCCAAATTTCCGTGCCGGCAGTGATTGATGCTGACGCTATTTATGCCATCGCTAAAAATCCCAAAGTGATTTTTGGAAAGCCATTTTTAATCACCCCTCACGGTTATGAATTTTATGTTTTGACTGGCCAAAAAATTTCTCAGTTGTCAGAAAAAGAAAAAATAAAAATTGTTGAAAAAGAGGCAGAAAAATTAAACACCACCATTTTACTAAAAGGCAATACCGATATCATTTCCAATGGCAGGAAAACGGTTTTAAACAAAACCGGCTCTCCTTATATGACTATTGGCGGCAGTGGCGATACTTTAGCCGGCATTGCCGGCGCTTTGTTAGCCAGGAATATTCCCCCTTTTTTGGCTGCTCAGGCTTCCGCCTTTATTAATGGCTTGGCTGGTCAATTAGTCAGCAAAGAGTTTGGCGAAGGATTAATCGCCACTGATTTAATTGCCGTAATTCCCAAAGTTATTAAATTAAAATAAAAGATTTTTAAAAATGCCGGAAAAAACAACAATTCATAGTTTTTCAGTATTTTACGAACAAAACGCCATTGATGGAATCCGTTATTTAAGAGATGATTTAGATTTTAATGAAGCTAGAGTTTTCTTTGACCAGGCAAAAGCCAAAGGTTTTGCCCAGTTTGAAGATGACGAAGATCGTCAATACACTTTATTTTATAGAGATGGAGTTTATACCTTAACCAGAAGATAAATTGATTTTTTTATTTTTTTTGTTTATAATTATAAAATAGGTCTTTAACAAACAGAAAGGGGGTGATTAAAAAAAAGAAGGTTAAGAAAATTTTGGGCAAGTTTGGGCAAGAGTAATTTAATTAATAAAAAAGAAAGGAGGAAATTGAGATGGAGGATAAAAAGATTGAAATTTTTGATAAACCCAAAAGAGGTTTTTTTTGCTTCCAGCCGAAATGGCGGAAGCATTCTGAGATTGGTTTTTTGTGGAGGCTGACTAGAAATGACGGAAAAGTACCGGTTCTAATCCATGGTGTTTTAAATAACGACAAAGGACAAAGAGTTTTTTTGTTTTCGCCTTTGGCCATACCAAACTTAAAGCGAATGGCTAGGGAAGATTTTTTTGAAGTTTTTTAAGTTAATTTTTTTAATTTTTACCTGCCGGCTTTTAAAGCCGGCTTATTTATTTTTGTTAAAAAATAAAAATTTGTTATAATAAAATAAGTTTTAGATTACCATGGCAAAAAAAGCAAAAATAGAAAATATCAAAGCCAGAGAAATTTTAGATTCGCGGGGAAATCCTACTATTGAAGTAGAGCTAGAAACTAATTTAGGAATTTTTTCGGCTTCAGTTCCTTCAGGCGCCTCTAAAGGAAAATATGAGGCAAAAGAGCTAAGGGATGGCGGCAGAAGATATCAAGGATTGGGAGTTTTAAAGGCAGTGAGAAATGTTAACAAAATAATTGCTCCAAAGTTAAAGGGAAAAGATTTCACAAAACAAAAAGAGATTGACAATTTTTTAATTAAACTAGATGGCAAAAAAAATAAATCTCGCTTGGGCGCCAATAGCATTTTGGCAGTTTCTTTGGCTGTTTGTCGAGCAGGCGCTATGGCAAAAAAATTACCACTTTATTATTATATTTCTCAACTATTTCAATCACAAAACCCTCATAATAATTTTTCTACGGTCGTGAAAAATGTATTATTGCCAATGCCTTCTTTTAATGTTATTAATGGTGGGGCGCATGCTGGCAACGATTTGGATTTTCAGGAATTTATGATTGTGCCCCAAGAAAAGAGTCTCGCCAAGAATTTAGAAATGGCAGCTGAAATTTATCACCAATTAAAAAAAATCATCAAAGATAAATATCTGGATTTGGGAGTTAATGTTGGTGATGAAGGCGGATTTGCTTCGCCCTTAAGAGTGCCAGAAGAGGCGCTGGATTTAATTTTGGAAGCTAGCGAAAAATTGAATTATCAGAAAAAAATTAAGTTTATTTTAGATATTGCCGCTTCCCAATTTTATAAAAATAATCAATATCAAACAAAATTTGGCATTTTTAGCAAAGAAAAACTTTCTGATTATTATTTATTATTAATTTCAAAATATCCCATTTTAGGATTGGAAGATCCTTTTGCTGAAGATGATCTTTTTGGTTGGAATTTGTTGGAATCAAAAGTTAAAGAGCAAAAATCAAAAATATTAATAGTGGGCGATGATTTGTTAGCGACTAATCCGCAAAGAATAAAAATGGCAAAAGAAAAGAATCTTTGCGATGCTTCTATTATAAAATTAAACCAAATTGGCACAGTGACGGAAGCAATAGAGGCGGTGAAATTGGCAAAATCTTTTGGCTGGAAAATTATCGTTTCTCACCGATCAGGCGAGACCAATGATGATTTTGTGGCTGATTTTGCCGTGGGAGTGGCTGCTGATTTTGTTAAGTTTGGAGCGCCAGCCCGGGGAGAGAGGGTGGCAAAATATAATAGATTGGTTAAAATAGAAGAAGAGTTACGCTTGGCAAATAAACTTTCCAACTCCAAGGTAGAACCTTGGAAAACCATTCAAAAGTAAAAACTTACTTGCTTTAACGCACGAAAGTTTTTGCACAAAAAGAAGATGGGAAATTATAGAGATATAGAAGTTCGAGCCACCAATCCAGATGGAAGCATTAATCGAAATATTTTTGTTGACCGTGGCGATCTTTCTATTTATTATTTAATGGGGATAAATGAAAGGAGCATTTTCCTGTCTGCTTTTGATCAAATTATCTCCTCTTTTAAATTTATAGAATAAAAAATTTAAATGCCAAAATTAATTTTATTAAGACATTTAAAATCGCAGTGGAATTTGGAAAATCGTTTTTCCGGTTGGACAGATGGACCTTTATCTCAAGAGGGGAAAAAAATGGCAAAAAAAATTGCCAAAAAATTATTGTCAATTAAAATTGACAAAATTTACACCTCCTCGCTTTTTAGAAATCAAGATAGCGTTTCTCGGATATTTGAGTTTGGAAAAAAATATCCTTTTTTTATTCATTTAGATGGAGGAAAAATGCAAGAGTGGGGGAACTTTGCCGACATTGGTAAAAATTATATTCCGGTTTATGTGTCGGAAAAATTAAATGAAAGATATTATGGAAAATTACAAGGATTAAACAAAGAAGAAATTAAAAGACAATACGGAGAAGAAATGGTTCAACTTTGGAGAAGAAGTTATGAAATAGCACCACCTGATGGGGAAAGTTTAAAAGATGTAACCAAAAGAACCACCCCTTTTTTTAAAAAATATATTGAGAAAGATTTGAAAAACGGGAAAAATGTTTTAATTGTTGCCAGCCATAATTCCCTTAGAGCGATTGTAAAATATATTGAAAAAATTTCTGACAAAGAAATTGCAAATTTAGAAATTCCTTATGCCGGAATTATTGAGTATGAATTAGACAAAAATTTAAAAATAAAAAGTAAGAAAAAATTATAAATTTTTATTTGCATTGATTTAGTTTTGTGATATATTAAAACTATGGAAGAAGATCAGAACAAAAAAACATCTTTTTGGGCAAAAAGTGAAATATATTTAACGCCTATTTCCATTATTATTGCTGGAATAATAATAGCAGGTGCTATTATTTTTGTAAATTTTGCAAACAAAGAAAAAATTGTTGGCAAAAAAGATTCAACAATTAGTCAAAAAAATTTAGATAGTAATGATTATTATCAAACAAAAATTGATGAGACCAATCTTCAGAAAATTAGTCTTGAAAAAGAGCCGTCTTTAGGCAATTCCGACGCTTCTTTAACAGTGATTGAATTTTCAGATTTTGAATGTCCTTTTTCTGCTAGATTTCATTTGGAAACTTTTCCTCAGATTAAAAAAGAGTATATTGACACTGGCAAGATAAGATTAATTTTTAAGAATTTTCCTTTGTCTTTTCATAAATTTGCTCAGGTCGCTGCTCAGGCTGGAAAATGCGCTCAAGAACAAGGAAAATTTTGGGAATATGCCGATAGTTTGTTTAAGAATCAAGAAAACCTTGAGGTTGAAAATTTAAAAAAATATGCCCAGGATTTGGGGTTAGATATTCAGGAATTTAATAGTTGTCTTGATTCAGAAAAATATAAAGAAGAAATAACAAAAGATTACGAAGAAGGTTTAAACCTTGGAGTGATAGGTACTCCTTATTTTATTATTGGTTCAGAAGGTTTAATAGGAGCGGAATCCTTTTCAGAATTTCAAAAGATTATTGAAAGAAATTTTAAATAATGGGGATAATAAATTAATAAATAATAAAATTAATTTAAATTTATGGAAAACACACAAAACAACAAAACAAAAAATTTAATATTGATAGCGATGATATTGATAGGTGTTTTATTCGGCGGAGGCTTTGCTTATTATTTTTTTCCTTGTCACGGAGAAAATTTTGTTACCTTAACCTCCCAGCAAGCGGCCGAAAGAGCCATTAATTACTTAAATAATAATATTTTGAAATCTCAAGGTTTTACTGCTTCGTTGGGCAACGTGACAGAAGAAAACGGTCTTTATAAATTTCAGGCAAAAATTCAAAATCAAGATTATAACTTGTATGTGACAAAAAATGGAAAACTTTTGTTTTTGCAGGCTTTTGATTTAGTCAGTACTTCCAGCAACAATAGCAGTCAAAATAAAAATGAAGCGCCAGCCAAAAATGAAAAACCTGATGTTAAACTTTTTGTCATGAGTTATTGTCCTTATGGTTTGCAAATGGAAAAAGTTTTTTTGCCAGTTTACGATTTATTAAAAGAGAAAGCCAATATGGGAATTTATTTTGTTGATTATATTATGCATGGCAAACAAGAAATTGATGAAAATTTGAGGCAATATTGTATTGAAAAAGAAGAAAAAGAAAAATATTTGGCTTATTTGAATTGTTTTTTAAAAGCCGGGGAGTTTGAAAAATGTTTAAAAGAAACAAACATTGACCAGGCAAGAATGAATTCTTGTATTGCTCAGACTGATAAGGAATATAAAATTACTGAATTATACAATGACAAAAATAGCTGGATTTCTGGTTATTATCCCCAGTTTAATGTCTATAAAGAATTAAACGATAAATATGGGGTCCAAGGCTCTCCCACTTTGGTTATTAATGATAAAATCGTTAATGTTGAAAGAACGCCTCAAGCCCTAAAAGAAGCCATCTGCCAGGCTTTTAACAATCCGCCTCAAGAATGCCAAAAGGAACTTTCCAAAAATTCTTTTTCTCCGGGTTTTGGTTTTGAAGCGGGTTCAAATACAAGTGGCGGAGGTTGTGGCCAATAAAAATTATGGTTAAAATTTATACCACACCTAATTGCCCTTATTGCTATACTTTAAAGGAATTCTTAAAAGAAAACGAAATTAATTTTCTTGAAATTGATGTTTCTTCAGACAAAAAAGCCAGAAAAGAAATGATTGAAAAATCAGGAAAAATGGAAGTTCCTGTTCTTGATATTGACGGTCAAATCGTGGTAGGATTTGATAAAGAGAAAATTTGTCAATTATTAAAAATAAAATAATGCAAATATCATGCGAATGATATGCCAATAATGCGAATATTCGCAGCATTGGCATAATATTCGTAGATTGGCATTATATCACTATGATCAAAGTTGCCATTAATGGTTTTGGCCGCATTGGCCGACCAGTTTTCAAAAGAATTATTGACTATCACCCCGATTTGGAAGTGGTGGCAATTAATGATTTAACCGATTCTAAAACTTTGGCTTATTTATTGCGATATGATTCGGTTTATGGAATGTATAAAAGAGTTATTAATTTTGGCGAAAAAGAATTGTTTATTGAAGGAACAAAGTCGGGCAAATCAATAAAAATTTTTTCAGAAAAAGATCCTCTTAATTTACCCTGGAAGGATTTAGGAGTAGACATTGTTTTGGAGTGTTCTGGCGTTTTTACTGATTATGATAATGCCAAAAAACATTTGGAAGCCGGAGCCAAAAAAGTAATTATTTCTGCTCCCTCCAAAAATCCGGAAAAAATTCCCGAATTTGTTTTAGGCGTTAATGCTCAAAATTACGATTCTTCAAAATATGACATTGTTGATATGGGTTCTTGCACCACTAATTGTTTAGCGCCGATTGCCAAGGTTTTGCAAGAGAATTTTGGCATTGTTAAAGGATTTATGAGCACTATTCATTCTTATACTAACGACCAAAGGATTTTGGATTTGGCTCACAAGGACTTGAGAAGGGCAAGGGCAGCGGCCATTAATATTATTCCCACCACTACAGGAGCTGCCAAAGCCATTGGCAATGTTATTCCCGAACTAAAAGGAAAATTAGACGGTATTGCTTTTAGAGTGCCCACTCCCACTGTTTCTGTATTAGATTTGATTTGCCAATTGGAAAAGAATACTACTGCCGAAGAGTTAAATTATACTTTTAAAAAATCTTCCCAAAGAGATGAGTTAAAAGGAATTTTAGGAATTGAAGACGCTCAGTTGGTTTCATCGGATTATATTGGCAATTCTTTTTCCGCTATTGTTGATGCTAATTTAACAATGGCAAATGGTAATTTGGCAAAAATTGTTGCCTGGTACGACAATGAATATGCCTATGCTTGTAGATTAGCCGAATTTGCCCAATATATTGGCAAAAATTTATAATAAATTTATGAGAAAAAAATCTTGCCAAGAACCACTGACTTTGGATGAATTGATTAGTTACAATCAGAAAGCTTTATTTCCTTTTTTAAAAGAAAATTTTGTAGTAACGAAAGAATTTCAAGAGTTTAAAAATAAGACATTAACAAATCTTGATATAATTCAAAAAAAACTAGATATCCTTTTGACAGAAAAGACAATGAGGGAGTATCAGGAGAAAAAAGAAAAAAAATTATGGCAATTATTATAAAAGCTCTAAAAGAACATCGTATTTTATCTTCTCGCCAATTGGAAGAAATTGCCAGATTAGAAATATTTTAGTTAGAACAAAAACGAATTACCGAACTATTTGCAAAAATTTAATTTTTTAAAATTTAAAAAATTTAGGGCATTGCCTGATTTTTATTAAAATTAATTAAAAAATAAAATTATGATTAAAAAAGGCGAATTATACTATCCCAGTCTATCATTTAAAAGAAAAGCATTAGTAAAAAATAAGAAAATCTATCAAGAGGCAAAAAAAGATCCAATTAAATTTTGGGAAAAATTAGCAAAAAAAATATTTTGGTTTAAAAAATGGAAAAAAACCTTTGAACATAATCCCCCTTATTTTAAATGGTTTTTGGGCGGAAAGATTAATATTGCTTATAATATTTTTGAGAAAAATACTCTCGGCTGGAAAAAGATAAGAAAAAAACCGGCAATTATTTGGGAGCCAGAACCTTTAGAAGAAAAGGCAAAAATTTTAACTTATGAAGAGTTATTTAAAAAGGTTTGTCAATTCGCTAATGCTTTGAAAAAATTAGGAGTAAAAAAGGGCGATCGGGTGGCAATTTATTTGCCAATGATTCCCGAAGCTATTATTTCAATGTTAGCCTGCGCCAGGATTGGCGCTATTCACTCGGTAGTTTTTTCTGCTTTTTCTCCTTTAGCCTTAAAAGTGAGATTGGAAGATACGGAAGCCAAAATTTTAATTACGGCCGACGGTTATTACCGGCGAGGACAAATAATTAATTTAAAACAAGCAGCTGATGAAGCGGTTCAAGGAACTAAGGTGGAAAAGGTGATCGTGGTGAAAAGAGCCGGCAATGAAATTCCCTGGCATCCTCAAAAAGATCTCTGGTGGCAGGAGTTAGTAGAAAATGAAAACCAAAAGTGTAAACCAGAAGTCATGGATAGTGAAGATTTATTGTTTGTCCTTTATACTTCCGGTTGCTGTCACAAAGATACCTTGATTCAATTAGAAAATGGCGAAATTAAAAAAATTTCTGATTTGGTAAAAAAAGGGGGAACTAATGTAATCAATGTTAATTTAAATCAATTAAACCAAGATTTAGACCCAATAGTGGAGAAATATGAATATTATTGGCCATTTCAACTTTTTAAAATTCAAACTCCGCTTTCAAGTATTGTGGTAACTCCAAATCACCCATTTTTTGTACTTCAAAATGATGGTACTTTCATGGAAAAACAAGTTAAAGATCTCCGAATTGGCGAGCACATTTTGCAAATTACAAAAATAAAAAAACAGGAACGAAAACAAAAACTTCCTCATCCGGAAATTGCTTATTTTCAAGAAAAATGCACTCTTTATTCTCCCAATAAGCCTACTTTTCCAAAATATTTAACTCCTAATTTTGCTCAAATTCTGGGATATTTAATTGGCGATGGGCATCTAACTCAAAGTTCAGTCAATCTTACTGACAAAGATAAGAAAAATTTACTTTTCTATAAATCCCTTTTTGAAAAGGAATTGAAACTGAGAGGAAGCATTAAAATTTCTAACAGACAAAGATTAATTATAAATAGTGCCTACCTAACTAGATATTTAAAGGAGGTTTTTCCTGAAATATTCTTTTCTTCTTATCAGAGAAAAATTCCAAAAATTGTCCAAATTTCTTCAAATAAATGCCTTGCTGGTTTCATTCGAGGATTTTTTGATGCCGAAGGTTCAGTGGCAAAGGCTCAAATAAAAATTACCGCCCAAAGCAAAGAATTAATTCAAACTCTTCAAATGCTTTTTTTAAGGTTTGGAGTAATTGCTAATTATTTTGAGGAAGAGAGGAAAACTCATTTTGGGGAAAAGCATCATTATAAAATTTTAGTTCCTGGTTTAAGAATTACTGATAGAGAATCTTTGGAGAATTTTAGAAAAGAAATTGGTTTTTCTTCAAAAGACAAAATGAAAAAACTTGAAAATTTATTAAGAAATCTTGAAAAGAAAAAAATAATGAGTATGATACATCAACTTCCAATAAATGGTTTGATAAAATCCTTGAGAAAGATAATTATGTTGCCTAAAAAAGAAGTGAAAAGACTTTATTTAGCCTCTTATCTTTATAGCAATCGGAGAATAAAAAAAGATAGGCTTTCAAAAATTCGAAAATATCTGCAAGAAAAAATTAATCTAATAAGATCGTTAAAATTAAGCGAAAGAGAAAAATTAAATCCTTTAATAAGAGATGAAATCAAAAAAGCCATTCGTTTATTCAAAGTTTCTAGAAAAAAAATAGCTAAAATTTCAGAAAAAAAGCCTGAGACGGTTCATCATTATCTTAATGCTAAAAAACCGCGCGTTTCAGAAAAAAGTTTAAACAAATTTTATAAAACCCTCCGTCCTTATTTATTACAATTAAAAAAAGAAAAACTTAAAACCTTGAGAGAGATTTTAGAAAAAATTAAAAAATTAGAAAATTTAAAGGATGTAGGATTTTTTGAAATAAAAAAAATAACTCAAATTAAAAACGATTCTGATTTTGTTTATGATTTAACAACCTTTAAAAATCACAACTATATTGCCAATTCATTTGTAGTTCACAATTCAACGGGAAAGCCCAAGGGTTGCGTCCATTGTTGCGGAGGTTATACTGTTCAGGCCTATTGGACAGGAAAATGGATTTTTGATTTTCACCCCAAAGATATTTTTTGGTGTACTTCTGATTTTGGTTGGATTACCGGCCATTCTTACACTTGCTACAGTCCTTTATTAAATGGTATTACTACCTTAATTTTTGAAGGTGCGCCTGATTTTCCAACGCCAGATCGCTGGGCTCAGATTATTGAAAAACATAAGGTAAATATTTTTTATACTGCTCCTACTGCCATTCGCATGTTTGAGAAATATGGCGCTGGAATAATTAAAAATTATCAATTTAAAAATTTAAGATTATTAGGGTCGGTTGGCGAACCAATTGATGAAGATGCCTGGCATTGGTATTTTGAGAATGTTGGCAAGAAGAAATGTCCTATTGTTGATACTTGGTGGCAGACAGAAACCGGCGGAATTTTGATCACTTCTTTGCCTGGCATTGGTCCTTTCAAACCCACTTTTACCGGTTTGCCTTTTCCTGGAATAAAATGCGATATTTTAGACGATAAAGGAAATTCTTGCAAAGAAAGTATTCAAGGCAATTTAGTGATTTTGCCGCCTTTTTCTCCGGGTATGCTTCGGGGAATTTATAAAAATCATGAAAAATATGTTGAGACTTACTGGAGCCAGTATGGCGACAAAACCTATTTCACTTCTGACGGCGCTTTTAGAGATAAAAACGGTTTAATTAGAATTGTTGGTCGGGTTGATGATGTAATAAAAGTGGCTGGTCATAGAGTGGCTACTGGCGAAATGGAAAATGCCATTAACTTGCATCCGGAAATTTCAGAATCAGCAGTGGTAGGAGTGGCTGACGAAATCAAAGGCGAGGTGCCGGTAGCATTTGTTGTTTATAAGGGCAAAAAATCTTTAGAAGAAGTGAAAAAAGAAGTGATAGAACAGGTTAAGAAACAAATAGGATTTATTGCCTTGCCAAAGGAAGTTTATTTGGTGGATGATTTGCCGAAGACTAGATCAGGAAAGATAATGAGAAGAATTTTAAAAAGAATGTTTACCGGAGAAGAGTTGGGAGATTTATCTACTTTGGCTAATCCGGAAGTGGTTGAAAAAATTAAGGAAATAGTTACAAAAAAATAAATTTTTATGAAAAACAAGAAAGGTTCAATGGTATTTTGGTTAGACCTTTTATTTATTATTCTTGGAATTGTAATTTTGGTTTTAGCCCTTTTTCAAAATGAAAAAACCGGTTTGGCTTTAAAAGATTTTTTATTATCAATTTTAAAAAAATAATTTATGGAAGATAAATCAAAAAAATTTATTCTTTGGTTTAAAGAAATATCAAAAGAAGATGTTCCTTTGGTTGGTGGAAAAAACGCTTCCTTGGGGGAAATATTTTCAAAATTAGAAGAGAAGGGGATAAATGTGCCCAAGGGTTTTGCCATTACGGCAAAGGCCTATTGGCATTTTTTAAAAGAAAACAAGCTTGATAAAAAACTGGAAGAACTTTTTAAAAAATTTAATCCTCAAAGTTTGAAAAGTCTTCAAGAAACGGGAAAAAAGGCAAGGGAATTTATTTTAAAAGCCCAATTTCCCAAAGATTTGGAAAAAGAAATTCTTTTGGCTTATAAAAATCTCTCAAAAGAATGCGGTTTAAAAAATGCTGACGTGGCAGTGAGAACTTCAGGAGTAGCTGAAGACGCGCCTACCGCCTCTTTTGCCGGTCAGTTTGAGAGTTATTTAAACATTGTTGGTCCCAAAAATTTGTTGTTAGCCATTAAAAAATGTTTGGCTTCAGTTTTTAACGATCGGGTCATTGCCTATCGCCAGGAGAAAAAAATATCCCAGTTAGAATTTGCCTTGTCGGTAGGAGTAATGAAAATGATCAGGTCAGATTTGGCATCTTCGGGCGTAATGTTTAGTTTAGACACTGAAAGCGGTTTTAGAAATGTGGTGGTTATTAATTCTATTTATGGAGTAGGGGAAATGATTGTTAAAGGAAAAGTTACGCCTGATGAATTTTTTGTTTTCAAGCCAACACTGAAAGAAGGATATCGGCCAGTTATTATTAAAAATTTGGGCAGAAAGACAAAAAAATATGTTTATAAAAAAGACGGCGGTTTAAAGGAAGTAGAAGTGCCAAAAAAAGAGCAAATGATTTTTTCTTTGACCGATGAAGAAATTTTAACGTTGGCAAAATGGGCTTGCCAAATTGAAGAGCATTATGGTTTGGCTCAAGACATTGAATGGGCAAAAGACGGAAAGAGCAATAAATTATTTATTGTTCAGTCAAGGCCAGAAACTGTTCATAGTCAAAAGGCTGAACAAGTTTATCAAGAATACCGCTTAGAGACCGATAAAAAACCTATTTTAACCGGCATTGCAGTCGGCGATAGAATTGGTCAAGGTAAGGTGCATATCATTGAGAATGTTTCTAAAATTTCCCAATTTAAGAAAGGCGAAGTTTTGGTGACAAAAATGACAGATCCCGATTGGGTTGCTGTATTTCGACTGGCTTCAGCAATTGTGACGGATGAAGGAGGGAAGACCTGTCATGCGGCAATAGTAAGTAGGGAGTTGGGGGTTCCTTGTATTGTGGGGACTTTAAAAGCCACTAAAACTTTAAAAAATGGGCAAGAAATTACAGTAGATTGTAGTGCCGGGAGCAGAGGAAGAATTTTTTCTGGCAAAATTCTTTTTTCAGTTAAAAAATACGATCTTCAAAAAATTGCTGATTTGCCAGTAAAAATTTTGTTAAATATTGGCGCGCCAGAAACCGCTTTTAAATACTCTTTTTTGCCGGTGGATGGTGTAGGCCTGACCCGAATTGAATTTATTTTGGCTGAAAAAATTCGGGTTCATCCCTTGGCTTTATATCATTATGAAAAGTTAAAAAAGGAAAGTTTTAAAAATGAAAAATTAAAAGCAATTATTAAAAAAATTGAAGAAGTTACTGTTGAGCATAAAGATAAAAAAGAATTTTTTGTGAAAGAATTGGCAGAAGGTATTGCTCAAATAGCGGCTGCCTTTTGGCCCAAAGAAGTGATTGTTAGACTTTCTGATTTAAAGACCAATGAATACCGGGCATTAATTGGCGGCGAATTATTTGAGCCAGAAGAAGAAAATCCAATGTTAGGCTGGCGGGGCGCTTCAAGATATTATGACCTGAAGTTTCAGCCGGCTTTTGAAATGGAGTGTCAGGCAATAAAAAGAGCAAGAGAAATTTTTGGTTTAAAAAATATTGTTGTTATGATTCCTTTTTGCCGGACACCGGAAGAGGCAAAAAAAGTTTTGGAATTAATGAAAAAATTTGGCTTGGAAAGAGGAAAAGATGGCTTGAAAGTTTACATTATGTGCGAAATTCCTTCTAATGTTATTTTGGCAAAAGAATTTTTAGAAATAACTGACGGCTTTTCTATTGGTTCCAATGATTTAACTCAATGTTTATTAGGATTGGACCGAGATAATGCTCAAATTGCTTTTATTGCTAATGAATTTCATTCGGCTTCTCAAGCGATGATTAAAAAAGCAATAGAAGCCTGTAAAGAAATGGGTAAATATTCTGGAATTTGCGGCGATGCGCCTTCTACCATTGAGGGATTTGCTGAATTTTTAATTGATTGTGGCATTCAATCAATTTCCCTTTCACCAGATGCCGTGATAAGGACCATTTTGAGGTTAAGCAATTCAAAGGTCGATTTAAAATAAAATAAAAATTTAAAAAATGAAAAAGATTAGTTTTATTTTAGTGCTAATCTTGATTTTGGGAGGAACAAGCGTTTTGGCTATTCAGACTAGACCAAATCTTTCAGAGAGAGGAAGTCAATTTTTATCAACTACCTCTCAGGAAGGATTATTAGAAAGAATTAAAGAAAGGGTGCAAATTTCTCAACAGGAATTTGAACAAAATCGGGCAGAAGTGAAAAATTTAATGGAGCAAAACAGAATTGAATTTCGCAATTGGTTAGAAAATAAAAGGCAAGAAATGAAAGCAAAAATTGAAGCAAAAAGAAATGAATTGAAAGCAAAGTTGCAAAAAATCACTACGGAAAGAAAACAAAAGATAGCAGAAAGGATTTATGATAGAATTAACGCTTTAAACGAAAGAATGACTGATCATTATTTGGATGTTTTGGAGAAATTGGAAAAATTGTTAGAAAGAGTGGAAAGTCGGACAGCCAAAGTCAAGACCAATGGCAGAGATGTTGCCGAAGTAGAAATTTTGATTACTCAGGCAAAAGAAGCAATTTCTAAAGCCAGAGAAGCGGTAAAGAATCAAGCCCAAAAAATTTATCAGATAGAATTGACTACAGAAACCAATTTGAGAATCGATGTGGGAAAAGCGAGACAAATGCTTCATGACGATTTGAAAGCGGTAGAGAAATTGGTTAAGGAAGCCAGAGAATCAGTGAGATTAGTAATTGTTAAATTAGCCCAAATACCAAAGGTTGACGAATTGGAAATTTCCACCACTTCTCAACCTCTTCAATAATATGGAAGAACAAACTGAACAACAAACAATTGAACAAAAAGAGCAGCCAGAATTGAAAGAATTAGAAGGAAAAAAAGAGAGATACAAAACTAATGTCCCGATTTTGATATTTTTGGTTTTGATTTTGGCTTTAATTTTCGGTTATTTTTGGTATTACTGGCAACAGTTAAACGCTCTGCCCCAACAATTGGTTTTGCCTCCCATTCCTCAAAGAGAAGTTATTGAAAAGGAAGATTCGGTTTCAGCCGTAAATAAAGAACTTCAAGAAATTGAGGTTTTGGATTTAGATCAAGAGTTTCAGGAAATTGATCAGGATGTGAATTCTCTTTAATAAAGGTTGCTTTTAATTAAAAGTTTAATTTATTTCCTACTTTATGGAAAAAGGTTTTCTTTTAGTATTTTTAACTGCCATTATTTCTGGCTTTTCTATTTTTATTAATAAATACGGAGTGGGAATTTTTTCCAATTCTTATATTTACACTTTTTGGCGAGTTTTGTTAGTTGCTCTTATTTTGTCTGGCATTTTATTTCTCTTTAAAGATTTTAAGGAATTAAAAAGAATTAAAAAAAGAGACTGGTTTTTCTTGATTTTAATCGGTTTGGTTGGTGGTAGCATTCCTTTTCTACTCTTTTTTAAGGGTCTTTCTTTAACTTCAGCCGCTCAAGGCTCTTTTTTCCACAAGACAATGTTTGTTTGGGTGGCAATTTTTGCTTCTTTGTTTTTGAAAGAAAAAATTGACAAAAAATTTATTTTTGGCGGATTAATTTTATTGTCAGGCAATTTTCTTTTGCTAAAGAAATTTTCTTTGGGTTTAGGAAAAGGAGATTTGTTAGTCATTTTGGCAACGATTTTCTGGGCGATAGAAAATGTTCTTTCTAAATATCTTTTGACAAATCTCAAAGGCAGAGAGGTGGCTTGGGCGAGAATGTTTTTTGGCTCTTTGTTTATTTTTCTTTATTTGCTATTGAGCAATCAATTCTTCTTGGCTTTTGACTTAAGTTTAAAACAGATTAATTGGATTTTAATTACTGGTATTTTGCTTTTGTTTTATGTTTTAACTTGGTATAGCGGTTTAAAATTCATTCCGGTTTCTCAAGCCACTGTTATTTTGCTTTTGGGTTCTCCCATTACCACTTTTTTAAGTTTAATTTTTGGCGGAAAAATTTCTTTAGAGGAAATGATTTCTGGTCTTTTAATTTTGCTTGGCATAATAGTAATTTTTGGGATTAAAAAGATAATGGAGAATTTTAAGCAATTGATTTATGCTAGGACTTAAAACAGCCGGCCTTTACAGTTTTCCACCGCAGAGGTTTGGTCTTTGCGGTATGACAAAAGAGAAAGCCGATTTGTTGGGAATGTTAATTGAAAATAAAATTGAAAATTTGAGAGAAGTTCTTAAAACTTTTCAGGGCGCCTTTTTATATTATTCTTTAATTGCCAAAGAAAACAAAATCAAAGATCCGTTTGATAAAAGAGTGGTTAGGGCTTATTGGATAGGGAATAATTTTTTGAAAAAAGTAAGAGTTTCAAAATTGAGAGAAATGGTTGCTAAAGATTTTAAAAAGCCAAAATTAGCAAAGATATTGCCAGAAAATTCTATTGCCAATCACAGTTTTCATGTTTTGGTGGCAGGACCTATTCAAAAAGATTTGATACTAACTGAGGGAATGAAAGATCTTTGCAAGATTTCTTGGGGAAGGGTATTAAAAATTTTAGACAACAAACTAAATATTAAAAGTTTAATAGTTGAATATCAGCCGCTTTTGAAAGAAAAAGAATGGTTTTTAGGAAAGCCAATAAAGAGAAAAATTTTTTATCACAAAAAAATTTTGCCCAAAATAAAAATTGGAGACTTTGTTTCTTTTCATTGGGACTTTGCCATTGAAAAATTGTCAAAAAACGATTTGGAAAATTTAGAAAAATATACCAAAATTTCAATTGAAATTGCCAATTATTTAAAAAAATAAAAAGATTAAATAAAGAGATTGACTAATAAAATTTTTTAACAGAAAAATTTTTCAATCATTCAAAATTCCCAAAAAAATAATTATAATACATTTTCTACGGCCGTGAAAAATGTATTATTTAGTTTATAGAGGGGGATTAAATTTAATTAAATATAAATTTAATAAATTTTAATAAATTAAAATCAATGAAAAAACCAAAAATTGCCTTTTTTTCTTTTACCTCTTGCGAGGGTTGTCAATTTGTTTTGCTGGATTTGGCAGAAAGATTTTTTGATTTTTTAAAAAAAGTGGAATTGGTTGATTTTTCTCTGATTGAAGATCTGCCTTTTCCCAAAAATAAAGTGAAGATTGACATTGCTTTTGTTGAAGGAACGCCCATAAAAAAAGAGGAAGTTGCGCTTTTAAAAAAAATTAGAAAAGAATCTAAAATTTTAGCCGTGGTTGGCAATTGCGCAGCTTTGGGCGGAATTCACGAAATGAAAAATTATCAGGGCAAAGAAAAAACGATAAGGCATATTTACAAAACCCTAAAAGTGGAAAATCCGGAAATTAAAGAAATAGATAATTTTGTTAAGGTTGATTTTTATTTTCCTGGTTGTCCTATTTCTGGCGAGGAATTTTTAAAATATGCCAAAGAGTTAATTAAAGGAAAAATTCCCCAAATTCCAGAAAAACCAGTTTGTTCAGAATGTATTCACCAGGGAAAAGAAACTTGTTTTTTGAGAAAAAAAGAGCCCTGCTTAGGTCCTATTAGTTTAGCTGGTTGTCAGGCTGTTTGCCCTAAAAATGGCATTTTATGTTATGGCTGTCGGGGAATTTTGAAAAATATTAATCCCAAAGGATTTATTGAGACAATTAAAAAGTTCAAAGGTCCAGAAGAAATTGAAGATAATTTGGAAATTTTTGGCGTTAAAGATGATTTAGAAAAATTAAAAGCAATCTAAAAATATGCATTTAGAAGTTAATCATCGTTTTGAAAAAAATTCAAAAAAAATTACCATTCCCCATATTCATAAAATTGAAGGCGAGGCGGGTTTTTGGGCAAGGGTGACAAGAAGCGGTAAAATTGAAGATTTAAAAGTAAACACGCTTTTGGGATTAAGACAGATTGAAGGCATTTTAATTGGCCGAAGATATTTTGAAGTGCCTATTGTTGTTTCACGCATTTGCGGCATTTGCCCGGTACCCCATATTTTAACCGCCTGCACGGCTTTAGAAAAGGCTTTAAACGTCCAAGTTTCTGAGCAGACAACTTTATTAAGAAAACTGCTTTTATCAGCCAACATTATTCACTCTCATACCTTGCACTTCTTTTTTCTTTCCCTGCCAGATTTTTTTAATATTGAAAACGACTTGGATCTTTTAAAAAAATTTAAAAAGGAAACAAAAGCGGCTTTGAGAATTAGAGACATTGCTTTGGAAATTACCAGAATAGTGGGCGGCCGGGCAGTTCATCCTTTAACGCCAATAGTGGGTGGTTTTTCCAAACTGCCCAATAAAGAAAGCTTAAAGAGAGTTTTGGAAAAAATTCCTTTGGCTATTGAAGACGCCGACTTTTTATTTCAAAGATTTAAAAAAATAGAATACCCCAATTTTAAAAGAGAAACTCTTTTCGCTTCAGTTTTTTCTGGCAGAGATTATTCTTTTTTTGCCGAAAAGATGATTAAAATTGGCCAAGAAAAAATTACGGTTGGTGATTTTTATTCCAACAAAATAGAAGAAGATTTAAAAAATCCGCCAGTGAAAAGGGTAAAATTTAAAGGAAAAAGTTATATGTTAGGCGCCATTGCCAGATTAAAAAACAATGAGGAATTTTTAAGCCCTTTAGCCAAAGAAAAATTAAAAGAATTTAGGCAGGACAATAAAATTTCAAAAGAGGAATTTTTCCAAAATATTTACTTTAATTTAATTTCCCAGTTGATTGAGGTTTTCCATTTTCTGGAATATTCTCAAAATTTAATAAAAGAAATTTTAAAATCGCAATTAAGGGAAGAGAAAGTTGAAATCAAATTTAAAAATGGCAGCGGTCTTTCAGCTTTGGAAGCGCCGCGGGGAACTTTGTTTCACTATTATGAAGTTGATAAAACCGGTCGGATTTCCAATTGCAACACCATTACTCCCTCGGCTCAATTTTTGTTAAATATGGAAGAAGACTTGAAGGTTTTCTTGCCTCAAATTTTAAAACTAAAAAAAGAAGAAAAAATCAGAAAAATTAGATCTTTAATTAGGGTCTACGATCCTTGCATCTCTTGCGCCACCCACTAAAAAAGCTTATGAAAAATAAAGTCTATGTTTTAAATTTAAGGGGAGAAAAAGAGCCCTTTTCTTTTTCAAAGGTTTTAAAATCAGCCAAAAATGCCGGAGCTTCCAAAGAATTGGCTTTTCAAATTGCCAAACAAATTGAAAAAGAAGTTTTTGAAGGAATGAAAACCAGCGAAATTTTTGAAAGGATTTACCAGTTATTGTCTGAGAAATCTTTTTCTTCAGCAATTAGATTAAACTTGAAAAAGGCGATTGAAAGACTGGGACCAACTGGTTTTCCTTTTGAAAAGTTTGTGGGAAAAATTTTAGAAAAAGAAGGATTTCAAATAAAATTAAATCAGGAAATTCCAGGTTTTTGCACTAATTATGAAATTGATTTTTTGGCTCAGAAAGACAATTTTCTTTATATTGGCGAGTGTAAATTTCATCATTTGCCAGGCGGCAGAATAGATTTGCAAGTGGCTTTGGCAAATTATGCCCGATTTTTGGATATTGAAAAAGGCAGATTCTTAAACTCTGGAATTAAATACAAAAGCCTTTTGGTTACCAATACAAAGTTTACCAGCAAAGCCATTCAGTATTCAAGGTGCGTGGGAGTGGAACTATTGGGCTGGAAATATCCAGCAAAAGGAGGGTTAGAATCGTTAATTGAAAAAAATGAATTATATCCCATTACTATTTTGCCTTCGGTTAGCCAGAATTTGGCTAAATTTTTGATTGAGCAAAAAATTATTTTAGCTAAAGATGTTTTGAGTAAAAATTTTGAGAAATTAAATATCGCTAAAAAAGGAGTTATTTTCAAAGAGGTTAGAGATTTGTTTAACAAATAACTATGGATTATTTTGGTTTAAGCGAAAAAGAAGTTTTGGAAAAAAGAAAAAAATATGGATTTAATTTGTTGCCGAGCAAAGAAAAAGTAGATTTTTTTTCCATTTTGTTTTCGCAATTTAAGAATCCTTTAATTTATATTTTGCTCTTTGTTGCTTTGGTTTCCTTTATTTTTAAGGAGTTTTTTAATCTTGCTTTGATTTTGGTAGTAGTTTTGTTGAATGTTTTAATGGGTTTTTTTCAAGAGTATAATGCCAAAAAAACACTTTTGTCTTTAAGAAAAATTTTGCAGCCGAAAACTTTAGTCATTAGAGAAGGTCAAAGAAAGGAAATGGAAGCTAAAGATTTGCTGCCTGGCGATTTAGTTGTTTTAATTTCTGGTGATAAAGTACCCGCAGATGGTAAATTAATTGATGGCCAGTTATTGATTAACGAAGCCATTTTAACTGGTGAAGAAGAAGCGATGGAAAAAAAGAAAAACGATCAGCTATTTATGGGAACAACAGTTTTGTATGGCAAGGCAATAATGGAAATAGAAAAAATTGGTAGAGAAACAGAGTTAGGCAAAATTGGGGGATCTCTTTCTGAAATTAAAGAAGAAAAAACTCCTCTTCAAAAAAAATTAGAAGAATTATCAAAAAACCTGGCAAAAATTATTATTTTTGTTTGTTTTTTTATTTTTTTAGCTGGCATTTTTAATAAAGGAGATTTTTTAAAATCTTTTGAAACTGCCATTGTTTTAGCTGTTGCTGCTATCCCAGAAGCCTTGCCAGTGGCTTTAACCGTAATTTTGGCTTTGGGAATGAAAAGAATTTTAAAAAGAAAAGGGCTGGTTAAAACCTTATTAGCTAGCGAAACCTTAGGTTCTGTTTCGGTTATTTGCCTGGATAAAACTGGAACTTTGACCGAAGGAAAGATGAAAGTAGTTAAAACTGATTTTCAAAATGAAAATGAAGTTTTGTTAACCATGCTTTTAAACAACGAACAAAAAAGCAGTTTGGAAATGGCTTTATGGGATTTTGCCAATGAGAAATTGAAAAATGCCAAAGAAATTTTAAAAAAGAGCAAAGAGATTTTTGAAGAACCATTTGACAGCGAAAAAAAATATTCAATGAGTATTTGGCAAATTGGAGAAACAGAAACCGCCTTTTTAATGGGAGCTCCAGAAATTATTTTAGATTTTTGCCAAATTAACAAGCAAGAAAGAGAGAAAATTATTGAAAAATTAAATCATTGGGCAAAAGATGGGTTGCGGGTTTTGGGTTTTGCCACAAAAAAGAAAATTAATTTAAAAGAAAAAAAGGATTTTCAGTTTGTTGGTTTGGCTGGCATTTTGGATCCGCCAAGAAAGGAAGTTAAAGAATTAATAAAAATTGCCAGAGAGGCTGGCATTAAAATAAAAATTGTTACTGGCGATTACAGAAAAACAGCTGAAAATTTATTGAATTTTTTAGAATTTAAATTTGGTCCAGAAAATGTAATAGAAGGCAAAGAGTTAGAAGAACTTTCTTTAGAACAATTAAAAGAGAGAATTGACAATATTTTGTTGTTTTGTCGGGTTACTCCTCACCAAAAGAGAAAAATTGTTGATGTTTTGCAAGAAAAAGGAGAGGTAGTGGCAATGACTGGCGATGGCGTAAATGATGCTTTGGCTTTAAAAGAAGCAGATATTGGCATTGCAGTGGGCGAGGCAACTGAAGTTTCCAAAGAAGCGGCTGATCTGGTTTTGTTAGACAGTAGTTTTAAAACAATAATTTTAACTTGCCAAGAAGGAAGATTGATTTTATCTAATATTAAAAAAACAATAGGATACACCCTTTCTAATTCTTTTTTGGAAATTGGGGTATTATTTTTGGCTGGTATTTTAAAATTTCCTGTGCCATTAACTATTGCTCAGATTTTATATTTACATTTAATTTGCGACGGTCCTCCTGATTTAATGTTTGCCTTTGAGAAAAAAGAAAAGGATTTAATGAAAAGAAAACCAATTGACATTAAAAAAGAATCACTTTTGGACAAACACTTGTTGTTAAACATTGTTTTTATCACTATTTTTGTTTCCCTTGTTTCTCTTTTCTTTTTTTGGCAAATAGGAGTAAAAAATAATAATTTTAAGTTAGCTGGCACCTTTGTTTTTGCTATTTTAGGAACGATTGATTTGATTTACGCTATTTCTTTTAAGAGCTTAAGAAAGACCATTTTTAAAATGGAAAACTTATTTTCCAATAAATTTTTATTTTTAGCCGTTCTTTATGGTTTTTTGCTTTTGTTTTTGGCAATTTATTTTCCGCCTTTTCAAAAAATTTTAAACACGACACCTTTGCAATTGTGGCATTGGCTAATTGTTTTTGGATTTGGAATTTTAACAACAATTATTTTAGAATTAATAAAAATTTTTTCTCAAAAATTTATAAAAAATGAAAAAATTTAGTTTAGTTTATATTACGGCACCAACGAAGAAAGAGGCAAATAAAATTGCCAAAATTTTAGTTTCTGAAAAATTGGCTGCTTGTTGCAATATTTTTAAAATTGATTCAATCTATTGGTGGCAGGATAAAATTGAAAAATCTGGTGAATATGGAATTTTTGTCAAAACAAAAAAGACTTTAGTTGAGAAAATAACAAAAAGAGTAAAGCAAATCCACCCTTATTCGCTTCCTTGTATTATTTCCTTTAACATTGAAAAAGGGAACAAAGATTTTTTAGAATGGATTAATAATTCCTATTAAACTTCGAACTATTGACAAAAACAGATTTTTAAATTATAATTAAATAAAAGGGAAATTGAAGATTTAAAATTTAAAAAGGAAGGAGGAGATAGAGATGAAAAAATTTTTTTTGATTGTAATTTTTTTCTTTTTTTGTGGATGTGCTACCACCGGTCATTATCATTATCAGCCTGGACCGATTGGACCAGAACTACCCCTGGCTGTAATCGGGGGAGCAATGGGATATCTTGCGAACTCAACGGTTGGTCCCTGGATTGGGGCAGCTGCTGGCTGGTTGGCTGGTGAGGCAGTGAGGGCACAATCTGCCCAAGCTGCTTATGAACAAAGCGTTCAAGCGGCTCAGCGACCGCTTGAATACGTGGAGTGGTATTCTGACAGTGCTGGCAAGAGATGGTACCGCATACGCGGTCAGCAATGGCGGGTCGTTCCACCGCAAACCACACCACCTTTTGCCGGGCCCTTTCCGGCAAAATGAAAATGAACCGAGTTTTTAGGGGTGATTTTCAAATCACCCTTTTTTTATAATTTGAAAGTAAAAATGTTATAATTATTAATATGTTCATTCATTATCGGACAAAGGGTTTTGTTTTAAAAAAAGAGGATCGGGAAGAAGCCGATCAACTTTTTACCCTTTTTACTAAAGATTTTGGCAAGTTAGAAATTTTAGGAAAAGCCATTAGAAAAATTTCTTCAAAATTAAGAGCAAACATTGAAATTTTTTATTTGACAGAAGTTGAATTCATCCAAGGCAAAAATCAAAAAATTTTAACTGACGCGATTTTAATTGAAAAATTTAAAAATTTGAGAAAAAATTTAAAAAAACTTCAACTCGCCTATAGAATAGCTGATGTTTTGGATAATTTAGTCAAAGGTCAAGAAGCCGATGAAAAAATTTGGCAATTGTTAAAAGAAACTTTTTACCAGTTAAACGATGAAAAAATAAAAGACGAGAAATTAGATATTATTTATTTTTATTTCTTTTGGAATTTGCTTTCTTTTTTGGGATACGAACCTGAACTTTATTATTGCCTTTCTTGCCAAAAAAAATTAAAACCGGAAAAATTATACTTTGGCAAAGAAGGAATTATTTGTCATTTTTGCAAAAAAAGGTTAAAATCAAAAAAGGAATTACTTCTTGAAGTTTTGCCAGAAATTATTAAAATTTTAAGAGTTATCTTAAAAAAGAATTTAGATTTTTTATTAAAATTAAAAATTGAGAAAAAAGATATTTTTTTATTAAAAAAAATTAGTCATTTTTATTATTTAAACATTTTAAAACAATGAAAAAACTAATTATTTTCATTTTTATTGTTGGTTTGGTAATGGGTCTTTTGGGGTATTATTATTACCAAAGGAACACTTATTCCAAAGAAGTTTTGAAAATGGAAATTTTAGGACCGGAAGAAATTCAAGCGTTTGACGAAATTGAATATCTAGTTAAATTAAAAAATAATGGCAATGTAGTTTTAGAAGAGCCAGAATTAATTTTTCAATACCCGGAAGATTCCCTGCCTACTAATGAAAACTCAAAAAGAGTGGAAAAATCGTTAGAAGACATTTATCCCGGTCAAGAAATGACTATTTCTTTTAAAGCCCGAGTTTTTGGCAAATTAGATGAGGCAAAAAAAGCCGAGGCGACTTTGAAATATCGACCAAAAAGTTTAAAAGCATTCTATGAATCAAAAACCAGTTTAACTAGCAAGATAAAATCTTTACCTTTAACTTTTGAAATTGATCTTCCTTCTAAAATTGAATCGGGAAAAGAAATCAGATTTTTCTTAAATTATTTTTCCAATTGCGATTGGCCATTAGCTAATTTGAGAATTACCATTGAATATCCTTTGGGTTTTGAATTTTTACAAAGTCAACCGCGGGCTTTGGAAAAAACCAATTGGGATTTGCCACTTTTAAATAAAGCAGAAGGCGGTAGAATTGAAATCAGGGGAAAATTAACAGGCGAAGTAAAGGAACAAAAAATTTTTCGTGCCACCTTGGGTCTTTGGCAGGAAGGAAGATTTGTTTTGCTAAAAGAAGTAATTAAGGGAACAGAAATTTTAAAATCCTCTTTGGCGGTTTTTCAAGAAGTTAATGGCTCTTCCCAATACATTGCCTTTCCTGGCGATCTTTTGCATTATCAGATTTTTTTCAGAAATACTGGCGAGCAACCATTTGAAAATCTCTTTTTGGTGGTAAAATTGGAAGGTCAACCTTTTGATTTTGAAAGTATCAAAACGGATTCAGGCCAGATAAACAAGGCAGAAAATTCTATTGTTTGGGATTGGCGAGATGTTTCCAAATTAAAATTTTTAGATCAAGGCGAAGAAGGTAGTGTTGATTTTTGGATTAATTTAAAAAATGATTGGCCGGTAAATTATCCTAATGAAAAAAACTTTCTTTTGAAAGACAAAGTAATTATTTCCCAAACAAAAGAAGATTTTGAAACGAAAGTTGCTTCCAGGTTGGAATTGTTTCAAAAAGGATTTTTTAACGATGAAGTTTTTGGCAATTCCGGATCTGTTCCTCCCAAAGTTGGCCAAAGTACTACCTACACCATCAACTGGCAAGTGAAAAATTATTACAATAATCTCACCAATGTTAAAGTGAGAGCGGTGTTGCCAGCCCAGGCAAAACTGACTGGCAAAATTTTACCAGAAGATGCCAGATTAACTTTTGATTCTGAATCGCGAGAAATTGTTTGGGAGATTGGAGATTTAGAACCAGGAGCAGGAATTGTTAGCCCTCCTCCTACTATTTCTTTTCAAATTAGCTTTTTGCCTCAGGAATCACAACGTGGTCAAACGCCAGAAATTATTGGCAAGGCAAAAGTTAGTGGCGAAGATCTTTGGGTGGAAAAAACAATAGAAAAATTTGCTCTTCCAATTACCACTGCCTTGCCCGATGATCCAAGTGCTGGCGGTCCCGTTCAATAAAATTATGGAAAATTTAATGGAAAAAATTATTTCTCTCACTAAAAGGCGGGGTTTTGTTTTTCCCTCTTCGGAAATTTATGGCGGTTTTTCTTCTTGTTATGACTTTGGCCCTTTGGGTGTGGAAATGAAAAATAATATCAAAAAAATTTGGTGGGATGAAATGACGAAATTTCAAGAAAATATCGTGGGATTAGACGCTGCTATTTTAATGAGGCCGGAAATTTGGCAGGCTTCTGGCCATTTAACCGCTGGTTTTGCCGACGAACTGGTGGAGTGCAAAAAATGTCACAAAAGATTTCGCAAAGATTTTTTAGAAAAAGAAAAATGTCCAGATTGCCAAGGTCCTTTAACTGAACCGCGAAAATTTAATTTAATGATGAAGACCTTTGTTGGACCAGTGGAAGATGGGGCAGCCATTACTTATTTAAGAGCGGAAACCTGCCAAGGAATTTATGTTAATTTTGAAAATGTTTTAAATTCAATGCGACTGAAAATTCCCTTTGGCATTTGTCAGATTGGCAAGGCTTTTCGCAACGAAATTACGCCCAGAGATTTTCTTTTTCGGATGAGGGAATTTGAACAAATGGAAATGCAATGGTTTTGCCAGCCAAAAGAAGCAGATAATTTTTTTGAGTATTGGAAAAAAGAAAGAATAAACTGGTATTTAAAATTGGGTATTAAAAAAGAAAATTTAAGAGTAGTAGAAATTCCAGAAAAAGAGAGGGCCCATTACGCCAAGAGACAAGTTGATATTGAATATCAATTTCCTTTTGGCTGGAAAGAGATTGAAGGTGTTCATAATCGGGGCGATTGGGATTTGTCTAATCATGCAAAGCATTCTGGCAAAGATTTAAGATACTTTGACCCAGAAAGCAAAGAAAAATATTTTCCTTATATTATTGAAACCTCAGTGGGAGTGGAAAGGTCTTTTTTTGCTTTTTTGTCTGACGCTTATTGTGAAATAAAAGGAGGGAGAACAAAAACTACTGAAGCCAAAAAAGAAGTGGAAATTTTGCTAAAATTGGACAAAAGAATTGCTCCAGTAAAAGTAGCGGTTTTGCCTTTGGTAAAAAATAAACCTGCCTTAGTTAAAAAAGCCAAAGAGGTTTATCAAATGCTAAAACCTTATTTTGTTTGCCAATATGACGAGGTAGATTCAATTGGCAGAAGATATCGCCGACAAGATGAAATCGGCACAATTTTTTGCTTAACTGTTGATTTTGAAAGTTTGAAAAAAGATGATTTAACAGTCCGCCATCGCGACACAATGGAACAGGAAAGAATAAAAATAAAAGAATTGACTAATTTTTTAAAAGAAAAATTAGAAAAATAACTATCCCAAAAATCATTTTAGATATTTTTTCTCTTTAACATTAAGGAAAAGAAATCTGAGTGGGTTAAAAAAATTTTTTTAATATTTTTTAATTCACTTTTTAACTAAAGAATGGCAATTTTCTTTTAATTAAAATTTAAGGTATAATCCAAATATCGTATGTTTAAGAAAATAACTCTCCATAACGGCTTAAGAATCTTAACTCTTCCCGATAAAAACACTCAGGCGGTGACTGTTTTGATTTTGGTAAAAACTGGTTCAAAATACGAAAAAAAAGAAGAAAACGGCATCTCTCATTTTTTAGAACATATGTTTTTTAAGGGAACTAAAAAAAGACCTTCGGCTCTTGCTGTGGCTGAGGTTTTAGACAGGGCGGGTGGAATTTATAACGCCTTTACTTCTCAAGAAGACACTGGTTATTTTGCCAAGGTAGAGTATTCTAATTTTGAATTGGCTTTTGATTGGGTAACTGATATTTTTTTAAACTCTCTTTTACCAGAAGAAGAAATTGAGAAGGAAAAAAAAGTGATCACTGAAGAAATTAATATGATTTATGACCATCCAATGAGTTATATTGGTGTTCTTTGGACAAAATTATTATATGGCGATCAGCCGGCTGGTTGGCATATTGCTGGCGAAAAAGAAACGGTTCAAAAAATTGATCGTCAAAAATTAATCAATTATTGGAAAAGCCAATATTGCCCGCAAAACACTTTAGTTACAGTGGCTGGCAATTTTAATGAAAAAAAAGCCTGGTATTTGATAAAAAAACATTTTGGAGAACTTCAAAAAGGTAATCCTCAAAATAAGCCAGCAATCGTTGAAAATCAAAATAAACCGCAATGCCTCTTGGCAGAAAGAGAAACCGATCAAACCCATCTTTGTTTAGGAGTGCGGGCTTTTAACATTTTTAGCAAAAGAAGATATGGCCAGGATATTTTAGGAGCGATTCTAGGCGGGATGATGAGTTCACGGCTTTTTGTTGAAGTTAGAGAAAAATTAGGTTTGGCTTATTATATTAGCACTGAGGTTGAAGAAAATCCTGATACTGGTTTTTTAGCTACCAGGGCGGGAGTGGATAATCAAAACGTTGAAAAAGCCATTTTAGCCATTTTAAAAGAGTATAAAAAAATATCAGAAAAAACAATTTCGCCTCAAGAATTAAAAAAAGCCAAAGATAATATTAAAGGAAAAATGGCGCTTTTACTAGAATCTTCTGATGCCCAAGCTTCATTTTATGCTGGTCAGGAATTATTAGAGAATAAAATTTTAACTCCAAAACAAATTTTTGAAAAAATTAATAAAGTAACAAGAAGCGATGTTTTAAAAATAGCCAACGAAATTTTTAAGCCAGAAAAGTTAAACTTAGCCATTATTGGCCCGTTTAAAGAAAAAGAAAAATTTGAAAAAATTTTAAATAATTTTTAAAGACATTTGAGAATTAAAATAAAAATCAAACTAAAAAAATGGCTAATGGAGAAAAAATATTAGATATTTCTTGGGCAACGATTTGGAGATTATTTCTGGTGACAATTTTTCTTTATGTTCTGTATCAAATCAGGGAAATTTTGATTTGGCTTCTTTTTGCCGTAATTATTTCTGTTTTGTTTGATCCACTTATTCGCTTTTTAAGAAAATTGAAAATCCCGCGACCTCTGGCTGTTTCTTTTGTCTATGTCTCATTTTTTGGGATTGTAATTTTATTAGCTTATTTAACTACTCCTTTGTTTATTTCTGAGATCAAGCAATTTTCTCAGATTTTCCCTCAATACTTTGAAAAATTTTCCACTCCTTTTAAAGAACTAGGAGCAAAAGCCTTTACCGACATAGATACCTTCATTAACGCTGTTCAAGATTGGTTAGGAAAAATGACAGAAAACATATTTAATTTTTTGTTTGTTATTTTTGGCGGAATTTTCGCCACCATTTTTACCTTAACTCTTAGTCTTTATATTTCTTTGGAAGAAAGGATGATTGAAAAAACTCTTTTACTTTTCTTTCCCAAAAAATATGAAATTTATTTAATTAATCTTTGGCAGAGATGCGAGGAAAAAGTAATTGGTTGGTTTTTCAGTAGAATTTTGGCCTGCCTTTTTGTTGGCCTAGTTTCTTTTTTAACTTTTTTAATATTTGATATAAATTCTCCTTTTCTTTTGGGTATTTTAGCCGGGGTATTAAATTTTGTCCCAATTGTTGGTCCAATTCTTACTGGTATTTTGCTTTTCCTTTTAATTTCATTTGAAAATTTTGCCAAAGCAATATTCGTTTTACTTGCTTTTATTCTTATTCAGCAAATTGAAAACAACATCTTTACTCCTTTAATTTCAAAAAAATTTGTTGGTTTGCCTTCGGTTTTGGTTTTGCTTTCTTTGGCTGTGGGCGGAATTTTGTTTGGTTTTTTGGGCGCCATTTTAGCCATTCCCTTGGCTGGTATTTTATATGAATTCTTAAAAGAATTTTTAGAAAAGCGAAAAATAGAAAAAATAGAAACTGATTAATATGGCTCATCTTTATGTTGTTGCTACGCCTATTGGTAATTTAAAAGATATCACCCTGAGGGCTCTTGAGATTTTAAATAAAGTTGATTTTATTTTGGCCGAAGACACCAGAATTACAAAGAGATTGTTAGATCGTTTCCAGATTAAAAAACCAATTATCAGCTATCATCAACATTCAAAAATTCAAAAAATAAATTACATTATTAGTCTTTTGAAAGAAGAAAAAAATCTGGCATTGGTTTCTGATGCCGGAACGCCTGGCATTTCTGATCCTGGCAATTTGTTGATAAAAGAATTAATCAGTCAATTAAATGATAAAGTAAAAATTATTCCCATTCCTGGCGCTTCTGCTTTAACTGCTGCTGCTTCAATTGCCAGTTTTCCTATGGACAGATTTTTATTTTTAGGTTTTCCCCCAAACAAAAGAAAAAGAAAGAAATTTTTTGAAGAAGTTATTAATTCAAAATATCCCGTGATTTTTTATGAATCGCCTTATAGAATAATTAAAACCTTAAAGGAATTAGAATTTGTAAAAATTCGTGCTCAAATAGGTGAAAATTCACCAAAGGTGATGGTTTGTCGGGAGTTGACCAAAAAATTTGAGATAGTTTATCGGGGAAAAATTAAAGAAGTGATTGCGACTTTAGAAAGCGATAAAAAAAATTTAAAAGGAGAATTTGTTGTTATTTACTATGAATAAATTTTATATTACTACTCCAATTTATTATGTTAATGATCGGCCTCATTTGGGACACGCCTATACCACTTTGTTGGCTGATGCGTTAAAGAGATGGCAGAGCAGAAGAAATAAAAAAACTTTTTTCTTGACTGGCACTGACGAACATGGGGCAAAAATTTCCCAATCAGCCAAAAAGGCGGGCAAAGCAGAAAAAGAATTTGTTGATGAAAAAGCCAATAATTTCAAAGAAATCTGGAAAAAACTAAATATAAAATATGACAATTTTTTAAGAACAACCAATACTCGTCATATCTTGGCTGTTCAAAAAGCTGTTCAATATTTAAAAGAAAAAGGCTTTATTTATAAAGGTTATTATCAAGGACTTTATTGCCCGGCTTGTGAACAGTACAAAGTGCCAGATGATTTAATTGATGGCAAGTGCCCTGACCACCAAATAACACCTCAAATACTTCAAGAGGAAAGTTATTTTTTTAAACTTTCTCAATTTGAAAAAGTAATAAAAGAAAAAATTTTGTCGGGAGAATTTCTGATTTTGCCTGAAGAAAGAAAGGCAGAAGTCTTGGCTTTTATTAATAAGGGTTTAAAAGATGTTTCTATTTCCAGAAAGAATGTTTCTTGGGGAATTCCTTTGCCTTTTGACAAAAATTATACTTTGTATGTTTGGATTGACGCTTTTTTGAATTATCTCACTGGTTTAGGTTGGCTGGGTCTATCCGGTCAAAAGCCAGATTTTTTTCCGCCCGATCTCCAACTGATGGCAAAAGACATTTTAAGAGTTCATGCCACCATTTGGTTGGCTTTACTTTTGGCTTTGAAATTGCCTTTGCCAAAAAAATTTTTTGTTCACGGTTACTTTACCGTTAATGGTCAAAAAATGTCAAAGTCTTTGGGTAATGTTATTTGGCCGGAAGATTTAATTGAGAAATTTGGTGTTGACGGTACTCGCTATCTTTTATTGTCGTCTTTAAGTTATGGCCAAGATGGCGATATTACTTGGGAAAGATTAACTGAAAAATATAATGCCGATTTAGCCAATAATTTAGGAAATTTGGTTAGCCGAGTGGTAAAATTAGATCAAAAATCAAAAATTAAATATCAAAAAGGCATCTCAGAGACAAAAAACAATGAAATTAAAAAATTATTTGAAGAAATAAAGCCTAAGGAAATTTTGGAAAAAATTTGGCAAGAGATAACTTTTGCTAATAAATATATTGAAGAAAAAAAATTATGGGAATTGGTAAAGACCAATCCCAAAAAGGGAAAAAAAGTTTTAAACGAAATTTTTTCTTTAATTTTTGAAATTGCTAATTTAATTGAACCGTTTATGCCCGATACTTCAGCGAAAATCCTTCAGCAATTGCAGACAAAAAAAAGTCAGATTTTGTTTCCGCGAATTAAATAAAAACTATGCTCATAGATACTCATAGTCATTTAAACTTCAATGCTTATAAAGAAGATCAGAGAGAAGTGATTGAGAGAGCCTTGAATAACAATATTTGGATGATTAATGTTGGGTCGCAATATCAAACTTCCCAAAGAGCAGTAGAAATATCTCAGCAATATTCCCAAGGCGTTTTTTCTGCTGTTGGTTTGCATCCCATTCATTTGGAAACTGGTTTGGTTAAAATAAAAGTTGACAAAGAAGAAATAGAAATGAAAACTCAAGAAGAGGATTTTGATTATGAGAAATATAAAAATTTAGCCAAAAATGAAAAGGTGGCAGCCATTGGCGAGTTTGGTTTGGATTATTATTGGAAACCAAAAACAAAAAAGAAATTAGAAGAATTTAAACTTAAACAAAAAAGAGTTTTTTTAAAACAATTGGAATTAGCCGCCGAATTAAATTTGCCAGCCATTTTTCATTGTCGCTTTGCCCATTCAGACCTTATTGCTCTCCTTGATGATTTTTTAAAAGATAGAAAAAAAACAATTAGAGGGGTTGTCCATTGTTTTACTGGAAACTGGCCAGAAGCAAAAAGGTATTTAGAAATGGGGCTTTATCTTGGCTTTAACGGCTTAATTTTTAAATTAGATTTTGAAGAAATAATAAAAAGAGTTCCCTTAGAGAGAATTTTGATTGAGACTGATTGTCCTTATTTAACACCGCCTCCAATGACTGGCAGAAATGAGCCGATGTTTGTTAAATATATCGCTGAGAAAATCGCCGAAATAAAAAAAATTAATTTTGAAAAAATAGCAGAATCCACAACTGACAACGCTAAAAATTTATTTTTAATCAATTAAATTAAAATTATGAGCCTTTTAATTAAAAATATTATTTTAAACCAAAAAAAGAAAGATATTTTTATTAAAGGAAACAGGATTGAGAGGATTGGTGATTTTTTAGATTTAAAAGCCGATGAAAAAATTGATGGCAAGGAGGAAAAAGCAATTTTGCCGGGCTTGGTTAATTGTCATACTCATTCGGCAATGACTTTATTTAGAGGGTATGGAGACGATTTACCCTTAAAAGAATGGTTAGAAAAAAAAATTTGGCCAATTGAAAAAAGATTAGCCCCAGAAGATGTTTATTGGGGAACAAAATTAGCCTTGCTTGAAATGATAAAATCAGGAACAGTGGCTTTTAATGAAATGTACTGGTATCCCGAAGCTCAGATTGAGGCAGTAAGGGAAATAGGATTGCGAGGCAAGATTGGAATGGTAATGATAGATTCTTTGACAATAGGATCTAAAGAGGCAATTGAAAAGTTTTTTTTAAAATTTTCTCCTTTAAGATCTTTTTCATTTGATCAATTAATTACTTTAACTATCGCTCCCCATTCAATTTATACTGTTTCTAAAGAAAATTTACTCTGGGCAAAAAATTTTGCTAAAAAAAATGATTTGCTTTTACATATTCATATTTCCGAGACTCAAACAGAAGTGTTTGATTGTCAAAAGAAATATAAATTAAGACCTGTTGAATTTTTGGATAGAATTGGGTTTTTGGACAACAGGGTTATTTTAGCTCATGCCGTTTGGCTTTCTGATAAAGAGATAGAAATTTTAGGAAAGAGAAAATGTAATGTAGTTTACAATCCTTGCTCAAATTTAAAATTGGCAGTGGGAGAAATTTTCCCCTATAAGAAATTAAAAGAAAAAAAAGTGAATGTATGTCTGGGAACCGATGGTCCTGCTTCTAATAATAGTTTGGATATCTTTAAAGAAATGAAATTTGGAGCCCTTTTGCAAAAAAACCGAGAAAATGATCCTACTATCGCTAAGGCTAATGAAGTTTTAAGATGGACAACCGTCAATGGGGCTAAGGCTTTAAGAATAAAAGGAGGGGAAATTGTCGTAGGAAAATTGGCTGATATTATTTTGGTTGATTTAAATAAAATTCCTTTTTTCCCTGGCCATAGTTTGATTTCCGATTTAGTTTATTCAGCCAATGGCGATTGTGTCTCAGATTTAATTTGTAATGGGAAAATTTTAATGAGAAATCGCAAGGTGGAGGGAGAAGAAAAGATAAAAAAAGAAGCCAAAAAAAGAGCCCAAGGTTTAATCAAAAAAATCAATTTTTTTTAATTTTTAAAAGATTAAAATTTTCCAAAATCAACAATTATACAGGTTGAAAAAACCTAAATTTTTTTATAAGATGAAAATATATGGAAAAATATAATCACCTGAAAATTGAAAGGGAATGGCAGAGAATTTGGCAAGAAAATGGTTTGTATCAAACGCCAGACAGGATAGAAGGAAAAGAAAATTTTTATCATTTAGTAATGTTTCCTTATCCTTCGGGCAATTTGCATATTGGCCATTGGTATAATTTTGCCGGAGCTGATGTTTACGCCAGATTTAAAAGAATGCAAGGTTTCAATGTTTTATCACCAATAGGTTTTGACGCTTTTGGTTTGCCGGCAGAAAATGCTGCCATTCGCCACCATATTCATCCGAAAACTTGGACCTACCGCAATATTGAAAAAATGAGAAAGCAATTAAAATCCATTGGCGCTATTTATGATTGGTCAAGAGAAGTGATTACCTGCGATCCTGGTTATTATAAATGGACCCAGTGGCTGTTTTTGCAATTTTTTAAAGCAGGTTTAGTTTACAAAAAAAAGGCGCCGGCCAATTTTTGCCCAAAGTGCAAATCAATTTTGGCAAATGAGCAAGCCGAAAGCGGTTTATGTTGGCGATGTGAAAGTCAGGTTGAGCAAAGAGAGGTTGAACAATGGTTTTTTAAAATCACTGATTTTGCCCAAGATCTTTTAAAGGGTTTGGAAAGGTTAGATTGGCCAGAAAAAACCAAATTAATGCAAAAAAACTGGATTGGAAAATCAGAGGGAGCGATTATTAAATTTCCCATTGCCAATTTTCAATTTTCCATTGAGGTTTTTACTACTAGACCCGACACTCTTTTTGGCGCGAGCTATTTGGTTTTGGCGCCAGAACATCCTATTGTTGACAATCTCAAATCCCAAATCTCAAATTTCAAGTATGTGAGAGATTATATTGAAAAATCAAAAAAGAAGACAGAAAGGGAAAGAATTTCTGAAGTTAAAGAGAAAACGGGAATAGAATTAAAAGGAATAAAAGCGATTAATCCAATTAATAATCGCCAAATTCCGGTTTTTTTGGCAGATTATGTCTTAATGCATTACGGCACCGGTGCCATTATGGCTGTTCCTTGTCATGATCAAAGAGATTTTGATTTTGCCAAGAAATTCAATCTGCCGATGATTGAAGTGATTAGTCCTGTAAAAGAAGAATTATCAGAAAAAAATAAATTAAGATTATCTAATGGCCAATTTAAAAAGGCTTATGAAGAAGAAGGAATTTTGATTAATTCTGGTCGCTTTAATGGAATGACCTCAGAAAGAGCCAAAGAAAAAATTGTTGATTTTTTGGCAAAAAAAGATTTGGCAAAAAAGTCTGTGTGTTATAAATTGCGTGACTGGTTGATTTCCAGGCAAAGATATTGGGGAGCGCCCATTCCCTTGATATTTTGCCCCAATTGCAAAAAGTTAATTGAAGAGGCAAAAATAAAAATCAGAGATTGCAATGAGATTCAAAATTCAAAATTCAAAATTAAAAATTTAGAATTTAATTTAGGAGAAATTCTGAATCCTGGCTGGATTGCTTTGCCAGAAGAAAATTTGCCGGTTTATTTGCCCAAAATTCAAGATTATTTACCGGTAGAAGGAAAATCGCCCTTAGCCAGATCAAAAAAATTTCTTGAGACTATTTGTCCAAAATGTCAAAGTCCCGCCAAAAGAGAAACTGACACAATGGACACTTTTATTTGCTCTTCTTGGTATTATCTGCGCTATGCTGATCCTCAAAACGATAAAGAGTTTGCTTCCAAAGAGAAAATAAAAAATTGGCTGCCAGTGAGCATTTATATTGGCGGAGCAGAACATGCTGTTTTGCATCTTTTGTATTCCCGTTTTTTTACCAAGGTTTTAAAAAATTTGGGTTATTTAGATTTTGATGAACCCTTTTTAAAATTGAGACATCAAGGCATTATTTTAGGGCCTGACGGCCAAAAAATGTCAAAATCGCGGGGAAACGTCATTGATCCTGATGAACAAGTAAAAAAATATGGCGCTGATTGCGTTAGAATGTATCTTTGCTTTATGGGTCCTTATGATCAAGGGGGTCCATGGGATCCAAAAGGAATAACCGGAATATACCGTTTTCTTCAAAAAATTTGGAAATTGTTTGTTGAGCAATCTAAAATTGAAATTCAAGATAAAAATTTAGAAAGATTGTTTCATAAAACTATTAAAAAAGTAACAGAAGATATTGAAGGATTCAGATTCAATACGGCAATTTCTGCCTTAATGATTTTAGTAAATGAAATAAAACATGCAAAAAGCACTCGTTTGGTTGAAGTTTCACGAAATGAAAATGCGCCCATAAGAATAAAATATTTTGAGGCTTTACTAAAATTGTTGGCGCCTTTTGCTCCTCATTTAACTGAAGAGTTGTGGCAAAAATATATTTTAAAAGTTTCAACTTCTGATTTTCAAGTTTCAAATTCAATTCACAATCAGTCTTGGCCCCAATACGATGAAAAATTAATTGAAGAAGAAAAAATTACTCTTTTGCTTCAAGTAAATGGCAAAGTGAGAGATAAAATTGAAGCATCAATTTCTATTTCAGAAAAAGAAGCAAAGGAATTAGCCTTATCTTCTGAAAAAATTAAAAAATGGATTGATGACAAAGAAATTAAAAAAGTTATTTATGTGCCAAAAAAATTAATTAACATCGTTATCTAAAGACACATTATTGACAAAAAAATAATTTATTATAAAATATAAAAATAAGCTCTTTAAAATTAATTTAAAATTAAAATATAAGGAGGAAAAAATGGTTGAGATAGGTTATAGTAAAGAATTAAGTTTAATAGGTTTTTTGTTAATAGTTTTGGGGGTTATTTTGACTTATAAAATATGTATTTTCAAGATAAGAAGGATAGTTATACTTTGTTTGCTTTTGATATTATTGTCTGGTTTTTTTATTTTTTTGACTTCATCTCATAGATTAGACAAAGCCATTTGGCTTGGTAAGCCATTAGACAAAAGTGAATTGTTGCAAGAAAAAGAATTTATAATAATTTTTTCTTCACCAGTTTTTTCAATAGTCAAAACAGAAAATAATTGTGACAATGAATCTGATGTGAGAATAGTGGCGGGCTTGCCGGTAATGCCACAGGGAACAGTATTTTTTGTCAAAGATAATGAGGTTTACACTTTAGTGCCACTAAAAGAGAAAAAAATTGAATTATAAAAGGAGGAAAGTATGATTGATATTAAAGAAATTCAGTTATTTTTAGAACAATTAGGAGAAGCCCTTGAAGAAGAATTGGAAAAATTTTATTTGGAAAATAGAAATGTTTTGGTAAGATCTGATTATAAATCCAAAGACGACCATAAAGTAAAAGAAATTGTGAAAAGAGTTTTGGAAAATCAAAAAAAGAATTTGAAGAGAATATTTTTAATCAAATATTATTTAAATAAGGGACAATACGGAGAAGCTATTTATCCTTTAAACTTGCTTATAAATGATTTTGAAAAAAAAGGAATAGAAAAGGAAAAATATCTTCCCCTAAAACATTTGGAGGAGATGTTACGGAAAAATTTTTTTGTCCACAACGTTTAATATTAAAGAGCGAGGCAATGTCTCGCTCTTTTCTTTTTTAAAAAATAATTTTACAATGAAAAAGTGATATGTGTGGCATTGTTGGTTATATTGGGAAAAACAATGATCCAAAAATTGGGATTTTAGCCTTAAAAAGATTGGAATACCGAGGATACGACTCGTGGGGAGGAGCGGTTTTTGATTCTACAAAAAATGAAATTTTTCTGTTCAAAAGGGTAGGCAAAATAGATGACTCTTTGACAGATTTTGAGGCAGCCAATTTAAAAGGAAATACTTTTATCTTTCATTGTCGCTGGGCGACCCATGGAAAAGTTACACAAGAAAATGCTCATCCCCATTATGATTGCCAAAAAAATATCTTTCTTGTTCATAATGGTATTATTGAAAATTATAAAGAATTGAAAGAACAATTAATCAAAGAGGGACATAAATTTATTTCAGAAACAGACACAGAAGTCCTTTGTCATTTAATTGAAAAATATTTTAAGGGAAATTTAGAGGAGGCAGTGAGAAGATCTTTAAAAGAGGTAAGAGGAACATATGGCATTGCTGTTATTTCTAAAAAAGACCCGGAAAAAATCGTTACAGCCAGACTCTCCTCTCCTTTAATCTTGGGCATCAATAAAGATGAATTTTTGGTTGCCTCGGACCCTTCTGCTTTAATTACCCATACCAGACAAATTATTACTTTAGATGATAACGAGATTGCTGTTTTAAAACCAGATAATTTTTTCATTATTAAAGAAAAACCAATAGAAACTATTGACTGGTCAGCGGCTGAAGTTCAAAAAGGCAAATATCCTCACTATATGCTCAAAGAAATTTTTGAAGAGCCGGAGGCAATTGAAAATGCCATTCAGGGAAGATTAATCGTTAACGAAGGAAATGTCAAACTGGGCGGATTAGATTCGGTAGCGGAAAAGTTAAGAGAGATAAAAAAGATAATCATAATTGGTTGTGGTACCGCTTATTACGCCGGAAGAGTGGGTGAATATATGCTTGAAGAATATGCTAATATTCCTACGGAAGTGGATATTGCCTCTGAATTTCGTTATCGAAAGCCAGTGATTGATAAAGAAACAGCTGCCGTCTTTGTTTCCCAATCAGGGGAGACAGCCGATACATTGGCGGCTTTGAGAGAAATGAAAGAAAAAGGGGTTTTGACGATTGGTATTACCAATGTCGTTGGCTCTAGTCAGGCAAGAGAAACTGAAGCCGGGGTTTATATCAGATCAGGACCAGAAATCGCCGTCGCCTCAACCAAAGCTTTTTTAGGTCAATTAGCCACCCTTGCCTTGCTCACTGTTTATTTAGGAAGACAAAGAGACATGGCTTTGGTGATGGGAAAAAGAATTGTAGAAGAACTAGAAAAGATTCCTGATTTAGCAAGAAAAATTTTAAACCAATCTTCAGAAATTGAAAAGTTAGCCAAAAGATACAAGGACTTTCAAAAATTTTTCTTTATTGGCAGAAAATATAACTATCCGATTGCTTTAGAAGGTGCTTTGAAATTAAAAGAAATAAGTTATCTTTCAGCCGAAGGCATTGCCGGTGGCGAATTAAAACATGGTTCTTTGGCTTTAATTGACAAAAACTTTTCCACAATCGCTATCTGTACTTCAGACTCAGTTTATGATAAAATGATTTCAAATATTGCAGAAATTAAAGCCAGAGGAGGAATAATTATTGCTATTACTACTGAAGGTAATGAAGCAATTAAAAAATATGTTGATGATGTAATTTATATACCAAAGACCCTAGAAATGTTAACACCAATGTTATCTGTTATTCCCTTACACCTTTTCGCCTATTATATGGCAAATGAATTAGGCAGAGAAATTGATAAACCCAAAAATTTAGCAAAATCAGTAACAGTTGAATAATTAAAAAAATGGAAATTTTGTTAAACCAAAAAGGCAAAAAATTAGTTTTATTAGGAAACGAAGCAATAGTCAGGGGAGCGCTAGAAGCGGGTGTTAATTTCGTTTCTACTTATCCTGGGACACCGGCTTCTGAAATTGGCAATATTTTTTCCCAAATCGCCAAAAATAACGGAATTTATTTTGAATTTTCCACTAACGAAAAGGCAGCCTTGGAAGCAGGTATTGGTGCCTCCTTTTCCGGATTAAAAACTTTGGTAGCAATGAAGCATTTTGGTCTGAACGTTTGTTCTGACGCCTTATTACCTTTTTGTTATACCGGCTCAAAAGGACCATTTGTTTTATATGTGGCTGATGATCCCTCTTGTTGGAGTTCAGCCCAATCTGAAGAAAACTCCCGCGCCTTTTCTTATTTAGCTCACATTCCCACTTTAGAACCAAGCGAATCTCAAGAGTGTTTAGATTTTGTTAAATTGGCTTTTGAAATCTCAGAAAAATTCAAAATACCGGTAATGATCAGAAGCACCACCCGGGTATCTCATCAGTCCAGTCCGGTAATTATTGGTAATCTCTCTTTCAATACCCCGAGTTTTAAAAAAGGCAATTTTGTAAAAGACAATAAACAATTTGTAACAATGCCGCCGGGGGTTCTGGAAATGAAAAAGAAACTTTTAGAAAAGATTGAAAAAATAAAAGAACTGGCGGAAAAATCATTAATTAACAAAGTTGAAAAAGGCAATGGAAAATTAGGAATTATTACCTCTGGAGTTTCATATTTATATGTTAAAGAGGCTTTGAAAGAACTTAAGTTAAAATTACCTATTTTAAAATTGGGTTTCTTTTATCCCTTGCCGGAAAGAAAAATCAAAAATTTTATTTCAAACTTAAAAAAGGTTCTAGTTGTAGAAGAATTAGAACCTTATTTAGAAAAAGAAATTTCCAGGATCGCCCAAGAATCCAATTGCAAATTACAAGTTTTTGGTAAAGATTTAATTCCACAGGTTGGCGAACTAAAGCCGGAAATCGTTTTGAGTGCCATTTCCCAATTCTTAGGAAAAAAAATAAATTTTGACTTTAAAAAACATTTAGAAGAATTTCAAAAAATTAATTTGGCAAAAAGATATCCGCAGCTTTGTACTGCTCAAATTGCCCCACCTGGTTGTCCTTATTGGCTGGTTTTTTCTGCTCTTAAAAAAGTTGTTTCAGAAAATACCATTATCGGTGGCGACATTGGATGTTATATGATTGGATCTTTGCCACCTCATAATTTATATAATTATCTTTCTTGTATGGGATCTTCTGTGGGTATTGCTCATGGTATTAAAAAAACAACCAACCAAAAAGTAATTGCCTTGATTGGTGATTCCACTTTTTTTCATGCCGGTATTCCGGCTTTAATTAACTGCGTTTTTAACAAATCCAATCCTTTAATTATTGTTCTCAACAATCAAATCACAGGAATGACCGGCCATCAACCTCATCCTGGAGTAGGTAAAACCGGTATGAATGAAGAAACAACTGCTATTAAAATCGAAGATATAGTTTCAGCCTGCGGAGTAAAAAATTTAAAAATAATTGATCCACAAAATTTTGAAGAAATGATTAATTCGATTAAAGAATTTTTAGAAAAAGAAGAAATATCAGTAATTATTGCTAGAAGAATATGCGCGCTTTTTGCAAAAAAACTTCAAAAATAATTTTAAAAAAATTATGGCAAAAAACTTAGAAGATTTCAATATCGTAATTGTCGGAATAGGAGGACAAGGGCTGATCACTCTCTTAAAGATTATTAATAAAGCTGCCCAAAAAGAAAATTTGGATCTAGTCAGTTCAGAGCTTCACGGCTTAGCCCAAAGAGGAGGCAGCGTGGAAGTCCATATTCGCTTTGGTAAAGAAATTTACTCTCCATTAGTGAAACAAGGAGGAGCAGATTTAATAATATCTTTAGAGTCCCAAGAAACTTTAAGGGCTTGTTACTATGCCTCTAAAGAAAAAGCAGTTTTTTTAATCAATAAATTTTTCAGTCCTATCATAGGAGCAGAAAAAAATCTTTCATTTGAAGAAATATCTCAAAATCTTCAAAAATTTTCAAAAAAAACAATCTTTGTTGATGCTTCTGAGATTTGTAAAAAAGAATTTGGCACAGACGTTATTTCTGGCATCTATCTTTTAGGATTAACCTCTGCCCAAAAAATTTTACCATTAAAAGAATCTTCTCTCGTTGAGGCTATTAAAGAAATTGTTCCTGAGAAATTTTTTGAACTTAATCTCAAGGCTTTTAATTTGGCAAAGAGTTATCAATTTTAGAAAGACGAATGACTAAATTTTTTAAAAGTAATTTAATTATTTTTCTCTTAATATTTTTTTCTCTCTTTCTTTTGGCAAATCTCTCTTTGGCTGCTACTTATTATGTAGACCAAAACCATCCAAATGCTTCTGATTCCAATCCTGGCACAGAGGAGTTGCCATGGAAAACTATTCAAAAAGCCGCCAACACTGTTTTAGCGGGTGATACGGTAATAGTCAAAACTGGGAATTATGATGAAAGAGTAATTTTACCATCTGGTAAAAGTGGCACAGGGTCAGCTAAAATTACTTTTAAAGCCGAACCTCGCCGCACTGTTTACATGAAAGGATTTCAAGGAGATAGAAATGATTATATAAGAATTGAAGGTTTTAGTATAGTTTATGACAATACTGGTTTATGGCTTGGCGGTGGCATTTGGCTTGACGGTAATTATTGGGAGATTGTTGATAACTATTTTGAAGTAAAAAGCGTAGGTATTCTGCCTACTTGGCAAAGCAATAGAACTACTAATCATATTTACGTGGCTAATAACTATATGTACAAATGCAATAAAGGTTTTGTAGTAGGCGGTGATGGTTGGTTAGTGGAAAACAACGAAGTAGAACGCCTTGTTTATTATGATCAAGATGCTGATTATAGCCGTTTTTTTGGAACAAACCATATTATCCGAAACAATTATTTCCACGGCACCCGCCCAGAAGAAATAGGTTCATCTCACACTGACGGTTTTCAGACATTTGGCAACAATGGAGAGTGCGCAAAAAATATTATCATTGAAAATAATTTAGTTAAAGACTTCCATCATCAAAGCTTTATGATGTCTGGTGATTCGGCTTGTCATGACAATATCATTATTAGAAACAATGTTTTGGCTGATGCTGGAGCCTGGGGCATCTGCGCCCCCGGAATAAAAAACTTAAAGGTTTATAATAATAACTTCATTAACATAGGCATTCACGGCATAGGCTTTGGAGAAATTAAAACCATATCAGGAGAAACAATTTACACTACCGGTGAAATAAAAAACAATATTTTCTACAATGCCGGCTCTGATTATTGGGCAAGCGCTGGTTCTAGTTTTGAGGCAAGCAATAACTTAATTTACCACAACAACAAAACCGTTAATCAATCTTCTTATCCCAATGATATAGTTAACCAAGACCCTCTATTTGTTGATCCTGCCAATTATAATTTCCACTTACAAACTAACAGTCCAGCCATTAACAAAGGAATTACTATTTCAGGGTTCTCTTATGACAAAGACGGTATCTCTCGTCCTCAAGGTTCTAACTGGGACATCGGAGCTTATGAGTATGTGGAAACTGCGCCACAACCTGACACCACGCCACCAGCAGCGCCAAGGAATGTTACAATAATTTAATCAATTAAAAATTTTCAATTATCAATTTTAAATAAATTTTCAATTAATCAATTTTCAATGAAAATTCAAAATCCAAATCTCAAAATGAAAAATAATAATTTAAAATTAAATATTATCTTAACCTTGATGATCTTTTTAGTAGTTTTCCTTTTGCCAAAAATCTCTTTAGCAACTACTTACTACATTGATTTTGAAAATGGCTCAGACAATAATGATGGTCTATCGCCTAATACTGCCTGGAAACATTTTCCTGACGATGGCAATGCCAGTGGCAATGCTAGATCACTAAAACACGACAAAATTCGTCCCGGCGATACATTTTTATTCAAAGGCGGCGTAGTTTATAGAGGAAATTTTTATATTGATGGAAGATTTAGTTATGGCGATCCCGGAAATCCTATTGTTGTTAAAGGTGATGGTTGGGGGAATGAAAAAGCAATTATTGATGGCTCAACTTTAATTACTGGTTCTTGGCAAAAATGTCCTTCTCAAGGATTTTGCGCCAACAATCCCAACTGGAATAATATTTATTATATTGATTTAACTGGCAATTATTCTTTCAGCCAAGGATTTTTTGAAGATGACGAATTTTTATGGTATGCTCAAGACCCCAATCCGGCTGAACCATTTTTTTACGATCGGCTAGAGTATCTCAGGAGAATTCCCCAAAATGATCCTGAAATTAAACAAACGAGAACTTCCATTACTGATCCTCGTTATTTTACTCAGTCAGATCCCAATTTTTGGCAGGGAGCTTATGTTATTGCTTGGATAATTCCTAATGTTACAGCCATTAGAAAAATTACAGGTTATGACCCTTCTACTCATACTATTTATCACGAAGATTTAGGCGGTGACTTGTATACTGACAGAGATTCTTATTACTCGGTTTTAAATCATGTTTCTTTAATTGATACTCCTGGTGAATTTGCTTTTGATGAAGCAAACAAAAAATTATATGTTTGGCCAAGAAACAACAATATTAATTCTCATCAGTATAGCATAAGAACAATGGGCGATGCTATTGTTGCCAGCGGAGTAAAAAATATTAATATTGAAGGTTTTATTATTCAAAAATTTGTGATGGGGATTAGAGTTTATCAAACAGGAGGAGGGGTTCCTGTTCCGGAAAATGTAGTTATAAAAAACAATGAATTAAGAAAATTCAAAGCCGATGATTGGTATGCTATTCAAGCAGGAGCTATTAATGGTTTAATTGAAAATAACAAAGTAATTGATGCTTATCGGGCAGTGGGAATTTTAGCAGGCGGCGACAATGTCATTATAAGAAACAATTTTGTCAGCAGAGCTTCAAGACAAGGTATTTGGTTTATGGGTGCCAAAAACAGCACAATAGAAAACAATATAGTGGAAAAATGTAAAGGAACTCATGCCAATGGTATTTCAGTCTATTCAAACAGCGAAAACATTACTGTTCGCAATAACTTTGTTACTGACTCTAATATACCATTTACAATGGAAAATACTAAAGACATTAATATTTACAATAATGTTTTTGATGCTAACGAAGAATCAATTTATCCTATTGCTGGCTGGGGCGGAATGACAGGTGTTATTAATATCTTCAACAATACTATTGTTGGTTCTGCTAACGATGCTCTTTTTATTAGAGATTGTGGAGTAACCAATCAGGTCTTTTTCAAAAACAATATTTCAGATGGCGCTTTGTGTGGAGAAAGAAGCAATAATATTTTTACTAATAATTCTTATAATATTGGCAGCAATCTTTACCCTGGAGAAAAAATAGAAACTGATTTAACTAAAATTTTTGTTAATCCTTCAAACAAGGACTTTCATCTCAAAGCAAATAGTCCAGCAATTAATACTGGCGTTAATTTGAGCAATTATTTTACTACTGACAAAGACGGAATTTCTCGTCCTCAAGGTTCTGCCTGGGATATTGGTGCTTATGAATATGTGGAAGCTGCGTCGCCTGACACCACGCCACCGGCAGCGCCAAGAAATCTTACAATAATTTAATCAATCAATTAACGAGTTAAAATTTTCAATTTTCAATTTACAATTTCCAATAAATTTTCAATGTTACAATTTTCAATTATCATTTTTAAAATTTAATCATTTAGATTTCATTTAAAATTTAAAATTTAGAATTTAAAATTTCCTAATGAGTTATTTTACGGAAAGTCGTTCTCCGTAAGGTGGAAGAGTACTTTGAAAATTAATATTCCAGTTTTATTCCCAGTTTTTCAGCGATTTGGTGAAGCCACTTTTCGTGGCGGTCAACCTGAGATTTAATTGCAAAATATTCTTGGCGAAGATTTTCAACTGCTGTCACTAATTTATCAACAGAAATAGTGAGAGCTTGAATTTGTTCTCTAAGAGCAGCGAATTCTTGTTTTATTTCTTCTCGGAATTGATCAAATTCTTCCCGAGTTGCTAACTTAACTGTTAATCTTTCTAAATCTTTTGTAGTGGCAAGACCTTCTTTAATTTTTTGAATATCTTTTTCTTCTAACATAATTCAATTATATTATATTTTTCTTTAAATAGCAATGTCAAGCAAAAGGAAATGCAGAAGCCAAAAATCAGCAGTTAAACTTAATCAATTTTTCAATTTCCAATTTTCAATCAATTTTCAATTAATCAATTTTCAATGAAAATTCAAAATCCAAATCTCAAAATGAAAAATAACAATCTAAAATTAAAAATTATTTTAACCTTGATAATCTTTTTAGTAGTCTTCCTTTTGCCAAAAATTTCTTTAGCAGCTAATTGGTATGTTAAGGCGGGGGCAAAAGGAAGTAATAATGGCCAAGACTGGATAAATGCCTACCCTCAATTACCTCAAACTTTAAACAGAGGTGATACCTATTATATTGCTGATGGTGACTATCCACCTTATACTTTTAATACACCAGAAGATGGAGAAAAATATATTGTTATCAAAAAAGCCACCTCCAATGATCACGGCACTGATGTAGGATGGGATGATTCTTATGGTGATGGGCAGGCTGTTTGGAACAGTTGGTATATTACAAAGGGATATGTCATTTTTGATGGAGTAAAGGGGACGGGTAATAATAGTTCGAGTTACGGCTTTAAACTAACTTCTAGTTCGTGCAATTTTTCCGGTACGTATATTTTAGTGAATTTCGGCACTAATTCTAATCTTTCCAATGTTGAATTCAGGCATATTGATTTTAGAGGCTGCGGTAATACTGAACCGAACTGTAGTTATGCTATTAAGTCAAATTCCTATCTAGGAGATAGTCGTCGTTTAATTGTCGCCAATAGCTTATTTTATGGCCATACAGTCCATATAGTTATGTACCACTGGAATGATTCTATTTTGGAATATAATTTTTTTGATTCAAATTGGTCATCTTCAACCTGTCATGGGGAGCAAGTCACATTTGGCTACAGCGATGATGTCATTTATCGCTATAATATTCATCGAAATTCTTTGACCGGTGGATTAGCAGTTCATCATACTGATAATGAAAGATGGAAGGTTTATGGTAATATTTTTTACGGCGGTAGTGTCACTATGGGCGTAATTGGAGTGGCTGATTCTGGTTCAAATCATCCTGATGTAATAAAAAACTGGGAGGTTTATAATAATACAATTTATAATGTAGAAGGTGCTGGCTTTGGAGCCGGATTCTTTCAAGGTTATTGCACTGATATTTCTTATAAAAGTAAAGTTTATAATAATCTATTTGTTAATACAATTCACCCTGTATTTTCTAGCGAGAATTTAAATTGCGTTGAACATGATTACAATTCTTTTTACAACTGCACTTGGAAAGGTTCAGGATCTATGCCTTCTGAAGAACATATTTTTCTTGGCTCAGGCAATCCTTTCGTTGATTCAACAAATTATGATTTTCATTTGGCCCAGCCTACAGATCCAGGCTTAATTTTAGCTTCTCCTTTTGATTTAGATTATGATGGCAAAAAACGAGGTATTGATGGAGTTTGGGATAGGGGAGTTTTTGAGTATGTAGAAACTTTGCCGCCTGACACCACACCACCGGCAGCGCCAAGAAATTTAAGAGTTCAATAGAATGCGCTGTTTAATTTTCTTTTCATTGCCAAATTGGTTAGATACTACAAAAGATTTTTATCAAAAATAGATTAAAAATATGCGTAAATTTTTTTTAGTAATAGTATTTTTTTCATTGATTATTTCCTTTGGCAAGGTTTGGGCCGCCGAACAACTGGCAGTTTCTTGTTTGGCATCAGATGTTAATTATGCTATTTCTTTGGCTAATGACGGAGATACAGTGATAATTCCTCCAGGAGGAACATCTACTCTTTGTGTTTGGGGTTCAAACACTGCTACGGTAGATATTAACAAGAAAATTACTTTAAAAGGAAACGGAACTTCTTCAACCATTATTACTGTTGGCTCTGGAGCTGCTATTTATATTTCTTCAAGCAATAGTAAAGTTCAGAATTTTAAGATGGTAACTAATGAAAATACTGCTTCAAACGCCACTTTTATTGCAATTTCTGGAGGGGCAGAACAATGGGTAATCAGTGGTATGGTTTTGGATCAAACCATTAAAAAGTTGGGATATGTGATTGATTTGACATCGCCTAGACCCAACACCACAAATACTTACGGTGTTATCTCAGGAAATGTTATTATGTTTGATGGAGAACAGGTTAATTATCGAGGCCCTTGTAATTCTTGGACTACTCCTCATAGTATTGGCGGGGCAGAAAATTTATTTGTAGAAGGTAACACTTTTATTAAAAGGTCTGGCGGCTCTGTAGGTTATTGGGATTCCAACGCCAATGCTAGAACAGTATGGCGTTTTAATACTATGCAAGGGGTATATTTTGACGCCCATGGTTCGTGGTCCAACTACGATGCTTGTTCTCCGGATACCCACGCCAGCGCCAGACATAGCGAAGTTTATAATAACCTTTGGGATGGGGAAGTGGCATGGACGTCAATTTATATAAGAGGAGGAACAGGTCTTATTTATAATAATTTAATTAAAAATACTACTTATGGAAGTATTTTTTTAGATGAATATTATGTCCGCAGTGGCAAATTAAATTCTCCAAATTGGCCTTATTATCCTAATGCCTGCGCATGTAAACCTGATTATCCAGTTTGGTTTCAAGTAGGAAGAGGCCTCGGGCAAGGTGCTGAACCAATGTTTATTTGGAATAATAAAAAAGATGGTGCTGATGTTGTTATATCTAATAACCCTTATGGCGGTCCATCTACAGAATGTAAAAATTATTGCAATGATCAAACTCTTTCGGTAGCTGATTTTATCCAGTTTGATAGAGAGGTATATTTAAGACCGCCTCAAAGTGGGGATTATCTTTATCCATATGTTCCTTACCCTTGTCCTCATCCATTAACTGGACTAACAGGTTCTTGCGATTTTAAAATATCAGGAACTGATGGATATAATATAGTTACTTCTGATATAACACCACCAGCAGCGCCAAGAAATCTTACAATAATTTAATCAATTAAAAATTTTCAATTTTCAATTTTCAATAAATTTTCAATTAACCAATTAATCAATTTTCAATGAAAATTCAAAAGTCAAAATTCAAAAGTCAAAACTACAATGCAAAATTCAAAACTTATGTTAAATACTAAATCCCCCAAAGGAGAACCTTCGGTTCCCTACGGGGCACGCGAAATTCTAAATCCTAAACAAAATCCCAAATCACAAATCCCAAATTCCAATTAGGATTTAGAAATTAGAATTTAAAAAAGCTTTCATTTAAAATTTATAATTTAAAATTCTACAGTGGGTTATTTAGCGGAGGATCGTTCTCCGCAATTATTTTTTAGGTAGATTTTAGTTTTAGAACAATTCTTGATTTGTAAAATAAATTTGATAAAATAAAATGACAGTTTTAAAATTTAATTATCTGAAAATATGGAAATGAAAAATCTTAAAAAGGTTGCCCATAGAATTAAAAAAGCGATAAAAAAGAGAGAAAACATTATTCTTTATGGCGATGCTGATTTGGATGGAATTAGTTCAGTTATTATTTTGAAAGAGACCATAAACAGTTTGGGCGGTAAAATTACTCAAATTTATTTTCCCTCCAGAGAAAGCGAAGGTTACGGCATTACTGAAAAGGGATTATTTTTTTTGAAAGATTTGGCACCGGCTCTTTTGATTAGTTTAGATTGTGGAATTAGTAACTTTAAAGAAATTGATTTAGCCAGAAAAATGAATTTTGAAGTGATAATTATTGATCATCACGAAGTTTTGGAAAAACTACCTGCAGCTTCAATTGTTTTAGACCCAAAACAAAAAGGCGATAAATATCCTTTTAAATGGTTAGCCACGGCTGGTATTGCTTTAAAACTCGCTCAAGAAATTTTAAAAAGCAAACTTTCACCCATCTTGAGAAAAAATTTTTTAGAATTAACTGCTTTAGCCACGTTGGCTGATTTGATGCCGCAAGAAGGAGAAAATCAAGAAATTATTGAAGAAGGTTTGGTTGATTTAAAAAATAGTTGGCGACCAGGCATTGCCGTTTTTTGGCAAATAGAGGAGATTAAAAATTCTCAAACTTTTAAAGAAGCTTGTCAAAAAATTGTTTCTGCTCTTAATACAATAGAAATGAAGGAAAATTTTCCCCAAACCTATTTGCTTTTAACAGCCGATGATTTTTCTCAGGCAAAAGAGTTAGCCCAAAATCTTTTGAGAAAAAGAGACGAAAGGCAAAAAGAAATAAAAGAAATTATTGAACAAGTGAAAGAAAGAATTTCTCAAAAAGAAAATGAACCCTGCGTTTTTGAAGGTGATGTAAACTGGCCTTTAATTTCCATTGGCGCCGTTGCTTCTAGAATTTGCAATCTTTATCAAAAACCCGTTTTCCTTTATTCAAAAAAAGAAAAATTAAGTCGGGGAGCAGTAAGAACGCCACCAGGGATAAACAGCATTGAATTAATGAAAAAATGTTCAAAACATTTAGTTACTTTTGGCGGTCATTCCCAGGCTTCGGGTTTTACTATTGAAAATGAAAATTTGGAAAAATTTAAGCAATGCTTAATTACCAATCTAAGCCAGTAAGTCATTTCTTACTTGCTTTAACGCATTGAAGTTTTGTCACAATACAATGAAAAAAATAATTATTTACACTGATGGCGGTTCCCGAGGCAATCCCGGACCTTCAGCCATTGGTGTTCTTTTTTGCAACGAAAAAGGAGAGGTGATTAAAAAATATTCAGAAAATTTAGGTGAAGCCACTAATAATGAAGCTGAATATCAGGCAGTGATTTTTGCTTTAAAAAAATTCAAAGCCCTTTTTGGAAATAAGTTAGCCAAAAATTCAGAAATTGAAATAAGATCAGATTCTGAACTTTTAATTAAACAATTAAATGGCGAGTATAAAATTGTAGACGAAAAAATTCAACCTTTATTTTTAACTGTTTGGAATTTAAAATTAGATTTTAAAAAGGTAAAATTTAAACTTATTCCGCGAGAACAAAACAAAGAAGCCGATAGATTAGTAAATGAGTCTTTTAATTTTCAAAATAGAATTCAAAATCTTTTTAATAATTATTGACATTTTTTTTGTTTTGTATTAAAATTAAAGTTGTTCGTTAAAAGATTAAAAAGGAGGAGAAAACATGGGTAAGAAAAATAAAAAGAAGATTTTTTGCCCAAATTGCGGCAAAACTCAATTTCCGCGTTTTTTATTTAATGAAGAGGTTTTTAAAAATGGTGGCCGAGTTGAAGAATGTAAAATATGTCAGACAGTTTTTTGGATACCTTTAGATGAAGAAAAAGAAATAGAAGTTAAAAAGCAATTATCAATTAATTTTGAAGGAGAAGGATATTGTAATATTTCTTTAGCAGCAAAAAGGGGTATAATTTTAATAAAAAATTAATTTTAAAAGCCCCTTGATCTAATCAAGGGGCTTTTCTTTTTTATAAAATTAGATATAATTAGATAAAATGGCGTTAATAGAAGAAATAAAAAAAATACGTCTGAAAAAATTGGAAGCTATTAAAAAGGCTGGTATTTTGGCTTATCCGGAAAAAACAAAAAGAACCCACACAATCTTTGAGGCGTTAGATTACTTTAATTCGCTGATGCGATTAAAAAAAGAATTGGTTTTAGTCGGCAGAATTAGATCTTTAAGATCCCATGGCGGTTCTACTTTTTTAGATATTGAAGACGGAACAGGAAAAATTCAAGCTTTTTTTAAAAAAGACAGATTAGGAGAAAAAGGTTATAAGTTTTTTTTAGAAAATTTTGACATTGGAGATTTTATTGAAATAAAAGGTGTTTTATTTAAAACTAAAAAAGGTGAAAAAACAATTGAGGCTAATGACTTTAAGATGTTAGCGAAATCTCTTTTGCCTTTGCCAGAAAAATGGCATGGTCTCCAAGATGTGGAAGAAAGATTTAGAAAGCGATATTTAGACATAATTTTCAATCCGGAAGTAAAAAAGAAATTTGAATTACGTTCAAAAATTGTCAAAGAGATTAGAAATTTTTTAGAAAGCCAAGGATTTTTAGAAGTAGAAACTCCTATTTTGCAACCCATTTATGGCGGCGCTAAAGCAAAACCTTTCAAAACCCATTTAAATGCTTTGGATCTTGATTTATATTTAAGAATTGCGCCCGAACTTTATTTAAAACGGCTTTTGATTGCTGGCTTTGAAAAAGTTTATGAGATTGGCCGTTGTTTTCGAAATGAAGGAATGGACAGGTTTCACAATCCTGATTTTACTACTTTGGAATTTTATTGGGCTTATGCGGATTATAAAGAATTAATGAAATTTACTGAAAAGATTTTTGAAACATTGTTAAAGAAAATTTTTGGCAAGACAAAAATTACTTATGAAGGAAAAGAAGTTGATTTTAAAACGCCTTGGCCAAGAATTGAATTTTCAGAATTAGTTCGCAAATATACTAAAATAAATTTAGCCGAAATAAATAAAGAAGCCCTTTCTCAAAAAGCAAAAGAAATGGGTTTAGAAGGAAAAGGAGAAAAAGCAGAAATTGCTGACGAAATTTATAAGAAATTTTGCCGACCAAAAATTTGGAACCCCACTTTTATTATTCACCATCCCTTAGGCGCCTTTCCTTTGGCAAAGCAAAATGAGAAGAATCCAAAAGTGACTTCTAATTTTCAATTAGTGGTGGCAAATTTTGAATTAGTTAATGCTTTCTCTGAACTAAATGATCCTTTAGAGCAGAGAAGAAGATTTGAGGAACAGGAAAAAATTTTTAAAGAAGGCTTTGAAGAAGCTCAACGAATGGATGAAGATTTTATTGAGGCCTTAGAATATGGTATGCCGCCGGCTGCTGGTTTTGGCATGGGAGTTGACAGATTATTTGCTTTATTAACCGATTCCCATTCTTTAAGAGAAGTGATACTATTTCCGGCAATGCGTCCTCGCTAAAAATTGGTAATTGATAATTGAAAATTGAAAATTTAATTAATATGCCTTTAACTCCTTTTCATTTAGGTCCGGGTTTGTTGTTTGGTGTTTTAACTTTAAAATTTTTAAATCTCTGGGCGATTTTATTGGGAAGCGTAATAATGGATTTAGAACCCTTAATTTTAATTTTTATTAGAAAGTGCTATTATTGTCCCCATCATGGATTTTTTCATTCTATTTTAGGTGCTATTTTGGGAAGTTTAATTTTGGCTTTTCTTTTATTTCTATTTAAAGAAAGTTTAAACAAAATTTCTTTGAAATTTAAAATTGAACAATCATTTTCTTTTAAAAATTTGTTTTTCAGTAGTTTTTTGGCTTGGTTATTGCATATTTCTTTTGACAGTTTAACCCATTATGATGTCTTTCCTTTCTGGCCTTCTTTCTGGAACCCTTTATTAACCAATCATAGAATATATTGGCCACTTCATTTTTTGTTTTTATTTTTGGGCATTATTGGTTTAATTCTTTTTTTAAAGCGGCAAAAAATATTTAAAAAATTTTAATTAAAAAATTTAATAAACATTATTTCCTATGTTAGATATAAAATTCATTAGAGAAAATCCAGAAAAAGTAAAAGAGGGAATTAGGAAAAAGGGTTTTGAGATAAACATTGAGCCGATTTTAATTTTGGACAAAAAAAGAAGAGAATTAATAGCTAGTTTGGAAAAATTGCTTTTTCAAAAAAACACCGCTTCAAAAAAAATTTCTATCCTTAAAGATTCAGAAGAGAAAAGAAAGATTATTTTAGATATGAAAGAATTAGACAAAGACAGCGATCGGCTCAAAAAAGAATTAAAGGAAGTAGAAGAGAGGTTAAAGGAATTAATGCTTCAAGTTCCCAATTTACCTTTTGAAGATGTGCCAATTGGAAAAGACGAAAGAGAAAATGTAGTTTTAAGAAAAGTGGGAAGGGTTCCTAAATTTAATTTTAAAATTAGAGACTATTTGGAAATTGCCGAAAATTTAGATTTAATTGATGTCCAAAGGGCAGCTAAAATTTCTGGCAGTCGTTTTGGTTTTTTAAAAAATGAATTGGTTTTAATGGAGTTTGCCCTAATAAAATTAACTTTTGATTTTTTGGTAAAACAGGGATTTATTCCGATTATTCCACCAGTTCTTTTGAAAAGAGAAATAGCCCGCGGCACTGGTTATTACGAAGAAAAAGATAAAGAAGAATCTTATTTTATTCCTCAAGACGATTTTTATTTAGTGGGTACTTCAGAACATTCCTTGATCGCTATGCACAGCAATGAAATTTTTGAAGAGAAAGAACTGCCAAAAAGATATGTAGGATTTTCTACTTGTTTTCGCCGGGAAGCCGGCTCTTATGGCAAAGATACAAAGGGTATTTTAAGAGTCCATCAATTTGATAAAATTGAAATGGTCAGTTTTGCTAAACCAGAAGATTCTAGGAAAGAACAACAATTTTTATTAAAAATGGAGGAAAAATTGATGCAAATTTTAAAAATTCCTTATCAGGTTGTTCAAATTTGTACTGGTGATTTAGGTAGACCGGCAGCTGAAAAATACGACATTGAGGCCTGGATGCCCAGTGAAAATCGTTATCGGGAAACCCATTCTACTTCCAATTGCACTGATTTTCAGGCAAGAAGATTAAATATTCGCTATCGCCAGAAATCAGGCAAATTAGAATTTGTTCATACTTTAAATGGCACCGCTTTGGCTATTGGCAGAATTTTAATTATGCTCATTGAAAATTATCAGCAAAAAAATGGCAGTTTAAAAATTCCTAAAGTTCTCCAAAATTATTTAAATTTTAAATCAATCCAAAGGAGGGAAAAATGCAAGAAAAAATAATTTTTATTAATGATTTAAAAGTAAATTATAAAATTTCCGCGCTAGGACCTATGATTTTAATCCTGCATGGCTGGGGCGGTTCTTCTGATTCTTGGTTAAAAGTTCAAGAAATTTTAGCAAAAAATGGTTTTCAGGTTATTGTTCCAGATTTTCCTGGTTTTGGCAAAAGTGAAACTCCTTTAATTCCCTGGGGAATTAAAGAATATACTGATTTTGTCTTGGATTTTGTCAATTGTTTAAATATAGATAATTTTTTTCTTTTAGGTCACTCTTTTGGCGGAAGAATTGCCATTAGATTTACTGCTTTACATCCTGAAAAAGTGAAAAAGTTAATTTTGTCTAATTCTGCTGGTATTAAAGCCAAACCGGGATTAAAAATTTTTTTTATTTTTATTTTAGCTAAAATTGGCAACGCTCTTTTTACTCCTAAAATTTTAGCCAGATTTAAAAATAGTGCCAGAAATTTTTTTTATTTTTTTTTGCGGCACAAGGATTATGTTAAAGCCAACGAAACAATGAGAGAAAGTATCAAAAAAATTCTTGAAGAGGATTTATTGCCAGATCTTTCCAAAATAAAAACAAAAACCTTAATTTTGTGGGGCCAAAAAGACAAACTGGTGCCAGTTAAATTTGCCAAAATTTTTAAAGAAAAAGTTGAAAATTCCCAACTAATCATCTTTCCAAAGATTGGTCATAGTCCTCATTTAGAGATTCCAGAAAAATTGAGCCAGACCATTTTAGAATTTTTAAAAACTAATTAAAATTATCCTATGGTTTTAATAAATTATTTTTTTATTATTTTTTTATTTTTTTGGCTAATAAGAGAAATCAAAGCAATTCTTTTTTGGCTTTATCTTTGGCAATTAAAGGAGTATCAGATAAAGAGATTTTTTGACCATTTTAGAACAGAAAATGGCAAAAAGATATTTTTCAATTGGTTTTTTCTTTTAAAATTATTTTTGCTTTCTTGGGCATTGTTTCTGTTTTTTTACAAAAAATTATTACCGGGCTATTTTTATAGCAGTTGGGTTATTATTTTGTTGCTTTTCTATATTTTAGAAGGAATTAAATTTCTTGTAGAAATTTTTTTAAAGAAAATTAAAAAACCGGTTTTGACTAAAAAGACAGCGATAATTCTTTTTTTAAATTTTATTTCTCTATTTTTCTTAATTATTTTTTTAAATAAAATTAAAAACTTTCTTTATTGGATTGCTTTAATCGTTTTACTTTTTGACATTTTCTCTCCTTTATTTGTTTCAATAATTGTTTTGTTTTTTCAACCTTGGGTTTTTCTTTGGCGAAAAAAAATTGCTAAGATGGCAAAAGAAAAAAGAGAAAAATTCAAAGATTTAATTGTTATTGCCATTTGCGGTTCTTTTGGCAAAACCTCTACCAAAGAATTTTTAGCCAAAATTTTATCAGAAAAATTTAAGGTTTTGAAAACCAAAGAACATATTAATGCCGAAATTGGTATTGCCCAAACGATTTTAAACGAATTAAAAGATGATCATCAGATTTTTATTGCTGAAATTGGCGCCTATAGAAAAGGGAAAGTCAAAGAGGTCTGTGATTTTTTAGAACCAAAAATTGGTATCATTACTGGCGTTAATGAACAACATTTATCTTTATTTGGCACAATGGCAAATTTATTATCGGCTGAAGGCGGAGGAGAATTAATTGCCAGTTTGCCTTCAGACGGAACTATTTTTTTAAATGGTAAAAACGAGATTTGCCGAAAAATTTTTGACGAAATAAAAATAAAAAAATATCTTTATGGTCAAAATGCGGCTTTATTAGAAGAGAATTTAGAAGGAGCAAAAATGGTAGCGAAAGAATTGGGAATGACAGAAAAAGAAATTGAGAAGGCTTTAGAAAAAATTGAAAACAAATTACCGGGTTTTGAAATAAAAAAGGGAGTATGGGGAATTAATTTTATTGACGCTACTTATTCAGCCAACCCCGATGGGGTATTAGCCCATTTAGAATATTTGAAGAATTTTTCTGGAAGAAAAGTGATTATTATGCCCTGTTTAATTGAATTGGGAAAAGCGTCAAAAGAAGTTCATCAAAGAATTGGCAAGAAAATTGCTGAAGTTTGCGATTTGGCAATTATCACAACAAAAGAAAGATTTAAGGAAATTAAAGAAGAAGCAAGAGATAAAGCCGTATTTTTAGAGAAACCAGAAGAAATTTTTGAGAAAATAAAAAATTTTTCTAAAGAAGAGGATGTTATTCTTTTGGAAGGCAGGATTCCGTCATCTTTACTTTCTCTTCTAATTCCTACAATCAAAAATCAATAATCTATAACCCATAATATAAATTTTGCGATCGTAGAAAATTTATTATATATAAAATAGAAATTTTTATTAAAAAATATGGCTAATTTTTTTCACCCCATTTCTATTTCTCTTTCGCCTAACACTGAAAAAGATGATATTGTTTTGGCTTTTAAATTACTCCTTCAACCTTGGAAATGGAAATTAGACAAAAATTATGCGATAGCACAAAATTTGTTAAATTTATTAGAAAATGAGTTTAAAAAATATTTAGGAGTAAAATATGCTATTTCTTTTAATGCTGGCAGAGGTGCTCTTTTGGCTATTTTAAACGCTATAGAAATTGAACCAGGTGATGAAATTTTGCTTCAGGCTTTTACTTGCAATTCAGCCGTTAATCCTATTTTAAAAATGGGGGCAAAGCCGGTTTTTGTTGATCTGGATGAAAATTTAAATTTGGACCCAGAAGATTTAAAGAAAAAAATTAATTCTAAATCTAAGGCAATAATAATTCAGCATACTTTTGGTTGGCCAGCTCAAATGGAGAAAATTTTAAAAATTGCCAAAGAAAACAATTTGTATTTAATTGAAGATTGCGCTCATTCTTTAGGGGCAAAATATAAAAATCAATTTTGCGGAACATTTGGCAATGTTGCTTTTTTTTCTTTCGGCCGAGATAAAATAATTTCTTCGGTTTTTGGCGGAATGGCAGTCACAAATGATGATAAAATAGGGGAGAAGATAAAAAATTTTCAAGAAAAATTAGATTTTCCATCGAATTTTTGGATTTTTCAGCAAGTGCTGCATCCTCTTTTAATGAATTTTTTTGTTTTGCCAGCTTATGGTTTAAATCAATATCTGGGAAGAATAGTTTTGGGCTTTTTCCATAAATTTTTAATTTTGTCTAAAGGTGTTTATAAAAAAGAAAAAAGAGGAGAATTAGCTGATTGTTTTCCTAAAAAATTTCCCAATGCCTTGGCTATTTTGGCTTTAAATCAATTTAAAAAATTGGAAAAATTTAATGAACATCGGAGAAAGATTTCCCAATTTTATGAAGAAAAATTAAGAGAAGACAATTTTTCCGTTTTTTCCCCGCTCGCCGAAGGCGAGCGGGGAGCCGAAACTTTACCCATTTTTATGCGCTATCCCATTTTGATAAATAAAAATACTGATGAAATTCTAAAAATGGCAAGAAAAAGAAAAATTTATTTAGATGATGGCTGGCGAAAAAGTCCGATTGTTCCGCCGGACACCAATTTAAAGAAAATGGAATATAATTTAGGTAATTGTCCAAAAGCAGAAAAAATTGTTAAGTCAATTTTAAACTTGCCCACCCATATTCACATTTCTCAAAAAGAAGCCCAAAAAATCGTAGATTTCTTAAGGCGAGTTATATAGTATAATTTCCACGGCCGTGAAAAATGTACTATAATAGAAGATAAAGTATGAAATTACCTTTTACGGATAAATTTCTTTGGGATTTATATAATTTTTTGGAGAAAATAGGCGATGTTCATGACATATTCGCTCCACGGCCTTGGAGGGAAGTTTGGTGTCCTGAGCTTCATAAATTTTGGTATGAATATAGGAAAAGACAAGATAGAAAAAATTTTAGCCAACTTATTTATTATTTAAAAAAGAAAGGATATATAAAGATTAAAAATTTAGAACAAAAACAAGCAGTTCTTATCACTAAAAAAGGAGTAGACAAAGTTTTAAAAATTAAACTTAAAACAAAAGAAAAAAAGAAAAGACCTGATGGGAAATGGCAGATGATAATTTTTGATATTCCAGAGAGAAAACGAGATTTAAGGGATTTATTAAGAGAAAATCTCTATCTTTTAGATTATAAAATGCTTCAACAAAGCGTCTGGGTTTGCCCCTATGATGTCTTAAAAGAAACTGAGGCCATTTTAAGGAAATATTCCCTAGATCCATATGTTAAATTATTTTTAATTGAAGAAGTAGAGTTATAGTACAAATTCCACGGCCGTGGAAAATGTATTATAATTTGGAGCATTGGGAGGATGTTAAAAATTCAAGAAATAATAAATAAATATATTTGGGAAGGTTTTCTTTTAGATATTACAGAGAAAACTTTTTTACAGTCTTGGAATTGGGGCGAATTTCAAGAAAGAATGGGTCATAGAATTAATAGATTGGGTTTTTTTGAAAAGGAAAAGGTTTTTGCCGTGGCTTTAGTTTCGCAAATTACAGCCAAACGAGGAAGGTTTTTTTTAATTCAACATGGACCGATAGTGAAAGAGGAAAAATTAAAAAAAGAGGTTTTGGAAAAATTAATTCTTTACCTAAAAGAAAGAGCAAAAAAAGAAAAAGTGAGTTTTTTAAGATTAAATCCGCTTTGGCCTAAAGGAGACGAACAATTATTCAAAGAAAGGAAATTTTTTCCCTCTCCGATGCATGCTTCAGCTTATGAGAGCACAATAAGGTTAGACATTAGAATAAGCGAAGAAGAATTATTAAAGAATATGCGAAAGACGACGCGATATTTAGTTCGTCAGGCTCAAAAAACAAAAGAATTGGAAATTGTTAAAAGCCAGTCTTTAAACGACATTGAAGTTTTTCATAAACTATCTCAAAATGTAGCCCAGCATCAACGATTTGTTCCTTTTTCATTTGATTTTATGAAAAATCAGTTTGAAATTTTTTTGAAAGATAATCAGGCTTTACTTTTTTTTGCCAGACATCAGGGAAAAATAGGAGCGGGAGCATTAATTATATTTTGGTCAAATATTGCTTTTTATCATCAAGCCGCTTTAGATCCTTTTTTCCACAAAGTTCCTCTTTCTTATTTATTAATTTGGGAGGCAATTAAAGAAGCAAAAAAAAGAAATTGTTTATTTTTTGATTTTTGGGGATTTGTTGATCCTAAAAAATATCCCAAACACCCTTGGGCAGGTCCCAGTTTGTTTAAATTGGGTTTTGGCGGAAAGGTTTTTGAGTATCTAAAAACCCAAGATTTGCCTTTTAACAAGAGTTATTGGCTAACTTATTTTTTTGAAAAAATTCGCAAAATAAAAAGAGGTCTTTAAATGACAAAAAGAATTTATCGCAAACCTCACAGAATCAAAAGAAAAAAATCAATTTTTAAAAAGCGTTTTTTTTGGCTGAGCATTTTGTTTTTAATTTTTTTGATTGGTTCTTGTTATTTTCTTTTCTTTTCCAATTTTTTTGAGATTAAAAAAATTGAAATTTCAGGAAATGAAAAGATTAAAAGAGAAGAGATTGAAAGTTTTTTAGAAGAAAAAATAGTGAGCGATTTTAGGTTTGTAAAAATTAAAAATCTTCTCTTTTTAAATATTAAAAAATTAGAAAGGGAAACATTGGAAAAATTCCCCCAAATGGAAGCCATTTTGCCCAAAAAAGTTTTACCAGATATTTTAAGGGTGGAGATTAAAGAAAGAAAAGGAAAAGCAATTTTTAAAAATAGAGAAAATTTATTTTTGTTAGATGAAAAAGGAATTATTTTTGAAAAGAAAGAAGCCGCTGATAACTTTTTGATTATTGAAAAATTAAATTTAGAAAAAGAAATAAATTTAGGAGAAAAAGTACTAGAGGAAGAGATTTTAAATAAAGTTTTTTATTTTGATTCAAAAATGAGAGAAGAATTAAAAATTCCTTTGAAAGAAGCCATTATTGTTTCGCCAGAAAGAATTAATTTAAAGACATCGGAAAATTGGGAAATTTATTTGAATCCTAAAGATGATTTTGATTGGCAATTTACCAGATTAAAAACAATTTTAGAAAAAAAGATTCTAAAAGAAAAAAGAAGCAAACTTCAATATGTTGATTTAAGATTTGAAAGAGTTTATATTTTTCCTGAAATTTTAAATTGATCTCTTTTAATCGGCTTAGTCAATTTTATAAACAAATATTGAATATCCTATTTTAGTTACGGGGGGCTCATATTGATTTAACCAAAGATAATAAAAAACTGGACCATCATAATTTTTTACTGGAAATCCTCTTCCTCCTTGCAATTGAGAGGCAGAAACTGCCAAAAAAGAACCTTTGGGTAGTTCTTTAGGATCTCTTTGGCCCCACCAGGGCAAGAATTTTTCGCCCAAATAGTATTCTCTATTTCCACCGCCAAAATAATCCAAATAGATTTTATTAATCTTATTTTTTTCTAACCAGATGTTTAATCTTTTTAAATCTTGGCCCCAGTCCAAATTAGAATCAACCACATACAAATAACCCTTTTCAGGACCGCCGACTAATTCGTTAAAATAAGCCAAAAAATGAGGGAAAATAGAAATAACGGAAATTACCTGCCAAGCCATTAAAGAAAATAAAAGAAAATATTTTAATTTTAAATAAGGCGGTTTTGACCACAAACTAAGAGACAAAGCCACTAAAATAAAAGTAAAGGGAAAAGCCGGCAGCAAATGTCTGACACCAATGTTGAGTTTGGCGGTTAAAGAAGTTAACCAGTAGATAATTAAAAAAGTAATTAAGGTAAATTCGGTAAAATGATTCTTTACCCAATTTTTCAACCTTTGGCTAAAATTTTGCCAGAAAGGTTTTTTTATTAACCAGCTAAGATATAAAAGCGAGATTAAAAAAAGCAAATGGAAAGAGAGAGGTTCTTTAATCAAATAAACAATGGGAAAATAACTTTTCCAGCCTTTAGCTGATATTTCACCCAAAAAGAAAGTAGTGTTTCCAGTAGTGCTGCGGTTAATGGCTAACAAAAGGCCCAAAAGATAATAAGCCAAAGGACGGCTAATTTTATTTTTAGCCAAAGAAACATCTAATTGCGATAAAAATTTTGGGACAGAACTATGATCCAATAAAAATTGGGTATCGCGAACTTGTTGTTCTTGAGGTAAATTAAAAGTATGATAAAAATAAACAGGCCAGATAATAAAAACAAAACCTATTATCCCAATTAAAATCGCCTTGCCAATATAAATTAAAAGGTTTTTTAATGGTTTTTCTTTAGAAAAAAGCCAGGCATAAATAATAGTGACTAAACCAAAAAAAGGAATTAAGGTAATCAAAGAGAATTTCAAAAGCATAGTGATGCCAAAAGCCAAACCAGCCAAAATAATATTTTTCTTTGAAGGTTCTTTTAAAAACTTTAACCAAAAATAAGTGGAGAATAAAACGCCAAAAGCCGCGCCAACATCAGTAGTGATTAATCTGCCATGAGCCAAAAAGGTAGGAGAAAAAGAAAAGAAAAATAAGGCAATTAAAGCCGGTTTTGGACCAAACCATTTTTTTGTTACCCAGAATAAAAACCAACCGAAAAATAACAAAAAGAAAATCATTGCCAATCTTGACCAAAAAAGAATTTTGTCAGGATCATTTCCCGATTTGTATAAAAATTGAGTGGCAAAATCAAATTGGACCCACCAGGCTGGCGGTTCTTTTTGGAGCCAATTGGGATCTTCTTTGGGAAAGTTCAATTTTAAAAATAATAAGGGAAAAGCGGCTAAATCTTTAATTAAAGGCGGATGTTCAGGATTTAATCTGTAATCTTTTTGGGTTAAATAAGAATAACCGGCAGCGATATGGGCAGTTTCGTCAAAAGTGAAAGTATCGTCTTTTAAACTAAAAAGAGCAAGAAAGAAGACAATGATTAATAAACTAATTGCGATTATTTTGGTGATTTTTTCTTTCATATTATTTTTTAAAAATTGTATAAAATTTATTTTATTTAGTTAAATAATAATATTTAAGATTATTTTCTATTTTAATTTGCCCTTGAGGGAATTTGGAAAATAATTCTTGAAAAATATTATCTTCATAAAGAGGTAAAATTATAATTTCCTTTTGGGAAAGATCAATTCTTTGAGAAAGATCAATTTTTTCTAAATCGCGAAAATTAATATATTCTGCTCTTTTATCTTTAAATTTCGTTCTTTCTATAAAAATTGGGGTTTGAGCGTCAATAGAAATGCCATAAAGGGGGTTATTGGGCGTGTCAATAATGACGTATTTTTTAGCCCCATCTGGCAGGGAATTTAGAAAATAACCAATTTGAGCATATTTTTTGCCAAAAGCTTCGTCAATTTTTTCATTTTTTGCCCAAAGATTAAAATATTTATTATATTCAGAAAAAAGCAGGCTAGCTAAAAAGAGAAAGCAAGTAAAAATTAATAATTTTTTATTTATCGTATTTTGATTGAAAAGTTGATAAATTTTATAACCAGCCAAGCCAGAAAGAATAAAAACTGGTGGTATAACTCCAATTGTTCTTAAAGCATGGGGAATGCCTTCATAAGTTAGAATTCCCGGCAATAACATAATAAACCACCAGGAAATTAAAAAAAGAAAAAGCCAAAAGTTTAAAATATTTATTTGTTGGATTTTAAAATTTTTTATTAATTGATAAGTGGCATAAAAAAGACCAAAAAGAAATAAAATTCCTATTGGCCAAAAAATCATAGGAGAGCCAGCAAGATTATGCCGGAAATTGGGATCGCCATAAACATTAAACATTGCCAGATGCAAAATTAAAGATTTGGCAAATTCTTTTAAGGGATTTTCTTTGGCAAAAATTGAAATGGGAGTGGCTCGGCCAATAAAATCTTGAGGATGGGAAAGAAAATAAATGCCCAAAGGTAAAGCAACAATAAAAACTATTAATAAAAAAGAAAAAGTGTGAAGGAAAAATTCTTTTTGGAGGTTTTCTTTTTTGGAAACGAACCAATAGGGAATAAATATAAAAGGTAAGATTAAAACCGCCATCCGAAAAGAAGTGTAAGTGTAAAAACCTAAACCAAAAAATAAACCTGCTCCTAAAAATTTTAAACTAGTTTGATAAAAATGTTGATTATTTTTTTGAAGAGAATTAAATCCTTTAAAAAGAAAATAAAAAGAAAAAACCAAAACAAAAGGAAGTAAAATTGCTCGAAAACCAAGACGAGAGAAATTAGTATGCCAAAAAGAAATTGCCAGAAAAAAACTAGAAAGTAAGGCAATAGCCCGATTGTTTTGATTATTGTTAAATAATTCTTTTGTTAGTAAATATAGCCCTAAAACAGTTAAAGTGCCAAAAATGGCGGCAACAATTTTTATTGACCAAACAGAGACGCCAAAAATTAAAAAAGAAAAAACAATTAGCCAGATCATTAGACCTTCTCTGCCATTATTTTCAGGATAAAAAACTTTAAAATTAACATTCTTTAAAGTTTCCCAGGCGTCATTGCCGTTCATTGCCACATCAGGAAAAAGCCAGGGCGGAATTTTATCTAATTGCCAAAGCCGAAAAAAACCAGCAATAATTAAGATGATAAATAAAAAAATTAACTCTTTTTTTCTGGACATATCATTAAATTATTTTAGCAAAATTTATTTTAAAATAAAAGAATAAGAAAAATACAAATTAGCACTCAAAGGTCTTGACTGCTAATTTGGGTTTGCTATAATGGTAAAGAGAAATCAATGAGCGAATTAAGTAATAGACAATCTTTAATTTTAGAAAGGATTGTGAGAGAGTATATTAAATTGGCTCAACCAATAAGTTCAGAATTTCTGGAAAAGAAATATCAGTTTGGTTTGTGTTCTGCCTCCATTAGAAATGAAATGCAAAAGCTAACAGAGAGGGGATTTCTTTTTCAACCTCATCCTTCAGCCGGCCGAATTCCGACCGATAAAGGTTATCGATTTTTTGTTGATAATCTTTTGGAAAAAGAGCTAGATTCCTTTCAAATGGAAGATGAATTCAGTGAAATTGCCAGTAGTTTGTTTAAGAATGAGATTAAAGATGAGATTCAATTTATTCAGTTGCTGACAAAAAAAATCGCTCAAATATCCAGAGCATTGGCTTTAAGTTATCTTGAAAAAGAGAAGGTTTTTTTGAAAGAGGGTTGGGAAGAAATTTTAAAAGAGCCGGAATTCGGGGAAAAAAATTTTGTTTTGAGTTTCACCGAGTTTTTGGAAAATTTTGAGGATACCATTAGGGATTTTGAAATCAATTCTGGAATTAAAATTTACATCGGCAAGGAAAATCCCTTTGGCAAGACAAGAGATTTTAGCATAATTTTGACCAAGTGTTGTCTGCCAGAAAATGAAAAAGGGATCATTTCTCTTTTGGGACCAAAAAGAATGGCTTATGATAGAAATATTAGTTTAATGGATTCATTAACAAAATTATTGACAAATTTTTAATGAATTTCCTTTTAAAACTTGACTTTTTATCCACCTGGATAAAAAGTCAAGTAAAAAAGGAGAAATTAAGGAGAATTGTATGGCAGAGACGGAAAAAGAGCCAACATTAGAAGAATTAAAGAAACAATTGGAAGAATGTGAAAAATTTAAAGAGGAATATTTGGCTGGTTGGCAGAGAGAAAGGGCTGATTTTTTGAATTATAAAAAAGAAGAAATGGAGAGAATTGGCGATATTTTAAAATATGCTAATGAAGGATTGATTTTAAAAATTTTGCCCATTTTAGACAATTTTGAGATTGCTGAAAAAAAATTGCCAGAGGATTTGAAAAATAATGATAATGTGAAAGGTTTGCTGATGATTAAAAACCAGATTTTAGAATTTTTGAAATCGCAGGGATTGGAAGAAATAAAATCTGAAGGAGAAAAATTTGATCCCCATTTGATGGAAGTGATAGAAGAAATTGAAATAAAAGATAAAGAAAGCGGTATAATAATTGAGGAAGTTCAAAAAGGATACAAAATCAATGGCAGATTGTTAAGGCCGGCTAAAGTAAAGGTCACGAAGTGACCGCAGACCCCGAATAATTTTTTTTGGGCGGGGTAAAATAAGTAAATAAATTTCAAAGGTCGGAAAAAATTCAAAATTCAAATCTCAAAATGCAAAATGAAAATACAAAATTCAAAATTTTACATTTTAGATTATCATTTTGATTTTTTCATTTTGCATTTTGAATTTGAGCATAATCGAATATGCCTATAGTTCCCTGGAGACCTTTTTGGGATATTGATAAATTTTTTGAAGAGGAATGGCCAGAAGATTGGTTTGAGAAACCAAGATGGGGATTAAGAAAATGGCTGGAAGAGACACCAATGATCAGGACACCTCGAATGGATATTTATGAAAAAGATAATAATGTGTTTGCTGAGGTGGAATTGCCTGGCATTAATCCAGAAAATATTGAGGTAGAAGTAAGAGATAATGTTTTAAGGATTGAGGCAAAGGCTGAAGAGAAAAAAGAAGAAAAAGGAAAAGGATATTGGCGAAAAGAGATTGGCGCAAAATATTTTAAAAGACAAGTGTTATTACCAGCCGAGGTAGTGGGAGAAAAAGCTGAGGCAGAATATAAAGACGGTATTTTGAAAGTGTCTATACCCAAAAAGGAAATTAAAAAAGAAGAGAAAAAACCGATTACAATAAAGGTCAAAGGAAAAAAATAACATAATGCAAATATCATGCGAATGAAATGCCAATAATGCGAATATTCGCAGCATTGGCATAATATTCGTAGATTGGCATTATTTTCTTATGGCTAAAGTATTAGGTATTGATCTTGGTACATCCATTTCCAAGATGGCTACCATTTTGCATGGTGAGCCAAAATGTTTGGAAAACCGCGAGGGTTCCATTTTAACACCCTCAGTTGTTGCTTTGTCAAAAACAGGCGAAAGATTGGTTGGAATTTTGGCGGAAAGGCAATCAGTGGTTAATCCCAAAAACACCATTCATTCCGTAAAAAGATTTATTGGTCGGCGCTATTCTGATCCAGAGGTTCAAAAAGAATTAAAATTGCTGGCTTATGAAACCAGAGAAAGAGGAGATGGTGGAGTAGAGGTGAAAATGGGAGATAAATGGTACACTCCCATTGAAATTTCTGCGATGATTTTGCAAAAACTAAAATTGGATGCCGAAGAAAAATTGGGAGAAAAAGTAGATGCGGTTGTTATCACTTGTCCGGCCAATTTTGACGATTCCCAAAGAAAAGCAACAATGGCAGCGGGCGAAATTGCTGGCTTTAAGGTTTTAAGGGTGATTAATGAACCAACGGCCGCTGCTTTGAGTTATGGTTTTACCAAAAAAGGTAATTTAAAAATTGTTGTTTATGATTTTGGTGGCGGCACTTTTGATGTTTCTATTTTAAACACTACTCCTGAAATTGTTGAGGTGATAGCCACTGGCGGAGAAGCCCATTTGGGTGGAAGAGATTTTGACCAAAGAATTATTAATTGGTTGATTGAGCAATTTAAAAAAGATGAAGGCATTGATTTGTCAAAGGATTCTTTGGCTTTACAGAGATTGAAAGAGGCGGCAGAAAAAGCAAAAATAGAATTGTCTTCTGCTTTGGAAACTGAAATTAATTTGCCTTTTATTACTTCTGACAGTTCTGGACCAAAACATTTGTTGTATAAATTATCACGGGCCCAATTTGAAAATTTAACCAGAGATTTGGTGGAAAGATCTATTGAGAGAACAGAGAAAACTTTAAAAGAGGCGAAATTAGATAAAAAAGAAATTGATGAAGTGATTTTGGTTGGCGGTACTACTTTAATTCCTCAAGTGAGAGAGGCAGTGAAAAACTTTTTTGGCAAAGAACCCAATAAATCCATTAATCCGGAAGAAGTGGTGGCAATGGGAGCAGCCATTGAGGCAGAGATTTTAAGAGCCAAAGAAGAGGGAAGAGCGCCAGAGGGCGAGATAAAAAGCGTTTTGCTTTTAGATGTTTTGCCATTGTCTTTGGGTATTGAAACATTAGGTGGAGTGAACACTCAAATGATCGCCAAAAACACTACTATTCCCACTTCCAAAACTCAGATTTTTTCCACTGCTGCTGATAATCAAACCTCAGTGGAGATAAATGTATTGCAAGGCGAAAGACCAATGGCAGCAGATAATAGAAGTTTGGGCAGATTTATTTTAGATGGCATTCCGCCTGCTCCTCGGGGCATTCCCCAGATTGAAGTCACTTTTGATATTGACGCCAATGGCATTTTAACCGTTACTGCCAAAGACAAAGCGACTGGCAAATCTCAATCCATCAGGATTGAGGGTTCGGTTGGTTTGTCAAAAGAAGAAATTGAAAGAATGAAAAAGGAAGCGGAATTGCATGCTGAGGAAGATAAAAGAAAGAGAGAATTAATTGAGGCGAAAAATTTAGCGGAAAATTTAATTTATACTACGGAAAAGACCTTAAGAGAAATGGGAGATAAAATTTCTTCGGAAACAAAAAAAGAGATTGAGGAAAAAATTAACGATTTGAAAAAAGTTAAAGAAAGTGATAACATAGAAGATATAAAGGCAAAAACCCAAGAGTTATCGCAAGTGATTCAAAAAATTGGAGCGGAAATGTATAAGCAAACGGGTGAGAAAAAACCACCGGAAGAAGGTGAGGGTTCCAAAGCCGAAGAAGGAGAGTATCGTGAATAATTCAAAATCCAAAATGCAAAATGCAAAAGTCAGTTCGCTGAGACTTCGTCTCATCTCACACTTTGACTTTCAGTCTCAGCAAATGACAATGTAAAATGCAAAAATTTTGAATTTTGATTTTTCATTTTGCATTTTGAGTTTTTTTATGAAGGATTATTATCAAATTTTAGGTGTTTCCCGAGATGCCTCGCCAGAAGAGATAAAACGGGCTTATTACAAATTGGCTCAAAAATATCATCCTGACAAAGGCGGCGATGAAAAAAAATTCAAAGAGATAAACGAGGCCTATCAGGTTTTGTCCGACAAAGAGAAAAGGGCGCAATATGACAAATTCGGCAGAGTTTTTGAAGGAGGACAAGAACCAGGATTTGATTTCCAATGGGCTTGGGGAAGGCCGGGTGTTGATTTTGATGTTGATTTTGAGGATTTAGGCGAAATGGTGGAAGAAATGTTTGGTTTTGGCGGATTTAGTGATTCTCGGCGCGAAAAAGATTTAAAAAGAGGAAAAGACATTGAGATTGAATTGGAAATGAATTTAGAAGAAATTTTAAACGATAGAAATGAAGAAATTAGTTTGTATAAATTTGTTGTTTGCTCCCGATGTCAAGGTACAGGAGCAGAACCCGGTTCAAAAATTAATGAATGTTTTTCTTGCCGAGGGACTGGTCAGGTCCAACAAATAAGAAGAACCTTTTTTGGTTCTTTTACTCATACCACTGTTTGTCCTGAATGCCAAGGTGATGGCTATCGGCCAGAAAAATTGTGTAATGTTTGTCAGGGCGAAGGAAGAATAAAAACCGAAGAAAAAATTAAAATTTTTATTCCGGCTGGGGTTGACACCAATCAGGTTTTAAAATTTGCTGGCAAGGGCGATGCTGGCAGGAGAAAGGGAAGGCCAGGCGATTTGTATGTAAGAATTTTAGTTAAAAAGCATCCTTTATTTTCCCGAAAGGGAGACGATTTATATATTTCAATTCCCATTAATTTTTCCCAGGCGGTTTTGGGAGACGAAATTGAAGTTCCCACTTTAGATGGCAAGAAAATTTTATTAAAAGTGCCGGCCGGCACTGAATCGGGAAAAATTTTAAGAATTTCTGGCAAAGGCATTCCTCATTTTGGTCGCTATGGCCGAGGAAATTTATATGTTGAATTAATTGTTAAGATTCCAAAGAAATTGACAAAAAAGCAAAAAGAATTGCTAGAATATTTAAAAGAAGAAGGCATATAAAAAAATTTTCAATTCACAATTTTCAATAAATTTTCAATTTTTAAATTTTCCAATAGTTTGGAAATTGGAGATTGGAAATTGCACTCGAGCGTTAGCGAGGGTGGCCTGCCTCCGTAACTCAATTGGTAGAGTAACTGCCTTTTAAGCAGGAAGTTGCAGGTTCGAGTCCTGCCGGAGGCACAAGAAAAATTCATTCCCAACTTTTGGTGGTATTAAAAATCGTCAGACGAGATTGAATTTTATGAATTTGATAAATAAAGTAAAGCGAACCAAATTTCTGTTATTAGGTTAACTTAAACTATTTTTTTATTTGCAGAAATTCTAAGTGAATTTCTGTTTTTTCTATTTAATTAATTTTTAATCATCTTAACCTTTTCCGTAATTGGCAACGTTTGACGTTGCCAAGTTTATTGATTGGCTGAAGGCGGCGGTCTTTATTTTGCAATTAAAACAAAAATTCTTAAAATGAAAATATGAATAGAATTATTTTACATATTGATATGGATTATTTTTTCGCCCAAATTGAAGAAAGGGAAAACCCCCAATTTAGAGGAAAACCAGTTGTTGTTGGGGCTGATCCCAAAGGGGGCAAAGGCAGGGGAGTTGTTTCAACATGTAATTATTTGGCGCGAAAATACGGGATTAAATCCGGAATGCCGATTTCCAGGGCTTATCAACTTTGTCCCAATGCGATTTTCTTGCCAGTCAATATGGAACTTTATCAAAAAGTTTCAGAAAATATAATGAATATCGCAAAAAATTTCCATTACTTTCGTGCTTTAAAGCACGAAAGTAATGGATGGGGTGAGAAATTTGAGATAGTTTCATTAGATGAGGCCTATTTAGATATTAGTTTCTGTAAAAGTTGGGAGGACGCAGAGAATTTAGGGAAAAAATTAAAAAGAGAAATTTTTGAAAAAGAAAGATTAACTTGTACTATTGGAATTGGGCCAAATAAAACAATTGCCAAAATGGCAGCGGAAAAAGCAAAGCCAAATGGATTAAAAGTTATAAAACCAAGTGAAGTTGAGAATTTTTTAGATCCTTTGGATATTGAAGATTTGCCGGGTATTGGACCAAAAACCGGCGAAAAATTAAGATCGTTAGGAATAAATAAGATCAAAGAATTAAAAATGTTGCCAAAAGAAAAATTAGAGGAAATGTTTGGCAAGGTAGGAATAAAAATTTATCAAAGAGTCAGAGGAATTGATGAGGAAGAAGTTGTTTCAGAGGAAATTGTAAAATCAATTGGCAGGGAATTAACTTTTGAAAGAGACACCAGAGATCCAGAAGTAATTTTTGCTAATTTTGAAGAAATAATAAATGATTTAAAAAAAGAAATTGAATCTAAAAAGTTGGTTTGTAAAACTATCACTGTTGTTTGCCGTTTTTCTGGTTTTGAAACTCATAGCAAATCAAAAACTTTTAAAACTGCAACAAAAGACCTTACTCTTGTAGAAAAAGAAGCTAAAAAACTTCTTTTAAAGTTTCTTTTAGAAAATTTAAAACCAGTTAGATTAATTGGTTTGCGTTTTAGAATTTAAAATAAAAAAACGGAGAAAAATTCTCCGCTCATTTTTTTAAATAAATAGATTTTAAGGAATTTTATAGTTTTTATTTTTTATAAAAATTTTTCTTATCCTAAAATAACTTTTTTTTGAGATTCTAATTTTCTCAAAAAAATTTCTATATCTTCTGCTCTATAAAGCCGGTAATTATTAATAGGATGGCGGTAGGCCTTTAATTTGCCTTTTTTATCCCAATTACGAAGAGTAAGGGGTGAAACCTCAAGCATTTTAGCTGCCTCTTTAATAGTAAGATATTTTTTAGGAGCGGGAGTTTTAACATATCGTAATCTAATGGGTATTCTTGTCATAATAATGTTTAATAATGTTTTATAATAAATTTTTTATATAACATTAATAGACCTTTATATTATATTATCAAACCAAAAAACTCTGTCAAGTGTGGAAAAATAAAATTTTACATTACTTATTTTATTACTTATAAATTATAACTTTTAAGTTATAGAGTGTGTTGTATATTAGTTACTGGCTATGTTGTAATTTGTAAGTTTTAAGTTGGAGGTTGGAGGTTGGGGGTTAGAGGTTAGAGGTTAGAGGTTAGAGGTTAGAGGTTAGGGGGACATATTTCGATATGGCTTATAAAGGGGTATAAGTTATTAAAAAGAAAGTTATTCACAATTGACAATATTTTTGGTTTGGTATAATAAAATAATCTTAATTTTATTAAATCTCGAGGGGTAAAAATACAGTTTTTAAATAATTTATGAAAAATTGGGAGGGGAATAAAAATTTAATTTCTGTTAAAGAGGCTTGCGAGTTTTTGTATTGCACGCCCCAATTTATTGGTTGGTTAATTAAAAATAAAAAAATTAAAGCTAAAAGAGTTTATTTTGGCCAAGAATGGAGGGTTTTTTTGCCTGATTTAATTCATTATTTGAAAAAAAAAGATAAAAAGATAAAAAATAGGTTTTTCTTTAAAAAGTATATTTCTTTAAAAGATGCCTCAGAAATTTCAGGTTATTCGCCAGATTATATTGGTTGGTTAATTAGACAAAAAAGAATTTCCGGGAAAAAAATTTTATCTTCACCTGGTTGGTTGGTTGATAAAAGAGATTTGGAAAAATATCGCAACAAAGAATATTTTGAATTGAAAAATGAAATTATAAATTTTTTCTATTATTTAAAAGAAAACAAAAAAGAATATAAAATACTTTTTAAAAATTTTCTAAATTTTTTGGGAAATTTCCGTTTAGCAACGATTTCTCTTTTTTTGGTTTTTTTAATCATTGGCGGAGTTTTCTTTTTTAGTAATTTTTTAAAAGTAAAAGCTCAAGAAACCATTAAAATCTTTCCTTCGCATTATTCTGGAAATTGGCAAAATCCTCAAGCAATTTTTCTCCAAGACCTGGGATCAGAAGCAACCTTTGAAGAATTTAACAAAGAAAATTCTGCTTATCCTTATTTAGAAATTATTGAAAAAGAAAAGAAAGAAGATTTTGCCAGTTCCTCTGAGAAAGAAAGTGAAATTTCCAATCAAGAAGAATTAGCGACAACAACAACGGAAACTTTCAACCAAGAAGAATTAACAACAACAACAGAAAATGTGATTGAAAATAATAAAAATGAATCTAAGGTTGAAAACCAAGAAAATCAAGACAATGTTAAGACAGAAGAGAATTTACAAGAAGAAACAAAAGAACCAGAAAATTTAAATCAAGAGTTGGAAAATCAGGCGCCAGAAAATAATCTACCGGAAACAGAAACAGAAACAGAAACAGAAACAGAAACAGAAAATTCTTCGCTTCTTAAGAATTTTTTTCAAGATGTTAAAGATATATTTTTCCCCTCTATTAAGGCTCAAGAAGAAAAAAATGATTTATTTGAGTCCTCTTTGATTTTGTCTGATTTTTCTCTTTCTAATGAAATTTTAGGAGAAAATGAAATTAAAAATGTCCAATTAAGATTTTCTTTGGCTGGCAAAGGGAAAGAAGGAGAAAAACTAATTATTGAATACTACTATAAAAATGAATGGCAGAAAATAGAAGAATTTCATTTAGAAAATGAAATTTCAAATAATTTAAATGAAGGTTATTTTCTTTATGGTTTGCCGGTTTTTGAAAACCTGGAAGAATTAAAGAATTTTAAAATTAAGTTTAGTTATTTTGGAAAAGAAAAAAATCCCCAAGTTTATTTAGAATCTCTTTGGTTGGAAATCGGTTTTTTAAAAACAGAGAAAAAAGAAGAGGTTTTTGAATTACAAACACCCAAAAAAGACTGGCGAGCAGACGAAACACCAACCTTTATTATTATAGACAAAACAGAAAGGAATACTTTTGAAAAATTAGTCAATGTTATTAGCGATTTTTTTGAAAAAGAATCAGATTTGCCAGTAGAGGTTAAAATAAAAGATGGAGAGAGAAAAGAACATCTTTTGGAAAGAAATAAAGATTTTAAATCAGAAACTCATTCGCCAACAAAAATTACTATTTTTAGGCCTGAAAATTTAAAACCAGGAAAATATCAAATAGCAGTTGATTTTGAAAAAAATGGAAAAACCTATCATTTGGAACAAGAATTCACCTGGGGCGTTTTGGCAATTAATACCAACAAATCAATTTATTTGCCAGGAGAAAAATCTTATTTGCAAATGGCGGTTTTAGATGAAGCAGGTCATACAGTTTGCGATGCCGATTTAACTTTAGAAATTACAACACCAAGCGGAAATAAGACAATTTTTACTATTGAAAAAATTCAGTCCTCAACTACAACTGAAGAAGCAACTACTACTGAAGCTACCACTACTGAAGCAACTACTACTGAAGCAATTACCACCGAAGAAACAACTTCAACTGTTCAAGAAGCAACAACAAGCGAAGAGATTGTGACAACAACAGAACAAATGACTACAACTACTGAAGAAGCAACCTCAATCCAAGAAACAACGACCACTCAAGAAACAACAACTAATCAAAATGAAAACACAAATTTAGAAAATACTGAAACAAACAGCCAACCTTCAAATTTAGAAAATTCTGAGCCAAATCAAGAAATAGAAAATCAGCCATCAAGTTTTTTTGAAAAAATAAAAAAGTTTTTAGGAATTTCAAAAACAACCGCGCAAGAAGTTTTTTATGGAAAAATTGAAAAAAGTGGTGAATGCGGGCCAGATAATGTTACTGAAGTACCAGATTATTTTGCTTTCTATGATGTTTCAGAAACAGGTCAGTATCAAATAAAATTGACTGCCAAAACAAATGAAGGAAGCTTTGAAATTTATGATTCTTTTGAGGCGAGAGATTTTGTGCCATTTGAGATTGAAAGAATTGGACCAACAAGAATTTATCCGCCAGCAGATTATCAAATGAAAATAAAAATTAAGGCAAATGAGGATTACTCAGGTTCATTAATCGAAAAAGTTCCAGAAAGCTTTGAAATTGTTTCTTGCAATGGCTGCGAAAGAAAAGGAGTAAAAGAGGACAACTCAAAAGAAATTATTTGGCAGGTGAATTTTGAAAAAGGCAAAGAATACGAATTTTCTTATCAGTTTGATGCTCCAAACATTGCTCCTTATTTGTACTTAATTTCTCCTTTGGAAATTGGATCTTTTAAAGAAGCGAGATCTTGGCAGATTGCCAGCGACGCTCCTCCTTTGGGTTATCAATCGATGATGGTTTATGCCAAAAACGGAAACACTCCTTATTATAGAATTTGGGACCCTCAAACAAAAACCTGGAGCGAAGAAAATACCGCCACTGCTGTTTCTGGAACGATCTATCATATGGTTTTGAAATTTGCCAGAACCAGAAACGAAGCCATTTTGGTGACATTAGATTCTTCGGGTGAAATTCGCTCACAAATTTGGAATGGAACCTCTTGGTCGACAACAACTTTGCACTCAACGATTACTGCTGGAGCAACTTATCGGGCTTTTGATTTAGAATACGAAACCGCAGGTGATAGAGCGATCTTGG